>Ga0247806_10000101_pt1 | contig 53701 bp, 43 predicted proteins | sample UWRJL059202B1_FD_179935 | JGI IMG/M metagenome (GOLD analysis project Ga0247806, IMG submission 179935) | Plant litter microbial communities from Arlington Agricultural Research Station in Wisconsin, United States - UWRJ-L059-202B-1 | ecosystem: Environmental > Terrestrial > Plant litter >... | reverse complement strand
CCGCCGTTCGAGCTCACCGAGACCCGCGAGTAGGCCGATGGACGCGACACGCACGCATGCCACGGGGTCACTTCGACAGGCTCAGTACGGCGCTCGACACGCTCGACCAGCGAGTGGACGCGACACGTGGGCACGGTCGGCAGCAGGGTCAGGAGCGGGTGCTGAACGACCAGGGCAGGCCGGCCAGGGACTGCTCGAGCCGGGCGGCGGAGGTATAGAGGTCGATCACCACGTCGACGAGTTGTCGCGGCGGGGCCTCGCCGTCCACCAGCAGCGGAGCGCTCACCGCATCCGCGCCGCAGTTCGCGGCCAGACCGGCGAAGTAGCCGGGGGCGAGCAGGTACGTCGCCACGACCACGCGGCCGGGCGCCCCGGCGCGGGCCGCGAGCACTGCATCGGCCAGCCGTGGTTCGGCGGCGGAGATGAACCCGACCGCGACCGGCCGGCCGAGCACCGCGGCGAGCTGGTTGCCCACGGTGTGACAGTCGGCGACGGCGTTGGCATCGGTGGACCCGGCCGCGGCGAGCACCACCCGATCGTCGGGCTGCAGGTCGATCTCGTGCAGCCGGTCGGCGAGGATGCGGGCCAGGCGCAGATCGGGACCGAGCGCCCCGGTCACCCGTACGGGCTGGCTGGCTTCGGCCGCGGCCTCGGCAAGGTCCACCCGCACGTGGTAGCCGGCCGACAACAGCAGTGGCACGATCACGACCGGCCGGGCCGCGGACTCAGCGGGGGGTGTGCCATCGGACTCGGCGGCAGTGCTCGCGCCGACGGGCTGAGCGGCGATGCCGCTGAGGCAGGTGGGCACATCCGGGCTCTGCACGTCGACGTACCCGCCCACCACCGTGAGGTGCCCAGCGGCAGCGGCCACGGCATCGACGAGGGCGATGACGGCGCGCTGGCCGGCGGGGTCGCTGGTGCCGTGCGAGGTGGCCAGCAGCACCGGGGCGACCCCGGTCGGGCTCAGACGCGTCGGGGCCGATCGCACCGGGATGCTGATCATGCGGCCACGAACTCCACGTCAACACCCTGGTCGGTGCGCAGTTCGTTCTGCTCACGCACCTGCACCTGCACAACGCCGTTCTCGACCCGCACCGGGAAGGTGCGCAGGGCATACTCGGCCGAGGTGAAGCACTCACCGGTTTCGAGGTCGTAAATCTGCTTGTGCAGGGGCGAGGCCAGGGTGGGCCGGGCGCCGCGTGAACCGATGATGCCGCGGCTCATCACGAACGACCCGGTGGCCGGGTCCTGGTTGGAGACGGCGTAGAGGCTGCCATCCGGCAGCAGCACCAGGGCGATCTGCACGCCGTCGATCAGGGCGGCCTCACCCCAGAGCGGTTCGAGCCGGTCGACGTCGCACACGCCGGTCCAGTCCGTGGGACTGCCGGTGGCGTCGTGCGAGCGGGGAGTTGTCTGCACGGGGTCCTCCAGGGGTTTCAAGCGGTGCCGGGCCGCCGTCCAGCGGTTCCTGGTGTCCACGGTAGGCAGCGCTCGTGTCGACCATCGTGCAGGGCCGTGACGATCGCGTAACGAAGACCTCTCAGCGTCTTCCAACCTGCGTGAGACGCCCGTCACACACCGTTACTCGGGCGACACGGTCGGGAAATCGCCGACTTTTAGGCTGACGGAACAGCTCCCCACTGGAAGGCATCACATGGACCACGTCACCCCCGCCGCGGCCGACTCCGCTCTGGACGGCCCCGTAACGCCCCGACGCGTCGTGGTGATCGGCGGCGGCCCCGCTGCCCACCGGTTCACCGAAGCCATGGCCGCCCGTGCCGTCGCCGGAACGGTCGCCCACACCGTCACGGTGTTCGGCGAGGAGCCGCACCTGCCGTACGACCGGGTTGCGCTGTCCCGCCGCCTCGTCGATTCCGAGGACCTCACCCTCGGCGACACCACCCTCTGGGACACCGACACGATCAGCTACCGCAGCGGCAGCAAGGTCGTCGGCCTGGACGCCGAGGCCAGGGCGATCACCCTCGAAGACGGCGAACGCGTCGACTACGACGACCTGGTCTTCGCCACCGGCTCCGCCGCCACCGTGCCGCCCATCCCCGGCGCCGAGGCCGGTCACGTGTACCGCACCCTCGAAGACGTCGACTTCCTCGTCGGCGAGGTCGCCCGGCTGAAGGAGCGCCTGGGCCGCCCGGCCAACGTCGTCGTGGTCGGCGGTGGCCTGCTCGGCCTCGAGGCCGCCGGCGGTCTCGCCCGGCTCGGCGCCGCATCCACCCTGGTGCACTCGGGCAATTGGCTGATGAGCGCGCAGCTCGACGAGGGTGCCGGCCAGGCGCTCGGCCGGCTGATCGGCGCGCAGGGCATCACCCTGGCGCTCGGCACCCGGCCCACCGAGATCCTGCGCTCCCCCACCGGCCGGGTGCTCGGCGTCTCCCTCACCAACGGCAACCAGCTGCACGCCGACCTCGTGGTCTTCTCCATCGGCATCACCCCGCGCGACGAACTCGCCCGCGCAGCCGGCCTCGACCTGGGTCCGCGCGGCGGAATCGTCATCGGCGACGACTGCCGCACCTCCGCCGACGGCATCTGGGCGATCGGCGAGGTCGCCAACATCAACGGCGTCTGCGTCGGTCTGGTCGCCCCGGCGAACGCCATGGCCGAGGTCGCCGCCGACCGGTTGCACGGCGGCGAAGCCCTCTTCCCCGGCATCGACGACGCCACCAAGCTCAAGCTCTCCGGTGTGGAGGTCGCCAGCTTCGGCGACGCCCTCGGCCGCACCGAGCACTCCCTCGAGGTGGTCTACGCCGACCCCGCCCGTGGCCTGTACCAAAAGATCGTCGTCACCGATGATGCCAAAACCCTGCTCGGCGGCATCTTCGTCGGCGACGCGTCCCCGTACACGTCGCTCCGCCCGCTGCTCGGCCGCGAGCTGCCCTCCGAGCCCGGCGCGTACCTCTCCGCCGCCGGCGCCGAGCCGCCCGCCAACAGCGACCTGCCCGACGACGTGCAGCTCTGCTCCTGCAACAACGTCTCCGTCGGCGCCGTGCGCGAAGCCATCCGCGGCGACCACGGCGAGGCCTGCACCGAACTCGGCCCGCTGAAGGCCTGCACCCGCGCCGGCACCCAGTGCGGCTCCTGTGTTCCGCTGGTGAAGAAGATCCTCGAAACCGAGCTGAAGAAGGCCGGCATCGAGGTCTCCAAGGCCCTCTGCGAGCACATCGCGCTCAGCCGCAGCGAACTGTTCGAATCGGTACGGATTCTGCAGCTCACCTCGTTCGACGACATCATGGAACGCTTCGGCACCGGTCTCGGCTGTGACATCTGCAAGCCCACCATCGCGTCGATCCTGGCCACCCAGACCAACGGCTATGTGCTGGATGCCGGCCGTGGCGGTCTGCAGGACACCAACGACCGCGCTCTGGCCAACATGCAGAAGGACGGCACGTATTCGGTGGTGCCCCGCATCCCCGGCGGGGAGATCACCCCGGCCAAGCTCAAGGTGATCGCCGAGGTCGCCGAGCAGTACAACCTGTATACGAAGATCACCGGCGGCCAGCGCATCGACATGTTCGGTGCCCGCCTCGAACAGCTGCCCGAGATCTGGAAGATCCTCGTCGACGCCGGCTTCGAATCCGGCCAGGCCTACGGCAAGAGCCTGCGCACCGTGAAGAGCTGCGTCGGCAGCACCTGGTGCCGGTTCGGCGTGCAGGATGCGGTGTCCATGGCCATCCAGTTGGAGCTGCGCTACCGGGGCCTGCGGTCGCCGCACAAGTTCAAGCTCGGCGTCTCGGGCTGCGCGCGCGAGTGCGCGGAAGCCCGCGGCAAGGACATCGGCATCATCGCCACCGACGTCGGCTGGAACCTCTACGTGGGCGGCAACGGCGGCTACCAGCCCGCCCACGCGCAGTTGCTGGCCCAGGACCTCGACGACGACACCCTGATCGCCTACATCGACCGGTACCTGATGTACTACATCCGCACCGGCGACCGGCTGCAGCGCACCGCACGCTGGCAGGAGGAACTGCCCGGCGGGCTCGACCACGTGCGCGATGTGGTCGTGAACGACACCCTGGGCCTGGCCGATGAACTCGAGCTGGCCATGGCAGCCCACGTGGGCAGCTACGAAGACGAATGGGCCGCGACGCTGAAGGACCCGGAGCGGCTGCGCCGCTTCCGTTCGTTCGTGAACGCGCCCACCACGCCGGATCCGGCGATCGTGCAGGTGCTCGAGCGTGGTCAGCCTCGCCCGGCCTGGCCCGCCGAGCGTGACGCCGCGCAGGCGGAGGCGGCCCGCCCGGTCGAATACTTCGGGGTCAGCGTCAACGAACCCTCCGACGACGACACTGCGCACACCGGACCGGTGCAGCTGTCCGGGGCACGCATTCCGATGCGGCCGGCCGACGACGCCGGGCGAAACCCGCGCGCCGCCGCTCAGGCAGAAGTTGGAGAATAGGGCCATGTCCTCCCGTCCCATCGACCTCACCCTTGACGTGACCGGCCGACGTGTCCTCGTGGTCGGCGGCAGCCGACCCGCGCGCCGGGTGATCGCCCGGTACCTCGCCGGCGGCGCCGTGGTCTACCTGGCCGCCGACACCTACGAGGTGCCCAACCCGCTCGTGCGCCCGGTGGCCTGGCCGCACTCGCCCGCGCAGTGGCGCAACCTCGTGTCGGCCGTCGACCTCGTCGTGGCCGTCGACGTTCCCGTGGATTCCGAGCCGTTGCTGACCGCGGCCTGCGCCGAGAAAACCGTGTGGCTCACCCGCGAAGCCGCCGCACCCGTCGCCCGGCCCGGCCACGTCACCCTGGTCGGCGGCGGCCCCGGCGAGAACGACCTGCTCACCGTCGCCGCGGTCACCGCGCTCCGGGGCGCCGACATCGTCTACTACGACAGGTTGGGGCCGCACGACCGGCTCGATGAGTGGGCTCCGGGCGCCGAACAGGTCAACGTGGGCAAACTGCCCGGCCACCACGCCGTCCCCCAGGTCGAAATCGAACGGATGCTGGTCGCCAGCGCCCTCTCCGGCCAGACCGTGGTGCGTCTCAAGGGCGGCGACCCGTACGTGTTCGGTCGCGGCGGCGAGGAAGTCGCCGCCTGCCGTGCGGCCGGCGTACCCGTCACCGTGATTTCCGGCGTCACCAGCGCCATCAGTGTTCCCGCGCTGGCGGGCATCCCGGTCACACACCGTGAGGTATCGAAGATGTTCACGGTCCTCAGCGGCCACGTTCCGCTCAGCGAGGAGGAACTGGCCCACCTGGTGGGTCTGGGCGGCACCATCGTGGTGCTCATGGGGGTGGGCACCCTGCCGCACCTGGCCAGTGGACTCGCCCGGCACGGCATGCGCGCCGATATGCCCATCGCCATCATCGAGCGTGGTTTCTCAGCTCAGCAGCGCACCACGGTGGCCGACATCGACACCGTGGTGCGAGTGGCCGGCGAGGTCGGCGCGCGGTCCCCCGCCGTGCTCGTGATCGGTGAGGTGGTGCGCCTGGCGCAGTGCGACGACGCCGCCGCCGTCGCGGTGCTCGCAAACGCCGCTACACTCTCAGGCCAGAGGTAACCCTGCCCCAGAACCCTGCCCCCAGACAATCGGAGACATCGTGAGCGACATCGGAATCGAAGCGGGGCTGCCCGGCTTCAGACCGGACCAGCTCGAGGGCTTCCGTATCGGCGTCACCTCTGACCGCAGGAGTGAAGACCTGATCGCCGCGTTCGAAAGACGCGGCGCCGACGTTCTGCATGCCCCCGCCATCCGCATCGCGGCCGCCGCCGACGACGCGAAGATCACCGCGGACACCGCTGCGATCATCGCCGGCCGCCCGGACGTGCTGCTGGCCACCACGTCGTACGGCGTGCGCCGCTGGTTCGAGGCTGCGGATGCGGCCGGGCTCGGCCATGACCTCACCACCACTCTCGAACACAGCCGCATTCTGGTGCGCGGGCCCAAGGCGCGCGGCGCCATCCGTGCCGCGAACCTGGACGACTCTGGCATGAGCGATGAGGAGACCACCCGATCCCTGGTGGACAAGGTGCTGCAGGACGATGCCACGGGGCTGACCGTGGCCGTGCAGCTGCACGGCTTCACCGACGAATCTCAGATCGACCGGCTCCGTGAGGCCGGCGCTACGGTGCTCACCGTCGCCCCGTACCGCTGGCTGCTGCCGGAGGACTCCAGCCGGGTGCTCAAACTCATCGACGCCGTCTGCAGCGGGTCGCTCGACGCCGTCACCTTCACCAGCGCGCCCGCCGTCGAGGCACTGTTCGGTGCCGCGGATGGCGTCGGCAAGCTCGATGCGCTGCAGGAGGCCCTGCGCGGTCCGGTGGTGGCCGCCGCCGTCGGGCACGTGACGGCCGCTCCCCTGGTGACCGCGGGCATCCCCGCCATCGTTCCGGAACGGTTCCGCATGGGCGCGCTCATCAAGCTGGTCTGCGACTACCTGGCCGACGAACGGGTGTTGCGCCTGGACAGCCGGCACGGCCTGGTGGAGTTGCGCGGCCGTCAGGTGCGAGTCGCCGGGGCATCCGCGCTGCTGCCGCCGACCTCGCTCACGCTGCTCCGCGCCCTGCTGGCCGCCCGCGGGTCGGTGCTTTCCCGCGCCGACCTCACCGCGGCGCTGCCGGAGATCCAGGACGACCACGCCGTCGACGTGGCCATCAGTCGGCTGCGCCAGGCACTGCCGGTGCCGGCCCTCGTGGCCACGGTCATCAAGCGCGGCTACCGCATCGACGTGTAGCAGCTCCGCATCGCGCACCCGCCCGGCACGTCCCGGCCCGCCGAGTTGCCGCAAACACCCCCTTGGCGCGCCCGGAAGGGGCACTTTGCGGCAACTCGGCGCTCGGCACTTTCCCGAATTGCTTCGATGTGCCCCTTTGGGCCGCCGGAAGGGGCATTGTGCGGCAACTCGGCGCCGCGCTGCCGCGCAGCTGCGCACCCGCCATCCCGCGAGAGGACAGTTGCGGACCCTTGGGGCGTCGTGAACCGGCCTCAAGTGGCAACTCGCGCGGCGGCGGGCGGCGGAGGGCGGCCTGCGGGCGCCCGGCTGCTCAGGACAGGCGGGCGGCGACCTCGTCGAGAATCGACTCTGCGCCGGCGTAGATGCCGTCGGGGCGAGGCCAGTGGCTGATCACATCCGTGAAGCCGAGCTCGGTGGCCCGGCCCACGGCGTCATCGAAGGCGCTGATGCTCTGCAGCGAGTACGCCCCGCCGCTGTCCAACGACAGGTACCGGTCGACGGTGCCCGGGTCACGGTCGGATGCGGCGAGGGTGTCCTCGAGCCGGCGCACGAGCCCAGCCACCGCGTTCCACCAGTCCTCGCCCACCGCACCATCGGCGCCGGTGGTCACCCAGCCGGCGGCGTGTTCGGCCACGAGCTTCAGCCCCTTCGGCCCGTTCGCGGCGATCACGAACGGTACCCGCGGCCTCTGGGCGGGGCGGCCCACCATGCGCGCGTCCACCGCGGTGAACCAGTCCCCGCTGAAGCTGACGCCGCCGGCCCCGGGTTCCTCGTGGCGCAGCAGCAGGTCGAGGTCGGTCACGAACTCGGCGAATCTCTCGTGGCGCTGACGCGGGGTGTACTCGGGCTGCCCCAGCACGAACGCGTCGAACCCGGTACCGCCGGAACCCACCCCGAGGGTGAACCGCCCGCCCGAGATCTCGTCCACGGTGGCGATCTCCTTGGCGAACGGCACCGGATGCCGGAAATTCGGTGAGGCGACGAAGGTGCCCAGCCGAATCCGGTCGGTGACAGCCGCCGCGGCGGCCAGCGTGGGAATGGTGGCATGCCACGGCTGGTCGGCCAGGCTGCGCCAGGAGAGGTGGTCGTAGGTCCAGGCGTGGTCGAACCCGTATTCCTCGGCCGCCTGCCACCTGCGACGGGCCTCTGGCCACTCGAACTGGGGCAGGATCACGATTCCGAAGCGCATATCCGCAGTCTACAAACCGGCGCCGACACCGCATCCGGCCCGCCAGTGCCGTCGCGGCCGGACGGTGCTATGAATGGTGCGTCCGCGGCCGCAGGCGCGCCCCCGGCACACTCGTCAGCCAGCAAGGGAGCATCTGATGAACACAACCGTGACCCCGGATCGGTTCGCCGGCCAGACCGCGATCGTCACCGGGGCCGGCTCCGGCATCGGCAAGGCGACCGCCGTGCGGCTCGCCAGGGAGGGCGCCCGCGTGATCGCCGGTGATGTCGTGCCCGCCCGGCTGCAGGAGCTCCTCGACCAGTACGGCGAACTCGACATCGTCACCGTCGACGGCGACATCAGCCGGGAGGACACCACCACCCGCCTCGTCGCGGCGGCGCAGGGTCGTATCGACGTCGTCGCCAACGTGGCGGGCATCATGGATGGCTTCCTGCCCGCCGGCGAGGTCGACGATGCCACTTGGGAACGCGTCTTCGGCATCAACGTGACCGGGCCGATGCGCCTCATCCGGGCCGCGCTGCCCGTGATGGTCTCCGGCGGCGGCGGTTCCATCGTCAACGTCACGTCTGAGGCCGGCCTCCGCGGCGGCGCGGCCGGAGTGGCATACACGGCCTCCAAACACGCCGTGATCGGCCTCACCCGCAACACCTCGGTGATGTACTCGGCACAGGGCATCCGGTGCAACGCCGTCGCGCCCGGCGGCGTGCAGACCAATATCGAGGCTCCGATGCTGTCCGCCCTGGCCGGGTCGGTGCTCGGCCCGGTGTTCCAGCACGTGCTGCCGCCGGTCGCGAGCGCCGATCAGCTGGCCGCGGCCATCACCTGGCTCGCCAGCCCCGACTCCGCAAACGTCACCGGCATCGTGCTCGCCTCGGACGGCGGCTGGTCAGCACTTTAATCCCTGCGAACCGTGAGAGGAACCCCAAAAACCTCGAGTTTTCGGGGTTCTGCTCACGGTTCGGGTGGCGTGTATTACGTGCGAATGTCGGGTGGTGCTGGCAGACTCTCCGCATGACAGGCACAGACCGCACCCAGAGCCCCGTCCCCCTCGCCCGGCCGGGCCACACCGATCACGGCCAGGCCGCCAGGTGCGCCATCGTGCCGCCGTACCTTTTGGCCCGCCTGGCCACCGTGGAGGACCCACGTTTCTCGGCCGCCGCGGAGGCCGCCCGGCGATCCCTGCGCCTCGACGACCCGATCCGCAGTCTGCGCTCGGCCGCCCCACGCCCGCCGGCGCTTCCCGGACTGCTCGCCGCCGTGCCGGGCACCGTGCGGCGCACCATCAGCGACGCCCATCAGTTGCAGTCCCTGCCCGGCCGCATCGTGCGCACCGAGGGGCAGCCGCCGGTCGCCGACGTGGCCGTCAACGAGGCCTACACGGGCCTCGGCGACACCCACGAGCTCTTCTGGAGCCGGTACCAGCGCGACTCCATCGACGGCCGTGGCCTGCCGTTGGACGCCACCGTGCACTACGGCCGCGCCTACGACAACGCGTTCTGGGATGGCGAACGCATGGTGTTCGGCGACGGTGACGGCGAGGTCTTCAACCGGTTCACGCTCTCGCTGAGCGTCATCGCACACGAGCTCACTCACGGGGTCACCCAGTACACCGCCAACCTGGTGTACCAGGGCCAGTCCGGCGCCCTGAACGAATCGGTCTCGGACGTGTTCGGCGCCCTCGTCGAGCAGTACGCGACCGGGCAGGACACGGCCACGGCGAGCTGGCTGATCGGCGCCGGGCTGTTCACCGACGAGGTGCAGGGCGAGGCGCTGCGTTCGATGAAAGCGCCGGGCACCGCCTACGACGACGATGTGCTCGGCAAGGATCCGCAGCCCGCGTCGATGGACGACTACATCGACACCGAGGAGGACAACGGCGGAGTGCACCTGAATTCGGGCATCCCGAACCGGGCCTTCTACCTGGTCGCCGACGCCATGGGCGGGTATGCCTGGGAGGCACCGGGGCAGATCTGGTACGACACCCTCACCGGGCCCGACCTCACCGCCACCACGACCTTTGCCGGGTTCGCCCGTGCGACGGAGACGGCCGCCATCGCCCGCTACGGACAGGGGTCGCCCGAGCACGAGGCTGTCCGGGTGGGCTGGGACGGTGTGGGCCTCACCCTGGACCCGGTGCGCGCCGCCTCCTGACCGACGGGCGGCCGGCCGACCGGCCGACCGGCTGACCGGCCGGCCGAGGTCGAACTGGGAAGGCACCCCCGATCATCCCCACATCCCCGATCGTGGTGCTACCGGACGTAGCATGGTGCCATGAAGGTCGTCGTGTCACGCAGCGGGGGGATCGCTGGGCTCCGGGTCACCTGGGACGTGCAGGTCGACGAACAGCCGGATGCGGCCGCGTGGGTGCAATTCCTTCAGGATCTGCCCTGGGACGAGGCCGAAGACACCACGCCGGCACCCGACCGCTTCGTGTACCGGATCCGGTGCGCCCCGCACGAGGTGGTGCTCGCCGAACCGCAGGTGAACGGTGCCTGGCGAGACCTGATCGACCGGGTCCGCGCCGCCAGCGAACGCTGAATCCGGCCGGTTACGCCCGGCCGTGACATTCCCTTTCCCTACGTTGGTGTAGCGGATCGGCCTCCTCCTCTGCGGCAGTCGCCGAGATGGCCGCAAAGTGGGAACATGGGGCATGGACATCAACAACCCTGATCCGGTCCGCATTCTCGGCGCCGAGGAATGCTGGGAGCTGCTGCTCTCGTCGAGCTTCGGCCGCCTGGCGGCGAGCGTCGCCGACGACATCGAGATCTTTCCGCTCAATTTCGTCGCCGCCGACCGGCGATTGCTGTTCCGCACCGCCGAGGGCACCAAGCTGCTCGCGTTGACCGTGAACAACCGGGTGGCTCTGGAGACGGACGACATCGGGCGCAACGACGCGTGGAGCGTCGTGGTGAAGGGCATTGCCCGGGTCCTGGACACGCAGGCGGAGATCGACGCGGCCAACGCGCTGCCGCTGCACCCGCTCATCCCGACATTCAAGTACATCTGGGTGGAGATCACCCCCACCGAGATCACCGGCCGCCGGTTCGAGCTGGAACCCGAGCCTGAGCGGTACTAGGCCGGCGCGGTACTAGGCCGGAGCGGCCAGGGTGGCACCGGCGCGCCCGATGAGCATGAGCACGGCCGTTCCGTAGGCATCCTCTGCGGTCGCGGCCTCGAACGACTCATCGACGCCGCCCAGGTGCACACTCACCCGGTAGCTCCCCTCACCCTGCCGGTGCAGCGAACGGAAGGTGCCGCGCAGCAGACCGCGTAGCTGATCTTCCCTGGGGAGCCACAGCGCATCCTCCAGCGCGAGCGAATCCAACGCCCACTCCGTGGTGCCGTTGAAACCGAGGATCGTGCCGGTGTCGAACTCGTGGGCCTCGATGGTCATCTCGCTGACCGTGAAGACCTCGGAGTCGAATCCGGGTCGTTCGATCCGAAAGGAATCCCCGGACGCCGGACGCCAGCGCAATCCGGCCTGCTGCAATGCGCGGGCACAATCGATTGTGATCATGACCTATTATCGGTGCGCAGGAGCGCGAAATGCGAGGTGGGCAGCAGAAAGGGCCCGCTCGGTGGAGCGGGCCCTTTCTGATCACGCGGTGCGCTCTAGCTGACGCCGAGCAGGTCGATCACGAAGATCAGGGTCTTGCCGGAGAGGCGGTGACCGGAGCCGGCGGGGCCGTAGGCCAGGTGAGCCGGTACGGTCAGCTTGCGGCGTCCGCCGACCTTCATGCCGGGGATGCCCTGCTGCCAGCCGGCGATGAGGGAGCCGAGCGGGAAGTTGATGGACTGGCCCCGGTTCCAGGACGAGTCGAATTCCTCGCCCGTGTCGTACTCCACACCGAGGTAGTGCACATCGACGGTGGCGCCGGCGGTGGCCTCGGCACCGTCACCCACCACGATGTCGACGATGTCGAGCTGTTCGGGCGCGGGGCCCTCCGGGAAGTCGAGTTCTGGCTTGCTGTTCAGATCAGTCATAAGTCCATCCAACCGGATCGGGGGCCGTGGTGCCTACCCCGAAATTCCCCCTTGCGCGAACGTCTGGCGCAGGTGCATCCTTAACGCATAGAAACTCGCCGCCCCGGGAGAGTTGTCGGCATTGCCACACCACCGGGCGGCGAGTATCTCGTTAAGGGCCAGACCCGGTCAGCCGAGCACTGCGGCGCGGTCCGCCATGAGTAGCCCGAGCAGCCGGGATTCCTCGATCTGGTCCGGCGACGGCCCGGCCCCCACCGGTCGTGCCGGACGCGTCTGCCCGCTGACCAGGCGGTGCCGCACCGAGGCGAGCCGGGTCGCATCCACGATGAAGCGGTTCATCGCCAGCCGACGCGCGGGCGGCTGGGCCCGTGCCCACACACGCGCCTGGCGCCGGCCGCGGGCGGTGGCGAGCATGTCCACCTCGGCCGGGGTGAACCAGCCGACCGCGGCGTAGTCGCCGAGCCGCTCGACGGTCACCTTCTCCTCGTGGCGGCGCAGCAGCAGGATGGTGAGGATGGCACCGAGGAACATCGGCACCTGGACCAGGAAGTAGTAGCCGATCAGGGAGGCATCGGTGGTGAGGAAGAAGAACGCACCGTTCCACAACGCGTGCAGCAGCACCGCCGCGACGAGCCCGATCAGCACGGTGCCGAGGTACCGTGATCCGGTCGCGCGCCGGCCCGCCAGCCCGAGAGCGAACCCGGTGCAGGAGGTGAACAGCACGTGCGCGAACGGCGAGAGCACTCCGCGCATCAGGAAGGTGACGCCGAGCGCACCGAGGCCGCCGTCGAGGATGGCCACCCCGAAGTACTGGATGTTCTCCGAGAACGCGAAGCCGGCGGCGATCATGGCCGCGTACACCACCCCGTCGACCGGGCCGTTGAACTGGGCGCGGATGATCCAGAACAACAGGAGGAGCCCGAAGCCTTTCGCCACTTCCTCCACCAGGGGTGCCTGGATCACGGCGGACATGAAGGCACCACCCGGACGGGTACCGCTGACGGCACCCGCAACCTGCACACCGAGGTCGAACAGGAGCGCCGTGACCACCGACACCCCCGCGCCCCATAGGAAGGCGAACCACAGCGCGGGTCGCGGCTCAGGTTCCCACCGGTCGACCCAGCGCACGGCCAGGACCACCAGGGTGAGCGGCACGAGCGCGAGGACCAGGCAAATCCCCAGCGCGGCAGCGCCGAGGAACGAGGCGAGGTAGACCAGGACCAGGATCACGGCCAACGCGCCGACCACGATCCCGATGCTGGCCCAGACGATGGAGCCGGTGCTGGCGCGGCGCACCGGCGCGCTCCAGACCGGGGTGGTGATGGGCGCATCCTGCGTGGGCACACCGGTGGACTGGCCGGTCGGGTCGAGGGTCATGTGCGCCAGTTTAGGGGGACGGATCGCATTCGGCGGGCCCGTTCCCGGGTGAGAACGGCGGTGTCCGATTTCCGCTACCGGTCGGGCGGTGGTCGTGTCAGGCTTGACGGGTGACAACACCGACCGGCTCCGACTCCTCCATCGAGGCACGCGCGGGCGCATCGACCCGTGGCAGCGTCGACGACCCGGTCTTCGCCGGACGCTACCGTGCGATGTCGTCCCGGGACGCCCGCTTCGACGGCCAGTTCATCACGGGTGTGCACTCGACGGGTATCTACTGCCGGCCGAGCTGCCCCGCAGTGACACCCAAACCCGGGAACGTGTCGTTCTATCTCACGGCCGCCGCCGCGCACGAGGCGGGCCTGCGCGCGTGCAAACGCTGCCTGCCGGATGCCGTGCCCGGCTCGCCGGCCTGGAACATCCGTGACGACCTGGCCGCGCGCGCGATGCGGCTGATCGGCGACGGCACCGTCGAACGGGAGGGCGTGCCGGGCCTGGCCCAGCGGCTCGGTTACACACCGAGGCACCTCACGCGGGTGCTCGTCGCCGAGGTCGGCGCCGGCCCGCTCGCCCTGGCTCGCGCGCATCGCGCGCAGACCGCGCGCGTGCTGCTCACAAGCACCGACCTGTCGGTCACCGATGTCGCTTTCGCGGCCGGCTTCGGCAGCGTGCGGCAGTTCAACGACACCATCACGGCGGTCTACGAGCGCACCCCTTCCGCGCTGCGCGCCAGAGCCCGGCCGTCCACCGGACCCGGCAGCGCTGCGGGAGATGTGCCCGGGGATGCCGCCGGAGCGCCGGGGTCGGGCATCCGCCTGCTGCTGCCGGCCCGGGCACCGTTCGACGGCCAGGGCCTTCTGGATTTTCTGGCGGTGCGTGCCGTCACCGGTGTGGAACGCTCCACCGGGAACGGCTATGAGCGCACCCTGCGGCTGCCCCACGGCGGTGCGACCCTGCAGCTGTCCCTGGCGGGCACGCCGGCCGCCCCGGCGGTGGCCTGCGTCGCCCGCCTGGACACCCTCGCCGACCTCGCTCCCCTGGTCAGCCGGGTGCGCCGATTGTTCGATCTTGACGCGGATGCCCTGGCCATCGACCGCGCTCTGGCCGACGACCCGGCCTTGGCCGGGTCGGTGCAGAGCACCCCGGGGATCCGGGTGCCAGGCAGCCTCGACGCTGAGGAGACCCTGTTCCGGGCTCTGCTCGGTCAACAGGTGTCGGTCGCCTCCGCCCGCACCGCGCTCGGCAGGTTGACCGCCGCCCTCGGCGAACCGGTCGCCGGCAGCCCCGGCCAGAACGGTGCGGGCCCGGCGGACACCCTCGACCGTACGTCCGCGCCCGTCCGGTACTTCCCCACCGCGGCCCGTATCGCCCAGCACGGCCGGGAGGTGCTGCGCGGTCCTGCCGCCCGTATCGATTCGATCATCGGCGTCGCCGAGGCGCTCGCGACCGGCGACCTGGTGCTCGACGTGGGGGAATCCCGCGCCGAGCTGACGGCCAGGCTCACGGCCCTGCCCGGGATCGGCCCGTGGACGGCCGGTTACGTGGCCATGCGGGTGCTCGGCAGTCCCGACATCCTGCTCACCAGCGATCTCGCTTTGCGGCAGGGCGCCGACCGGCTCGGGCTGCCCCCGAGGGCCGCGGATCTGGCCGTGCACGGCAGCCGGTGGGCACCCTGGCGCAGCTACGCCGGCATGCATCTCTGGCGCGCCGCGGCGGCTCCCCGACCGGCCGAGCCGCAGATTGCCACCGGAACGGGGGCTGCCCCGATACGCTGAGGAGGTGAAGTTTGCGCATCTCAGAGTCGAAGGCCAATCCATTCCCCGTCTTGCCCTCGTGGTGGACGACGCTGCGTTGTTCCTCGACGAGGTGGTCGACGACGCCCCGCGCGACCTGCAGGACCTCATCGAAAAGGGCGCTGGGGAGTTCGACCGGGTGCGTGCGCTCACCGCGAATGCGCTGGCGCACGGGGCCAGCCTCACCCCGATCGACGACCTGCGCCACTCCTCCGCGGTGTTGCGTCCCCCGCAGATCATCGCCATCGGCGCCAACTACGCCGCTCATTCCTCCGAGCTCAAGCTGCGCAGCGAGACCGCCGCCACCGTCTTCTCGCTCTGGCCCAACTCGCTCACCGGCCATGAATCCATCATCACCTGGCCGACCGACCTCACCACCCAGGTGGACTACGAGGCCGAGCTCGGCGTCATCATCGGCCGGCCGGCCCGCAACGTGTCGGTGCGGGACGCCCTCGATTACGTCTTCGGCTACACCGTCGTGAACGACATCACCGCACGAGACCTGCAGTTCTCCGAAGCCCAGTGGTCACGCTGCAAGTCGTTCGACGGGTTCACCCCCACCGGGCCGCTCGTGGTGACCGCCGACGAGATCGCCGACCCGCAGAACCTCTGGCTGACCACCCACGTCGACGGGCGCATCCTGCAGGACGCCTCCAGCGGTGACATGGTGCGTACGGTGGCAGAGATCATCTCCTACCTCTCGCTCACGTCTACCCTGATGCCCGGCACGCTGATCTCCACGGGTAGCCCGGGCGGCGCCGGCTACAGCCGCAAGCCCCAGGTCTTCCTCAAGCACGGGTCCACGGTCACCGTTTCCATCGATCGCATCGGACTGCTCACGACGCATTGCCGTGAAATCTGACCCGGGCCGGCTCCGCTCGCCGATCACCATCTCGGTGGTCATTCCGGTCTACAACGACGCCGAATTTCTGCGCACCTGCCTGCGCGCCCTCAGCCAGCAACGCCGCCCGGCCGACGAGGTCATCGTGGTCGACAATGCGAGCACGGATGCGACGGCCGCGATCGCGCGAGCCGCGGGAGCCCGGCTGGTCACCGAGCCGGTGCGGGGCATCTGGCCCGCAGCGTCCGCCGGCTACGACGCCGCCGGCGGGGACCTGATCGCCCGGCTCGACGCCGACTCGGTGCCGCCGGTGGACTGGATCGAACGGATCGAGGCCCGGTTCACCGCGCAACCTGACACCGCGGTGTACACCGGCCCGGGCGACTTCTACAACTGCGGCCCGGTCACCGCCTGGTTCGGCAGCCGGATCTACATCGGCGGGTATTTCGTCTGGATGGGGTTGTGGCTCGGCCACTATCCGCTGTTCGGGTCCAACTTCGCCATGCGACGTGAGGTGTGGGCCGCCAACCGCACCCGGGTTCGCCGCGACAGCGCCGACGTGCACGACGACCTCGACTTCAGCATGCACCTGGAACGCGACGAACCGGTCACCCTCGACCGCAGCCTGCGAGTGGCGATCTCCGCGCGCCCGTTCGAGACCCCGCGCGGGCTGGGTCGCCGCATCCACTGGGCCGGCCGCACGCTGTTCTCCGGCTGGCCCGACTACTCCCCGTGGCGCATCCGCCGGAACGCGCGCCGGCGCTGAACCGCCCGGCAGGGTCACCGAGCGCGGCTGAAGAGCGCGAGCATGTCCCGGGCGAGTTGGTGCGGAGTGGTCTCGCACGGGCTGTGCCCGGCGGGGTACACGTGCAGTTCCGCTCCGATCCGGTCGGCGAACCGGCGATGCAGCCGCACCTTCCACAGGTCCCGGTCCCCCACCGCGATGAGCACGGGCACCGGGCTGCGGGCCAAGACACCGCGCACATCCGGCGTGTGCTTCATCAGCGCCATGATCTGGTCGATGCTGGTGCGGCTGGTGCTGTCAAACCGCATCCGGGCCAGCGCCAGCCGGCCCGGCCTGGTGTGGTTGCGATTGGTGACGATGCCCCAGATCATCAGGGACGCAATCGTGTGCGACGGCACGAGGCCGCTCACCGGGCCGAGCCACCGCACCCCCCGGAACGTCTGGCCGGGTTGCGGCGGCGTGGTCAGCAGGGTCAGTGACGCGAACAACTCAGGTCGCCGGGACAGGGCCAACTCGGCGACCAGGCCCGCGAAGGAATACCCCAGCACGTGCACCGGGGTCTGGCCCGTCTGCAGCACCGCGAGGAGATCGGCCACGAACAGCTCGTAGCCGTATCTGCTGCCGGTCACCGGTCCGGCCCGTGCTGACTGGTACTGCCCGGCCAGGTCGAAGCTCTCCACCCGGTAGCCGGCGCCGGCGAGAATCGGCGCGAGCAGCACGAAGTCCTCTTTCGACCCGGTGGCGCCGGGCACCAGCAGCACCCGTTGGTCATCCGGCCGGCCGAGCGCGATGGCGGCGAGGTCACCGCTGGGCGCCCGGAACGTGAAGGTCTCGGTGCCTGGCGGCAACACGGTCCAGTCCACGTCGGGCAGAGCCGCATCGAGGGCCGCGAGACGATCGCGGCGGACCGTCTGCTGCCGCCCGTGGCTCGGCCTCACACGCATGGACACGGCACCAGAGTAGCCCTGCCCACCCCGTGGCGCGCGACCACCACGGGGATGCCGGCGGGCTACTCGATGATCGGGATGGAGGAGGTGCCGGTGTCCGGCTGCATGCCGGAGAGCCGGGCGGGCTCGAGTTCCCGCATCACGTCGTCGCGGGTCATCAGCCGGGCTTCCACGACCAGGTCGGCCACATTGCGCCCGGTGAGCAGCGCGGTCTGCGCAAGCGCTGCCGCGGCGGCATAGCCGATGTGCGGGATCAACGCGGTGATCACGCCGACACTGGACCCGACCATGGCGGCGAGCCGTTCCTCGTTGGCGGTGATGCCGTCGATGCAGTTCACCCGCAGCGTCCACATCGCCTGGGTCATCCAGGTGAGGCTCTGGAACAGGTAGTGCGCGATGGGGTTCGAACGCGTTGAGCTGCAACTGACCGCCCTCCGCGGCCATCGTCACCGTCACATCCGCGCCGGCGACGGCGAACGCCACCTGGTTGACAACCTCGGGGATGACCGGGTTGACCTTGCCGGGCATGATGCTCGAGCCGGCCTGACGGGGCGGCAGGTTGATCTCGCCGAACCCGGCCTGCGGGCCGGAGGAGAGCAGTCGCAGATCGTTGCAGATCTTGGACAGCTTGATGGCGCTGCGCTTGAGATTGCCGCTGAACGACATGAAACTGCCCGCGTCGCTGGTGGACTCGATCAGGTCGGGAGCGGCTTCCAGCTTGAGGCCGGTGATCAGGTTGAGGTGGCGGATGGCCGCGGCCGCGTAGCCGGGATCCGCCGTGATACCGGTACCGATCGCGGTGGCGCCCAGGTTGACCTCGGCCAGCAACCAGATCGTCTCGGTGAGCCGGTCGTAGTCCTCGCCGAGCGTGGTGGCGAAGCCGTGGAACTCCTGGCCGAGCGTCATCGGCACGGCGTCCTGCATCTGGGTGCGCCCCACCTTGAGGATCTGCGAGAACTCGTCAGCCTTGACCGAGAAGGAACCCTGCAGCGCCTTGAGCTCACGCAGAAGGTGTTTGAGGAAGAAGGCCAGCGCCACCTTGATCGCGGTGGGGTAGGTATCGTTCGTGGACTGGCTGCGGTTGACGTGGTCGATCGGGCTCAGAATGTCGTACCGGCCCCGGCCGTAGCCGGCGTTCTCCAGCGCGAGGTTGCAGATCACCTCGTTCGCGTTCATGTTCGTCGAGGTGCCGGCGCCGCCCTGCATGACACCCACCACGAACTGGTCGTGGTGCTTGCCCTCGATGATCTCTTGGCAGGCGGCGTCGATCCAGTCGGCCCGTTCCTGGGACAGCGCACCGACCTCGGCGTTCGCGCGGGCGCAGGCCTGCTTCACCGAGGCGAGGGCCACCACGAAGTCGGGGTAGACCGAGATCGGACGCTTGGCAATCGGGAAGTTCTCCAACGCGCGCTTGGTGTGCACACCCCAGTACGCGTCGGCGGGAACCTCGACCCGGCCCAGTGAGTCGCGCTCGACGCGGAAACCGGGAGTGGCCGCCGGGATGTCGGCGTTCAGATCATCGGGAATGGTCGTGTCGAGAGTCAAGTCGGGGTTCGTCGTTTCAGTATTTGCGGACATGCTGCTGGTGGTGTGCACGCTGGCTCCATTGCCGTCGGTGAAGAGCTTGTGGCTCATGACCGATTCACTCTATCGCGGCCCCTCCTCGCAGCCCGAGAGCCGCACATTTCGTGAGTGATGCGCAGGGAACCGGCGATGATGTGTGCGCCAGTGCAAGAAAACACACCAGATCCGGCGGCACCCGTTAGGTTGACTAGTGACCGTAGGGGCGCCGGTCTGGTTCTGCCCGTCAGGCGGCGCACCGATCGCGACACGCGATTCTAGGAGTAGCACCATGACATCCGCCCAGTTTCCCCCGCCGCTTCCCCCTGGCCCGCCCGCACCCGTCCAGCCGGGCCCGCCCACGCAGCCGGGCGGAACCGCGCAGCCGGGCAGCACCGTTCTTGCGACGATTGCCCTCTCCGTCGGAATCGTCGCGTTCCTTTTCGGCTGGGTCACCATCCTCGGCGGCCTCCTCGGCATCGCCGGCATCATCCTGGGCGTGTGCGCGATCCGGGCCGGCCGCGCCCGGGTGCGGTCGATCATCGCACTCTGCCTGTCCGGTGTCGCCCTGCTGTGCAACCTGATCCTCGCCGTGATCCTCATCGTCACGCTGGCGAACGTCGCGAACAACGCGGACTTCGCCGACATCCTGGACTCGATCGATCCGAACTAGGCGACCACGGCGCCCGGCGACGACTCCGCCACGGATGTCGACACGACCACCCTCGAGACCCCCTGCTACTCCGTCGCCGCACCGGCGGCCTACATCAACAACCAGTCGAAGGAGGCCACCGCAGCCTGCGCCACCAACGCCGAGCTCTGGGGCGAATACAACGCCGACGGCACCGTGAAGAACACCGAGGTCGGCGCCATCCTGGGCAGTGTCAACGTGGAGGCGATCAGCACCGTTTCGGCCGCCGAGTTCGCCCCCGACGGCAGTCTCGAGGCCATGATGGTCTACCTCGACGCCGAGTTCATGCCGGGGATGGGCACCCAGATCGGGCAGCCCGAGAACCTCACGATCGACGGCACCCCCGCCACGCTCACCCGGTTCACCAGTGACGTGGCCGCCACGAAGACCAAGGCACTGCTGGTGCTCCGGGCGCCTGAGGCCTACCAAACCGCCGACAAAGACGTGCAGTTCTTCCTGCTGTCCGTCGTGACCCCGGAGGACAACGGCGATGCCATCATCGACGCGGCAGTGTCCTCCTGGACCTGGCAGTAGTCGCCGGTCACACGCCGAACAGGACCTCGATGGGTCCGCGCACGAAGAAGACCAGGAAGCCGAACGCGACGATCCAGAGCAGCGGGCTGATCTCCCGGGCCTTGCCCGACAGCGAGCGCACCACGACCCAGCTCACGAAGCCCGCGCCGATTCCGTTGGCGATGGAGTAGCTCAGCGGCATCACGATGATGGTGAGGAACACCGGCAGCACCATCGAGAAGTCGCTGAAGTCGATGAAGCGGATCTGGGACACCATCATGGCGCCCACGATGACCAGCGCCGCAGCGGCCACCTCGAGCGGCACAATCTGGGTGAGCGGCGTGAAGAACATCGCAGCGAGGAACAGGACCCCGGTGACCACGTTGGCGAAACCGGTGCGGGCACCCTCGCCGATCCCGGCGCCGGACTCGACGAAAACGGTGTTCGACGACGCGGATGCGCCGCCGCCGACGACGGCGCCGACACCCTCCACGATCAGGGCCGACTTCAAACGCGGGAAATTGCCGTCCTTGTCGGCCACGCCGGCCTCGTTGGAGAGGCCGGTCATGGTGCCCATGGCGTCGAAGAAGTTGGTGAAGACGAGGGTGAAGACGAGCATCACGGCCGCGAGCATGCCGATGCGCTCGAACGCGCCGAAGCTCACCTGGCCGACGAGGGACAGGTCGGGCAGCGCCACAAAGCTTGTCGGCAGTACGGGAGCGTTGAGGTTCCAGCCGTCCGGGTTGGTGCCCAGCGACGGGCCGACCTTGAAGATGGCCTCGAGGATGACGGCCAGGACGGTGGTGCCGACGATGCCGATCAGCAGGGCGCCCTTGACCTTGCGGGCCACGAGAACGCCGATCACCAGCAGGCCGATCACGAAGACCGTGGTGGGGAGGCTGGCGACCGATCCGGACTCGCCCAACTGCACGGGCGGCGAGGCCAGTCCGCTGGACCGCACGAAGCCGGAGTCGACCAGGCCGATGAACGCGATGAAGAGACCGATGCCCACGGTGATGGCGATCTTGAGCTGACGCGGCACGGCGGTGAAGATCATCTGGCGCAGGCCCGTGGAGGCCAGCAGCACGATGATCAGGCCGTTGATGACGACCAGACCCATTGCCTCGGGCCAAGTGACCTGGCCCACGACACTCACAGCCAGGAACGAGTTGATGCCGAGACCGGCGGCGAAGCCGAACGGGAGTCGGGCGATGACGCCGAAGAGGATGGTCATGACGCCGGCCGTGAGCGCGGTCACGGCGGCGACCTGCCCGTTGGGCAGCCAGTTGCCGGCCACATCCACCGCGGCTTGGTCGGCGCTGAACCCGCCGAGGATGAGCGGGTTGAGGATGACGATGTACGCCATCGTGACGAAGGTCACCAGACCGCCGCGTACCTCCCGGGCCCAGGTGGAGCCGCGGCGGGTGATCTCGAAGTAGCGGTCGAGCGCCGACCGGGTGCCGCGGCCCGTCGGTTCAGCGGGGGCGGATGAGCCGGCTGTTCCGATAGAGGTGCCTGCTGTGGCGGTTGCCGCTGCGGCGGTGGACTCGTGCTCTGATGCGGAAATGATGCTCTCCCGGTCGATGTGCGGCGGCGTGCCAAACGGCAGCGTGCCAACGGCGGCGTGCCAACGGCGGCGTGCCAAACGACGGCGCACCAAACGACTTAGTCTACGACCGCTGCGCACGGCGCTGGAAATCAGCCCAAGCGGGCTGGTCAAACGTGCGGCACGAATTTGCCCCAGGCGATCCGGCGTTCGGCCTGAGGGTCGGATTCGATCCGGTCGCGGGTGTCGATGATCCGGGTGAGCCGGTCGGTCTCGGTGTACCCCGGCCACGCGGTATCCGGAACGCCCGTGCGGGCGAAACCCAACCACCAGCCCTGCATGCGTGAACCGATCGCCTTGAAGGCACGCCGTCCGCCCAGCACGGTCATTCCGCGGCCGAACCAGCCGTCCAGCCGATCGAAGAGCGGGAACAGTTCGAGACCGTGGGTGGCGTCCAGGCCCATCCGGCGCAACAGCCGGGGTGCGGCGTCGAAGCGGTAGAAGTACACCGGGGCATAGCGGGAGTGCCGCTCCCCCACCTTCACACTCGGGTACCAGAACGAATAGTCGCCGCCGAAGTCGAGCGCGGCCCGCGGCGCGGGCATGCCGGGGTACAGCGCCTTGAGGGCTTTCTTGGCCTTCTTCTTGGTGTTGGCGAAGACCGCTCGCATCCGCGGCGGGGTCGACGCGAGAATGTCGATGCGTCCGCTGAACAGCGAACCCTCTCTCTCATTCGTGCCGATGATGAGCGGGATGCGGTGCGCCCGGCCATCGCGGAAGGCGTCGAGGGGACGCTCGGGCAGCAGATCGCCGTCGATGACCGGGCAGAGCGGGATCGTTCCGGGGTACCGGTCGGGTGAGCGCACGGTGAGGGTGGTTGTCGCGCCGGCCAGGCGGGCGGGGTCGGCACCCAGCAGCAGTCGCACGACCTCGCTGTCGCTCAGGCCGGAATCGACCGGCTGCAGGGCAGGGGTCTGCTCGGCGGGGTGCTGTTCGGCGGGTTGCACGAGGTCACCGGCGGGAGCGCCCACTGTCTGTTCGGCGAGGATGCCCACGAACGTCGCCGCCCACTCGGCCGTGAGCGCCGGCGGGTACACGGCGTTCGGCGGGGCGCTCTGCGCTATGGCCCGCTGGAAGAGGCCCGCGGCCGCCGGCACCGTCATCAGGGTGGTCACGGCGTTGCCGCCGGCGGATTCGCCGAACAGCGTCACGGCATCAGGGTCACCGCCGAAGGCCCGGATGTTGGCGCGCACCCAGGCGAGCGCGGCCACCTGCTCGCGCAACCCCAGGTTGCTCTCGAACGGACGATCCGGCGTGGAATAACGGGTGAAGTCGAGGTAGCCGAGCGCGCCCAACCGGTAGTTGATGCTCACATACACGATCCCGCCCCGGCGCACGAGACCCTCCCCCTGGCGGGGATTCTCGCGCGACGACCCCACGCTGTACGCGCCGCCGTGCACGAAGACCATCACGGGGCGGAGCGCGCCGTCGTCGACGGGCGCATCCGGTGCGATCACGTTGAGGTTGAGGCAATCCTCGCTCTGTGGGATGCGCGGGTGCGCGCCGATGAACTGGCCCTTGTGGCTCTGCGTGGCGACGGGGCCGAACTCGGTGGCGTCCCGCACGCCCGGCCAGGGGTCGGCGGGAACCGGTGCACGGAACCGGCGGGGACCCACCGGGGCTGCCGCGTACGGGATGCCGCGCCACGCTCGGACTCCCCGCTCGCTCACGCCGCGCACCAGCCCGCCGGACACCCGGATCTCGAGAGGGTCGAAGCTGCGGGTTCCGGCATGCTGCGTCATGCGCCGATCCTAATCCGGGCAGGTGACAGCCGGGTGCGGGCGTCGACCGGCACTACGCTCTATTGGGGCCGAATGACCCGGCGCGGCCCTCTCCCAGAGAAACGAGAACCAATGGCACTGCCCTGGACCCTGCACGGCGACGGAAAGACCGTCGCCCCCAATGACGTCGTGGCCCCCGGCGAACGCCTGAACTGGCCGATCACGATCGGCATCGGCGCCCAGCACGTCGTCGCGATGTTCGGTGCCACCTTCCTGGTACCGCTGATCACCGGTTTCCCGCCGAGCACGACCATCCTGTTCTCCGGCATCGGAACGATCCTGTTCCTGCTGCTCACGAAGAACAAGCTGCCGTCCTACCTCGGGTCGTCTTTCGCGTTCATCGCCCCGATCACCGCCGCCGTCGCCACGGCCGGCATGGGGAGCGCCCTGTTCGGTATCCTCGCGGTCGGTCTGCTACTGGCCATCGTGGGCGCGATCGTGCAATTCACCGGTGCCGGCTGGATCGATGCGCTGATGCCGCCGGTGGTGTCCGGCGCCATCGTCGCCCTGATCGGCTTCAACCTGGCACCGGTCGCCAGGGACAACTTCACGCTCGCTCCGCTGACCGCCGTGATCACCCTCGCCGCCGTCATCCTCTCCACCGTCCTTTTCCGCGGAATCCTGGGCCGGTTGTCGATCTTCATCGGCGTAATCGTGGGCTACATCGCTGCGGTGCTGCAGGGGCAGGTCGACTTCAGCGACGTCGGCGACGCAGACTGGTTGGGCCTACCGCCCCTCACCCTGCCGGCCAACCCGTTCGAGAACCCCGCGGTCTGGGCCATTCTGCCGGCGTTCCTGCCCGTGGTGCTGGTGCTGATCGCCGAGAACGTCGGCCACATCCGCGGTGTCGCCCAGATGACCGACAGCTCGGTCAACAAGCTCACCGGGCGTGCGCTGCTTGCCGACGGCCTGGCCACCGTGCTCGCCGGCTTCGGTGGCGGCTCCGGAACCACCACCTACGGCGAGAACATCGGTGTGATGGCCGCCACCCGCATTTACTCCACGGCCGCCTACTGGGTGGCCGGCATCGTCGCGGTGCTGCTGGGCCTCTCTCCCAAAGTGGGCGCCGTCATCAGCACCATCCCCGAGGGAGTGCTCGGCGGTGTCACCACGGCCCTGTATGGCCTGATCGGCATCATCGGCGTGAAGATCTGGCTGGACAACAAGGTCGACTTCAGTAAGCCGGTCAACCAGTTCACCGCCGCGACCGCTCTGATCATCGGCATCGCCGACTACACGTTCAGCGCCGGCACCCTCACGTTCAACGGAATCGCGCTGGGCACCATCGCGGCCATCGTGATCTACCACCTCATGACCTGGGTGGCCCGCGCACGCCGTACGGCGTAGCCGTACCGGCCCGCGAGCCGTGACCTGAGCACCGAAAATCCCCTCGGGGTGGTGCCCAGCTCACGGCTCGCGGGCTTTTTTGTGCCTAGCCGTGCAGCGCGGGGACGATCAGGTAGACGCCGTAGAGCACGATCAGGCCGCACAGGCCGAAGCAGAGGTAGCCGGAGTACTGCGCCAGGCGCTTCTGTCCGGCCGTGAGCGGGTTCGCCTTGCGGGCCTTCTTGGCCCTCTTGGCGTCTTTCGCCGCCCGAGCCGGGCTGAGCACGGTGATGGCGCCGGTGAACTCGGCGGGCTCCACCGTGGGGATGCGGCCGGCCGTGGTCAACAGGCGCAGGCCCAGCGAGTACAGCGACACGACAACGGCCGACGACACCAGGGCGGCGGCGGCAACGACGAGGAAAGCGGCCCAGTCGATCACAGTTCAACCTTCTGTCGGTCCTTGCGGGACGGCTTGCGGGGTGTCTTCTTGATGCGGACAACGTGACCGGCGTCATCGATGTCGTGCAGCATGTTGTCGTGCGACACCCGGTCGCGCTTGGACCAGCGGAAGAGGATGTACACCACGGCAGTGCCGATGACCACGTCGAGAATGATCCCGATCGGGCCCAGCAGCGCCAGTCCGGCGGCGAACGCGCCCATGATGGCGGATGCCGGCAGGGTGAGCAACCAGCCGAGGGCGATCTGGCCGGCCATGCCCCAGCGCACGGTGGAGCCGCGTCGGCCGAGGCCCGAGCCGATGACGGAACCCGACGCGACCTGGGTGGTCGACAGGGCGAAGCCGAGGTGGCTGGACGCTAGGATGGTGGCGGCGGTGCTGGTCTCGGCCGCGAAACCCTGTGCGGGCTTGATCTCGGTGAGGCCGCGGCCCATCGTGAGGATGATGCGCCAGCCGCCGGTGTAGGTGCCGATCGCGATGGCGAGGGCGCAGCAGGCGACGACCCAGAACTGCGGTCCCGATCCCACGGCCTGGTAGCCGCCGGCGATGAGGGTGAGCGTGATCACTCCCATGGTCTTCTGCGCGTCGTTGGTGCCGTGCGAGAGGGCCACCAGCGACGAGGAGAAGATCTGTGCGTACCGGAAGCCGCCACGGCCATCCGGCTTGCCCACGTCGCGACGGGTGATCGCGTAGGCGAGGCGGGTGGCGATGAACGCCACGATGCCCACGGTGATCGGGGCGATCAACGCCGGCAGGATCACCTTGGCCAGGACAACGTCGTAGGCCACGGCCTGCGCTCCGACACCGATGATGGTGGCACCGATCAGGCCGCCGAACAGGGCGTGGCTGGAGCTGGACGGGAGTCCCCGCAGCCAGGTGATCAGGTTCCAGACGATGGCGCCGATCAGGCCCGCGAAGATCATCTCGGGGGTGATCTGGATGCCGCCGTCGCCCTCCTTGATGATTCCGCCGGAGACGGTCTTGGCCACCTCGGTGGAGAGGAACGCGCCGACGAGGTTGAGGATCGCGGCGACGCCGACGGCGACCTTGGGCTTCATAGCTCCGGTGGCGATCGGCGTGGCCATGGCGTTGGCCGTGTCGTGGAAGCCGTTCGTGAAGTCGAATATGAGGGCTAGTGCGATGACCAGCACGACGATAAGGGTGAAATCCACCGGCGTCTTTCCTTGTGTATCGCCCTGGACCGCGGCAGGACAGAGATCCGCGCGCACATCAAGAGACCTGGCTGGCTCGAAACCGGGCCTCGTTGATCCTGTCAGCCTCCGCCGGGCAGGTCAATTCAGCGGATGTTCACCATCCGTATTCTTACCGTTCAGAATGCGGCGTTCGAGCGGGTCAGCCGCGGCCCACGACACTGGCCAGGTCTTCACCGAATGTGAAGGTGGCCTGGATGGGGATGCCGGCCAGCACCCCGGGCAGCCAGTGCCGGGCGTCGTCCCACATTTCGTCGACGGGCAGTCGGGCGATGGTGAACCACTCCGGGTTCAGCTCGTCGGACTCCCGCGGGGTACCGCTCCAGCGGTCGGTGACGAAGACGGTGGACCGCTGGCTCCAGGCCGGCTTGTGCGGGAACAGGTAGGTGAGAACGCCCATCGGGGTGAGCGCATCCGCCGTCACGGTCAGGCCGGACTCCTCCTCAACCTCACGCACGGCGGCCTCGACGGCGGACTCCCCCGGCTCGAGCTTGCCGCCGAGTCCGACGATGTTGCCCAGGCCCAGGCCCTTCTTCTTCCGCCCCAACAGCACCTGGCGTTCACCGGTCTCGGAGAGTCGGGTGAGGTAGCACACGCACACCTGGGGCAGGTCGGTCATGGTTCCAATCGTAGCGAGCGCCCGTAATCTGCGGCCGCAAGCGTTTTCTCGGGAATCTCGGTTACTCTGTACGCATGGATTTTGTGCCTGAGACCGGAACTATCACGATGTTCACCACCACGTGGTGCGGCTACTGCTCGCGTTTGAAGACGCAGCTCGACAGAAACGGCATCGGTTACACCGAGGTCAACATCGAAGAGGTCGAGGGCACCCCCGAACTCGTGATGAGCCTGAACGGCGGCAACCAGACGGTTCCCACCGTGTTGTTCCCGGATGGCTCGGCGGCGACCAACCCGTCGCTCGCGCAGGTGCAGGCGAAGCTGGCGCCCGCGGCTTAACGCCGCGCGCACATCCGCACCCACCCCAGCCGAACACAGAACTGCCCGGACAGCGTCGGCCGTCCGGGCAGTTTTTTGTGCCAGATCGGGTTTAGCCGAAGAGCACAGCCGCTTCGTCGTAGCGCGCCTGGGTGACCCGGTTGAGGTCCATGGTGGCGTCGGCGATGCTGACGTTGGCGATGTCGGTGCCCTTGAGGGAAACCATCGAACCCCACTTGCCCTCGATGACGGCGTCGACCGCTGCCATGCCGAGGCGGGTGGCGAGCACGCGGTCGTAGGCCGACGGGGCGCCACCACGCTGGGTGTGGCCGAGGACCGTGGCGCGAGCCTCGATACCGGTGCGCTCTTCGACCATCGGCGCGATGAGCTCGCTGATGCCGCCGAGGCGGGGGCGGTTGAACGCGTCCAGACCCTTGTGCGAGTGTGCCTCGCCCATCTCGGCGAGGGTGAAGCCTTCGGAGACGACCAGGACCGGGGCGCGGCCGCGGTCGCGGACGCTCTCGACCCAGCCGCAGATCTGCTCGATCGTCTGCGGCTGCTCGGGGATGAGGATGGCGTGCGCGCCGCCGGCCATGCCGGAGTGCAGGGCGATCCAGCCCACGTGCCGGCCCATGACCTCGACGATCATGCAGCGGCCGTGCGAGTCGGCCGTGGTGCGCAGACGGTCGATGGCCTCGGTGGCGATCTCGACGGCGGTGTTGAAGCCGAAGGAGTAGTCGGTGGCGGCAAGGTCGTTGTCGATGGTCTTCGGCACGCCGACGATCTTGATGCCGGCGTCGGTGAGACGACGGGCGGCCGTGAGGGTGCCCTCGCCACCGATCGCGATGACGGCGTCGATGCCTTCGGCATCCATCGTCTTCTGGATGTTCTCCGGGCCGCCGTTCTCGCCCTCGTACGGGTTGGTGCGGGAGCTGCCGAGGATGGTGCCACCCTGACGGGACAGGCCACGGACGCTGTGCCGGTCGAGCTTCATGAACTCGCCCTGCACCAACCCCCGCCAGCCGTTGCGGATGCCGACGAACTCGGAGTCGTAGGCACGGCCACCCTTGAGGACAGCACCCCGAATCACTGCGTTGAGGCCTGGGCAGTCTCCACCGCTGGTGAGGATACCGATCTTCATTTCTTGGCTACTCCTTTAGTGCATGCATGTGTATTGCGGCAGGTGCCCGTCCCCATCATGGTGGCGGGTGATGCCTGGATCAAGTCAACACCGACGGCGCTGCTCGGGGGTAGGGACTTCCGGCCCGGTGTTACAGCTCTCCGTCCAGCGCCTGCGTGAGCACGAAGGCCAACGCGCTGGCCTGCACGGAATCGGCCGGCGACACGTCCTCGTCGGCACCGTCGAGCGCACGGGCCGCGAGGCCCTGCTTGCTGCCGATGAGTTCGGCGATGCGCGCGTCGATGGTGTGCGCCGCGATGATCCGCCACGCCGTCACCGGTTCGGACTGGCCGATACGGTGCACCCGGTCGATGGCCTGGGTCTGCTCGGCCGCGGTCCAGCTGAGTTCTGCGAGAACCACGTTGGATGCCGCCTGCAGGTTCACGCCGACACCGGCCGCGGTGAGCGAACACACCACGACGGCGACCTCGGGGTCGGTGTTGAAGGCGTCGATCGCAGCCTGGCGGGCCAGGGCGCTCTGATCGCCGCGCAACGAGACCGTGCGCAGGCCCCGCTTGGCGAAGATCTCCTCCGCGGCATCCATCACGTCGATGTGCTTGGCGAAGAAGACCACCTTGCCCACCGAGTGAGCCAGCTGCGCGGCGTAGTCCGCGGCCAGTCCGGCCTTGGCCTGACCGATCTTGCGCACCATGGTGAAGACGTTCTCGCCGGTGCTGGTGCCCTTGGACTCTTCGAGGTCGGCGTGCGCGACGGCGCGGATGTACGCGGTGCGTTCGTCGTCGCTGAGCACGGGTGCCTTGACGCCGGGGTGCCGTGCGGCCACGAGGGCGTTGTAGCGCTTGACCAGGCGGGCGCCGAGTTCACGTTCGGCCTTCTGGATGGACCGGCCCAGTTCGCTGTCGAGCTCGACGGGAAGGTCGGCGATGCGCTTGGCCGGCAGGTCGGCGGCCACGTCGACCTTGCGGCGACGCACGATGCCCATGTCGATGACCGCGGACCGGGCGGCGGTGTAGAAGCCGGCGTCCGCGGGGGTGAGCCCGGTCTCTTCCAGTCGCTGCATGAGCTTGGCGGTGGGTTTGTCGCCGTCGATCCAGCCGAGGAACTGCCAGATGGCCCGGAAATCGTCGACGTCGTTGATCAGCGGGGTTCCGGTCAGGGCCATCAGCAGCGGGTTGTTGCCCGGGGTGCGTCGGCGGATCTGGTCGGCGAGGCTGAGCACGTGCTTGGAGCGCTGGGACTGCAGGTTCTTGATGAAGTGCGCCTCGTCGACGACCATGCCCTTGAAGCCCAAGGTGCCGAGCCAGGCGAGGTGACGGTCGAGCACGTCGTAGTTGACCACGACCACGTCGGCGAAGGCGTCCAGGGTGTCACCGTCACCGTGGATGACGGTGGCGCGGCGGTGCGGCGTCCACAGTTCCACTTCGCGCACCCAGTTCATCTTCACGACGTTGGGCACGATCGCTAGCAACGGGTACGCTCCGGCGACGGATGCGGCGAGCAGGCTCTGCGCGGTCTTGCCGAGGCCGGGCTCGTCGGCGAGCAGGTAGCTGCGCTGGCCGAGTCGGGCACTTTCGATGAAGCGTGCCTGGTGGCGCATGAGTTCCATACCGCGCGGGGAAAACCTGTCGACGTTGGGGGCCTCGGGCAGGTCCATGCTGGCCGCCTGGCCGCCGGAGCCGTATTCGAAAGACTTGAACAGCGGGCCGAGCAGTTCCCAATTCGCCAGGCGGCGGGCGGAGGAGACCGGGGCGGCCTGCACTGCGCTGAAGTCGGGGGCGAGGAACGGGTTGGCCAGCTGGCGCGCCCGCACGGACTGCGGGATGACCTGGTTCTGCGGAACCTCGGGCTTGGCCTCGGGTTCACGGGTGATGATGAGCTCATCGGGGCTGAGTTCGGCGCCGGATTCCAGCAACCAGTCCCGGCGGAAGCGCTGGGCGACGGTGGAGACGCCGGCGTCCGGTTCGAGCAGGGTGATCAGGCTGGTGTCGCGGGCCGCGGTCTTGGCGAGGATCTGCGCGATGCCGTCGAGGCGTTTGAGCAGCTCGGCGCGGTTCGCGTCGGTGAGCTCTGAGTCGGCCTTCACCCGGGCCCGCTCCTCGCGCATGAGCAGCGCGATGACCTGGTACTTGGTGCGGTTGGTGGGGCCGAGTTTGGCACCGCTCTGCGCTTTGGCCTCAACCTCGCGCACCTTGCGGGCGAGGATCGGGATGATCGGGGCGTCGTCGTCGCGGGAGCGCGGGCGTTGACGTGTTCGACCGCTGCCGGCGCCGGCGCGGCCCGCTCCGTTGGGGCGGGTGTAGGCCATTTTTCTCCACTTCACACCAGCGCGTACAAACATGCGCGCTCGTCGTGTTGCGCATCCGCAGGATGCCTTTGCGATCGATACGCCGAACCCCAGAATCGAGCAACGCGACGCCGCATCGGTCAGGCACGAGTGCGCTGATCGCTGCAGGGCCACGGTCGAGACACTAACCGGGTTCTCCAGACGTACCCTCAGTCTATGCCCGTGCCCGGAATCAGCGGTGCACCTGCACCGGCACCTTTGTTCGCACCCCGACGATGATGAAAATCAGCGCGGCGATGAACTGGGCGGAGACCCAGCCCTGACCGTGCAGGTCGATGATCACGATCGGGTTCCACAACACGACGATGGGCACGAGACCCAGGAGCCACCACCAGGACTTTGCCTGGATGACGAACACGCAGATGATCAGCGCCAGGATGCTCACGATGTAGCGGATGATGACGAAGCTCTCGACATCGAGCAGCGCCAGTCCGGCCAGCAGCGCGATCGCGCCGAGGAGGCCGGGAGCGAGCGCCGAACGGGTGAAGGTGGGTTCTGCCGGGGTGCCCATCAGACGCCCCCTCCCCCGCCGCCGCCTCCGCCGCCGCCGACGGATCCACCGCCGCTGGAGCCCGAACTCGACGAGCTCGCCGCGCTACCGGACCATGCCGAGGCGGTGGAGGTGGCGAATGCGGACACCCCGGTCGCAAAGTATGCCGCGCTGAACGGAGCGCTGCCGACGTACCAGTCCGGTTGTTCGTGGGTGGTGTCGTAGTAGTCGCCCAGTACCTTCGACCACTGCTTTTCCTCGCCGGTGAGAACCGCCAGGGGAAGCAGCCGTTCGTACAGTTTGAGCACCTGGACCGGTTCCGAGGCCACCGCTCCGGTTCCGTCGGGCCGGTAGGGCGTGCGCAGGGCACCCTCCGGGCTCTGCAGCACACGGAGCCGGTCGGCCTCCGCCAGCGAAATGTACACGATGACACCCTTCAGGTAGTCGCGGAGTTCCGCGCCGCGAGCGGTGAGCGGGCGCACCTCGACGGTGACGACAAGCGTAACAATTGCCGCGACCACTCCCACCGCCAGCGGCAGCGCCGGCCAGGCCCCGCCGACTTCGGTGGCGAACGAGATGATGCTCGCCACCATGGCGATGAGGCCCGCGACCGAGCCAAGGATGATCAGCCAGAGCCGCAGCGCACCACCCTTGTTCTCGCGCAGGCCGTCGCTCGTCATCCGCTTGCGGGCTGTCGCGCGCGCCTTGTGCAGCGCGGCGCCCAGCGTGGTGCTCTTCTCCTTCAGGTCGCGAACCGCGCCGATCTTCTCGTCGGCGGGGAACAGCGCATCCAGCACCGCACGCTCGGTCGCATCCAGGCCGTCCCGGCTGCGCAGTTCCAGCAGGTACTGGTTCTTTCCCTCGCCCTCGAGCACCCGCACGTTGCCCGATACCGCGAACTGCAGGAACTGCGCGGTAAGCGCCTTGCCGCTGGCGCGGGTTCCGAGCACGTCGCCGGCCTGCAACAGGTTCGCTCCCGCCGGAGGCAGGTACTCGGGAATGATGGTGGGCCGGCCGGGCTGGTTGCGCCAACGGGTGTTTCGGAGAATCACACTGGCGATGGCCGTGACCAACGCGACCAGTGCCGCGAGGAGTGCGATGGTGGGGAACGGGTTGGCCGTGAAGGAATCGTCCCGGGGCACGAACGTTCCGTCAGCGAACTCGACCGCCACGGCGAGTCCCTCGTGGGGCGCGAGGTCCCGGGCCGAAGCCTCGATGATCCACTCGTCTCCTGCGGCGGCACCGTCGAGGGCGTCGCACGCCGCATCGGATTCGGCCCCGCCCTGGTAGCACGCCGTCTGGCCGGTCAGCGCCGGAACCAGCTCCGGCGCTACCCGCACGGTCGCCGACACGGCGCCGAACGGCTGGGCCCATCCGGTGCCGTTCACTTCCCAATAGAAGTCCTGACCGTCGCTGTCGTCGGGAAAAAGTACGACGTGCCGTTGGGTGTAGCTGATGACGTAGGTCTGCGTGCCATGCACGAAGCCGTCCTCGGCGACGGTGACGCTGAGGTATTCCTCACCGGAGTCATCGTCGATGGTCTCGGTTTCGTAGTCCCGCTCGGCACCGTTCTCGTCGGTGACCGAATCGATGTTCACCCCGGTGGGCTGGCCCCGGTAGTGGGTGGGGATGTTGCGGCGGATGCCATGGTTCTGGTCGGTCTGAGGAAACTCAGCGACCAGAGTCTCGGTGACGGCCAGTGTGGAGTGGCCGTCGTCGTCACGGTTGAGCAGGTACTCGGCGTCGAGCGACGCGAAACTGAAGTCATCCACGCCGGCCGGCAGAAGCCCGGCGGTCTCGGCACGGGCGTGCTCGTGCACGGGCTGCGCCGCCGACGCTCCGGACACGGCGAACCCACCGATTCCCACGAGCATGATCGCACCAAGGGTCAGGCGGGAGATGAGACGAAGGGGTCTGGGCATGCCTTCATGCTAGCCACCGGCGAGCTGGGGGCTGGGTCAGGCCGGCTGTGTGCTGACGGGCACGGTGAGCGGATGCTCGAGGGTCTCGACGAGCGCCGGACGCAACGCGGCAAGCCACACGTCATACCCCGCCTCGGTGAGGCGCAGGCCATCCGTGGACCACTCGTGGCTCAGGCGCCCCTCGGAATCAGCCAGAACGGACCAGAGGTCGAGGTACCGGGCCTTGACCGTGGGCGCGAACTGACGCAGGTGCCGGTTTACCGACCGGATGACCGGAGCGAATGCCTGTTCCCTGGGCGGCACTGACTGCACGAGGACTTGTACCCCGGGCAGGCTCTTGCGCAGGTCACAGAGAATGGTCTCGATGTTGCGCACGATGTATTCGTCTGAGCGGTGCCAGCCCACGTCGTTGGTGCCCACTTGCAGCACAACAGCGTCGGGTGCGGTCGCGATAACGACATCGAGGCGGGCGACCACTTCGTCGGTCGTGTCGCCGTTGACTCCGAGGTTGTGCACGTCGAATTCTGGAAAGCGTTCCTCCCAGCGGGCGGCGGCGCTGAGGCCGTCACCTATGAACACCACCACTCCAGACATGCCGCCTCCCAGCGCTTGCCTTCCATGATGCGCTCCCGGCTGAGCAATCGCTAGGGTCCAACCTGACAACCTTCCGTCAGCCCGCTGATCCCCTCCCGGTGCACGCCCTCACCGGCCCTTCGCTCCCATTTCGCTCCTGTCAATCCCCCACGCCCATCCCGCCCCGCCCCGTCCGCCCTGCCACCGGACCTGTGTTTCGCGCCTCGCCGTCGGTCGAGCTTGCTGTTCGAGTCTGTCGATACCCGCGACCCGACCTGTCTCTCGCGCCCCGTCGTTGGTCGAGCCTGTCGAGACCCCGCGACGTACGCGTGTGTCGCGGGGCATCCCGCCAGGAAAGCTGATGAGAGGCTGCCGCCGCGCCCCAAGATCGTCTCACCGAGCCTCGACAAGCTCGACCAGCGGCGGAGGTTGCGTCCCGAGACCGTGACCCGACTTGTGTGTCGCGCCCACTCGCTGGTCGAGCCTGTCGAGGCCCCGCGACGTACGCGTGTGTCGCGGGGCATCCCGCCAGGAAAGCTGACGAGAAGCTGCCGCAGCACCCCGAGATCGTCTCGCCGGGCCTCGACAAGCTCGACCAGCGGCGGAGGTTGCGTCCCGAGACCGTGACCCGACTTCTGTGTCGCGCCCACTCGCTGGTCGAGCCTGTCGAGACCCCGCGACGTACGCGTGTGACGCGCCCATCCCACCAGGAAAGCTGATGAGAAGCTGCCGCAGCACCCCGAGATCGTCTCACCGGGCCTCGACACGCTCGACCAGCGGCGGCGGTTACGTCCCGACACCGTGACCCGACTTGTGTGTCCCGCCCACTCGCTGGTCGAGCCTGTCGAGACCCCGCGACGTACGCGTGTGACGCGCCCATCCCACCAGGAAAGCTGATGAGAGGCTGCCGCAGCACCCCGAGATCGTCTCACCGGGCCTCGACCAGCGGAGGCGGTTGCGTCCCGAGACCGTGACCCGACTTGTGTGTCCCGCCCACTCGCTGGTCGAGCCTGTCGAGACCCCACGACGTACGCGTGTGACGCGCCCATCCCACCAGGAAAGCTGATGAGAGGCTGCCGCAGCACCCCGAGATCATCTCACCGGGCCTCGACAAGCTCGACCAGCGGAGGCGGTTGCGTCCCGAGATCGTGACCCGACTTGTGTGTCGCGCCCACTCGCTGGTCGAGCCTGTCGAGGCCCCGCGACGTACGCCTGTGACGCGCCCCACGCCGCCAATGCAACGGATGAGCAGGCTGCCGCGGCACCCCGAGATCGTCTCACCGGGCCTCGACAAGCTCGACCAGCGGCGGCGGTTACGTCCCGAGACCGTGACCCGATCTGTGTGTCGCGCCCACTCGCTGGTCGAGCCCGTCGAGACCCCGCGACGTACGCGTGTGACGCGCCCATCCCACCAGGAAAGCTGATGAGAAGTTGCCGCGGCACCCCGAGATCGTCTCACCGGGCCTCGACAAGCTCGACCAGCGGAGGCGGTTGCGTTGGTCGTCGCACCTTCGGGTTGCGAAGAGCAACGCTGTGGAGAACTTCTGGGGGCACGCCTCATCGACCACTCGAGCGGCGGCTATCGGGCGCCGACGCGTCAGGTCAGGGCGGCCTCCGGCGCGGCGGGGGTGTCTGAGGAGTTGAGCGGTGCCGGTGTTTCGGCGTCCGCGACTGCGGCCTCGGATTCCGCAGCGGCCGTGATGCGGTTGGCCATGCCGCTGAAGATCACGCCGTGGAACGGCAGGATCGAGAACCAGTAGAGTCGGCCGCCGAGCCCACGCGGGAAGAAGACGGCGCGCTGACGGTAGACCGACCCGCCGTCATCCGTGGGTTCGGCGCGCATCTCAAGCCACGCCCGGCCCGGCACTCGCATTTCGGCACGCAACCGGAGGAAGCTGCCGCGATCGATGCGTTCGACGCGCCAGAAGTCGAGCACGTCGCCGGTCTGCAGCCGGTCGGGGTGCCGGCGCCCGCGACGCAGGCCCACTCCCCCGACAACCTTGTCCATCCAGCCGCGCACGGCCCAGGCCAGCGGGAACGAGTACCAGCCGTTTTCGCCGCCGATGCTTTCGATCACTCGCCAGAGATCGGCCGGCTTGGCCGAGGTGCGCTTCTCCTTGAGGTCCGTGTAGACGAGGTGGCCGGCCCAGTCCGGGTCGCTGGGCAACGGGTTGCTCGACGCGCCCTCGGTCGATGCGTTCTGCCAGCTGGTCTCCACATCGCCGTCCCGCATCCGGCCCAGCGCCAGGCGCACGGCTCGTCGGTACGTCGTGAGGCCGCCTTCCGGCGGCGGGATCACGGCGTCGATGTCGTGCTCGTGCACCACGCAGTCGTACTGCAGCGAGGCAATGATCGGCACCGCGAGGCTGCGCGGGATGGGTGTGACCAGGTTGACCCACTGCGACGCGAGCCACGGCGTGAGCACCGGCAGCGGCGCGATCGGCCGCTGGTGCAGACCGGCTTCGACGGCGTATCCGTTCATCATCTGGCCGTAACGCAGCACATCGGGTCCGCCGATGTCGAACGTCCGGTTGACATCGGCGGGCACCCCGGCGGCAGCCTGGAGGTAGTAGAGCACATCGCGCACTGCGATCGGCTGAATGAAGTTGCGCACCCAGCGGGGTGCGGGCATGTACGGCAGCACGTCGGTGAGGTGCCGGATCATCTCGAACGAGGTGGACCCGGAGCCGATCACAACGCCGGCCTGGAACGCCACGGTGGGCACCCCGGAGTCCAGCAGGATGCGGCCCACTTCGGCGCGTGAGCGCAGGTGCGGCGACAGCTCGGGAGTGTCGGGGTGCAGCCCGCCGAGGTAGACGATGCGGGACACCTTCGCCTCGGCCGCCGCGGCGGCCACGTTCCCGGCAGCCGTGCGTTCGGTCTCCTCGAAGTCGCCCTTGGCGCCCATCGAGTGCACAAGGTAATAGAACACGTCGATGTCAACGCTCGCGGCGGCGACGGACGCCCGGTCGGAGAGGTCACCCTGCACGATGTCCACCTCGCCGGCCCACGGCACGTCGATCAGTTTCTGCGGCGAGCGAACCAGCACCCGCACCTGATGCCCGGCCTCGAGGAGCTTGGGAACCAGGCGCCCGCCGATGTAGCCGGTGGCGCCGGTGACCAGGATGCGGAGGGCTGTCGTCTCTGTCATTGCGTCAGCCTAGGGCGAGAGTCTGGGCTGGACCTGCGGATTCTCCGACGGCCCGCCCTGCCTGTGGACGGATTCGACGGCACCCGGCACTCGTGGGGGAAAATCGCCGGATGGTTCTCCGACTCGACCCGCGTTTCCCGCTCGTGTGGCGCACCCCCGACACCATCCAGCTGGGCATCGACCGCCCACTCGCGGTTGTGCCCGGCGTGACGGCGCCGCTGGAGAACGTGATCTCGGCCCTGCGGGTGGGTATTCCTCGTTCCGGCGCGCTGATGCTGGGCCGGCAGGCCGGGGCGACGGATGCGGCCACCTCCGCGCTCCTTGAGGCCCTGTCCCCCGCCCTGCTCGACCTCGATCCCGCCGGTTCCCCCGGCCGGCCCGCCGGCCCGCCGGATCCCGGCGGACGCCCCGTCGTGTGCGTGGACGGCACGGGCCCGACGGCCGACCGCATCCGGGCGCTGCTGGCCGAGCTGGACATCCGGGTCATCGCGACCGGCACCCCACAGCCGCCGCGACACCACGGCCGAGGCGGACCCGACCTTGCCGACCCCGACCGGAGCGAACCCGACCTCGCCGTCTTGGTGGACCACTTCGTGTTCGCGCCGGAACGGCACGGCCGGTGGCTGCGGCGAGATGTTCCTCACCTGCCGGTGTTGTTCAGTGACGCGGAGGTGCGGATCGGCCCGCTTGTCGAACCCGGTGCCGGTCCGTGCCTCACCTGCCTGGAGCTCGAGCACGTCGACGACGACCCCGCCTGGCCCGCCATCGCCTGCCAGCTGCTGCATCGCACAGCACCGACCGAGACGACGCGGTTGAGCATCGAGGTCGCCACGCTGGCCGCCGGTATGGTGTGCGACCGGCTGTTCGCCGCGTCGAATCAGTTCGCGGCCGCCTCGTTGGCCGTGGATGCGGGGTCGCTGTCGGTCAGGCGCCGCGCGCACCGGCCGCACGAGCGGTGCGGATGCCGATTTCTGCCAGAAAACGTGATCGTTCTCGCGGGGAACGCTGCTGGTTTCCGGCCGCGGACCAACTGAGCGACAACCGTTTGCGCGCCCGGGTGACACCCACGTACAGCAGTCGTCGTTCCTCGTCGACCTGGTCGAAGGTGCCGGCGTAGCTGATCGGCACGAGACCTTCGGAGAGGCCGACCACAAAGACGGCGTCCCACTCCAGTCCCTTGGCCGAGTGCAGGGTGGCCAGGGTCACGGCAGCGACGGTGGGCTCGTGTTGGCCGGCCTGGCGTTCCATCAGCTCATCGGTGAACTGGCGGAATGTGGTACCAGGCGCCGCCTGATCGACGAGGCCCATGATCGCGTTCAGCGCCTCCCACCGGTCCCGCACGGCGCCGCGGGTCTCCGGCGCGGTCTGGCTCCAGCCGAGACCCCGAAGCACGTCGCTGACCGATTTGAACAGCGGTTCGCCCATGATCGAGACGGATGCCGCGCGCAGCGACATCACCGCCTGCTTCACCTCGGGCAGGTCGAAGAACCGCTTCGATCCGCGGATCTGGTAGCTCACCCCCACATCCGAGAGCGCAGTTTCCAGCAGTGCGGCCTGCACATTGACCCGGTACAGCACGGCGATGTTCTCCGGTGCGACACCGGATTCGACGAGGTCGAAGATGCTCTGCGCCACCCCGCGGGCCTCGGCCATGTCATTCGGGTAGTCCCGCACGGCGGGCTCGACACCGGTCTCGGCGACCGCGGCGTGCAGCGTCAACGCACCGGGCCGGCCGCGCATGAGCTGGTTGGCGGTGGCGACGATGGCCGCGGTGGACCGGTAGTTCTGCTCGAGACGCACCACGGTGGCATCCTCATAGTGCTTCGGGAAGTCGAGCAGGTAGTCGCTGCGCGCACCCGCGAACGAGTAAATGGTCTGGCTGGCGTCGCCGACCACGCACAGGTCACGGCGGTCGCCCAGCCACAGCTTGAGCAGGTCGTACTGCAACGGCGAGACGTCCTGGAACTCGTCCACGACGAAGAACCGGTACTGCTCCCGCACCTGCAGGGCCACCGACGGTTCGGCCTCGATCATGCCGGCCATGGCCAGCAGCACGTCTTCGAAGTCGATCTGTTTGCGGTCGTCCTTGAGGCGTTCGTAGCCGGCCTGCATGTCCAGGGTCTGGTCGATGTCCAGCCGCCCCGGCAGCGCACGGCCCGCCGTGGCGTATTGCTCGAGGCTGAGTCCGCTGGTCTTGCGCCACTCGATCTCGCCGGCCAGGTCGCGCAGGGTGGCGGTGTCGAGCTTGAGCTTGAGAATCTCCGCGGCGTGGCCGAGCAACCGGCCCTTGCCCTCGAGGATGCGGGGCGCCTGCCCGCCGACGACGTGCGGCCAGAAGTAGTTGAGTTGGCTCAACGCGGCAGCGTGGAAGGTGCGCGCGGCCACACCGCCGGCGCCCAGTTGGCGCAGCCGGCCGCGCAGCTCGGCGGCGGCGCGCGCGGTGAAGGTGAGCGCCATCACCCGGTTGGGCGAGTACGCGCCGCTCATCACGCCGTACGCGATGCGGTGCGTGATGGCGCGTGTCTTACCGGTCCCCGCTCCGGCGAGCATGCAGACCGGCCCGATCAGCGCTTCGGCGGCCACCCGCTGCTGCTCGTCGAGCCCGGTGAGCAGGGACTCTGCGGTGGGCGTCAACGGGTCAGACACCCGGGCGCACCGGCTCCGGCTCAGCGTCGCCGATCACAACGTGCGGCCGGCCCAGCCAGTCGTCGATCAGGGCACGGGCGATCGAGGAGGGTCCGGGCAGGATGATGCCGTTGTCGGGATCGGAGAGTTCGGCACGGGTGAACCAGCGCAGGTCAAGGATCTCGGTGCCGTCGGGAACGAGCCCGCCGGAGAGCTGGCCGTCGGCCAGACGGGCGGTGAAGCCCACCATGATCGACGCCGGGAACGGCCACGGCTGGGAGCCCTGGTAGACGGGGTCGGCCACCCGCATGCCGGATTCCTCGAAGACCTCCCGCACCACGGCGGACTCGAATGATTCGCCGGGTTCGACGAATCCGGCCAGCAGCGAGTACCGGTTCGCCTCCCACATGGCGTTGGAGCCGAGCAGCACCCGGTCGAGTTCGTCGGTGATGAGCACGATCACGGCCGCGTCGGTGCGGGGGAAGACTTGGCTGCCATCCACCGGGCAGTGCCGCACCCAACCGCCGGAACGCACCTCGGTGGCGGCGCCGCAGCGCGGGCAGTGCGGGTGCGAGTCGTGCCAATGCAGGATGCCGAGGGATTCGGTGAGGATGCCGGTGTCACGGTCGGAGAGCAGGGTGGCGTACTCACGCAACCCCACCCAGCGGGATTCGTCTGGTTCGAGCAGGGCGGCCTGCTCGTCCTCGAGCGGCACGGCGACAAGAGCGGTTCCCACCGGTTCGGCCGCGTCGGCGTCGAGCGAGCGGCCCAGGTACACGAGCGGGGCGGATGCCGGCTGTACGGCCGGCAGGTCCGCAGGCGCCAGCAACAGCAGTCGGGGTGCGTCGCCCTCGGCCAGCGGCGTGGCAAGCAGCACCTTGCCCTTCCGCAGCGGCAGGGCGCGGGTGCCGGCATCCGCCCAGAGCCGTTCGAAAAGGCCGACCTCGGCGCGCGCGTCATTGTCGCGATCAACGGCGTGCCTGGACAGTGGCAGTCGGGCCGTGAAACTGAACGACATGAGACCCCTCGAAGAATCGGGCAACACGTGCCGAAGTTGACTGCAGGCGTGGCGAATGACCCCACCGGGAGGAAGTCGACCTAACCTATAAGGCATGGCCAGATCCCATCTCACTCTAGCCGCGTTGGCCACCAATGCAGTGCCTGAGCTCGACGTCGCCCACGCCCGAAACCACAGTCTTGCCGGCGGCGGGTTGTTCGACTCCGCCCTGCTGATCACCCGCGACAACAAGGAGCTGATCATCAGGGTTCCCACGTCGCAGGCCGCCGAAACCGAGCAGTCGGCCGACCTGGTGGCGCTGCGCGCGCTCACCACCGGCAACCGCAGCCGGCTCCCGTTCGACGTGCCCGTCTTCGTGGGCCAGGCCCCCTTCGAGAACACCAGGGCCGTCGTCTACGAACGCCTGCCCGGCGCCTCCTACGACGCGGATGCCCTCACCGGCCATGTGGGCGTGTCCGGCTCGATCGGCCTCGCCATCGCCGCCATCCACGGCCTGCCCACGGCGTTCATCGGTGACGCCGGCCTGGTGCAGCAGAGCGCGCTGGAGTGCCGCACCTCCACCATCGACCTGATCGACCGCGCTGCGGCCACCGGCAAGCTGCCGGCCGCGTTGTTGCGCCGCTGGGAACTCGCCACCGACGATCACACGCTCTGGCAGTTCACCCCCACGGTGATCCACGGGTCCCTCGCCGCTGAGTCCTTCCTGATCAGCGATGACGCCGTGTGCGCCGTCCTCGGCTGGTCGGCCCTCAGCGTGGGCGACCCGGCCCGCGACATCCACTGGCTGCTCGCCGCCCGCGGCGATGCCGCCGAAACGGCGATCGCCACGTACACCGCCGCGCGGCAGGGCAACGATCCGCTGATCACCCAGCGGGCGATGCTCTACGCCGAGCTGGAGCTGGCCCGCTGGTTGCTGCACGGTGTCGACACCCACGACGAGTCCATCGTTGATGACGCGGTGTCGATGCTCGACGGGCTCGTCGACAACGTGCACAGCCACACCATGAACTCACTGTCGCCCGAGACCGGCCCGATCCTCAGCGTGAGCGACGTGGAGTCGATGCTCGAAGACACCCCGCGCACCGCGGCCACGGGATCAGCCGGCCGGAACGACTTCGAGAGCGACGACTACGGCACCAGCGAGTTCGCCGAGACCGGCTCGTTCGCCAAGGTCACCAGCTTCGACGGCACCGGTTTCGACACTCCGGACATCGACGCCGTCGGCACGGCCTACTCCGACGACACCACCGGCCCCGTTCCCACCGTCGACGACGCGGCCACCGACGACCAGGCCCGCACCAGGTCCTCCTCGGAGTAGAGCCGCTCGGGGGCCACGATGGTGTCGTCGGCGACGAAGTAGAACACGGCGTCGACGGTTTCCGGATCGATGCCCTTCCAGCGCGCGTAGGCGAGCCGGTACAAGGCCAGCTGCGTCTGCTTGAGCTCGAGGTCGGCGGCGTCCTTCGGGGCCTTGCCGGTCTTCCAGTCCACCACCTGGAACCCGGTCGGGGTGCGATAGACGGCGTCGAGCTTGCAGATGAAGACCTGGTTCCCCAGCACGTGGTGGATTTCGATCTCCACCTCTTCCGGCGCCAGCGACGCCCACGGCGACCGTTCGAAGGTGGCCTTGAACCGCTCCAGCTGGTCTAACTCCAGGGAGATGCCGTCGCCGGCCTCGGCCCCCTCGTCGAGGTCGAGGTCCAGTTCGTCCAGGCCCGCATCGATGAGGTCGCCGGAGAACGCCCCGCTCGAGCGCTGCTCCACCCAGGAGTGGAACAGGGTGCCGAGCCGGGTGGCCCGGTACGGTCGCTCAGGCATCGGCCGGCGCAACCTGGCCAGCACGGAGGTGGGATCGTCGACGTAGTCCTTGAACCTCGAGGCCGGGATGCGGGTGGGCAGGTCGAGGGTGCCGGGGCCGGCCAGGCGTGCGGCCCGTTCCGCCAGCAGCAGGGTCACTTCCCGCGACCAGAGGGTCTCGATGGGGTCGCCGGCCTCCGGGTCGGTCTCGTCGTGCGCGCGCACCAGCGCGGCGGCGGCCTCGACGACCCGGCGGCGGGTGCCGAGGGGGTCGAACGGCCACACCTCGGTGGCGTCCTCGTCGGTGACCGGCTTCTCGTCGTGCTCGCTGCCCTCCGGTAGCGCCGGGATGAGTCCGGCCTCGGCCAGTTCAACCAGGTACCGGCTGGGCTTGCGTACCGTGGTGCCGCCGCCCCAGAATGCCCCGGTCATCAGCAGCTGTTGCTGCGCCCGGGTGGTGGCCACGTAGATCAGCCGGCGCTCCTCGGCGTCGTGCCGGGCGGCCAGCTGCTCCTTATAGAGGGTGAAGTCGTCGTCGAACGACAGCTGGGTCTCGTGACCGAGGCGTTTGAGCTCGGGCAGCTCGGCCCGGTCGCCCCGGCACGGGTAGGGCAGCTCACCGAAGCGCAACCAGCCGGTCGTCTCCTTGGACGGCGCGGGCAGGGTCTTCTCGGTGAGACCGGGGATGGCGACGTAGTCCCACTCCAGCCCCTTGGACCCGTGGATGGTGAGCAGCTGCACGGTGCCGGGTTCGGCGGCCTCGCCGCGCGGGCCGAGGTCGTCCTGTCGTTCGGCGCGGGCCAGCCAGCGCAGGAAACTGGCCAGGGTGCCCACCTCATCGCTGTCGAGGAACGCGGAGACGGCGTCGTGGAAGGCGTACAGGTTCGCCAAGGCACGACCGTGGCTCTCGTTGGCGACGAGCTCGAGGTCGAGCAGGGTCTCCTGCTCGATCAATCGCACGAAGTCGAGCAGGCCGAGGTTGGCGCGGCTGCGGAGCCACCCCAGTTGCCGGCCGGCCTGGCGCAGGCGCTGCCGGCCGTCGTCGCTGAAGTCGGCCAGCTGCCCGTGGGTGTCGGGGGCGGTCGCGACGAAGTCGAGTGCGTCGACGAGGGAGCGGCTCTCCTCGGTGGCGACCGAGGCGCGCAGTTTGGCCTTGAGTTCGTCGGGCACGGCCTTCTGCGCCCAGTCGTGCGTGGCCAGCCAGCCGGCCACGTTGGCGAGCACCTGCAGGTCGCGCACGCCGATGCGCCAGCGGCCGCCGGTGAGCAGCCGGATCAGGTCGCTGCCGGCGGCGGGGTCGTGCACCACCCGCAGGACGGCGAGAACGTCGGCCACCTCCGGGGTGGACAACAGCCCGCCGAGGCCCAGCACGTGTGCCGGCACCCCGTGTTCGCGCAGTACCTCGGCGTAGAACTCCATGTCGCGGCGGGAGCGGAACAGCATCGCGCCGGACTCCGGGGCGGCATCCGGGTCTCCCGGCCCACTGCCGAGCCGCGCTGCGAACCAGCGCGCGATGGATGCGGCTTCCTCGGCGATGCTCTCGTGCATCTGGGCGTCCACCCGGCCGGCGGCCTTGCCCGGCGGCACCTTGAGGGTTTCCACCTGGATGCCGTTGGGCCGGGCCCGCAGTTCGGCGCTCAGCGGTGCGACCAGCAGGTTGGCGGTCTCCAGCACGGTCACCGGATTGCGCCAGGTGAAGGAGAGCGACATCGACGGCGCCTGGGTGTTCGCCAGCCCGGCGAAGTCGGTGGAGAAGCCCAGCAGATTGGCTGAACTGGCACCGCGCCAGCCGTAGATGGACTGGTGCGGGTCGCCCACGGCCATCACCGGGTGGTGCGCGAACAGGGTGCGCAGCAGCTCGGTCTGCAGCACCGAGGTGTCCTGGTATTCGTCGAGCAGCACGATCCGGTACTGATCGCGGTAGCGGTCCACCACGGCCGGCACCTTCCGGCACACCTGCAGGGCCAGCGCCACCTGGTCGGAGAATTCGATCAGGCCCTGGCGGCGTTTCTCGGCCCCGTAGGCATCCGCCAGCTCGGCCAGCACGGGCAGTGGTGCGACGGCGCTGATCGCCTCGAGCACCGAGTCGTACGGCTTCTTCTTGCGCGGGTTGCCGTAGGGCAGGTCGGCGAGGTAGCCGAAGCTCTGGGCGAGGCGGGCCAGGTCGTGCGGCTCCGGGTCTTCGCCGGGCACGAACGGCGGTGGGTTCTCGGCCAGGGCGCGGCTGAGTGAGAGCACCGCATCGGTGACCGCATCGATGCCCTTGCCGTACTGCACGAGGCGGCCGTCACCGTGGGCGACGACCACCCGGCGGGCGAGCAGCCAGGCGCTGGTTTCGCTGAGCAGCACCGACTCGGGTTCACGGCCGAGCAGCAGGGCGTTGTCGGTGAAGAGCCGGCTGGCGAAGGAGTTGTAGGTGGACACCGCCGGGGCGTTGAAGAGGTCGGCGGAGTCGAGGCCCGGGCGGGCGGTGAGCCCGGTCACCGGGTCGGTCGACTCGCCGGCGCCGGGCATGAGCCCGGCCTCGCTGAGCTGGCGGATGCGCCCGTTGATGCGTTCGGCGAGCTCGCCGGCGGCCTTGCGGGTGAAGGTGAGCCCGAGGATCTGGTCGGGTCTGGCGTGGTTGTTGGCCAGAAGCCAGAGCACCCGGTTGGCCATGGTCTCGGTCTTGCCGCTGCCCGCGCCGGCGACCACCAGGGTGGGGCTGAGCGGGGCCTCGATCACGGCCTGCTGTTCGGTGGTGGGCGGGAACATGCCCAGCGCCGCGGCGATGTCGAGGGCGGACACCGACGGGGTCGGCGCCGTCGGTGCGGAATCGGATGTGTGGCTCATGAGCTGACCTGCTTGATGACGTGGATGCGGCACGAGCCGTAGGAGCGGGGGTCGAGGCAGTGGTCGGCGATCTCCGCCACGAAGGTGGCACCGCCCATCCCGGCCGCGTCATCGGTGACGCGCTTCGTGAAGGTCGCGAGCTCGTCCGGCGTGAAGGCCGGCTGGGTGGGGTTGCGGTAGTTCTGCTTCTGGGTGCCGGACGACACGATCACCAGCCGGGCGCCGGCCAGTTCCATGCCGGGCTCGAGGCCGTCGATGACGCCGGCGGAGAACGCCAGCTGGTAGGCGCCGAGCTGCGGGTGCTCGGCCACGCCGGTGTCGCTGGTGGGGTCGCCCTTGCCGGTCTTGAGGTCCACGATCACGGCGCGGCCGTCCGGAAGGCGCTCCACCCGGTCGATGGTGCCCGAGAGCACCGCGCCGTCCAGTTCGAGGGCGAACCGGCCCTCGGCGCTGAGCAGTCGGGTGCCGTTCCGGGCGCCGTCGCCGAGGTAGGCGGCCAGGCGGTCGGTGAGCTCGCGGGCCTGGGTCTTCTGCACTCTCGACTGCCAGTCGGCGTCGAAGACGAGCTCGCCCCAGCGGGCCTCCACGCCGGCCCAGAGCGCATCCGGAGTGATCGAGCCCGGGTCCGGCGACAGCGCCGGGTCCGTGGCATCTTCCATCACCTTGTGGATGATCGTGCCGAGGTTCGCGGCGGTGCTGGAGTCGCCGCCGCCGATCTGGCCGATCAGCCAGTGCAGGGGGCAGGTCTCGAAGGCCGACATCCGGGACGGCGACACACGTACGGGGCCGTCGCCGGCCTCGGGGTCGTTCAGCGGCCGCTCGGTGCTGGCCCCCCGCAGCCCGTACCACTCGTCGGGGTCGGCGCCGGGTACCTTCTCGTGGGCCAGACGGGCGAGGGTGGCAGCGGCGTCCGTGGCGCGCACCGGGAGCACGGCGGGCAGTGCGGCGACCGGGTCAGAGGCGGCCGGGTCAGAGGCGACGGAGCCGACGGCGTCCGGTGCGGCCTGCAGCCGGGGGCGCAGGGTCTGGGTGAGGTCGCGGCGCAGGCGCCCGACCAGCCCGCGCAGCGACAGCGGGTAGCGGGCCAGCGGCGCCGGGTCGGGCTCGGGCAGCAGGCGCAGGAACGCGCTCGGCTGGTTCTCGTCGTTGTCCACGGCGGTGACCAGCAGCTCGTTGCTGCTGCGTGACGCGGCCTGGGTGAACATGCGTAGTTCGTCGTGCAGCACGCTGGTGCGGGCGCCGGCCGGGTCGGGGGTCTCCCCCGCTGCCAGCAGCGCCAGGTCGCCCGAGCCGAGCAGTGACCCGCGGATGCGCAGGTCGGGCCAGACGTTCTCCTGCACTCCGGCGAGCACCACGAGGTCGTAGTCGCGCCCGATCGTGCCGCTGGGGGTGGAGACGAGCACGGATTCGGCGAGGGCCCGTGGGGCGAGCGTGTCCTCGGGCACGTCGGTGTCGACGAGGTGTTCGACGAACAATACCGGCGGGGCGGCCGGGGTGCGTTCGACAAAACGCTGAGCCGCGGAGAACAGGGCCACGACGGCGTCGAGGTTGTGATTGGCCTCGTCGGCGTCGATGCCGGTACCGGTGGACTGTTCGGCCCAGGCCGGGGCTAGCCCGCTGCGCTGCCAGAGTCCCCAGAGGAGCTCTTCGATGGTGGCACCGGCGGCGAACGCGGTGCGGGTCTGCCGCAGGTTCTTGGCACAGGATGCGGCGCGTCGGGCGGTGCGGTTGTCGATGCTCGCCAGCAGGGTCGGGTCGTCGAACACCGCCACGAGCAACTCGTCGGCGGTACGGGCACCGGCGCCGGAACTCTCGGGCACGTCGAGGTCCGACTGACCGAGGTCGTCTTCGGCGAGTTCCTGCTGGCGCAGGGCGGCGCGCAGCCGCCGGAGCGTGATCGGGTCGAGCCCGCCGAGCGGGCCGCGCAGCAGGTCGACCGCCGCGTCGGCGTCGAGCGCTCGGCGCCCGAGGGTGATGTCCAGCGCCAGGATGAACGCCCGCACGGCGGGTTCGTCGCGGAGGGCCGCGGTCGACGCGGCCACCTGGGTGGGCACCTCGAGTGCGGCGAGGCCCTTGGACAGCGCGGGCACCAGGGCACCGGTGCGCACGATCACGGCCATCCGGCCCCAGGGCATGCCGTCGAGAACGTGGCGTTCGCGCAGCCGCCGGGCGATCACGGCAAGCTGGTCGGCGGGGCTGGCGGTGACGACGGTCTGCACCGCGGCCTGCACGGCGGGCTCGGCAGAGGCCACGCCCTCCGCGGCCGATGGCTCGGTCGCCTCAGCAGCCGCCGCGATTCCGGCGGCGCGCTGGGTTCCCGCCGCGGCGGCGCCGATCCGGCCGCTGAACTCCTGGATCACCGCGCGCAGCTCGCTGCCGTGTCGGTACACGGTGTCGAGGTTCAGGGTCGCCACGTCGGGCAGGCCCAGGTAGGAGCCGAGCCGGCCCAGGGCATCCGGGTGGGCGCCGCGGAACGATCCGGTGCTGAGGTCGGGGTCGCCGAACGCCACGATGGTGACGCCGCGGGCGGCGAACTGGGCCAGCAGGGCCAGGGTCGACTGGGTAGCCTCCTGCGCGTCGTCGAGCACGATGAGCCGCAGCTCACCGAGCGGGCCGAGCGGGTTGGCGGCCGACACGGTGTTCAGCGACGCCTGACCGGCCGGGCCCACCGAACGCCGGGTTCCGCGCGGGGCGTCCTGCACGATGGCGGCGGCGAACTGCACAAGCTCGGTCGAATCGAACTGGCCCGGCCGGCTCTGGTCTTTGACCTCCTGGTAATCGCGGATGAACGCGGCAGCGGCGGCCCATTCCGGGCGGTTCGCGTCGGCGGCGAGGCGGGCCATGCGGCCTGGGGTGACGCCGTATTCCACGGCCCGCATCATGAGGTCGCGCAGTTCGGTGCGGAAGCCGCGCAGGGCCCGCACCTCGGCGTCGAGTGGGCTCGGCCAGGCCGGACCGGTGCCCTCAAGGATGTCGCCCTGCAGGATTTCGGCGATGATCTGGTCTTGCTCACCGCCGGTCAGCAGGGTTGGGCTGGTCCGGCCTGCGGCCACTTCGGCGTCTCGCACGATCTGGAAGGCCACGGAGTTCATGGTGCGGGCCAGCGGGCCGTTCGTGGGCACCCGCAAGCGCAGGGCGAGCCGGTCGCGCAGCTCCGTCGCTCCGGTGCGGGTGGGTACGAGCACCAGCACCTCGCTGGGCGCGTAGCCGCGGGCGAGCACCCGGTCGGCGACGAACTCGACGAGGGTGCTGGTCTTGCCGGAACCGGGGGCGCCGATCACGGCGGCGGACCGGTCGACGGCGAGCTCCAGTACCGCTCGCTGCGACGCATCCAGGGTGCCGGAGAGACCGGGAGTCTCATCGGTCGCGAGGGCGACGGCGTCTGGCTTGCCCTGCAGTTCGGTCACCGGGTTCATCACGGTCCAACGCTAACGGGTTGCGCCGACAGTGAACGTGGCGGGCTGATCAGCGGACATGTCGTAATCTGAAGCGCGTAGGCAACCGAAAGGCGCATCCGTGGATATTCGCATTGGCATCTTCAACTCCCCCCGGGAGATCAGCTTCGAGACCAGTCAGCCCGCCAACGAGATCGAGGAGACCGTCGCGGCCGCCCTCGCAGGGCAGACCGGCTACCTCAAGCTCAGTGACAAGAAAGGGCACGTGTACATCGTGCCGACCATCGGCCTTGCTTATGTGGAGCTGGGCTCTGAGTCCTCGCGCCGCGTCGGCTTCGTAGCCTAAGACCCGCGCATGGAGCTCATGTTCGTGGCCCTCGGTGGCGCGATCCTCGGACTGGCGGCACGGTACGCCCTGCCCCGCCGCCTCACGCACGGTTCCGTGCTGGTGCCGGCCGTGGGCACCGGTGTCGCGGCTCTGGTCTGGGTTGTTCTCACCTGGCTCGGCTGGGCGTGGGACGGCGGTTGGATCTGGTGGGTCTCACTTGTCGTGGCCGGGGTCGCCGCGGTGGTCGTCGACCTGCTCCTGGGCAAGCGCCGCGAGGCTGCCGACCTGGCCATGCTGCACCGGATCACCAAGACGGGCGTCACGGCCTGACCGGCCCGCACGAAGAGCACCCTCATCGATCACGATGAGGGTGTTTTTTGTGGCTCTCCTGACCTATCCGTGGGTGGTTTCCGCGTGGTTCACGACCACGCGCCTCTGAGGCTCCACCAGTCCCGAGGCCAGTCAGGTGAGCCAGAAAAAGTTCTCCACAGGGTTGTTTTGGGGCAGACAAAAGTGCGACATCGAGCTACATTGTCTGCATGTCCACCATCGAAGACATTTCCACCTCCGACCCGGCGCCAGACGCCGTTCCGGAGGCGGGTGTGGCCGCTGATTCACTGGTCGCCGCGGTCGAAGCGGTCGAGCATCTGGGCTCGTGCAGCACCGACTACGACGCCCTCTCCGACACCGAGCTGCTCGCCGGTCAACGCGAGCTCGCGCGGCTCGGCCGGCTGGTGGAAACCCGGCAGGCGTGGATGGCCAAAGCCCTCGCGCACCGCTCCCGCCCGGAGCTCGGGCAACAGGGCCTGGCCGCGCAGCAGGGCTTCCTCAGCCCCGATGAACTGATCCAGACCATGACCGGATCAACTCGCAAAGATGCTCAGAAGCTCGTGGGTGTGGGCCGGATGCTGGCCGACACCGAAGCCGCCGACGCCGCGGCCGCCGCGGAACAGGCGCGGCGGTTGCTCGACGAGATTGACGGGCCCGACGACCAGGATGCGGACGTGCAGCCTGATCTCCTCGACGGCCTGGATCCCGCAGCCCTGCCCTGGTTCGCCCAGATCTCCCGCGCCACCGCCACCGGGGTCCTCTCCGTCACCGCAGCGCACGCGATCCGCATCGGACTCGGCGACGTCGACGCCGTCGTGACCGCGGAGAAGTTGGCCGGCGCCGCGCACGCGCTGCTGGCCGAAGCTCCGGCGATGGGTGTGGATGAGCTGCTGAAGCGGGCACGGCGGATGCGAGACCGTCTCGACGAAGCCGGCATCACGGTGCGGGAGCAGCAGGCCTGGGACGCCCGATACCTGAAAGTGTGGAAAATCGACACCGGCCAAGTCCACGTCCACGGCCTGTTCCCGCCGGAGCAGGGCCAGTACATTCTTGACCTCTACGACAGCCTCACCGGCCCCCGCCGCGGCGGCGTCCGCTTCGTCGACCCGGACCGGGCCGCCTGGGCCAAAGTCGTGCAGGACGACCCGCGCAGCACCAACCAGCTCACCGCCGACGCGTTCCTAGAGCTCCTCAAGGCCGGTGCCGCGGTAAACCCCAACCGGATGCTCGGCGGCCGCACCCCCGCCGTCCGGGTGCTGACAACGGCCACACCCAAGGTCACGGCCGCACCCGAGCCGGACCCGACCGAGGCCCTGGTCAGAATCCCCGACGGCTCCGGCCACGCCTTCATCGAAGGCAACCCCGCCCCCATCTCCCAGGAAACCCTCGACCGGCTGATCTGCACCTCCGGCACCGTTGAAGTCTCCTTCAACCAAAACGGGCAACCGCTGAACCTCGGCCGCGAAGAACGCACCTTCAGCCAGGCCCAACGCGTGGCGTTGGCCGCCCGCGACGGCGGCTGCATCTGGGGCGACTGCGACAAACCACCCTCCCGTACCGAAGCCCATCACCTGGAACAGTGGCTGCGCGACCACGGCCCCACCGACATCCGCTTTGGTGTTCTGCTCTGCCCACCGCACCACCTACTACTGCACAACCAGGGCTGGCAGATCCTCGAACATCAAGGCGTGTACTGGCTGCGGCCACCGGCGACAGTGGATCCCGGTCAGAAGCTCATCCGCCTGCGCAGCAAGAGTGCCGCCGCCCAAGAAGAACACGAGCACTGACCACCGACGCAACCGCCTTCGCTGGTCGAGCTTGTCGAGACCTGGCGAGACGATCCCGGAAGCCACGGCAGTTCACTCGTCAGCTTCGCTTTGGACACGACAAACGCGCACGTCACGGGGTCTCGACAAGCTCGACCAACGACGGGGCACGACACACAAGCACGTCACGGGGTCTCGGAACGAGACCGTCTTCGCTGGTCGAGCTTGTCGAGACCCGGTGAGACGACCTCGGAAGCCACGGCAGCCCACTCATCAGCCTTACTGGCGCCGTGGGCGCGACGCACGCGCACGTCACGGGGTCTCGACAAGCTCGACCAACGACGGGGCACGATGCGCAGGTCGGGTCGCGGGTCGCTTCACCAGGCTCAGCACGGGGCTCGACGAGCTCGACTGGCGAGTGGCTTCGGCGCCAACACAACCGATCCAGCGAACGCATCGAAGCCCCCAGATCCGACCCCGCACCCGCATCACGTTCGGCTTCGCCCTCAGCGAGGCCTCGGCGGCCAACCACCACCTATCCCGGGCCGTCAGGAGCGCCTTTTGTGCCGACCGAAGCGGATGCTAGGCGGTGAGGCCGAGGCCGTCCATCCGGCGGGTGTGCGCGGCGATCAGCTCGGTGAAGACCGGTTCGATTCGGGAGTCCTGGGTGACGGCCATGGCCGACCGGGCCACGAGCAGGGTGTCCCCGACCAGTCGCCGGCCCCACAGCGCCAGCCGGGATTCGAGCGCGGGCTCAGCGGCGATGGCGGCGGAGATCTCGTTCACCAGCACCTCCGCGCCGCCGTGCTCACCGAGCAGGTGGGCGACGCGGGGGCCGATGTCGCCGGGCAGCGCGTCGGAGAGCCGCATGAAGAAGTCGTCGAGCAGCCCGCCGGTGAGGTAGCAACTGAGCAGCAGTTCGTGCCAGTCGGCGCCGGCGGTGGCCGCGCGGAAGGAGTCCAGGGCGGGAACGAACGGGCTCATCACCGAGGCCGGTTCCCCGTCACGGCGGCGGATCTCGTCGATCAGACCGTGATGCTTCGACAGCGCCCGCCCGGCGGCCAGGCTCAGGCCTTCCTTGGCCGCGACGTTCGGGGCCGTGATGACGGCAGTCGACAGACTTTCGAACATGCCCAGCTCGAAATATGCGGCCTGGCCGAGATAGGTGAGCAGGTCGGGCACCAGCTCGGTGATGTCGACCTTGGTCGTCGCTCGGCGCTCACGCCGGGCCGACAGCCGGGGCGTCTCTGCCCGTTTGGGACGTTCACCTAACCACGAGATCACTTGCCAAGCATAGGTCCACCACCCCAGTCGGGGTGCGAATTGGCGCGGGCTCGCCGGATAGCCAGAGGCCATCGCACAGGGCCGCCCTATAGTCTGGTGTGATTCACCGGCGTTGGATCGGTGAACTTGCGCCTGAGGCAAAAGACGGGCGCATCCCGCTTCTAGCTAGACAGGCAATCAAACGTGACCTTCACCGAACTCAATATCGATCAGGACATGGTCGAGGCGCTCGCCTCCAAGGGCATTCTGGCGCCGTTCCCCATCCAGACCCAGACCATCCCCCTCGCCCTCAGCGGCCAGGACATCATCGGTCAGGCCAAGACCGGAACCGGTAAGACCCTCGGCTTCGGTCTTCCCCTGATCCAGCGTCTCGGCCTCAACCCCGAGCCCGGCGTGCAGGCGCTCGTTGTGGTGCCCACCCGGGAGCTGTGCGTGCAGGTCAGTGAAGACCTCGAGCTCGCCGCCAGCAACCGCGGCACCACCGTCGTCTCTATCTACGGCGGCAAGGCCTACGAGGGCCAGATCGAACAGCTCAAGGCCGGCGCTCAGATCGTCGTCGGCACCCCCGGGCGTCTCCTCGACCTCGCCAGCCAGCGTCTGCTCAGCCTTGCCAACGTGCGCGAGATGGTGCTCGACGAGGCCGACAAGATGCTCGACCTCGGCTTCCTGTCCGACATCGAGAAGCTGTTCTCGCAGACGCCGTCCACCCGCCACACCATGCTGTTCTCGGCCACCATGCCGGGCCCGATCGTGGCCCTGGCCCGCCGGTTCATGACCAAGCCCATCCACTTCCGTGCGAGCGACCCCGACGAGGGCCTCATGCAGGCCAACATCGAGCACCTCGTGTACCGCGCGCACAACATGGACAAGGACGAGGTCATCGGCCGCATCCTGATGGCCGAGGGTCGCGGCAAGACCGTGATCTTCACCCGCACCAAGCGCGCCGCCGCGAAGCTCGTCGAAGAACTCGGCGACCGCGGCTTCAACGCCACCGCCGTGCACGGTGACCTCAACCAGGAACAGCGCGAGCGTGCCATGGCGTCGTTCAAGGCCGGCAA
>Ga0247806_10000100_pt1 | contig 53947 bp, 48 predicted proteins | sample UWRJL059202B1_FD_179935 | JGI IMG/M metagenome (GOLD analysis project Ga0247806, IMG submission 179935) | Plant litter microbial communities from Arlington Agricultural Research Station in Wisconsin, United States - UWRJ-L059-202B-1 | ecosystem: Environmental > Terrestrial > Plant litter >... | reverse complement strand
TTAAGGCCCGTAACACCGGACGGGTTGCCCTACATTGGCCGACCGAAAAACCTTGGCAACGTCGTCATCGCCGGCGGACACGCCATGCTCGGCATTTCACAAGGTCCCGGAACAGGCAAACTTGTAACCGAACTCTTGCAACGCAGAACGACAAGCATTAAGATCGATCATTTCAGGGTGGAAAGATTTCAGAAGTAATTATGAGTTATGAATGCAGTGTGGATTGTATCTTCATTGATTCTACTTTGTATCAAGTATCAAGTATCAAGTATCAAGTATCAAGTATCAAGTATCAAGTATCAAGTATCAAGTATCAAGTATCAAGTATCAAGTATCAAGTATCAGGCACCATTTTCACATTTTCACATTTTCATATTTTCATATTTTCAAATCTTCACATTAATTCTTTTTACCCGTATCCGCCGCCGGTTTATTTTTCTTTTTCAAAAATCCATCTAAAATTCCTTTTACCGATTCGATCGTTTTTGGCTGAACGGGTTTTGGAATAGCACCGGTATCTTTTACTGTTGACGTATCTTTTTGCTGCCGGATCTTTTTCGCCAGCTCTTCTTTGGCCTGTTGCAATAAACGTTCCTTGATATTGCTCAACGTATCCTTCACCGTTTGCTTTGCACTGTCGATTTTCGCCTGTACGAAATCTTTCACCTGCTCTTTTAACTGGTCGGCCAGGTCTTCACCGGTTTGTTTTAAATCTACCTTTATAGTTGGACTGCTAAAAGTACCGCCCAGCTTCAGGCTCAGGTTCACCGTCTCCCCTATCTTCAAAGGAATGCCTTTTTTATTCACCGCCGCTGCCAGGTTGTTCACGAGGTTGTTACCCTGCGATCCCATCAATGCCCGCGGTAATTTCATGTGTATTACATAGTCCATCGTCTGGTCGAAACCCTGCAGCCCGCCGATCTCCATGCTGATGTCTTTTACCTTCAGCGTAAATGGTTTCACCAGCAGTTTACCGTTAGAAAACTGGAAGAAGGTTTTTACGTCTTTCAAAGAAATGTTTTGCAAGGCCTGCACGTTCAATACCGATGCGATCTTATCCAGCGGTGCAAATTTACTCAGGAAACCTTCGATCAAAAACACGTTGCCATTGCCCGACAAAGAAGAAATGTCCGGCATCATATTCTCCCCAAGTTTTCCATTCGCAGATAGTACGGAAGTGAGTTTGCCGGATAGGTATTTACCGATCGGCATCAACTTCTCCGCTGTATTCAATGCATAAAATGTTTTTTGTATGTCGAGCCCAGCTACATCGTAACTCAATGCAATCGCGGGTTTCGTCTTGCTGTCCTTCGTACTGTAAGAGCCGTTGATCTTCATCGTACCATCCAGCGCATTGGCTTTTACATTGTTGAATATTACGGCCTGGTCGTTCAATTGCAGGTTGCCATCGAGATTTTGAAGGTCGAGTTTATCGTATTTTAGTTTCCCCACTTTCGTATTCAGCGATACGTTGAGGTTGGCGGGTACCACGAATGCGGTTGTTGTGGAAGATGCCGTGGAGGCGGGTTTCGTGGCGGTTGTAGTTGTTGCCGTTGATGTGGTGCCCATCCAGTCGTCCAGGTTCAACTGGTCGGCATTGATGTTCAACGTGGCACGCAAAGGTTTTGCATTGAGCACGTAACTCAACAGGTTGTTGATGGAACCGTTGCCGTTGAAGTTAGTGCCCAGGTATTGACCACTCAAAGTCGATACATCGATCTTTGAAGGCGTAAAGGCCGACATGGCGCGCGTGATGCGGATACCGGTTGGATAATCGGGGGTTAAGTAAACGAAATCATTTACATCCACCGTGCCCGAAGCATCAAACTGTTCGTAACGCTGCGCTTCAATGTCATTTACATTTCCTTTCACCGCTACATCGGCGTTGATGAGGCCGGCGAGTTTGGTGCCTTTGTCCAGCTTCAAAAACCCTGAAACCTTAGAGAGGTCCAGCCTTCCTTTGGCACCCGCATCTACATACATATTGCTCACCGGGTGATTCACCAGCACGCGAAAATCAAAAGGATCATTGTCCATTACCAGGTGACCGTCCTGAATGTTCACCACCAGGTTGTCGGGCTGGCCATCTTTGTTATCCACCTGTGCTTTAAAATTAATGTCCTTCACCGGTTTCGGCAGGTCGGTGTATTGAAAGGAACCGTCTTTCACTTCCATTGCCAGGTGATACGCCGGCAGGGTGCTGTCGTTGTAAATGCCTTTCACAAAACCTTCGAAGATGCCCGAGCCGCCGGCTTTTATTTTTTGGAAATCCTGCTGGTAGATCAAAGGCACCAACGATAATATATTTTTAAAATCGGTGGACGGCGCTTTGAATTTTATGTCCATGTCCATACCCCCCGGTACCGAACGGATCGTACCATCGCCTGTAACTTTCAATTCATTCAGGCTGATGTTGCCATTGCTGAAACTGTAACTACTGTTCTTATTATCAACTTTGATGTCTGCATCCACGATTGTTCTTGCGTCTGCCAAAAAAGGAATATTGCCATTGGCAAAGCTCACGCTGGCGGCCTTGGTGCTGGTATTCAGCGTAAACACATCCGCGGTAAAATCGCCTTTACCTTCATGATTCAGGCTGTCGATAACAGCGCTCATACCCGCTGCCGCATCATCAAAACGGATGTACGCGTTGGTCACCGAATATTTTTGCAGCTCCAGAGTAAAAGGTTTGCTGTCGTCTGTTTTTTCAACTTTTTCAATTTCTTCTTTCGTCTTTACGATGTCCCAGTTGGCAAAGCCTTCTTTCAACCGGATGAGATTGATGCGCGGTGATTCCAGCGCTACGGAATACACCGTCATGTCCTTTGCCTTGATGATACTCATGATGTCCACCGATGCATCCAGTCGAGGTGCCTGCAGTAACGTATCTGCTACAAATACGTCGCTACCCGTAACCAGTATGTCTTCCAGCGCCACCGATACCTTGGGAAAACTGCGAAAAAAAGAAATGTTCACATCCTTAAAATCAACCTTTGCATTTAAATTTTTATTGATCTCTTTCTTTACCCTCGCCATGATTTTGCCCTTAAAAACAAAAGGTAAAGTGAACAGCAGTACGATGATGATGCCTAACGTGATGAAAGTAAATTTCAATATCTTTTTAAAAATTCGCATACAAAGGATGTAATATTTAATAAGGAATATTTAATATTTCTTCTAATTCAATGTAGCATTCTAAACCAACTGAACCCCTAAACCTCTAACCTTCTGTCCATTTCTAATTTCTAATTCCTAATTTCTAATTAAGTAAGCCCTATTTCATAATGCCTCTCCGGTATCGTAACGTCTGTAAAGCCTTTGTTCATCAGCCGCGAGCGGAAGGCCTGCTGCACTTCGTATTCACCGTGTACCAGGAACAATTTTGATACCGTTTTTGGATCCTGGCAGGCGAGGAACTGGCTCAGGTCTTCGTAATCGCCATGGGCGCTCATGCTGCGGATGGAACCGATCTCGGCATTCACCTCATGCGGCACGCCGAAGATGTTCACTTCCTTGCGCCCATCCATGAGCCTCCCACCCAGCGAGCGCGGTTCGCAATAGCCGGTGAATAAAATGGTGTTGCGGCTGTTTTCGATGTTGTTGCTGATGTGGTGCTTTACGCGCCCCGCATCTGCCATCCCGCTGGCGGAAATGATCACGCAGGGACCATTGCGAAAGTTGAGCGCTTTCGATTCCTCTACCGACCTTATCATCTTCAGCCCTTTGAAGGAAAAAGGATCATCATCATTTTGCAATACTTTTTGAATGGCGCGGTTGAAATGCTGGGGGTATTGCTTTACCAGTTCGGTGGCTTCCACGCTCAGCGGGCTGTCGAGGAAATAATCGATGTCGGGCAGCCTTCGTTCTATTTCCAACTGGTTCAGGGAATACAATATTTCCTGCGTGCGGCCTACGCTGAAGGCCGGCATGATGAGCTTCCCTTTCTTTTGCAGGCAGGCTTTTTCTATCCAGTGCAATACCTGGTCGGGCGTGGTGGTTTGCACTTCATGCAGGCTGTTGCCATAGGTGGATTCCAGCAGGATGTAATCGGCCTGTGGAAATTCCGCGGGTGAGCGCAGGATGATGTCGCGGTAACGGCCGACATCACCGCTGAAGGTGAGCCGCTTTTCTTTGCCGTTCTCTTTAATTTTTAAATGCACCGCGGCGCTGCCGATAATATGACCGGCGTCGGTAAACAGTACTTCTATGTTTTCGTCTATGCGGTAAGGTTGGGCATACTCCACTTCCACGAAATGGCTCATTGCTTCAAAGGCTTCCGTTGTGGTGTACAAAGGCTGCAGGTAAGGCAGTCCCTGCGCAGCCCTTTGCTTGTTTTCATACTTCACATCGTTGGTTTGTATCACCGCGGAGTCTTCCAGCAAAATACCCGCCAGCGCTTTGGTGGCAGGCGTGCAGAATATTTTACCGGTGAAGCCATCTTTTACCAGCTTCGGTATCAGTCCGCAATGATCGATGTGGGCATGCGATAAGACCAGGTGCGTTACGGCCGAAGGTTCAAATCCCCATTCGCGGTTCATCCTTTCCGTATCCTTTCCCATACCCTGGAACATGCCGCAATCGAGCAGGTACTGCTTGCCGTTGGTAAGCGATAATAAATGTTTTGAACCGGTAACTGTGCGCGCCGCGCCGTGGAATGCAATCTTCATGATAAACAAGTTTGAGGCTCAAGTTAATTACTAATTACCAATTACGAATTACGAAGCGATGTACCAGTAGTTAAATTCTATTACTTTAACGAAAAGCGTATCCTAATCGAAATTCAATTCGTGCAATTCGTGTAATTCGAATAATTAATGGTAAAAAGATTTGGAACCTTCAAATAAAATTCTATATTTGCGGTGTACTAGATCATTAGTACACTAAAACATAACGACATGATCAGGATCCAAAATCTTCATTTCAGTTACCGCAGCAAAAAAGTGCTGGATGGACTGAACCTGCAATTGAGTCCCGGGCACATTTACGGACTGCTGGGCAAGAATGGCGCGGGAAAATCAACCCTGCTGCGCAACCTGGCCGGCCTGTTGTTCCCGGTGGAAGGTTCCATCGATGTGATGGGCCATGACCCCGGTCAGCGCCGCCCGGCATTTTTACAGGACGTATTCATCGTTCCCGAAGAGTTTTACCTGCCGAACCTGCCCGTTAAAAAATTCGTCCGCTACAATGCCCCGTTCTACCCGAAGTTCAACCATGCGGGCTTTGAACAATACCTTAAAGAATTTGAGATACCGGTGAGCGACAGCCTGCAGCACATGAGCTACGGCCAGAAGAAAAAAGTACTGATCAGTTTTGGCCTCGCCTGCAATACCGCGTTGCTGCTGATGGACGAACCGACGAACGGGCTCGACATTACAAGCAAAAGCCAGTTCAGGAAAGTGATGGCCGCCGGTATCGACGATAATAAATGCATCATCGTAAGCACCCACCAGGTAAAAGACCTCGAAAGCCTGATCGACCGCATCACCGTTATTGAAGAAGGTAAAATTTTATTCGACCAGGATGTTGACAACATCAGCCGCCGCTTGAGTTTTAAAGTGTCCTACGACCATACCGAAACCGCTGCGGCGCTGTACAGCGAATCTTCTTTAAAAGGCAATTCCATCATCACGTACAATACCGATGAAGAAGAAAGCCGCCCCGACCTGGAAATGCTGTACAAAGCCATCCTTAACAACCAGGCTGCCATACAAAACGTATTCAACCAATAACTTTTTTAACATGAATAATCATTTTAGTTTTAACCGTTTCGGGTTGCTGGTTAGAAAGCAATGGGGTGAGCATGCCAGGCTGTACGGGCTGGGTATGATCGCCATTACCGGGCTGCTGTCGCTCACGTTTTTCCTTTGGGTAATTGCACATGGCAGCGATAATCATTTCGAGCAGGGAACCTTTTACCTGTTTGGCGTTATAGGCTTCTTCATCAGCGGGTCCATCTTCGCCAGCATACAATTCAGCAACCTCGCTCAAAAAGACAAGGCCCTGCAATGGCTCAGTACACCGGCCACGCACTTTGAAAAACTGGCCTGCAGTATTTTCTTTTCGTTGATCGTTTTCAACCTGTTCTATCTAACCTGTTTCCTGCTGATAAAGACCGCAGGGTTTTATATCCTCGAAATGAATACAAGCAAGGAAATCACGGGCATCGACTGGAACCGCGAGAATACCATGATAGTGATCCGCTACCTGGTACTTGGCTACATTGCCATACAATCCGTTTACCTGATGGGTTCCGTTTACTTCAACCGCTATTCTTTTATTAAAACAACCATCGCGGGATTGATCATTTTTGTTGCCTTTCTTTTGTTCATCAACAATGTACTGAGGCCCGCTTTCCTGCACGGCGGCAACCTGTGGAGTTTTACCAGCTTCAGGATATGGCATGAAAGCGAAGGCGAAAAACTGTACAGCCTGCCGGGCTGGATAGAGCATACCATGCAGTTCATCGCTTATTATGCCTGGGCACCGGTGTGCTGGACCGTTACCCTGTTCAGGCTGAAAGAAAAAGAGGTATAACGCTAACGACTAAACGAAGTAAAATCATGCAATTCAATAATACACAAGCCATCTACCTGCAGATCGCGGATTACATCTGCGAAAAGATCCTGCTGAAAGAATGGCGGGCCGAGGACCGCGTACCAAGTGTACGGGAACTGGCCGTACAGCTTGAAGTAAATCCCAATACGGTGATGCGCACTTTCGAATACCTGCAGCAACAGGAGATCATATACAACCAGCGGGGCGTGGGCTATTTCGTATCGGCGGCCGCGTTGAAGAACACCCTGGCATTACGCAAAGAAGCATTCCTGGAGCGCGACCTGCCAACGGTATTCCGTAACCTGCACCTGCTGGGCATGAGCCTGGAGGAACTGGCGCCACGGTTCGACCGTTTTGTAAAACAAAATTTTTCCAACAACTAATTATACTGTTATGAAGAAAAGCAATATCATACTGTTGTCGTTCCTCTGTTTCCTTTTTGTTTCTGCCTTCGCCATCCACGTTGGACTCGACGCGCAATATAAAAAAGGGAGATTTACAACGATCGACAGGAGTTCGCAACAACCTGAAAATAATTTCAACGAAATATCGCTTACCGCATCCTTCAGCAAAGTGGTGATCAGCGGCGTGGCATTTAAGGAAGACGAAGCGCACGATAACTTTTCGATACTGTATGATTCAACGGCAAAGAATACGCTGTTCACCGACAAGAACTACCCTCAAAATACGACCTACCGCATTCAAAACGACACGCTGTTTGTGGACGTAAAAGCCAATGGCAGCGCGATACCGGCGAAACTCACGGGCAACCGCATTATCTACATCCGCTCTGATGTACCAACGATGCTGCTCTCCGGTTCGGCATTCGATCAACTCGAGGTACGGTCGTCCACCAGCTTTTTTACAGATGACCAGTTGCAATGCAAACAGCTTTCCGTTTACCTTACCGGCAATGGCCGTTTCAACCTCAACAACATTCAGAAAATAGGTGAACTTTCACTCGACCTGCAGGACCAGGCCATTTTCGAATCGGACAACTCAACTTTTCATTTAAAAAATGCTTCTTTCCGCGGCAACAGTTCGGTTGACCTGAAGGGAACTTCGCTGCAACATTTTTCCGAAAAACATCCATAGAACATATAGCCATGAACTTTCCAGGCGGTATTCAGCTAAAAATGGATACCGCCCTGCGAAAGCCTTGACTTTAAAAAATAAATGCCATGAAAAAACTGATCCTCTTCCTGCCTGTTTTACTCTGTTGCCTGCTGGTAACAGGCTTTTCAGGCAACACAAAAAAGTCGGTGCCAAAGCTATCTGCAAAGCAGGATTACAGCAGTGAATTGCTGATGTGCCCCGGTATTTTTGAACCCATGCTAAACAGTTAACCATGCTCGGCATATTGGTTCAGTTACTGATCTCCTGGGTATTGATTCATTTTATTGAAAAGAAAAATCTATCCGTGCTTGGCTTCCGTCCTACGGCGAAACGCTTATCGGATTTTGTGTTGTTCTTTTTGTTGACCGCTGCCTGTTGCTTTAGCGGTTTTCTCCTTCGCATGCATTTTGGCCGTGAAGTGTGGGGCGTAAATCCCCTGTTGAATGTGCAACTGCTACTCGAAGGTGCCTGGTGGAATATAAAGTCGGTACTGTTTGAAGAACTCATATTCCGCGGCGTGGTACTGTACATACTCATCCGGAGGGTGGGCGTGGCCTGGGCGCTGTTGATCTCCGCCGTAGTCTTCGGCATCTACCATTGGTTTTCATTTGAAATATTCGGGCAGGTAAAGATGATGATCTATGTATTTTTCTTAACCGGCATTATGGGACTACTGCTGGCCTTTGGGTACTCAAAAACATTATCCCTGTACATTCCCTGCGCCATTCACCTCGGCTGGAATATTACGCGCGGGTTTGTTTTTTCGGAAGGTTCCATCGGCAAGGGTGTTTTCATCCTGCTCGAACAACCCATCGTGAATGTATCGTGGTTTACCTATTGTATGATCGAGTACTTCCCGTTGGCCAGCGCATTGCTCGCCGGTTTTTTAATATTGAGAAAACGCAAACAAGTTGAATTAAAAAATAAAGTATAGCCATGAATAATTTTTTAGTAGAAACAAAATCGCTGGATTATAGCTTCAGCGGTAAAGACAAAACCCTGCAGCAGCTTTCGCTGCAGGTACCCATAGGTTCCATCTACGGGTTCCTGGGGCCTAACGGTGCGGGTAAGACGACGACGCTGCGCCTCCTGCTCGGGCTGCTGAAAAAACAGTCAGGGACCATCAGCATCTTCGGGAAAGAATTTTCCAAAAACCGCGTGGATATTTTGCAGCGCACCGGTTCGCTCATCGAACAGCCTTCCTTGTATGCGCACCTTACGGGTAAGGAGAACATCGAGATCTACCGCAGGCTCTATCAATGCGAAAGATCTTCTGTGGATAAAGTATTGCAAACCGTGGGACTTCAATCCGCCGCCGGGAAAAAGGCCAAAGCTTATTCGCTGGGCATGAAACAACGGTTATCGCTTGCCATTGCATTGCTGCACCAGCCGCAACTGCTGATACTCGATGAGCCCACCAACGGCCTCGATCCCAACGGCATCATCGAAATGCGCGAACTCATTAAAAAGCTCAACCGCGAAGACGGCACCACCATCATCGTATCGAGCCATTTATTAAGCGAGATCGAAAAGCTGGCCACGCATGCCGGCATCATCAACCACGGCAAATTTTTATTCCAGGGAAGCTTACCCCAATTGAACAGCCTGAAAACCTCGTCGTCGTTCATAGAAATAGAAACGAACGATAATGCTGCCGCTGCTGCGCTCCTGATGGAACAGGGATCGAAACTGAATGAGCACGGCTCGCTCATCCTGCCTTATTACGACAAGGAACAGATGGCCGTCATCAACCGCAAACTCGTGCAGAACCAACTGGATGTTTACCAGCTTTTCCTGCGCCAGATAGAACTCGAACAATTATTTCTTCAACTAACTGCCGCTTAACCATGAACGCATCTTTCATAACCGTAACAAAAACCGAATGGTTGAAAACAAAACGTACCGCCAGCGTTTGGCTGACCGTACTGGGTGCAGGATTCATGCCTGCACTAATGTTGCTCATCTATCTGATGAAACCAGCAACCAATATAAAACACCTGGGCACCGCGCCCTGGAACATACATATAGGCGAAGCCTGGCAGGTGGAGAATTTCTTTTTGTTCCCCATGTTCGTCATCCTTATCTGCAGCCTCATCACGCAGGTAGAATATAAAAATAATGCCTGGAAGCAGGTGTACGCTTCGCCGGTGAGCATTGTGCAGATCTATCTTTCCAAACTCGCGAACATATTGATGATGGTATTGCTGTTCTTTGTGCTGATGAATGTTTTTTTGATCGGCGCCGCATTGGTTGTGAACCTGGTGAATCCAAAATACCTTTTTCTGAGCTCCCCTTTCCCCTGGAAGTTATGGCTGATCCTCAACATTAAAAGTTTTGTCGGTGTACTGGGCATTGTCGCCATACAATACTGGATCAGCGTACGTTTCAGGAATTTCATTCTCCCGATGGGCGTCGGGCTCGCCATGCTGATCATTGCATTGATAGGACAGGAAAAATGGGACGGCGAATATTTGTTTCCTTACGCTTATCCCATCCTTACCTTAAAAAGTTTTATGGCGCCGGCGGATTATTTTTTCCAACGCCATGAATGGTTGTCGTTGTTGTGGTTCGTTGTGATCACCGCTGCAGGATTGATCGATACGCAAAGGCGGAAAGAATACTGAGAAGAAATTATGAGTTATGAATGCAATGATTTTTTTAAATTCATTGAGGCTAATGTCGATCAACGGCCTCAACGAAATGCTGTTAGCTCCCCTCTCCTTTTGGAGAGGGGTTGGGGGTGAGGTCACTTCATAATTCATAATTAACCCTGCGTTGCAAGCCACGCCATCATCCCCATGCCAATTTCGATAGCACTTTCATCGATGTTGAAAGTAGGGGTATGCACGCCGGAAGAAATGCCTTTGGAAAGATTACCGGCACCCAGCCTGAAAAAGCAACCGGGTATTTGATGTGAATAATAGGCGAAGTCTTCCGCGCCCATGCGCAGTTCGGTGGTGTCCACATTTGCTGCGCCTACGTATTCCTCCCCCAGGGCACGTGCTGCTTCGTTCAGCGATTCGTTGTTGAGCACAAAAGGATAACCTACGTCGATGTGTATGTCGGCATGCGCACCCATGGCCGCAACCAGTTCTGTCGTTTGCTTTTTGATCAGTTCATGCGCGGCAAAACGCCACTCCTCGTTCATCGCCCTGAAAGTGCCCATCAGCTTCACTTCCGAAGGGATCACGTTGGTGGTATTGCCACCCTGGAAAGAAGTGATCGACAGCACCGAAGGATTGAATGGGCTGTTATTGCGCGCCACGATCTGCTGCAGGCTCACGATCAGGTGCGAGGCAATCAAAATCGTATCGGCCGTGAATTGCGGCGCGGCTGCATGCCCGCCTTTGGCTTTAATGGTAATGTAAATTTCATCCGCGCTCGCCATTACCATACCACCGCGAAAACTCAGGCGGCCGACTTCCAGGTTCGGGTGTACATGCAGGGCAAATATTTTTTCCGGTTTCGGATTTTCCAGTACGCCTTCTTTGATCAGTAAACTGGCGCCACCGGGATTTTTTTCTTCGCCCGGTTGAAAGATCAGCTTCACGGTTCCTTCCCATTCATTCTTTAATTCGTTCAGCATCTTGGCTGCACCGAGCAAACAAGTGGTATGTACATCATGACCGCAGGCATGCATGATGCCGGGCCTGGTAGATTTATAGTCGATGTTATTTTCTTCCGTGATCGGCAGCGCGTCCATATCCGCCCGCAACGCAACAATCCTTTTGGATGGGTTCTTTCCTTGGATCAATCCCACCACGCCGGTCGTTGCCTTCACTTCAAACGGGATTCCCCAGCCTTTCAACTTTTCCTGTATGAAAGCAGAGGTCTCCGTTTCCTGGTAGCTCAGTTCGGGGTGACTGTGAATGTGGTGCCTTATGGCAATGAACTCCTCTGCGTATTGTTTGGCGAGGGATTGTATCTTTTCTCTCATAGATAAGAATTTACAGGATGTGAGAATTAATAGAATTATTACACTAAGAAATCTGTGTAATCCGCCTAATCTGTGTAATAAAAAAAATTCGTGGAGTTAGTGCCAAAAATTCGTGTTATAGAGGGATTTCAGTTTCCTTATTCTTATCCGGTTTCACTTCTACGATCTCCGGTACGAGGTAAACACTACCGGGAACGATCTTGGTTTTGAGGATCAGGTCGCGCGCTTTTTCGGCATCTGCTTTTTCCACGAAGTCGCCGAATTTCAGTTTGATGAACGGCGCCTGGAAGATCATGTAAGGTTTCTGGTCGGGAAAGGTTTGCAGCAGCTGCGACCTTACGCGCATCACTTCATTGCGGTCGTTGCTTTTGAGTACGAAAAGCCGGTAGCCTTTTGCAGAACGTACGCTGTTGGCATTGAATTCCATTTCTTTTTTTGCCAGCAGGTCGAGCCGCCCGTCTTTGAATACGATGACCTTGTTATAGCCCGTGTCTTTTACCGCCAATTGCGCCGAAGCGAAATAGCTGTAAAAGCACAGTATGGATAAAAAAATAGCTGTCTTTTTCATAATGCGGAAGTGATCAAAAATTATTCCGGAGTAAATATACGTTTTGCAAAAATAAGATTGTTTTCCTAAGCCCGTCTTCCAGCCTTATGCCAGCCCTTCCTTTACAATCTGCACCCCCGCACTGCAACCCAGCCTGTCCGCCCCCGCTTCCACTAATTGCTTTGCGAATGCATAGTCCCGGATACCACCGCTGGCCTTGATCTTTACCGTGTCAGCCAGATGCTTGCGCATCAGTTGCACCGCTTCTACCGTAGCGCCTTTTTCGGCATAGCCCGTGCTCGTCTTCATAAAATCCACGCCCGCCGCGCCGTAAATATCGCAGCAGGTAATGATCTCTTCGCCGGTCAATACCCCCGATTCGATGATTACCTTGATGACTTTTCCCTTGCTGCGGATGATCGGCATCACGGTATTGATCTCGTTCGCCAGGTATTGCCAATCCTTGTTCTTTACCGCGCTGATGTTGATCACCATGTCCAGTTCGTCTACGCCGTCGAGGATCGCCAGCACAATTTCCGCCACCTTTGCCTCGATGGCCGAATAACCGAAGGGAAAACCGATCACCGTGGCCACTTTTACACCTGAGCCCGCCGTAGCTTCCTTCGCCATCTTCACGAACAAAGGCGGCACGCATACCGCTGCAAAGCTGTATTGTTTTGCTTCGGCGCAAATGCGTTCCACGTCCGCAGCCAGCAGGGTGGGTTTTAAAATGGTATGGTCGATATAAGACGCGATCTGCATAATAGGCTGTTTTGAGCCTGTAAAAGTAGGGATTAACGGCAAAACAAATCGGGTTAATGGTTGCTGTCCGGACCAATGATTTGTTATATTTATCCTTCTTTATTTTACCAAAATTCAATTGCATGTACAGATACGGGATACCATTATTGCTGCTATCGTTTTTATTCGCCCTTTCGCCTGTGAAAGCGCAATCCACTTACCCGGCCAATGATGTGGGCAATCCGCGCGAAGCCTGCTACGCCTTCACCAACGCCACCATCGTTAAGGATGGGCAATCAACGTTGCAAAATGCCACCCTGGTCATCCGACAGGGAAAGATCGAAAGCGTGGGCGTTACTATTACGTTGCCCAAAGACGCCATCGTGATTGATTGCAAAGGCAAGTACATCTACCCTTCCTTTATAGACATGCATTCCGATTACGGTACGGCGCCCGTGCAACGCGCGCCTTTTAATTTCGGCCGCGGTTCACAGATGTTATCCGACACGAAAGGCGCTTACGGCTGGAACCAGGCCATCAAATCGGAAGTGAATGCCGCCAATATTTTTGTAGTAAATGAAACGAAGGCAAAGGAACTGCGTGGCCTTGGTTTCGGCGCGGTGAACACGCACCAGGCCGATGGCATTTCGCGCGGCACCGGCGCTTTTGTGACGCTGGCAAACGACAAGGAAAACAAAGTGATTCTCAAAGAAAAAACATCCGCTAATTATTCGTTCGACAAAGGCAGTTCCACCCAGGATTATCCCGGTTCGCTCATGGGCTGCATCGCGTTGCTGCGCCAGAATTTCCTGGATGCGCAATGGTATAAAACACGTCCTGCTTCAGAAGGCACCAATCTTTCTTTGCAGGCTTTCAACGATAACCTTTCCCTGCCGCAGATATTTGAATCCTCGGATAAATGGAACGACCTGCGCGCCGATAAGGTAGGCGATGAATTCGGTGTTCAATACATCATCAGGGCCGGTGGCAACGAGTACCAGCGCATTGCCGAAATAAAGGCCACCAACGCCGCTTACATTGTTCCGCTGAACTTCCCCGCAGCGCTCGACGTGGAAGACCCTACCGATGCGCGTTTCGTATCACTTGCCGACATGAAGCATTGGGAAATGGCGCCGCTCAACCCCGGCGCTTTTGAAAAAGCAGGCATTAATTTCGCCATCACGCTGAGTGGTTTAAGAGAGACGAACAGTTTCTGGGCCAACCTTCGCAAAGCCATTCAAAACGGTTTGTCGGAAACGAAAGCCCTGGAAGCACTCACCAAAACACCGGCTACTTTATTGGGCGTATATGATAAAACCGGTAGTCTCGATGCTGGTAAACTGGCCGACTTTTTAATTACTTCCGGTCCCATTTTCGGCGAACGCACTGTCATCTACCAGAACTGGATACAGGGCAACCGTTATGTGTTGAAAGAAGATGGCTGGAAAGATATCCGCGGTACCTATAACCTCGTGTATAACAACGAAACTTATAAACTGGAAGTAAAAGGCGAAATCACTAAGCCAACCGCCAGCATCATTACTACCGATACAACGAAAGTGGATATCAGCTTAACCGATCCGCTGGTGAAATTGAATTTTGCTTTTAAAAAAGACAGTACTTCCGCCATCCGTTTGAGTGGCGTAGCCGGGGAAGGTGGCTGGAGCGGCACCGGTCAGCTTGGTAATGGCAACTGGGTTTCCTGGACCGCGATTAAAACCGGTAATATGCCCGAAGGCCGCGGCAGGATGGGCGACAGCAGCAGGCGCACCGGACCGGGCAGCGACAGCAGCCGCCGGAAAAGAAATGAGAAGATTGCAGGCGTGGTTACCTATCCCTTCAACGGCTATGGCGCTGCAACGATGCCTGTAGCGGGAACCATACTCATCAAAAATGCAACGGTATGGACGAATGAAAAAGAAGGCAAACTGGAGAACACTGATGTACTCGTAAAGAACGGTAAGATCGTGAGCATCGGTAAAAATATAAACGACGCCACGGCGCGCGTGATCGACGGCACGGGCAAACACTTAACCGCCGGCATCATCGACGAGCACTCGCATATTGCCGGTACGGGCGGCATCAACGAATGTTCGCAATCCGTAACCGCGGAAGTGCGCATCGCCGATGTGATCGATCCCGAAGACGTGGACATTTACCGCCAGTTGAGCGGTGGCGTTACCAGCAGTCACATCCTGCACGGTAGCTGCAACACCATCGGCGGGCAAACTCAATTATTGAAACTCCGCTGGGGCGCCAATGCCGAACAACTGAAGTTCGCCGGCGCCGATGGCTTCATCAAGTTCGCACTCGGCGAAAATGTTAAGCGCAGCAGTTCTACCCAAAACCAAAACCGTTTTCCCGATACCCGCATGGGCGTGGAAGAAGTATTGATGGATGCGTTTACCCGTGCCCGTGACTATGAAAAACTCGGTGCAAATAAAAGGCGCGACCTGGAGCTGGAAACCCTGGTAGACATCCTGAACAAAAAACGTTTCATTACCTGTCACTCCTACGTGCAAAGCGAGATCAACGCGATCATGAAAGTGGCGGATAAATTTGGTTTTACCGTCAACACGTTTACCCATATCCTGGAAGGTTATAAAGTAGCCGATAAAATGAAAGTGCACGGCGCCAACGCTTCTACCTTCAGCGACTGGTGGGCTTATAAAATGGAAGTGATAGATGCGATACCGCAGAACGCCGCCATTATGCAAAAGGTGGGACTCAACGTGGCCATCAATTCCGACGATGGTGAAATGGCGCGCCGCCTCAACCAGGAAGCCGCCAAAAGCATTAAATACGCCGGTATGAAAGAAGAAGATGCGCTGAAGATGGTAACGCTCAATCCCGCGATCATGCTGCACGTGGCCGACAAGACCGGCAGCATCAAAACCGGCAAGGACGCGGACCTCGTATTGTGGAGCGATAACCCTTTGAGCATTTACGCCAAAGCAGAAAAGACAATGGTAGATGGCATCATTTATTTCGATCGGGATAAGGACCTGCAGTTGAGGCTCGACATCGCCAAAGAAAAAGCAAGGCTGGTACAAAAAATGACGGCCACTAAAAAAGGCGGAGAGCGTACCGGTCCGCCGACACCTTCTTTCCGCGAAACCAATTTTTGTGAACAGGACCATGAAGAAGCGAAGAGTATCTGGGGAAGGATTGAGGCGAGGATTGAGGCGACTGAAATCTATTAATTTTTTTATTACACGAATTGATTCGAATTACACGAATTACACGAATTTGGCACGAGGGGTTGGGGCTGAGGCGCAAAAGGCTCAAACAAATTAAGAATCTCAAAAAGATAATTATGAACAACTCATTTATAAAAAAGATACAGTTCATCGCAGCGTTGCTGTTGATGACCGTAGTAACAACCGCCCAGGAAAACATGCACCCGTCCCCCGCGCAAAGTGGCGTGATCGCGTTGACGAACGCAACGATCCACACCGGTAACGGGCAGGTGATAGAGAACGGCATGATCGTTTTTGGCGGCGGCAAGATACTGGACATCCGCCCCACCGCCACCATCGCCGATGTGCGCGTGATCGATATGAAAGGCAAACACGTTTACCCCGGCATCATTGCACCCAGCACCAATATGGGACTGGTGGAAGTGGGTTCCGTAAGGGCCACGTTCGATTTCAACGAACTGGGCGACATCAACCCGAGCATCCGTTCGCTGGTGGCTTACAACACCGACAGTAAAGTGATCAATACGCTCCGCAGCAACGGCGTGTTGCTGGCGCACATCGTTCCCCGCGGGGGCAGCATCAGCGGCAGTTCTTCGGTGGTGCAACTCGATGCGTGGAACTGGGAAGACGCGGCCTACAAGGCCGACAACGGCATTCATTACAACATGCCCGCGCTCATCAACCGTCCCGGATTTTTCAACAGGCGCGGCGGTGCCGAACAAGGCGACCCGGTAAAACGCGGACTCGACAGGATTGAAGAAGCAAGGAAATTTTTCAAGGAAGCGAAGGCTTACAACGAAGTAACGAAACACGATGCCATCAATTTAAAGTTTGAAGCGGTGAAAGGATTGTTCAACAAATCGCAAACCTTCTTCGTGCATTGCGACCTCGTAAGAGAGATGATGGTGGCCATCAATTTCGCTAAAGAATTCGGGTTCAAACTCTGCATCGTAGGGGGCAGCGATAGCTGGATCATCGCCAATATTTTGAAAGAGAACAATGTATCGGTGATTCTTTCCGAACCGCACAGCCTGCCCGCCACCGACGACGACGACGTGGACCAGCCCTACAAAACCGGCGCGGCCCTGCAAAGAGCAGGCGTATTGTTTACCATTTGCCAGGATGGCGGCGACGGTTTCTGGCAGCAACGCAACCTCCCCTTCCAGGCCGGTACCATGGCGGCTTATGGATTATCAAAAGAAGAAGCGCTTACGGCCATCACCCTCAGCGCCGCTAAAATACTCGGTATCGACGACCGCACCGGCTCCCTCGAAAAAGGCAAGGACGCCAACATCGTGGTGTGCGATGGCGACCTGCTGGACATGAAGAGCAGTGTCGTAACCCAGGCATTCATCCAGGGCCGCGAACTGAACCTGGATAATAAACAAACGCAGTTGTATGAGCGGTATAAATACAAATACGCCATTAAATAATTAGAAATTATGAATTAGAAATTAGAAATGTAATACTGTATTATAGGATATGAAGTCTAATGGATAGCAATGTTTTATATCCTATTTTTTTTATTTTATGTGAAAGTATAAAAGCCTGGAAACCTGCAACCCCCGTCACATTTCTAATTTCTAACTCATAATTTCTAATTTTCCTTATCTTCGTTCCTGCTTACACTCCTCTACCTCTGAATTGCCCCTCAACCACTATCCTGCAACCAGTACGCTGGTTCGGAAAAAGCTCCTCCCCCAATAAAATAAAAACTGATCGGTTACGATGCATTATGCATTGGACTCAACCCTTATCTAAAAAATAACGGATGAAACTTATTTGTATGAACTCAATTTTACGGGGCATATTATCAGCCATTGCAGTTGTGTTGTTTTCTTTTGCGGTACAGGCACAGGACTTACCCAACAGCAATTTTTCCAAAGCGGCCGTTGGTGGTGCCTGGTCGGAACCGGTAGGCGTGGCCTTCAGCAAAACGGGCAGCCGGTTATTCGTATGGGAAAAAGGCGGCAAGGTATTCGTGATGAACCGCGTGGGTACCACCAGCAATTATACGCGTCAAACAACAGCCGTGCTGGACATCAGCCCGGAAGTAGGCAACTGGCGCGATCATGGCATGCTCGGCTTTGCACTCGATCCTAATTTCGATGTGAATGGTTTCATCTACGTGATGTACGTGGTAGACCGTCACCACCTTATTTATTCCGGCACCGGCAGCTACAACGCCGCTACCAACGATTATTACAAAGCCACCATTGGACGCATTACGCGATACAAAACTGTTACCAGCAACGGTAATTTAGTGGTGCAGGCTTCTTCCCGTACCATCCTGGTGGGTGAAACAAAATCCACCGGCATTCCCATCCTGCACGAATCGCATGGCATCGGTTCCCTCGCTTTTGCGGCGGATGGCACCCTGCTTGCTTCAGCCGGTGATGCCGCCAGTTACAATACCGTTGACCTCGGCAGTCTTGCGGAAACCTATTATACACAGGCACTAGCGGACGGGATTATACGCAGCAACGAAAATGTGGGCGCATTACGTTCGCAAATGATCAATTCGCACAACGGCAAATTATTGCGCATCGATCCCACCAATGGCAACGGTGTCAGCAGCAACCCTTTTTACCAGTCGGCCACACCCCGCTCCGCCCGTTCCCGCATGTGGGCGATGGGATTCCGTAACCCCTTCCGTTTTTCTTTCAAACCCAATACCGGTTCCAACAATCCCGCCACGGGCGACCTCGGCGAAATTTATGTAGGCGATGTGGGCTGGGATAAATACGAAGAGCTCAACGTGGTAAAAGCCAAAGCCACCAACTGCGGCTGGCCCATCCTCGAAGGCGTGAGCTGGCAGGCAGGTTATGCCGCTGCAACTACCCTTAACCGTGATGAAACGAATCCCTTGTACGGCGGCAGTTGCACACAACAATATTTCCAGTTCAGGCAACTACTGCGACAAGCGAACATCAGCAACAACAGCACCGTTTATAATCCCTGCAACGGCAGCACCGCCATTACCAGTACAGCACCCGCACGTTTCCTGCACCGCCCGCCGGTACTGGATTGGGGCCATTACGTGGACAGCGCCCGTGTACCTTATTATGATGGCAGTACATTGAAGGTAGCACAGATCGGTTCGGCAGCTTCCGGCGTTACCGGCTCGCCCTTCAGGGGCAGTTCGGTGGTTGGCGGCATCTGGTATACCGGTACGCTTTTTCCATCCATGTACCAGAACACTTATTTTATGGCCGACTATGGCGGCGGCTGGATCAAGAACGTAACCATGTTGTCGGTTGACAAAGTGCAGGAGGTAAGGAATTTTTCAACCAGTGGTTTCGGTGCGGTTGTTTCCATGGCGGAAAACCCGGCAGACGGCAGTATTTTCTGCGCCGACATCGGCACCAATGAAGTGATCCGCATCGGTTATGGGGGTAACAAGCCGCCGGTTATAAAAATGGCTTCCAACAAAACCTATGGCCCTGCACCGCTTACCGTTTCTTTCAACAGCACCGGTACGGTTGACCCCGAAGGCGGCACCCTTACCTACTCCTGGAACTTTGGTGATGGTACCGCGCTTTCTACTGCGGCCAATCCCGGTAACCATATATTCACCGTGGGCAACAGCAACCCGAAGAAATTCGTGGTGGTACTAACGGTGAAGGACAACGCCAACAATACAAGCATCGACAGCATCATCATTTCGGCCAACAACACGCCGCCGGTGGTGAACATCACCAGCCCCATTAAAAATTCGTTTTACCGCCTCGGTCCGGATACCGCTTACCAGTTAAAAGCTACGGTTACCGATGCACAACATGCTGCTGCGGCTTTGTCGTATCAATGGCAGGTGGCGCTGCGGCACAATTCGCACCAGCATGCAGAACCGATCAATACAACGCCATTAACCAGTGCCGTGATCTCCCGCATCGGTTGCAACGGCGATGCCTATTATTGGTTTGTAAAACTAACGGTGACCGATGCCGCGGGACTTTCCACTACCGATTCTTCGAAGATCTACCCGCAGTGTGGCGGACCTTTACCGGTAACGCTTAACAGCATCAACGCAGTAACCGATGGACCTGCGAACGTATTGCGCTGGGTAACTTCCTCGGAGATCAATCTGAAATTCTTTGAAGTGGAACGCAGTTACGATGGTATTAATTTTGAAAAAGTAGCGGTAGTGAATGCAGCCCGTGGTGCAGGTTATGGTAATTACGAGTGGCGCGACAACAACCATGACGCCGGTTACAATTACTACCGGTTACGCATGGTTGATTTCAGCGGTTATGAAAAATATTCCGATGTGGTGAAGGTATTCTCCGGCGCTATTGCAGCGGATGAATTACAAGTAAGTCCGAACCCCGCCCGCGATCATACGGTATTGAATGTACAATTGGCTGCCAATGGCAAAGTACAGTTGCGCGTTACCGATGCCAATGGCAGGCTGGTACGCGAACAGGAAGCCGATGGCAGGGCCGGTGCCAATAAATTTTACATCAACGCCCTACGTACCTGGCCGCCCGGCATTTATTTTGTGGAACTCCAACAGGGAGCATTGAAAAAGAGCGGTAAGTTTGTGAAAGAGTAAGCGCCTTTGCTTTCCTTAGCGTCTTCGCGTGAAAATGTCTCGATTAAAACAAAGCGCCATGAAAGCAAACATACTTTGGAAAGCAACCGATCATCCTTCACTGGAGCATTGCGTGTTGAACTATAGCCAACGTTCTATAGACATCAGCTCGGTGATCATTGGTAAATCTGAAAAAGATATTTACCGGGTGGATTACAGCATAACGCTGAATAAAAAATGGGAACTAAAAGCTGCGACGATCAACATTGAATCCAACAAACTCAAAAAGAAATTTACTGTTAAGCAATCAACCAATGGCAACTGGCTTTTAAACAATAAGATCGCCAAACGCTTTCACAACTGCACGGAAATAGACATCTCCCTAACCCCTTTTACCAATTCGTTGCCCATCAACCGGATTGGTTTCTCCAAAGGACAGGATGAAAAAATCAAGGTTATTTATTTCGATGTATTATGGGGAAAGGTGAAGCCGTAATGCAACGTTATACGCGTTTATCCAACTCCAAATACAGGTTTCAAAATATTCCGAATGATTTTGAAGCGGTGATTAAGACTGATAAAGATGGGTTGGTGAAGAGATATCCGGGATTGTTCAAGAGGGTAATTACTAATTGCTAACTACAAATTACTAAAAGAAGAAAGTATATTTATAGCATTGTTTAAAACTACAGCCTATGGTATTCGGACTTTCTTTGCCGGGTGGTACTGAATGGTTATTCATTATCGCCACATTCCTTTTTATTATCGCTGTGCCGGTAATAGCAATTGTTTATTATTCCAAATACAAGCAGGCAAAAAGAGAATTGGAAAAAATATCGCTAGAAAGAGATGATCTGTTGAGAAGATTGCTGGATAAGGTTGTGTAAGATATACTGTATAAACTCAATCAATAAGCTTCTTGACCTCAAAAGAATATTTCGACCAATTGCTCCTGGAATTTCCCGGCTTAACCGGAGAATTTGACCCTGACGACGGCGATCATTATAAAATGGAACGCTTCGCCGGTTATACCATCAAACAAATTGACGCATCAAATTGGCAAAGCCTTGCAGCCTGTTTTGATTTCCAGGAACAAAGAATTATGCTTATTGGCCCGGAGATAGAAAATGCACTCAGCGTTTCCTTCTGCGAAGCCATACTGTGCCATGCAGGCAATAACGCAACCTGGCTTATTGAGCGCATGGGACCATGGTTGAAGAAGCTTTACAAAGAATATGAGCAATATTATATCAACCTTGGCAAGCAAGGCAATGAATCGATAACTGGTTGAAAAGAAGTTTTCTCTATAAGCTTCAGAGGATAAAATCAATCCAAATATTCGTTACATTAGTGACAAGTCTTAAGCTAAGCTATGTTCATCAAAACAGTAACTTCTTCCAATGCACCCAATCCCGCTAAATTCAAAACCCCATTACCCCATACTCGATGGACTGCGGGGTGTTGCCGCCATCATGGTGGTTTGTTTTCATGTTTTTGAAGCGCATGCTACCAGTCGCTTTACCCAGGTCATCAACCACGGTTACCTCGCCGTTGATTTTTTCTTTTTATTGTCCGGCTTTGTTGTCGGCTATGCCTACGACGATCGATGGGGAAAGATGAGCGTAGCAGGATTCTTCAGGCGCCGGCTGGTGAGGCTGCAACCCATGGTGGTGATGGGCATGCTCATCGGCGCGGTATGTTTTTATTTCCAGGACTCGGTATTATGGCCGGGCATCAGCGAAGTGCCCGTATGGAAAGTACTGCTGGTAATGTTTGTGGGCTTTACGCTGATACCTTTGCCACCATCCATGGACATCCGCGGGTGGACGGAAATGCACGCGTTGAACGGACCGGGCTGGTCTTTGTTTTATGAATACATTGCCAATATTTTGTACGCGCTTTTTGTAAGAAAGTTTTCAAAAACGCTGCTTTCCATATTGGTAGTGCTGGCCGCCGCCGCGCTGATCCACCTGGCGGTAACGAATCCCAACGGCGACGTGATCGGCGGCTGGGCTATTGAACCAACCCAACTGCACATTGGATTTGTACGCATGCTGTACCCCTTCTTTGCCGGGCTGTTGCTTTGCCGCATTGGCAAACTCATACACGTAAAACATGCTTTCTTATGGTGCAGTCTCTTACTCGTTCTCCTGCTCGCCATGCCCAGGATCGGCGGCCCGGAAAACGTATGGATGAACGGCTTGTACGATTCCTTAAGCATTATTTTTGTCTTTCCGTTGATCGTATTGCTGGGCGCCGGTGGCGTAACGACCGGTAAATATGCATCCGGGATTTGTAAATTTTTCGGCGACATTTCCTACCCGCTGTACATCACCCATTATCCACTCATATACATCTATACAGGTTGGGTGGCCGACAATAAAATTCCTGTGCAACGTGTATTGCCCATGGGCCTCGTCGTATTGGTAACAAGCATTGCGCTTGCCTGGGCCTGCCTTAAATTATACGATGAACCGGTAAGGAAATGGCTGAACAATAAAATGTTCAGGAAGCCAGGTTTAAAATAATATATATTACGTTTATGGATATGCTCTATAATATTAAAGAGAAAATTTCTGCTGATGGATTTGCTGTCATGGAGAATATTTTTTCAAACATAGAAGTAGCAGATCTTCTGCATATAATTTCCCAGGCCGACACATCAAAACCGACATTCAGAAAGACAAACGATTTATTTGCCATCCGGCAATTTTTTAAAGAAATACCAGCTTCAGTTACCAAAGTTTTTAACGATAAATTTATTACGCTAATCGAAAGCATATTTGGTACTGGTTATTTTGTTGTAAAATCGATCTACTTCGACAAACCTGCCAACTCCAACTGGTTTGTTGCTTATCACCAGGACCTGACAATTTCGGTTGATCAAAAAACAGATATCCCGGGTTTTGGCCCATGGACTAAAAAAGAAAACCAGTTTGCCGTTCAGCCGCCGCTCGCTATTTTAGAAGATAATTTTACGATCCGAATTCACCTAGATGATACAACTGAAGCGAACGGGGCATTGAAAGTTATTGCAGGATCGCATGTAAAAGGAATTACAAGAGCTACAGCTATCGACCATTCCATTGAAAAGGAAATTACCTGTGCTGTACCGAAGGGTGGCGTAATGTTAATGAAGCCGTTACTGCTTCACTCTTCAGGCAGGACAACAAACAACAATAAAAGACGTGTCCTTCACATTGAATTTAGCAGGCTTACATTACCGCACGACCTGCAATGGTCGGAAAGGATTGATGTCGCCCCTACATTCCCTGCACCAGGATCAGCATAACAGATTATATAGATGCATATATGCAAAAGCCACTGATCAATGATAAATACCAGCTTGAAAAAACGCCTGGCAAAGGCGGCTGGACCTACGTGATCATACCTCGCATTCATTCAAAAGAAGAACTTTCTTTTAGTAAAGCCAAGTTCAAAGGTTTCATCGATGCAGTGGAGATAAAGTATTGCAGGCTGATGTCCGTTGGGAAAGACAGGCTTTTCCTGCCTGTGAAAGCAGCCATAAGAAAACAGTTGCGGAAGAAAGCAGGCGATTGGGTGAAAGTTGTTTTGTTTTTAGATGATACGCCTGTAGAGATCCCTGCAGAATTTTTACTTTGCCTTGAAGAAGATCAAACCGCATACGATTTCTTTCTCCGTTGTACGGGTGGTCAACAGCAGGCATTCATCAACTGGATCTATGCAGCCAAAACGGAAACCACCAAAATCAACCGGATGGCAAAGGCATTGAATAAACTGGTAAACGGTGAAAAATATGTATGAATGAATTAGCTTTATTGAACAACCAGCCAAAACTTAACCTACAATGGAACTGATAAAACTACCAACCGACAACTTCTATATTTTTATTTGCTTCGCGGGCTTATCGATCCTCATTTTCTTTATTAATCTCTTCGTAAAAAAATACACGGAGATCAATAAGATGCTGGATGCTGCCAATAAAGAAGCGATTCCCCATACCACAAAGCTTGGATATGTTGAAGAAGAAGTAGAAAACATAAAGAACGAGATCAACCTGCGCACCGCATCTTTCCAGCAGATCTTTTCGCTCAGCTACGGCGACGCAGAAAAACAAATGAAAGATTATAAAATACCGGGAAAAGTGATTGAACAAAATAAAAGTGAAGAATACATTACCCAGTTCCTGAAGATCGGTGAATTGTTCCTTGCTTTAAAAAAGAAACATACCGACATTAAAGAAGTAGCCGAGCTGGTGGGACATAAAAGCGGGATTGTAAAAGAAAAAAATTGCCGACATGAAAAAATTGGGTATGCTTGCTGTGGTAATGAGTATAACGGGACTGCTTATGATTGGCATTGGCCTGTATCAATGGCACCATAAATACCAATGGTACCAGGATAAAATGACGAAAGTAAATTATGAGAAAGCGTTAAAAGAGATAAAATAAGATAGCTGTCAATTCCTCCTCTATGCAACTACATCATACTTATAAAAATCAACAATTAAGTTTATGAGAAAGAAACAATTCCTTTTAGCGGCGTTTGCGCTTGTGCTGTTAAATACCGTTAAGCTCCGCGCCCAAACAAATTTCGAGGTTCCGGCCGGCATTGAATTCACTGTGAAAGAAGATTATGCAAAACATGAGGCCAACGTAATCGCTGCGTCGAAATGGCTGGAAGAAAACGACCTGGATAAGGAACTACAGAAAAGAAAAGAAGTAAGCGCCTTTGTAATGAAATGGATCATGGGCAGTCCAACCGTGAATGTGAGCCTCACACCACAACTGATGAAGGTCTACGGAAAAAACTCGAACCTGCTCGTCATCTACATGGGCAGCTACACCAGGTTTTATCTTGAAAATAAAAGTACGGCGACAAGTCCTGCCGCAACAAAAGCAGGGTTGATCTCGATGATGAACGTGTATAAAAAAGGAATTGAGATAACGAAGAATAAAGAAATGGAGAAAGTGATTAAAGCAGCGGATGACAATAAGCTGGATGATTATATTACCGATAAATTCAAATAAGCGTTCAATAAAAAATACATGGAGAACCGGTTCAGTGCGCTTGTAAAAGCTAAAAAGAACGAAGAATTACTCAGTATGGTTTACCAGTTTGATGCATGGGATGCGCAAATGCTGGAAGCCGTACAGGATGAGCTCAAGCGCAGGAACGCGTTGCCGGCAGATATATTGATCCGCAAACAGGAACTCATTGCTAAAGAACGCATCGAACTCTCCAAAGGACAACCTGCAAGTACCGGCGGACAGGTTTTAGGCTGGCTCTGTATATTCGGGCTGTTCGGCATCCTCATCGGCTACAACTACGCCTATGCAAAAAAGAAAAGCAAATACACCGGCGAAAAATTTTACAAATTCGACACCGCCTCCCGGGACAATGGCCGGTACATTCTATACACTTCGCTCACGATGTTGATCCTCTTTATTTTTTATAAACTGGTTACACTTAATGGTAATGGGATTCAATAATAAATAAAATAAAAATGACAAAAGCTATCAAACTTACCGCATGCATTTGTTATTAAACGCCGCCCAACCCCAAACAAAAACAAACGATAGCATCTGAATATGGAACAGCATAACCAGGTAAAGGCATCAGAATTTTTAGAAACAGAAAATTTCAAATCATTCCTAAACTGCGCAAAAGAATTTTGTTCGTTCATCGAAAATTTAAACCCAGGCACAGTAAGTTTCCTGGAAAAAACACAAGGGATACTTCTTCGGCTTTACCTGTCAGCGCTCAATTTAAACGACATTGATTTGCAATATGAGACGGGACCTGAGCCGGTTTTAGATAAGGATGAACACAACAAAATACTTTCAAATATTGCAAGCGCTAGCGATGAGAGTTATTACTCACATATTTTTGATCCGAGCCAACTGGACGACGATGAACCATGCATCGGAGACCTGATAGATGACCTCGGAGATATTTATAGAGATATAAAAGAAGCTTTGATGCTTTTTGATACACATGAAGCGCCTAATGTAGAATCCGCGCTCTGGCATTTTAATTTTGGTTTCCATCACCACTGGGGTCAGCATTGTATCAACGCGGCGTATGCAATCCATTTCTTTAAGCAAGCCAAACAATAAGATAAAATAGCCCATATAATGAACCTTCCAGGTTAGGCTAGTTTTTTTCTAACTCTTCCCCGCCTTACTCTCCTCTATCGCCAATCTTATCGTCTTCAGCATATGCGCCAGCTCGTAAGGTTTTGCCACGAATGCCTGTGCCCCGCAATCTGCCACGCTCCTGCCCATTTCCGCATTGGCCGAAAAAAGTATCACGGGTATATGTTCCGTTTCTTTCGTGGATTTGATCTTCTTACAGATCTCCCTGCCATCCGCACCGCCAAGTGATACATCCAGCAACACCAGGTCGGGTGAAAAATTTTCAATGGCCTTACTCACCTGCTCCCACCTCGATATCGTTTCCACTTCAAAGCCGCTGAGCTTAAGCGACATTTTCACCAGCGTAAGAATATCTATGTCATCGTCAACTACCAGTACTTTATCCATGATGTGGTTATTGTATTGTTTGCTGTTTATTGTTTTAAAGGCAGTGAAAAGTAAAAAGATGAACCATCCGCTTCGCGCTCCACCCATATCCTTCCATGGTGCCGGGTAATGATGTCGCGGCAGATGTACAGTCCGAGTCCAAACCCCGAAATGTGGATCGACGCATCCCTTGCCCGGTAAAAACGTTCGAAGATTTCCGCCGCTTCTTCTTCAGGTATGCCGATCCCGAAATCCCGGACCTGCACTTCCAGCATCCCGTCGTTTTCGCGGCTGCTTACGATCACCTTGTGCTCGTCCGGTGAATACTTGATGGCATTCGACAGTAAATTTATCAGCACCTGTTCTATCCGTTGCCGGTCGCCCAATATCGTTTCATCAGACAGGTTACCATCCCTTACAATCGTGTGGGTGGTGGAAACCATTTGAAAAGACGCGATGGTTTCATTGATCAGTTCATCTACATTAAATTCCTTAAGATTCAACTGCAATTGCCCGCTCTGTATCTTCGAAACGTCCAGCAGGTCTTTGATCAGGTTTTCCAGTTTGTTCACGCTCTCCAGTCCCTTTTGCGTAAACTGTTTATTCAGCGGCCGGTCTTCCACCATGTTCAACAAATCCAGGTAACCCTTGATGCTCGTAAGCGGCGTTTTCAGTTCGTGACTCGCGATGCCGATGAACTCGTCCTTGCGTTGCTGGCTTTCTTTCACCTGCTGCATCAGGTTGTTATAAACGCGGATCAGCGTACTGATCTCGTCCTTTCCCTTGTCGATGATGAGCGCATTGTAGTTACCCGTGCGGCTCACCTGCTTGATGCTGTTCACCAGGTAAATGAGGCGGCGCGAAATATAACGCTGCACCACGAGGGCCACCAAAAAAGAAAAAAGAATGGCGCCCAATATTAACCCTACGGCCATTTCATAGCGTGACTTTTTTATCGCATCCAGTTCCGATAAATCGATCTCCATCGCAACGCGCCCTAATACTTCTGTTTTATTTTTAATCGGGTCACTTACAAAAAGCCGGTGTGTTGAAAACTCGTTCGACTCCACCTGCAGCATTCGTGCGAGTGGCAGGCTGTCGGAACCCGGCCTTGCATAACGGCCAAATATTTTTCCATTCGCATCCACGATCACGGCATGGATAATGTCGGGCGAACTCGTGCGCAGTTCTGCCAGCATATCGTCGCCGATGTCCTCGTCCTGGAAAAGCATGATCGGTATACTATTCGTACTCAATACCCGCGCCAGCCCGCTCATGCTCTTCACTTTCCGTTGCTTGTAATCTTTTATATCCGTAACGATGAACACGCCGATGAATACACCCACCACGATCACGCTGGTGAATACCTGCATCAGTACCAGTTTATTGCGGATCGATATGTTGCGGATGCTTAACAAGTTGGTTGAATCGTTTCTTAATTAATGATAATCGCCAGTTTTAATAGTTGTGAACTCGCCTTTAAACCCGCGGCACTGATGGCTTTGAGGTTGGCTTCGAATTTCAGTTTATCGTGCTGCACCACAAAGTTGAAGGCCGTTCCCATTTTCGCCAGGCCCGGTTTTTCGCTCACCGTTAATACGCCTTTGTCGATATTTTCCAGGATGGTGCCCAGCGGGTAGCTGTTACCGTTAGGAATAAAAAGAATATGGCAAAAGCTGATGTCTTCGGGTTTGCTGAAGTGGCGCAACACGATGCGCTTGTTGTTGACCGTATTGGTTTTCGCGATCTCTGCCAGCGCGGCATCGATACCCGAAGTGCCCATGATGCCGATCACGAATTCATTTTCGCCCGGGTGTTCCTCCCAGTCGATGTAGCGCGTGAAATTATAAAGGAATACCGCCTTCAGGTTATTCTCCTGCTCGCTGCCCTGGCACATAGCGCTGCCGCTTGCCATGCAAAACAGGAAAAGGATAAAGACGATTTTTTTCAGCATCGGCAGCTTTTGGGTTTATTTTATAAGGTCAGCATGAATTTTACCAGCCCGTTGATACCCGGCTGTTCCAGTACGGTAGAATAGATGAGGCCATCTGCCGCGCGAAACCCGGGATCCAGGTAAGTTGTGTTGAACAAATTGCGCACGCTGATGCTCGCGCTGATGCGCCGGTCGAACAGCCGTTCGGTTGAAAGCGTCAGGTTTGTCAAAAAATAACCTTTCACCGGCCCGTAGGGATCCGTTATCGGCACCTGTCTTTTGCCCACCCAGTTGCCGGTAAGGTTTAAGTTGAACAATTCCCTTACGTGCAACGTGCCGCCCACATTGCCTTTCACGCGGGCAATACCGGGTGTATTTCTTTTGATGCCCGTTAAATAATTTTCTCCCACGGCATGCTGGTAAGTAAAATTGATGAAGCCGTTGAATCCTTCCATCGACAGATCAAGTTTGGCTTCGAGCCCGTTGATGTTGATCCTGCCGGGGTTCTTATCCGGCTGCTGGCTGCCGAGGTTATTAAGCACGATCACATCGCGCAGTTCATTGCGGAAACTATTGAGTTGTGCGAGTAGGGCCGGCGACAAACGGTAGATCAGGTTCATTTCATAGGTACGGATCTTTTCCGTTTTCAGCGTGAAGCCCGCCGGTGCCTGGTAGATCTCCGTATTGGTAGGCGCGCGGAAAGCTGTGCCGAACAGCAGTTTGAAAGTGAACTTATCCGTGGGCTGACTTACAATCGCCAGGCGTGGGCTCAGCGGGTTGCCGTAATACGTATTGTTGTCGTAACGGGCACCAACGGTAAAACTTGTTTTTTTCAACAGCTTCGTGTTCCATACAAATTGTGCGTAGCTGCCGAAGGTATTGCGGATATCGTAGAGCCTTGGCTTGAAAGTGGAATTAAGGTTGAGCAGGGTATCCCGCCCGTCCAGCAGGTACACCGTGGTACTGTCCACGTTGATGCCGCGGCTCCCGTGTTCGATGTTGTCCTGGTAAAATTGTACGCCCGCGCTCAATGTAAATTGTTTGCCCCAGTTGTAGTTCGACATTACTTCGCCGAGTACGCGGTTGGAATAGCTGGCCGTGGGTACGCGGTATAATTTGCGGCCATCGAGCGTGATGTAAGCATAGGATCGTTCACTGATGCCGGTTTCACGGTAAACGAAGCGCGCCAGGATGTTAAATTTTTCCGAAGGCTTGTATTCATCCTGCACATAAAAAGTACGCGAGTAAGGTTCTTCCAAACCCGATTTTTCGCCCCGCACATCCCTGGCCACCAGCCCTATGATACCGCTGTTGCCATAGCCCTGCGGTGGCAGGCGGAGGAATACGGTGGGGCTGTTTAAAAACGTACCCCAGCCCATCGGCGTGTTGTAGATGCGACCGCCCAGCGTTAGCTTCATCTTTTTAAAATCATAGCTGATGGTGGTATTTACAGCGTAGGCTTTGTCTACGTAAGAAGCGCTGTAGTTGGGATCCCGGTTTTTAAACTTTGGCCCGTCGGTGCTGTACAGCGAACCCGAAATGGAAATGTCCCAGTTGTTTTTATGAATGCCGAACCGCATCCTGTCTACCGACGTATTAAAAGTGCCGAATCCTTTCTGGTATTGAAAACCGTTGAGGTCCGCCCCCTTCCTGGTGATGATGTTGATCACGCCGCCGAAAGCATTGTTACCATACAGGGCCGATGCCGGGCCCCAGATCACTTCGATGCGTTCTACATTGTGCAGGCTGTAAGCCGGTCCGGCCATATCGTTGCTGCCCACAATATTATTTTCAGGAATGCCGTCGATCATCAGCAGGGCGCGCAGGTTTTCGGCACCGTACATGCCGCGGAAATAAATAAGGGTAGGAATATACCCATAGGTGTGGATGAAATCGATGCCCGGAATATCGCGCAGCGCATCTTCCAGTTGTTCGTAGCCACGCTCCCTGATCTGCCGCGACGTGATCACGTTCATGGTGGAAGGCGCTTCGTTGATCGTTTGTGCCGAACCGGTAGCCGTTACCACTGTGATGTTCATCAGTTCTTCCAGCGACAGGTTGAGCAGGGAAGCTACGCCCGGCACCGAATCGGCCTGGGCCCGCACCAGCAACGGCGATGCGCACAGCAGTAAAGCAACGAAAATTATACTTTTCATACGCCCTGGATTAATGGATAAATAGGCCCAATACGGGATTGGAAATTAAAGAAAAGATAAAGATCAGGAAAACTGCCTGGCAAAAAGCTGACAATCATATAAAACAGTTTAGAGATTGGTTTGGGTATAAGGGGCCGGCCGAACCGGCTTTGTTCAACTAAAAAATCCTTTTCCTGCCACAATATTCCTGCCAATTAGCAGATCGTTTAAAAATCCCGTTACTTTATCAGATCAAAAAACGATTTTCATGGCGAAGAGAATACTGTTTTTGTCATTGTTTTTTTTCTGTGGCAGCTTTTGCTTCGGGCAAAGCAGGAAAGAACTGGAAGCCGACCAACACCGTGCTGTTATCCGCTTTCTCAATCTTTCCCTGCACGACAGCATTGCCGATATCGGCTCAGGATCGGGGTATAACATTGTATCCATTGCAAAGGAATACCCAACCCTGCGCTTTACCGTGGAAGACATCGACAGCAGCGAATGCAACAGGAAATCTTTCACAAGGTATATAAATGGCTGGGGCAATAAAACCAATATTGGCAATTTCGATTTTCATTATGGAACGGAAACAAGCACCGGTTTACGAAGCAGTGCTTTTAATAAAGTGCTCATTTTTGACGTGGTGCATGAGCTGACTTACCCGCGGGAAATGCTCGCGGATATAAAACGCATCCTGGCGCCCGGTGGCTCGGTATTCATTAAAGAGATACTCGTGCATAAAAAAATGAAGCGGCAGAAGGGATGTAACTATCCTTTTTTAACCGACGCGCAATTTAAAACAAGGTTACAGGAAAATGGTCTTGTGGCCAGGAAAGAAGAAATATGTTATGACAACGGCAGGAACAGGTATATAAAACTGTTTGAATGCGTCCCGGTAAATTAAGCCGGGTTGGTACAGGTGAAGATTTTTATCTTGCAGTTGATAATATACCTGTACCGGTTCCTACCACCCCAACCGAAACCATAAAACCCGCTTCCGGCCTGTAAAAATACAAATTAAATTAATCAACGCAATATGAGATCATCCTTTTTCGCTCTTTTCCTTCTTTTCTTCATCCCCGCTTTTTGCCAGCCGGTAGATGCCTATTTCCAGTCGGCCTACAAGCTGCATCAAAAAGGAAAACACCAGGAAGCTTTGGCGCAGATCGACAAGGCATTGGTGACTGATTCGCTCAACACCGATTACCTGGCCATGAAGGGCGATATCCTGCAATCCCTTAAACAATACGATGCCGCCTACCAGTTATATTCCAAAGGCATTGCGCGTTCGCCGAAAGATACTTACCTCTACAACCAGCGTGGATTACTGCTCAATTCACTGCAGCAGTTCGACAAGGCAATCGATGATTTTACAACCGCGCTTGGCTTCGCTACCATCGACAGTGTAAAAAACCTGTTGCTGGTGAACAAGGCCGCGGCGGAGATCTACAGCCGCCAGTTTACCAAAGCTTATGACGACCTCATCATCGTTTATGAAAGAGACTCTTCCAACATCGGTATGCTCAACAACCTCGCCGCCGTTTCCGATGAAGTAGGCAGGGGCGACGAAACATTGAAATACCTGTTGAGAATCATTCAACTGAAGCCCGATTTTTATGCGGCTTATGGCAACATCGGTTTTAAATACCAGGAAATGGGCGACCATAAAAAAGCCATCGAGTATTTCAACAAGGTACTTACGTATGAACCCAACGACCCGCTGGCCTTCAGCAACAGGAGTTACAACAAATTACAACTTGGGGATCTCAAAGGCGCTTATGCTGATATTGAAAAAGCCATCCAACTTTACCCCGCCAACTCTTATGCTTACCGCAACCGAGCGCTGATCTACATCAAAGACAATAAAACAACGGAGGCCTGCAAAGATTTGAAAAAAGCGATCGAACTGGGTTTTACAACAATGTATGGAGAAGAAGTGAAAACATTGCAGAAGAAACATTGCAAATGATAATTACTTGTTCTTTTTTGCTTACCTGATGAAAATGTTACGAAGCCCACACATTGCAATGAGCAGGTATGTTTGAAGCCCGGCCCTCGGAAAAATATGCGTTAAGAAGATTGTTGAATTGGGCCTAAAGTTGCCAACGAAGAAAACAGTTTAACGATAAAAGTTTGCTTCAAAGAAAGGGAATCAAAGCAATGATCAAATGCCGGGATATATTTTTTGCCGCCAAGTCGCACAAATGTTGGGTTATATTTAACTGACCGGACTTTTTCATTCCGGCCCAACTCAACAATCGGCACCTGTCCCGATGAGCGAAGCGGGTCGGGAGCTTATTTTTCCGCATGCCTTGACTTTTGTTTCTTTTGCCGCGCCCCGACGAGTGCAGCGGAACTCGGGGGTCAAGCAAAAAAAGTACAGAAATTATATAAACTCAATAAAAAATGAAAGCTGCATTATATATTTTAATAACCTTTTTTATTTATCCGCAAACCCATGCACAATCCGAAGGATTAATAAACAACGGCAACGCCAAAATCTACTACCGAACCTTCGGCAAAGGCAGCCCCGTCCTCATCATCAACGGCGGCCCCGGCATGAACAGTGATGGCTTCGTGGAACTTGCTAAAAGATTATCCGGCAACCATCAAACCATTGTGTATGACCAGCGCGGCACCGGCAGGTCCTTACTCCAGCCAATCGATGATCAAACCATTAGCATGGACCTGATGGTGCAGGATATAGAAGTCTTGAGAAAACATTTGAAGATCAGCCAATGGATCGTATTCGGTCATTCCTTTGGTGGCATGCTCGCTTCTTATTATGCAACCCTTCATCCCGGCAACATCAATGCACTCGTACTCTCCTCTTCCGGTGGCATCGACCTCGAATTACGTACTTCCGCGGGTGGTAACATCTTCAATAGATTAACCAAAAAAGAACGTGCAGCCGTAAACTACTGGCAGGCAAAGATAGATGCAGGCGATACCAGCTATACCACGAAATTAAAAAGAGGCATGGCACTCGCGCCCACTTATGTGTACGACCGGAAAAATGTACCCGTCATCGCAGAAAGACTTACCCAGTCGAATATGCGCATCAACAGCCTCGTGTGGCAGGACCTGGAAAAAATAAAATTCAACTGCGTAGAAAAATTAGCCGGCTTTACCCAACCCGTACTCATCATACAGGGAAAACAGGATGTGGTAGAAGAAAAGATCGCACTCAAAGCGAAGACGGTATTTAAAAATTCAACCCTGCTGCTGATGGACCGCTGCGTTCACTATGGCTGGCTCGACAGGCCCGATTTGTATTATCCAGCGGTTGAAAATTTTTTAGATGCTGTTAAGGAGTAATCGGTTGGCATTGGACAGTTGGCATTTGGCGACAATCAGAATAAAAGTATAATTTTACAGCCTTCAACCTTCAACTTTCAACCGCTAACTATAAACCAAAAACATGTCCCGTTTAAAATACGCCACTATCCTCCTGCTTGCCGCTACGCAATCTTCCTTTTCACAAAACAACAAGCCACAGAACCTGCTGCCTTATGTAAACCCGCTGATCGGCACGGCGAAGATGGGCCATACTTTCCCCGGCGCCACGGTACCTTTCGGCATGGTGCAGTTGAGTCCTGATACGGATACCGTTCCCTTCGAGGTCAATGGAAAATACAACCCGGAGATCTATAAATATTGTGCGGGTTACCAGTACCCCGACAAAACGATCGTTGGCTTTAGTCATACCCACTTTAGCGGCACCGGTCATTCCGACCTGGGCGATGTGCTCATCATGCCTACGGTGGGAACGCTGCAACTGAATCCCGGTACGGCAGACAATCCTGCCGGTGGTTTTCGTTCCGCCTATGCACATGCCAACGAAGTGGCCGAACCCGATTATTACAAAGTAAAACTCGACGATCATAACATCGTCGCCGAACTTACCACCAGTCCGCGCGTAGGCATGCACCAATATACTTTTCCAAAGTCCGACAATGCGCACATCATCCTCGACCTCGTTTCCGGCATTTACAATTATGAAGGCAAAAATGTGTGGACCTTCGTGCGCGTGGAGAACGATACGCTCATCACCGGCTATCGCCAAACCAACGGCTGGGCGCGCACCCGCACCGTGTATTTTGCCATCTCTTTTTCAAAAGCATTTAAAAGTTACGGCTATAAGAATTTTTCGAAAAGTCAGCCCTACCGCGGCTTCTGGGGCCGGTTCAACCAGGGAAAAAATTTTCCGGAAATGGCTGGTAACCAACTCCGGGCCTTCTTTGATTTCGATACGCAGGAAAGCGAGCAAATTAAATTAAAAGTGGCCCTGTCTTCAGTAAGTACGGATGGCGCCCTGCTGAACCTGCGTACGGAAATGCCGCACTGGAATTTTGAAAAAGTAAAACAGGACGGTCAACGGTTGTGGCAGGATGCGTTGAATAAGGTATCGGTGGAAACGATCCATGAAGGCGACAAAACAAATTTTTATACGGCGATGTACCATGCGTTCTTAACGCCCACCATTTACATGGATGTGGATGGACATTACCGCGGGCTCGATCAGAACATTCACAAGGCCGAAGGCTTTACCAATTACAGTACTTTTTCTTTGTGGGATACCTACCGCGCGCTCCATCCCCTGCTCAACATTTTACAACCCGCGCGCAACAGCGACATGGCCAGTTCCATGGTCGCGCATTACAACGAGAGCGCCCACCACATGTTGCCCGTGTGGTCGCATTACGCCAACGAAAACTGGTGCATGATCGGCTACCACAGCGTTTCCGTGATCGCCGACGCCATCATAAAAGGCACGGCGAAATTCGATACAAAGCTGGCCCTCGATGCCTGCGTTACCACGGCGCGCAACCGTTGGTACGACGGGCTCGGTTATTACATCGACAAAGGTTATGTACCGGAAGACAAGAGCGGCGCTTCTGTTTCCAAAACACTGGAATATGCTTACGACGACTGGTGCATTGCGCAGGTAGCGAAGAAACTCAACCGTAACGACCTGTACGAAGAATTTATAAAACGGTCGCAGAATTATAAGAACGTGTATGATGCTTCCACCGGCTTCATGCGGCCGCGGCTCGATGATGGAACATTTAAAAAAGAATTCGATGTATTCAGCACCAGCCAGGCAGGTTACGTGGAAGGCAATGCATGGAATTATAGTTTTTATGTGCCGCAGGCGCCCGGTTCGCTGATAAAATTAATGGGCGGCGACAAACGTTTTGTGCAGCACCTCGATTCCTTATACACTTACAACCTACCCGATAAATATTTCGCCGAAACGGAAGACATTACGAAAGAAGGCATCATCGGCAATTACGTGCATGGTAACGAACCTTCGCACCACATCAGTTACTTATTCAACTGGACGGACAAGCCCTGGAAAACGCAGGAGAACATCCGCATGACGCTGGATAAAATGTACAAGCCTTCCGTGGATGGGCTCAGCGGCAACGACGATTGCGGGCAAATGAGCGCCTGGTACATCTTCAGTGCGCTGGGCTTTTACCCCGTAGCGCCCGGCTCAGATGAATATTCCATCGGCAGCCCGTTGGTAAAGTCTGCATCCATACAACTGGAAAACGGGAACACCTTCAGCATCGAAGTAAAAAATCAATCACAAAAAAATATCTACATCGATAAAATATTTTTGAACGACGTGCCGGTACGTCGTTCGCAACTCAAACATGCGGAAATCGTCGAAGGAGGTAAACTCGTATTCGTAATGAGCGATAAGCCTAACAAAAAATTGTTTATTGGTTCGTAATTATTTCTTTAACCAGTTGACTAGAAAATCCTTGTCGCCCGTAAGCGAAACCATCCACCTTGTTTTTGAAGCGCGCAGGGCGGCAGAAGTTGCCACCGGTTCTTTGGTAACGCCGCGCCTGTTGATATAATTGGAATGGATGAACCAGGTTTCGCTGCCATCGTTTACGATAAAGCCTGTATGGAAGTCAAGCCCGATGATGTAAACGGCGGTACCGGTATTTTTCAATCGTTCATTGAAAGCATGATAATCGAGGTAACTCAGGTTCAACAGCTTTTGATTGGGCGCTAATTTTTTCATCATTTCCGAAGAAGCGCAGGTAGCCAGTTTTTGCCGGTTGATGACCAGTCCCATATCGCGCAGCAAAGTCGTTACAAAATAACCGCAGGCGATCGAACCGTCGCCGGGATGATTGGCCACCCCATTAAAATCCCAGGTCGTTCCATTCCATTGATCAAACAGTTCATTGGAAAGGCAGCCTGCCCAGTACGCACAGATTTCTTTGAGCAAAGCCTTTTGCTGCAGCGTGTTCGATGAGAAATATACCTTTTTATAGTCTACTCTTTTTACAGCGATCTCATTTTTTATTGCATCGTAACTTTTAGCCTGCGTGATTGCTGTAGTTTTGAAAACATTGGCAGAAGGAGGCGTTGCGGGTTGATTGCATTGAGTGAGGCAGGTGAGCAACAGGCTATAAAAAATTAATTTCACGTTATAGTTTAATCCGTTAGATACGGTTTCCTGTTTTTTCCATAAGGTGCACCGTTTATCATTTGTCCTTTACGGGTTATAATTTATTGCCTATTTTGATCTACCTGAAATAAAGGAATGGATATCGCAATTGGCCCTTTTAAAGTCGCATTCATCCTTTTAACGGCCTGTTAATAAAGTTAGATTTGTTACTCAAGCAAAAAAAATAAAACAATGAGCGCTCAAAACATCACGCCTTTTCTTTGGTTCGATACCAATGCCGAAGAAGCCGTCAACTTTTACCTTTCCATTTTCCCCAATTCCAGTCTCGGCAAAACCACGCGCTGGGGCAAAGGCGGTCCGGGTCCCGAAGGCTCGCTGATGACCGCAGGCTTTACACTCAACGGGATGGATTTTGCAGCTATCAACGGCGGCCCGCATTTTAAATTCACCGAAGCCGTTTCTTTCGTCATTAATTGCGAAACGCAGGAAGACATCGATCATTACTGGGATAAACTCTCGGCAGGCGGTACCGTTCAGCAATGCGGTTGGTTGAAAGACAAATTCGGTTTGTCCTGGCAGGTAGTGCCGCCGGTTTTATCAAAGTTGCTTGCCGATAAGGATGCGGAAAAATCGCAGCGCGTATTGCAGGCGATGATGAAAATGATAAAGATCGACATCAAAACCCTGCAGGATGCTTATGACGGCGCCTAAACTCAACATACGGTCTGTACTGCAATTATCCGAACTGCTGCCGGAGAACGAACGCATCATCGTGGATGTGCTGCGCGGACTTATCCTTGAACAATTACCTGCTTATTGTAAAGAAAAAATTTCTTACAACGTGCCGTTCTTTTACGGCAACAAAGGCATCTGCATCACCTGGCCCGCCAGCATCCCGCGCGGCGGCATCAAAGAAGGCGTGTTGCTGGGTTTTTGGTATGGCAATAAATTGAAGGATGTAGATCAATACCTTGATCGTGGTACCAACAAACAGATCTTTTACAAAATATACAAATCACCCGAAGACATCGACCCCACAGCGATCGGCAAATTATTGAAAGAAGCATTGGTCCTCGATGCCGGGTTCAAAACCAAAAAAACATGAGCGCGATTCCCTTTCAAACCATCGACTGGAACAAGGTGGAGGCCACCGAACACAAAGGCGAAACCGGCGTCGCATTATGGAAAACCCTGCAGTTTGAAAGTACGAGGGTACGCATCGTGGAATATACCAAAGGTTACCTGGCCGATCACTGGTGCAGCAAAGGACACATTGTTCATTGCCTCGAAGGTACGTTCACGAGCGAACTGTCAGATGGCAGCAGCGTATTGCTTACCGAAGGCATGACCTACATCGTATCCGATGAAATGAGTTCGCACCGCTCCGTTTCCAAAACCGGCGTTAAACTCCTCATCATCGACGGCGGCTTCCTGCAGCCCTGAACATTTTTTATTGCTGGTCTTCCAGTAAAGGCCGCGGGTCGAATACCACGCGTATGGACCTGATCTTGCCGTGCTCCAGTTCGTACCAGCCGCAACAGAATATTACTTTGCCCGACATTTTAATATCGTAGAACACACACACATCATCGTGGTCCACGAATACTTTTTTAATGTCGTAATGCAGTTGCATCTTTTCCAGGTCGCGGAAATAATCATCGGCGCCATTGCGCGTACCCATTACACCTTTGAAAGTAAGGTTACTGCTGGCGTATTCTTTAGCCTGCCGGAAATCCTGCGCATTCACGAGCTTTAAAAATGCCAGTACTTTTTCCTTGTTCTTAATGCCCGGTGCGGCGATGTCCCTTGTTTCCATACTGTTGATTTTTTATAAAACAATAAATCGAAGCGCCGAAATTATTGTGCCAAAAAAGATGTTTGTTGTTTGGTGTAGGGAGTATCCTGCTGGTACCTGCCTGTATTATCTCAAGAAATGTAACGGGTAATCAGTAATTTGTAATTAGTAATTATAAAAATCGTGAGGAAAAGGATAAAAAGAACTTACCGTGTTGCCCGCTACGTAGTGTACCGGCAAACGATCATCGAGCCGCTGGATCATTTATGGACCTTCATCGGCGCCTTCATCGGCATCGCTGCTATCGGCCTGGTGCAAAGCACCCAATTCGGTGAAAGCGATAATATTTTTCTCATCGGTTCCTTTGGCGCCTCCGCCGTACTGGTATTCGGCGCCACCAACAGCCCGCTCGCGCAGCCGCGACATTTGCTGGGCGGCCACATCATTTCTGCGATCATCGGCGTAAGCATATATAAATTATGTCCCGGCCAGTTGTGGCTTTCCGCCGCGCTTGCCGTTTCCCTGTCCATTGTGGCCATGCAGGTTACAAAAACAATGCACCCGCCCGGCGGCGCTACGGCACTGATCGCCAACATCGGCTCCGAAAAGATCAAAGCGCTCGGTTTCTACTATCTTTTTTCGCCCGTATTAACAGGCGTTTTAATACTTTTGGTCATTGCGTTGATCGTCAACAACATTCCCAGAAACAGGAACTATCCTTATAAAAAATAGCTTGCTGAAAACCGTGAATTAATACGATTGATATGAAAAAAATAGTAACGATCCTGCTCCTTGGCACCATTCACTTCGCAGCACATGCACAGGGCGACAATCCTGCATACAACCGTCAACTGGCGGATTCACTGGGCGGCGACGAGTATGGCATGAAGATGTACGTACTGGTGATACTCAAAACCGGTTCTTATAAAACGGAAGACAAAAAGATAAAGGACAGTCTTTTTAAAGGCCACATGGCCAACATCGGGCGCCTGGCTGCTGAAGGTAAACTCGTGGTTGCCGGTCCGCTTGGGAAGAACAGTCTTACCTACCGCGGCATTTTCATCTTCAACGTAAAAACGATTGCCGAAGCACAGGCCCTGCTCATCACCGATCCTGCCGTACATTCAAAATTATTCGATGCAGAAATCATAGAATGGTATGGCTCCGCCGCGCTGCCGATGTATTTTCCTTACCACGAAAAAGTGCAGAAGAAAAAGATGTGAGCATACGGATAAAACAGCAGCCCGGGTACCTTGTAGAGGTTGGGAAATAATGGCATTTTATTTGCCGCAGTTTTTAAAAATCCAACATGAAAAAATTAACGTTCAGCATACGGATCAATGCCTCGAGGCAAAAAGTATGGGAAGTATTATGGGGCGAAGACTCCTACACCGAATGGACTTCCGTTTTTGGTGAAGGCGGTTCTGTTGACACCGATTGGAAAGAAGGCAGCAAAGTGGCTTTCCTCAGCGCCACAGGCGATGGTATGTCGAGCAGGATTGCAAAAAAAATAAACAATCAGTACATGTCTTTCCGGCACGAGGCCGAGATAAAAGATGGCGTGGAACAACCCCCTACCGAAGAATCGAAAAAATGGTCCGGCGCAACGGAAAATTATACCCTCTCCGATTCAAACGATGGTACAAAACTCGATGTGGACATGGACATTACCGATGACCACGAAGCCTTCTTCCGCGAAAAATTCCCCGAAGCATTGGAGAAGGTAAAAGAATTGGCTGAAGCCGGTTAAAGACCGGTTCTATAATTTCGAAGCCAGCTCATTCCTATTCAACAAGAGCATTTGAAGTCCGGCCCTCGGAAAAATATGCGTTAAGAAGATGTTCGGGTTGGGGCCAAAAGCTACCTAACGAAGAAAGCTTTCAACTTTGCACGCTTATTTTTATAGTAGGGGAATGAAAGCAATGATCGAAGCCCGGATATATTTCTTGCCCGTAAGTCGCACAAATGCCTGGCTTTGCAGGTAGCCCGGACTTTTTCATTCCGGCCCTACCCGGACATCTTTAGCTTATTTTTCCGCAGGTCTTGACTTTTGTTTCTTTTGGTCAAGCAAAAGAAAAAAACTTTAACCAGAAGGCTTCGGTTTGGAAAGAGAATGTCATTTAAATTAATAAATCGTTTTTCTTCATCTTTCATTAAACTATTGTGTAAAAAAATTTTCGTAACCGATCAGTTACTCATATATTTGTAACCGAACGGTTACATTTAAAACAATCAATCGATGCGACGCGACTCCTTCCAGGCCATTGCCGATCCTACCCGCCGGGCGATCCTGCAACTGCTGGCCCAAAAAAAATCACTCAACCTCAACGCGGTTACGGATCATTTCGAGATCAGCCGGCCCGCGGTTTCAAAACACATCAAAATACTCACCGAATGCGGTTTAATAGAGATCAGGCAGGAAGGCAGGGAAAGGTTCTGCGAAGCAAAGCCCGCCGGGCTCGATGAAGTAAGGGCCTGGGTGGATGAATACCGCAGCTTCTGGGAAACCAAACTCGATGCACTGGAAAATTATCTTATCAAAATACAAACAAAAAAGAAAACACATGGAAGCAAAAAACAAAGCCGCAAATAGCCCCATGCAACTCGTCCGCCTGCTCGATGCACCACTGGAACTGGTATGGGAAATGTGGACCAATGGTAAACAACTGGCCGGCTGGTGGGGACCGGAAAACTTTTCCAACCCGACTTATATATGGGAAGCCGTACCCGGCAAAAAATTATTGCTCAACATGCAGGGTCCCGATGGCAAAATATATCCCATGGAGGGCGAATTTATTGAAGTAGTAAAGCCGCGTTTGCTTTCCTTTCTTTCCGGCCCGGCCGATGAAAAAGGCAACCGCTTGTTTACAGTATTGACGACCGTAAATTTTAAACCTGTAAATGACAAAACGGAACTCAGCATTACAGCCGAAGTAACCAGCACTACCGAAGGCGCCGGTCAATATTTATCCGGTATGAACGAAGGCTGGAAACAAAGCATCGACAAGCTGGAAAATTATACCGGCACACAAAATAAAGAACTGGTATTCGAGCGCCTGCTCCATGCCCCGCAGCAAACCGTGTTTGAAGCCTTTACCGATCCTGCGCACCTCGCCAACTGGTGGGGACCGAATGGCTTCACCATCACCACGCACCAGTTTGAAGCAAAGGCCGGGGGCGCCTGGAAGTTTATGATGCATGGTCCTGATGGCACCGACTATCCCAACAAAATATTGTTTACGGAAGTAACGCCCTATGAGCGCATCAAATACAAACATGCTGACGATACCGATACCGAAAATGTATCTTTTGAGGTAACGGTTACATTCGAAAAACGAGGCGACCACACGCGGCTCAGCATGCACATGCTTTTTGCTTCGGCAGAAGAACTAAAAAATGTTTCCCGCATTTACGGAGCCGTGGAAGGCGCACACCAAACCCTGGGCAGGCTGCAAAATTTACTCGCTGCTCATCAAAAAAATACCGCAGGTTCTTCCATGGAGATCCTTTCCCAACGGATCTTTAATGCACCGGTTGACGTTTTGTACAAAGCATGGACCGATCCCGCTATCCTTGCCCGCTGGTGGGGACCAAACGGGTTCAGTAATACCATCCACGAATACGACCTGCAGCCCGGTGGCAAATGGTTGCTCACCATGCACGGTCCCGATGGAAAAGATTATGCCAACGCCGTCATGTTCATCCACGCCCGGCCCAATAAACTGCTGGTTTGGCAACACGTATCGGAGCCAACCTTTCACGTGGCCGTAAATTTTGAAGACCTCGGCGCACAGTCAAAAGTATTTTTCAGGATGATCTTCTCTTCTCCCGAAGCCTGTGCAGCAAAAAAAGTATTCGTGGTGGATGCGAATGAACAAAATTTCGACCGGTTGGAGAAAGTGTTAAAAAGCTAGGTGGCTGTGCTTCTTTTGTTACTTCAAGATAGTTCCGGTTGGCGGTTGGCAGTTGGCGAATAAAATAGAGAGTCCGCTTCCTTCGCAAACTGCCAACCGCCAATTGTATTCCGCCAACCGCCAACTGTCCATTGCCAACTGGTGAATCTTCCTACATTTGCCCATGCAGCAAAAAGAAAAAGCCCACAAAAACATCAGCAAGTTCATGAGCTATGTACTGCGCCATCACCCCGAAGCAATCGGTATCGAACTGGATGAGAACGGCTGGGCACCGGTTGAAACCCTGATCGAAAAAATGAGCGAAAGGGAATTTGACATTTCTCCAGCCTTGCTCGAAGAAATTGTAGCCAGCAACGATAAAAAGCGTTTCGCTTTTAACGAAGACAAAACGATGATCCGCGCCAGCCAGGGCCATTCCATCGACATAGCACTCAACCTCGCACCGGCTACCCCGCCGGAAATTTTATACCACGGCACCGGTGAGAAAAATGTGGCCTCCATCCTGCAATACGGTCTTGATAAAAGAGAACGGCAGCATGTACATTTGAGTGCGGATATCAACACAGCTATCGCCGTAGGTTCGCGCCACGGCAGGCCCCGCATTTTTGAAATTCCTGCGCAGGAGATGCAGCAACAGGGCTACATTTTTTACCGGTCCGACAACGGCGTATGGCTTACCGAAACCGTGCCGGCAGCCTTTCTGCGGCTCCCCGGCAACGGGTAAAACACACTGTCCGGCAAAATCACCGTACCGCAAAAAAAAGATATATTTGCCGTCACCATGTAAAAATGCTTTCCCGCTTATTCCTGTTTTTTTATGACCAATACCGTATTCATCACAGGCGCTACTTCCGGCATCGGCCGGGCCTGCGCACATAAGTTTGCCGCCGCCGGTTACCGGCTCGTCATCACCGGTCGTCGCCGGGAGCGGCTCGACGCGTTGCAGGCGCAGTTAAAAACCGATCACGGTACGGAATGCCATTGCCTGTGTTTCGATGTGCAGGACCGGCAATCGGTATTTGCCGCGGTGGAAACCCTGCCTCCGGCCTTCCAATCCATGAGCATCCTCATCAACAATGCCGGACTTGCCCTGGGCAGGGATTTTTTCGACGAGGCGGACATAGACGACTGGGACACCATGATCGGCACCAATGTAAACGGTTTGCTGTATGTGAGCCGCGCCGTACTGCCCCTGATGATCGCCCGGCAACAGGGCCACATCATCAACATCGGTTCCGTAGCCGGTAAAGACGCGTATGAAAAAGGCAACGTGTACTGCGGCACCAAGTTCGCCGTGGATGCCATCAGCCGGTCGCAGCGCATCGATCTGCTGCGCCACCGCATCAAGGTTACGGCCATCCACCCCGGCGCCGTGGAAACCGAATTCTCTATCGTGCGCTTCAAGGGCGACGAAGAAAAGGCGGGCGCTACTTACAAAGGTTTTACGCCGCTTACCCCGGCCGACGTGGCTGAAACCGTTTTTTACTGTACCACCCTGCCCGCCCACGTTTGCATCAACGACCTCGTGATCACGCCTACCCAACAGGCCAATGGAATTTATATCCATAAAGATCAATAGGTTACAGATTTTCTGCCCCGTTTTACATTTTTACGGCTTATTTGGCATAATTATGGAATAAATAATGCAGAATCGCGTTATACCATTATAAAAACCCAAATTCCGATTTGTAAAAACCCGGCAAAAAGCCTATCTTGTTGCCATCCTATATTCTAATTGAAAAGCGAAATGAAAAACCTCTTTGTGCTTATCAGTATTTTGATGGCGTGTACAACAAGCACTCTTTCAAATGCGCAGGGTGTCATCCGGCAAAATCCCTGCAGTTCTCCATCTATTTTACAACAGGCAGACAGCATCAAAGCCTTATTGGCACAACAAGGTTTTATTGTTGTGAAAGAAGCTTCCATGCAAATGGAAAGCGAATACGAAATGCCGGTGATCGTTCCCCTCAACGAAGGCAGCTGGTACCAGTTTGTTTTCATCGGCGACATAAGCTCCCGTTTATACGAAGTGCGCATGTTCGACTGGAACGAAAAGCAGGTAGTGTACCAGAAAAAAATGTGGGGCGACGTGGATGGCAACGTCATCAGTTATTCCTACATCCCCCGCTTCTCCGAATACCATATGATCAAGCCCGTGCAGGTGAATAAAAAGAAAAAGAATTTGTGTGGTTACGTGATGTTGCTGAAGAAGACCAAATAGTTTTTTTGCATAGATGCCCTTACCTTAAGCCTCCGTAATGGAGGTTTTTTTGTTGCACGCAAGGCGCGGAGGAAAATGCAAAGTAAAATTCAAAACCCAAAAGTAAAACTGTTTCACGCAAGGCACGTAAAGGAGGAAAGCCAAACTCAAACAGCCCAATCCAAAGCAATTGGTCATTAGTAATCAGTCATTAAAAAGCCTCCCATTACAGAAGGCTCTTAAATATCGTACTCCTTTCATCTCCAAATCGTCAAATTTCCAAAATTTCCAAATCGGTTATTCCGTCAACGAAATCCTCACCCTCAACCCCGCATTGGTATTAACGATCGGGGCGCTGGAGGAGATATAAGGATTTACCCTGCGTTGCGTAAAGAACAATTCTATGTTCACGCGGTTGCTGAGGATGTAGTTGATCCTTGGCGAGATCGTAACTTCTTTGCTGCCGCCGGTGGCAAACTGGTTCTCCTGGTCGAGGCGGCTGTTGGAGGTCACGTTGTCACGGATGTTGAAATCCAGGTTAAAGGATATTTCATTGTCCAGCTTGTTACCCCCCTTCTGGTTGAGGAACTTCGGCAGTTTCAATCCACCGAATAATTTCAGGCCGCGTTTGCGGTAGCCCAGCCCTACACGGAATTCCGTGCTGCGTACTTCGCTCAACTGGAAGTCGATCAGGCTCAGGCTCAACTGGCGCGATTTCGAATATTCGAACCTTGCCTGCAGCTGGTTGGTAAACGCCAGGTCCACACCCAGCAACGGGGTAAACTGTTCGCCGATGCTGATATTGGGTACCAAAAAGTAAGGAATGTAGTTCTTCGATAATGTATCGTAAAACGAAGGATAGCCGTACCTCGATACATCCTGGTACAACAGGGCCGATGTAAAGCCGTTCATGCTCAGGTTGCCGCTGTAGCCATGCGTGATGCTGAAGTTGGTGAAGATCTTGTCGAATCCTTTTACCCGGCTCAGGCCGCTGTAATCGATCTTCCAGTTGGGTTTCGGCATGATCGAACGGAACGGGTTCGATTTGATGTTCGGGTTGTTCTGCTTGATCAGCGCTACCTTGTCCGGGCTCTCGCCGGTGTAAGCAGCAATGAACGAAGGGATCAGCACGTCCACCGCGTATTTGCCATAACCATAGTAATAGCCTTCCGCATCCGGTGCCGGCGTGGGACCGTTGTACGGGTTGGCTTTGCCCAGCCGTGCAGACAATACCTTCCGGTAATCCTGGAATTTGATAAAGGTTTCCGATACGCGGTTCGGATCGTATTTGCCAAACAGGGTTTTAAAGGCGATATAGGTCACGTCGAAGCCGCCGCCCGTATATGGGTTCAGGTGGTTGAATTTGTGGTTGGTACCGCCGCTGGTATCGATGAAACGGAAGGTTTCCGTATAGTTCTTGTTGAAGCTCTTGCTCAGGTTCACCGTAATGTTCAGGTCGCGTATGGGTTCCAGCCGCGCACTTACGGTCAGCCGCTGGTCGAAGTTCTGCATGAACAGCGAGTTAAAGGTCGTGTCCCGCGTAATGAGTCCCTTGCTTGCGGCCCTGTTCAGCCAGGTGGTATCCGGCTGCCGGCCCAGGATAAAGTCGTAGCCCGGCGCCATGCTGTTCCAGTTCTGGCCCAGGTACTTGGTGCTGTCCATATAACCCGGCAACCGCGTATTCGCGTTTTCAGAAATGGTGAGGTTTACATCCTTCAGGCTGGTCACCAACCTCCCGAATACCCTGCCCATCTTACTTACATAAGGCACGGCCGATTGGTCAACAATCCTGCGTTTCTTAATTACTTTCTTACCGGTTTTAGTGATGATGGTATCCTTTGTGCGGGTGATGCGGCTGCGCCATTTTGCCCGGTCTTCTATATTGGAAGGCTGATCCAGTTGCCGCAGGAATTTCGATTTCTGGTACAGCCTGTTGAAATCAAGCTGAACGGTTCCTTCCTTCGATTGACCGTTCTCCAAAATATTACCCAGTTCCACGGCCAGCCTCGAAGCACCGATCCAGCGGTACGATGCCTGGTAACGCACGTTGGCGGTTGTCCAGTCAAGCATCGGGAATTTAGCCGTCGGCAGCGTGTAGGTAAAGTTGGCTACCTGGTTGTACACGGTGTTGCGGCCGCCTTTGGCAAAGTTCCGCCATACGGTATCTTTTTTGGCCTTTGTATCCAGCCTGCCCGCGGGTTCGTCGATCCGGGAATTGTTGGTGGCGGCAAAATCAAAGTTGATCGACCGCGTCAGGTTCCAGCGTAAAATATAATCGCGCTGGAAGGTAAAATACTTGTCATAGGTTTCCGGTATCGAATATTTCGATGCACCGATGCTGCGCGGCCTGATGGCGCCGAACTGCCGGTTTACATCTGCACGGAAACTCAGTTGCGAGGGCACGAGATTGAAATTGAAATCCTTCACCAGGTCGAACCAGTGGTGCTTGGTTTTGCGGAATATCCTTTTGAAGGGTTCGATGAAGCGTGGTTGCGGTGCAAAATTATAGCCCAGTGCATACCGGTTGCGCGTGATCTCGTTGTTCTCGATCAGCGGCGTATGGCTCTTGATCTTGAGGTAAGAATAGCTCACATCAAAGTTGGAAATATCGTAGATCTTCGGCTTCTTCGTGCTGGTCCTGTTTTTGCGCACGTTCGTGAAGTTTACCGTGGTGGTAGACGTAAAATCGATGGCGGCATCACGGATGGAATCCCTTTGCGATTGTGGTGCTGCACGCAGTTTGTCTTTCAGTTTCACATCCATATCGTACGGATCGTATTCGGGCCGGCTTACGCTTTGCGAATAGCTGGCAAATACGGGGATCGACATCGCCGCGCGCCTTGGCAACAGTTTGCCCAGTTCCAGGTTGGCCGACAGGTCGAATTGCAGGAAGTTATCCCTGAAACGGTCGTTCACCCGCTGCTCCAGCGTACCGAAGCCGCTGCTGTGCGTATTGGCCGAAAGCGAAATGGTACCAAGGTCGGCCAGCGTCAGGTCTACCCTGCCCAGCGCGGCCCAGCCGCCTTTTTCGTCGATCGAGGAAAGTCTTAATTCATTTACCCATACTTCGCCGCAGGCTTCCTCCACCTCCGTATTCTCAACACCCACGAGGATGCCACGCACTTCCGCGAGGTTGGGATTGCCGAGTACCGAATAGGTTTGCCCGTTGCTCTGCTGCTGCCGGTAAATCACGTCCAGCCCGGCGCTGATGTCGGCATTACGCGCCATCTTCAGCTTCACCAGGGTTTGCAGGTCCACATCCAGGGAGTTGGAGCCTATCCATAAAGTATCGTTGTAAGTAGTGGAGTTGGGATCAAGCGTGGCGCCGGCATTCAGCCCGGTGAGCGTCAACGGTACCCTGATCTCGTAATAGTTGTTCACGAAGTCGGTACCCATCCGCACCACCGCCGTCAGTTCCTTGCGCGCTTCATTCAGCGAGGAACCTTTTTTCTCTGCATGGATGAACATGCCCAGCTTGCGGAACTGGCGCAGGTCACGGTTGGCAAAGGTTTGGAACACGCCCCTTGCGTCGGATTTTTGCAGGCCGCAGAACTGCAGGCTCATACTTTGCTCGTTCTGCAAAAGGTTAACACCGTTATTACTTAAGGTTTGTTGTCTTTCAATTTCGGTAGGCGTACGGTAAGGCAGCGGGGAACGTTTGTCGTTCTCTTCGATGTTCACCGCGCCCTGGTAAAAAGTAGTCCCTACGTTGCTGATGGGATTGTAGCGGCCGGTGGTATCGATGGCGTATTTCCATTGCCTCCACACATTCCTGGTCAGCTGCAGTTCGCCGAAACGCATCACCACGCTGTCTTCAAAATCGGTCATGAACATGCGGATGAAACGGATCGATTTAAAATCGGGGATGTTGCCGATCTTCCGGTCGTACTGGCTGATCGGTATCCTGAACTGGTACCAGTATTCGTTGCGGTTGGTACCGTTGGCGAGGTTCACCGTTACCAGTTTTTTATCAACGATGAAGTTGTTGCCCACGGTCATTTCCGGTGCGCTCGGCGGCTTGATGTCCACCACGTACTGGAAATATTCTTCCGTCTGGTTCAATGTATTGTCGCGGTTCAGGTCTTCCGCATCGGGGTAAAGCGTGGCCGCAGAGGAATAGGCGGAGCCATTGGAAGCCACCGGTGAGTTGCCCTGCGGATTGTTGAATTTTTTATAGCGGTTCAGGATGCCCAGTCCCAGCTGGTCGTAATCATCGCCGCGGTAGTGGTGGTAATTATCGCTCGAAGGATCGTTGAGCGCCTGCTGGTAAGCGAGTGACCCGGTACCGAAACTAGCTGCGATCTGCGCCAGGTAAGCTGCGCGCTTACGGGCTTCCGCCGTATCGTCCAGGCCATCGAAGCCCACATCCTGGTAAGGCCGGTCGTTGGCATCGTTGCTGAAGGCGTTGGTTACCTGTATCGGGTTCAAAGGCACCCGTCCCCAGGTTGAAGTATCCGTTGGCGCCGGTGCATTGGGCGTAGGCAAACCGTTCTCGTAAAAACGCTTGCCGTCTTTCAATACATCTTCTGAAATATTACCGAGGTTGAAATATAATTTACCGCCGGTTGAATTAACGGTATTGGGATTGCCGGGCGCGGGGACCAGCGTAGGAATAAAAGGATCCTGTACCCAGAATTCTATGAATTCGATGTTGGCGGTTTCAAAATCCGGCTGGTCGATGCTGCGCATCAGGCCACCCCAGCGGGTGCGGGGATTGGTGAGTTTGCCGTTGGCCGTAATGCTGCCGGGTGTGGCATCATAGTTATACGGCCCTTTGTCGGTTGGATAATAAGCAAGGTCGAACGTGGTCAACTGCGTTTCACCGAAACCGGTAGTCCGCTGCGGGAAAATTTCTTTCTGGTAGATCTGCCGTACCCGGGGATCGCTCAATTGCTGTGCATCGCCGCTGAAAGGGTTGTTGGGACCGCGGTATTGTTGCAGCGTGGGTTCAATCTGGTACCAGTTGATCACGGCGCGGTTGCGGCCGGAGATCACGCTGTCGTTGAACTGCGCTTCAGGGAACAATAAAGTAGAACTGTTCGGCCGGGTGGCACCCTGCGGTACGGATGCCAGTGCCCAGCTGATGGGCGGGAAGCGGAGGTCGAGCCCCGATTGCGTGCCTTCAAAATCATCGATGTTGATCACACCCCTGGAGCCCCGGCCTATCTGCGGCGCATGCCCCGGCTTCAGGTAAGCGCCTTCGGCAAATACATTGATGTTGGACGGTGCCACGGTTTTATAGAACGGTAGTTTGTCGAGTATCTTGGTCAGCCGCGGCATGTCTTTGCGGTAATTCACATCCAGCCCGTACATGGTATTGCGGATGGGTTCGTTGGTACCGCCGGTAGGACTGTTGTCATAACTTACCTTGCTGAAGAAAGGCCTTTCGCCCAGCCGTACCACGGTACCGCCGAAGGATAACTGTGTTTTGGCCGTATTCTTCGCCATGAAATCCCAGCGCAGCCCCATATAGTTTCGCTGCTGCATCCCGAAGGAGGCATTGCTTTCCGAACTCACCTGGACCGGTATGCCCGAATTGATGATGGCCGAGTTGATGATCTTTAAAGTACCCAGGTCGTAGTTGATCTCGTAATCCAATCCTTCCTGCAACACCCTGCCGCCCGCACTAACGGTAACGGACCCACGCGGTACGTTGTAGCCGATGCTGATGTCGGACGAGCCGGAGATCTTGGCCGAGCCTTTCAATACAAAACGGTTGAGGTTGGGGTATTGCTGCGCCACGGCTTTGATGGAATCGTACAGGGCATAAAAAAGACTGTCCTGTATCCTCGGTACCGTGGCAGTATCGGTATAAATGCCTGCTGCAAGGTCGCGGCCAAAGGGTTCCAGCACGGGGAACATCACGCGGCTGTATTGCGAATACACCGTGTAGCCTTCCACGTAATCGAATACGCCATCGGGCTGCGGATCGAGCTGGTTGTTCAGCCGGTCGAGGTTGATAAGGGAGATGATCGGGAAGCCGCCGTTCTTGTTACCAAACGGTACATATCTTTTCCAGCCAAGGCCGGGTTGCTGGTACAATACGTCCAGTTTAAAATCGGTGGGCGTGAGCGTACCGTAGCCAACGGCATATACGTTCTTCAGCATCAGGCGCCAGATCGGTAAGGACGGGCGTTGCGAAGTGGCTTTTAATAATTTGAGGAATAATATCTGCTGGTTGGCCGAAGTACTGTCCGGCGGCAGGTCCTGCGAAAATTCACCCACCTGGTAGATCTTACCGTTGTAAGAATACTGGTATGCAACGGCAAGTACTTCATCCGTTTGCAGCGGCTGGCTCAAAGAGATAAAGCCGGCCTGCCGGTTGTAGATGTATTGCGATGAATCGAGCTTGCGGGCGAATGTTTTTTCGAAATCCTGCACCGGCACAAGGCCCAGTGCCACCAGGTTGTTGAACACCGCGGAAGGACTGCGGTTACCGGGATTGGAAATGATATTGGAATACAGTGCGTTGGTGTTGTTGGTAGGAATGGCAGGATTGGTGAACGTACCATCTTCACCCAAATTGGCCAGGCCCACTACGTCGCGGGTATCGGTGGTTACGCCGTTCCGGTTGGTCACCCATACTTCCATGCGCAATATCTGCACCGGCGCCGTGATGGCGGGCAGTTTGGACATTACCTTGTTGTAATTCGCGCGGAAGTACTGCGCCATTAAAAAGTGGCGGTTCTCTTCGTATTCATCGGCCTTGATCTCGAACAACTGCGATGCGGTACCGCCCTGTACGTTGGTGTTTTGCCGGGTTGATTTTTGGTTGCCCAATACGCCGGTGATGAACAGTTTACCAAACTGCAACTGTGTTTTCACGCCGAACAGGGCCTGCGCGCCGGGTATCAGCGTACTGCGCGATGGGAACGCAATGTTACCCAGTTCGAAGCGCTTGATGATCTCGTCGTCGAGGCCGGTGTAATCCAGTTTCAACTGGTTGTCCTGCCCGAAGTTGGCGAGCGTATTGTAGTTGATGGGAAATTTCAATTTGCCGCCAATGTCCGCGTTCACATTTACCTGCGCGTTCATATCGAAGTCGAAGCCGCCGTTCTTGCGCGCGTTCTCCGGCAGGGTCGGGTTCTTGATGTTCTGTCCCTGGTAGCCCGCCATCAAATCCACGTTGCCCTGCGGCTGGATGGTAATCTTGCCGTTGCCGAACAGGCGGTTGAACAGGTTGTCGTAAATATTGAGCTTGGGTTTTACGCGGCCCCGGTTCAGCAGATTGAGCGTATTGGCGCGGCGTTTGAAATAATTATTCTCGGCCTGCCTGCCGCTGATGGACCAATATTCGTCGAAGCTGTAGGAAGTGGTGGTGCGGTAATATTTGTCGCCGATCTTTTCGTACACGATGTAGCGCCGGGTAATGGGATCGTACACCACGGAGTCCTGTATGTTGGAAGGATTGTCGAAATCGAAGGTGCTACGGCGCGGGTCGGAAACAAAGTCGCCCCTTCGGTCGCGGATGGGATAATGCAGCGGGCCGGTACTGCCTGCCGGTACCGTATCGGGCCTCACCACAGGCGCCTGGAAATAGCCTTTTGCAGATACGCTTTCGCCATTCAGCAACAGGAACGCTACCGCCGCCAATACAAAAACTACAGTTAGTTTTGAATTTTTTTCTCTAATAAGCAACATCCGGTAAATCAATTAACGTAGAGTCTTTTCAAATGGCTTTTAACGCTTTTTTTATCAAATCTTCTAATTCTACAACTGATGGTTCGGCACGGATAACTTTTTGGATGGCTTGTTCGGCCTGTGGTCTTGATATGCCCAGGGCGATCAGCGCATTTAACGCGTCCTGCTCTGAACTATTGTGTTGTCCGCCGGGCAGCATGATTTCTGATCCTTGTTTACCCACTTTATCCCTCAATTCCAGCACCAATCGCTCCGCCGTCTTTTTTCCTATTCCTTTGACACTCTCCAGCAGCTTTACGTTGCCCTGCACAATGGCCCTGCTTACTTCGGCGGGTTTGAGGTTAGACAACATCATCCGCGCAGTAGCTGCACCAACGCCGGAAACCCCGATCAGCCACACGAACATTTCCTTTTCTTCCTTTTCAAAAAAACCGTACAAGATATGCGCATCCTCCTTTACCTGCAGGTAGGTAAAGAGCCTTCCCTGTTCCAATGACTGTATTTGCGAATATGTATGGAGGCTGATGTTCACCTCGTAACCAACGCCATTTACATCGAGGTAAACCTGGGCCGGACTCTTGTCAATAAATTCACCTTGCAAATATGCGTACATGTCGGTTCCTGTCAACAACGAAAATAAGGATATTTTGGCAGCATTGGCCCGAAAAATAAGGCTGCATTTTTTTATGTATTTTTACCCGCCTATATAAAGGACAAAAGAACCAATAAACAAAATTGCATGCAAAAAACTACTGCCGCC
>Ga0247806_10000098_pt1 | contig 54076 bp, 50 predicted proteins | sample UWRJL059202B1_FD_179935 | JGI IMG/M metagenome (GOLD analysis project Ga0247806, IMG submission 179935) | Plant litter microbial communities from Arlington Agricultural Research Station in Wisconsin, United States - UWRJ-L059-202B-1 | ecosystem: Environmental > Terrestrial > Plant litter >... | reverse complement strand
GCAGCGAGCTCAGCAAATACCGGCTCGTGCGCGTCACGACCTTGCAGTAATTGTCCGCCGCTTCGAGGTACAGAATATCTTTCAGGTCCAGCTTAATGTGTTCATGCTTGTCCTTTACCCAAATGAAACGGTCGGAGATCTCTGCATCCGCGGATGCCGGAGCAGGAACCTGCCGCAATAAGGCGAGTGTCGTTTTCAGGTCTTCGCGCTTGAAAGGTTTTACGATGTAGCCATCTGCCTGGGCCGCACGCACGCGGTTGATTGTTTTGTCATCGGAAAAAGAAGTCAGGAAAACCACCTGGCAATTCCTTTGTGTGCGAACGTAATTCCAGATATCCACGCCATCGAGATCGCCATGCACCTGGATGTCCTGCAACACAATATCAGGCACAAACTGCGGGTCCTGCAACAGGGTTTCGACTTCTTCGTAGCTGTCCGCCATGCCGATTACGGTATATCCCAATTCAGTCACGATATCCGCAATGTCTTCCGCTATCAGCGGCTCGTCTTCAACAATCAGTATTTTTCTATGCATGCGTCGGGGTTTTAAAACGTTGTACCTGGAATTCAAAATGAGCGCCGCTTTCATTCCGGATGTGGATTTCGGCTTTGATCTTTTTGGCCATGGCCTGGATGATGCGCGAACCGAAATTGCCCTGTTCCAAAGAGAAACCTTCCGGCAAGCCGATGCCATTGTCGCTGTAGATCAAACGGATGGCCGTTCCTTGTTTCTCAAGCGCAAACAGGATTTGCTTCTGCATGCCCGGATCCAGGAAACCATGTTTCAGGGAATTGAGTGACAATTCATTCAATATCAACCCGATGGATAAGGCTGTATCGAGATCGAGCAGCAAGGGGTCTACTTTTGTCGTCACTTTCAACGTTCCATCTGCTGATTTCTCCAATTGTGCTGCCAGCTGTCCGATAAAATCGGCGGTATCGATCCACTCCCACTCGTTCGTATGGTAAAGGTTTTCGTGGATGCCGGCCATGGATTGGATACTCGCGTGGATTGTTTCCAGCTTTTCCCTGCCGGCAGCATCCAGCTCACGCGCCTGCAACGAAAGCATACTCATCACAAGTTGGAGGTTGTTCTTCACACGGTGGTGCATTTCCCGCACCATCATGTTCTTTTCTTCCAGACGTTCCTGGTCGAGCTGACTTGTTCTTTTCTTCAGCGTGTAAGCATAATAAGCAATGCCTACCAACCCGCTCAGGATTGCGATCAGCACGATGGCGATACCGATATAAGCCGCCTGGCGCCGGATCTTCTTGTCGCCGTTCAACCTGCGCTCGATCTCGGCCGACAGCTGTCTTTTTTTATTGAGGTTGTCGAGCTTTTGCTGCGTGATCAGCCTTTCTTTTTTTTCGAGTTCGAATTTTTGCACGTATTCTGCGATCGTCTCGTTGCGCGTCTGGTTGTACAGGGAATCGCGCATATCGAGGAACATGCTCATGTTGATGTACGCATTGCGGAAATCGCCCTTTTCTTCGTACACGCGGGCGAGCGTTTCGTAAATAAATTGTTCCCGCTCGATGATCTGGTGCTGTTTGGCAAGCGCCAAAGCGCGTTTGCAGTAGCCGATGCTTTTGTCGAATTGCCCGAGCTCGCAATACACACTGGCAAGTGCATTTAACAGGGAAATCCGGTTGTAAGCTTCATCTTCGTCGCGGACATATTGCAGTGCGAGCAGGTACTGTTTTTCTGCGGATCTGAAATCCATCTTTTCATAATAAAGCCTGCCGAGGTTGACATAGGCCGATGAAAGCCCGGTGGAATCTTTCAGCAAGCGGTATTTCAGCACGGATTCTGACAAGTTCTTTTCCGCCTGTGGGAGCTCTCCGAGGTAGATGTTGCACAGGCCCATATTGGTCAAAGCACCCGCTTCCCCTTTGATGTCGTGGTGTTTGTCATAGATCCGGATGACTTTCTGATAGGCAGTCAGCGCTTTCCGGTAGTCGGATTGTCCGTAATATGCAATGCCGAGGTTGTTGTAGGCCGATGCCTGCTCCATGTAATCTCCCGCTTTGTCGAGGATACGCACACTTTTCAGCAAATAATAAAACGCTGAATCTGGCTGCGCGCGGATGTCCAGGATGATGCCTTTGCGCAGGTAGGCGGCGCCCAATCCTTTTTCATAACTGATCTTCGCGGACTGCTGAATCGCCTTTTCTGCGATCTGACCCGCTTTGTCGAGATCATTTCCGTAGACCTCAAAAAAGGTCTCATTCAACGCATCGATACTCGCTTTTGTTTGTCCAAAGCCCTGTTGCTGAAAAAGTAGCAGTCCGGCGAGGTACAGGAGAAAATTCCGGGTCATGAAATACATGCGTTGTTTTTTGTAGGTAAGATAGGGAAATAAAGTCAAAAGCCGTTCTGTGCAAGTCAAATCGGTTGAAATTGTCAGCAATGACGTGAAAGAATACAATCTTCAGATACCCTTTGCACTACAACATGCGCAAGGCTATGCTCGTCTGCGAACAAGGAGCAGTACCCGCATCAGCTATTCAAAAGAAAAACACAGCTTTAACCACTGAAAAACAATCCATTAAAACATTTTCTTTCTAAAAAAACGTATATTCAACTTTGTATGAACTAAAAAAAATATGATGGATTTTACTGAAAGATTGAAAAGTCTGGACAAACCAGACATGATTCTGCTGATCACCGACCAGGAAAGAGCTACACAACATTTCCCGGTAGGATGGGAACAGGAGAACCTGCACAGCATGACCTTCCTGAAGCAAAACGGTTTCAGCTTCGACCGTGCTTTCTGCAACAGCTGCATGTGTTCGCCAAGCCGCGCCACGCTTTTTACAGGCACCTATCCGGCACAACACCAGGTCACGCAAACCCTGACATACGGCGGTGATTATTCGCCTGCAGAGGTCGTTCTGAACAACACGTTGCCTAACCTAGCACGCATGTTGATCGGCAACGGTTATGATGTGCAGTACCGTGGGAAATGGCATCTGAGCAAGGGAGAAGGCGAAAACGGGCTGACCGCTTCCGATGTCGCGATGTACGGATTCAAGGGCTGGCAGGCTCCCGATGCCGGAGAAGATACAAAACCGGAGAATTTCGGCGGCGGTTTTGCGAATCACGACAAAGCCTATGTACAGCAGAGTATCGAATTCCTCGAACAGGTGCGCAGGCGGCGTTCCCATGGCGATCACCAACCTTATTGCCTGGTGATCTCCCTGGTCAATCCGCACGATGTGCTGTGTTATCCGGGTGGTTTCAACTATGGTTACAACGATCAGTTCCTCATCGGAGACATCGGTCTGCCCAAAACGGTCACCGAGCAATTGCTGCTCAACAAAAAGCCAATGGCACAGGAACAAACGCGGATCACAGCCGCAGGCATGCTTGGACCGTTGCCTACGGATGCAGATAAGCTCAAATACCTCAATTTCTATGGAAACATGCTGAAATGGGTTGACAAAGAGATTGGCTTTTTCCTGGAAGCATTGTATCAAAAAGATGCGCAGGGAAATTCACTCGCAGACCAGGCGATTGTCATACGCACCGCAGATCACGGTGAGATGGGCATGGCACACGGCGGCATGCGCCAGAAAGCATTCGTGGCTTATGAAGAAGCACTGCGCGTACCACTTGTGATCTCCAATCCGGTTTTGTTCCCGCCGGAAGCAAGCTACAAAAACACGCTGAACCTCGCTTCGCTGATCGATCTGATGCCAACAATCGCGACGATCACAGGTACAACGCCGCCTGACGGACTCCGCGGTACAGATCTCGTTCCGCTGTTGCAGGAAGATATCCCCGTTCAATCTGCGATCCTTTTTACCTTCGACGATACAAAAGCGAGTGCGAACAACATGGCGTCTGCTGTAAAAGCTTCGAACCGCTTACGCTGCATCCGCACCACCGAATGGAAATACGATTACTATTTCCATGCACTCGGTGCTTACCCCGTTGAATATGAACTGTACAATCTCATTGACGATCCGGACGAATCGACGAACCTGGCCTATGATCCCGCTTATGCGCACATCCGCCAGCAGCTGGCGGCAGAGCTCAAAGTACTCGAAGCTGAAAAACTGTTGATCAGTCCGCAAAAAGCAACCATTGACCATGTATATGAAAACTAAATAATCTTTTCAATTCCCACCGGAACTCCATGCTGATTTCCGGTGGGAATTTGATTTCAACCCGGCAACTGTAACCAAAATCCCACCCATTACTTATACACTTAACCTCAAATTATTTTTTATGAAAAAAGCACTTCTATTCCTGTTATTTGTACCGCTTTTTAGCCATGCACAAAAATCAATGCAACATTATTACTCGATGAACCAGCTCACGAGCCCTTATAAAAACAGTTATTATGAAGAGCCTTTCGCTTCTGAAAAACTGCGTAAACAGTTACAGATCAAGGATGTTCAGATCGTCGAGACCAATGGGCGCGGCCGCGAAAAAAAGTCCCGGATGACGTTTAATACGATGGGAAAAACGCTCTTTTCCGAAAACAGCCGCCGAACGCTCAATCATACTTACCTGCACGACACACTGGAGATCAGCAAGGTATATAAGCGTAAAAGAAAAGTTTTCGAAACAAAATCGACTTATGAGAACGGCCAACCCACTTCTGTTAGCTCCTACAGTAACGGAAAACTGGCTTCCTCTGTCACCCTGCAATACAATGCGCAACAGCAGCCCACAGAATCGGTCATGAAAATCGGTAAAAAGACTTACGTCATCCAACATACGTACGGTGCCGATAACAAACTCTCAAAAACCGTTTACTTCGTGCAGGGAAAAATCAAAAAAGAATGGATTTACGCATGTAAGCCGGAAGGTGAAATTGTCGCTTCCAAAACAGAAGCCATGTCGAGTTTCTGCACCTATCAATCAGAAAGCGCTGACGGTTCTTATTCGACTTTCACCCGCAGTCTGCGCGAGGGAAAGCCTTACCTCTTCAAACAAACTTACAATAAAGATTCAGTCCTGCTATCCAGGCAAAGTTACCTCCGGGATTCGATCCTGGTCTGGGAATCCAAAAAAGAAGGCAATGTGGAAACGATGACCAGTTACAAAGAATCAGGCAAATTGCGATACAAACAAACCCATACGTTTGATGCCGCAGGCCGTACTATTTCCAGGGAATACATCTCCCGCAACCGTCCCCGCACCGCATCCAAAAGCACCTTTGAGCTGAACGCCGACGGAACCACGAAAGAACAACGCCTGTTTTACAAAGGAAAGCTGCAACAGACGATTACGTATACTTACGGGTTTAATTAAGGCCAGGAATTTATGCAAAAGGATTGCATGCATTGCAATTCTTTTGTTATTTTTCAGTGATCCGAAAAGTACCACAATATGCATTTTTTGTCCTGTGACAGAAGCGGGTCTGTGCATTAATTTTGTGGTATACTAAAACGAAAAGATCATGCATTCAATCAAATTTATTGCTTTATCCCTGCTGACGGCAGGATGCTTCAGCGCCCAAGCACAGTTCGACAACATGCAGTTCGAAAACTGGGCTGTAACGGATACTACGTGGAATGGTGAACCGGTTTACACCGCCAGTCACTGGGGAGGCGGTAAGCGAACGACAGACAGCTACAACGGCAATTTCGCTGCGCGTGTAGAGCCTTATATGGCCTGCGGTATCGCACGCAATTACATGGTTTACAGCTCCACGAACCAGCATACGATCGGCTTCACGGAATTTGATGCCACTTTTACAGGTCTCGGCGAACCGATCCAGTTCAAACCCGTCGTCTTAAGTGGCTACTTCAAGTTCCTCAGTCCACAGCCCGATGACCTGGCTATAGGTATTGTGAAACTCCGAAAATTCAATGCTGCGACAGGCCATTCAGAAGAAGTCGGAAGCGGAGAGATTATTTTCACACCTTCCCTGGAATATGCTCCTTTTACGATTGCGATCACTGACCTGCAACCGAACGTCATGCCGGATTCCATCGTTATTGCTTTCTCTTCCGGCATGGGTTTTAGCTGGGACGATCTCGGTTCCACTTACGGAACTTTGTACATCGATGGTTTGCGCGTGCAGAAAGGCGGTACCGCTTCAAATCCCGATGCGGAAATCTCTTTGATCGAAACGAGCTTCTACCCCAATCCTTCCGAAGGCTTGCTGAATTTTTCATTCCATGCGGATGTTTCAGATGACTTTTTGCTGATCATTACCGATCCGGCCGGCCGCGAGGTTGTTCGTCGTGCAGTGCAGCCAGATGTACTGACGCGCATTGAAATGGGACCTTTCCGTGCAGGAGCATATATCGCGACTTTGCAGGGAAAAAACAAAATATATGGCACGAAAACACTGATCAGAAATTGATCGAAAGGCATGCATTGCATGTAGCAAAAAGCTGCATCGTGTAAACTTGTTTTTTTAGGCGAAGACTTCGTAGATTGTTCCTGCTCAGTGAATGATTTATGGAGTCTTTTTGTTTTACACAATCGCCGAAGTTATCTAACAGCCAGCGATAAGCACCAAAAGAATCAGAAACAGAATAGCGATTCTCACCACCGGATTTTTGTGGCCATAACCACTGTAGCTCGCTTTCTTACCATAAAGTATCGCATCTATTTTATGCAGTGTATCATGTTCGCGCTGATTCCGAAAAACCTGAAGATTTTTCTGATCATTATTCAATTTGTCCCTGTCTTTGTGGTGTACGACTTCCTGTGCGCCTAATTTTCTTCCAAGTTGTTTTTCAGCGACATAGCGATGTACCAGTTTATGGCTATCTGTAAATCGGCGGTATCCACGGTTGTCGATATATGTCTTTCCCATTTCCTGTCTGTGCAAGCGTTGGTTGATTTATAAGTGATCAGATGTATGGATGCCGAAGGCCCCGTTCACATAAATGAATATATTTGGAATTGAAACAATGCATTTATGAAAAAAAACATATTTGTAACACTGCTTGCATTGCTGCTGATCTGCTGTACAGGCAGGCATTCGAAACCGAAAACCGCTGCAACCAAGGTAGAGACTTCGCTCAAGGAAATCCAGCCAGCAGCTCCGGATCCTTTTGTACTCGTTGCACTTGAGCTCACAGATTCGATCCAGACAGATGTATTCAAAAAATACGGCATGGCATTTTCGGGAAATTGCTACAGCTGTGACATTGCACACTTACAGATTTCCGGCAGGCAGCTTACCTTCATCAATGCCTGCGAAGCGAAACAGCGCTTCACGTTCCGGATCGAAAGCTATGTGCAAAACGACAGAGAAATCCGCCTGGATACAAAAGATTCGAAGCTTGTTTTTTCGAAGATCGCAGATGCGCCGGTCTATGTGCTGAAAGTATCCGGCCAAACAATTGAACGCGCCAATCTATTGCTCGGGAAATTCTACACTTTCCAGGACAGGCTGCCGAAATTCGAAATTCACGATTGCGGGGATTTCCAGGGATAAAAGAAAAGTTGAAATCAATCCGGCATTCTTTCCACGGCCTCCTTGTGCCATCATGTGGATTTATATGCTATTTTAGTATCCAAATCTATACGTCAAATACTATGAAAAACTGGAAAAAAGTAGCACTGGTTGCATTTCTTTCGCTTTCTGTACACGCCATTTCGGCGCAGGAGCTCAGAAAAGGCGGATCTTCTTATGGAAAGATCGAGTCTAACGGTGATATCCGCCTGAATGGCAGTGTAAAGGGTAAATTTGAATCCAATGGCGACATCCGTGTCAACGGCAGCGTAAAGGGAAAAATTGAATCCAATGGCGATATCCGTAAAAACGGCTCTGTAGTCGGGAAGGTTGAATCCAACGGCGACGTACGGGTCAACGGCAGCGTGAAAGGAAAAATCGAATCCAATGGAGATGTCCGCAAAGACGGTTCTGTGATCGGCTCCGCCAAAGGTGTACATGCAACGCAGGCAGCGGTGATCTTTTTCTTTGATTTCTTTTGATCCAAACCAAATTTTATACAAAATGCCGGATTACGCGATGTGATCCGGCATTCAGCGATATGCTTTTGGAATGTGCATTTTGGATCTGGGGTTTCACTACAGTATCCAGAACCTGAGTTGCCTCGCGTTGAAAATCTGCTTTATTTACCCAAGCGGATAAGCCTTGCGGATTGTGTTTTATGGTGATTTTTCATTTTCTGTATGCCATTACTTTGAATGATTGAAAGTAATCGATTGATCTGATTGTAAAGTTCAGCTTTGGATAGAATGATCAAACGTTTTATCACGACACCTTTTCCCGGTAAACATATCGGCATGTGCCGATATTGCATTATCACCATGTTTACTTTCCACCCGAAAACGAATCATCTCCACGATCGCAGGAAACCACTTTCAGGCATAGCCTGCTGATCGCACCATGCATTGCGCGATCAGCAGTACTTTACCAGATTCGATCAAATAAATTGTTTTTCCTTGAAAGGACTTTTTGCGTTGTTCAGCAGATCTTCCGCAATGGCGATCATACCTTCATTGTGCGAACCGCCCCAAAGCGCCCTTCCATATACATAACTGGAGGTATATTCTTTCCAGGTTTTGCAATATTGCTTTAAACCCTGATGACCTGCTTCCAGGTATTGCTGTAATTCTTTTTGGGACAGGTAGTCCATTTCAAAACAACACCTCGCGATGAATGCACTTCTGCCGTAATTCCAGCCTGCATCCCGAGTCCTTTTCAAAATGGCAAAATTTTCAAACAAGCCTTGCGCCATCACCTGCGGAATGACATTGTTGCATGTTCTGTAAACCTGAACATAGTGCTGAAATGTATTTTCGTCCTCCGGCAAGCCGGACTTCAATATCTCCACATACCTGGCCTTGTTTTCATAGGCTTCATATACCACTGTAATGCCCGGATCGTTGTTGCGTTCTATCAAGCTGTTCAATATCTCGTGCGCGTTTTCGGCACTGTATATGTCCCAGTAATCCTGCAATAATTTCCTGATTTCAGTTTTACTTAAACCTGTGACGTAGGAGTTCAGATAGGCCGATTGCTGTGCGGCATACATCGCCCCTACCAATACGGCATCCAGCTGTCTTCCGGATAGCGGTTGATTGGCATTTAATCTCAATCCGGAGAAAGCCCTGAATATTTTTTTGAGGAAACCCATGTAAACTAAACTGTCGCTAAATTCGCAAAGCGGGACTTGAGCTCCACTAAAAATTGTTCTCCAACAACAAGGTATTTAGCCCTGGACTGAAGTTGTTTTTGAAGGTTCAACATGTCTGTAGGATCTACGACATATCTTAATCTGTCGTGAATTTCAAGCGCAACGTGTTGTCCGTCAATATCAAATGTAATTATATGGACCTGTGGCAAATATTCCTCTGCCTGTTTAGCATACAATCCCAACTGTGTTTTCAACAAGCCGCCGTAGTGCAAGTGTGATTTTTCGATGCGGAAATTATCGAAGATCAAATGCTCTTCCAATTCGCCAAGTTCATCCGTTGTGAAAAAGTGCAGATCCCGTCCACTCAATACCCAGAATGCGTCCGTTTCCACGCGCTGAAGTTTAACACCAACGCCGGACAATGCCAAATTTTTGAGACCGTCACCTATGAGGTCTTTGACTTTGCCCGCTGTACTTTGCGGTATGGAAGCAGCAGTAAAAGCATCAATCGGCTGACCTTTCATCCATTTTTGAAGGAAGGAAAAATCGGTATTTAACAGCTCATTTTTGTACGCAGGATACTGTGTACGTTCCTGATCGAGGTCTATCTCAGATTTTGCGGATTTGTGGCGCTTGTTCATGACAACCATAAATACGATGCCTCCAATGACCAATACAACCGGGATAAAAAATAATGGGTTCATAAATGCAGAATTTTAATGAAGTTTGGTTTAAACATTGGTTGGCTCTACAGGTGCTTTGCTTTTTTTGGATGGAATCACTCCCCAGATAATGAACCCGATAATCAGCAACGCAACCAGTTTACCACCATACCTCGTGTAGAATGACAAGTGCGTGAGCTCTTCCTTGTTGAGCTTTTCTGTCGCTAAAATCACTTCCAACTCTTTGGAAGGAATTTCATAATACGTTTCTGTTTCTGCGTCAAAACCAACCAGTTTCGGTTCTTCAGTAACATACAAAGGCAGAAAATAAGCAATGTTGAATTCTTTGTGAAATGAAGCAAGGTCCATGAAATTTCCACTTTCCAGTTTGAATGCATCTGTATTCGGCAAGTCGTGCACTTTGTTTAATACTTCTCTTTTTCCAAAAGGAATTCTGGCTTTCGCAAAGGTTGTATTTGAGCAGCACAAAATAATTGTTGCTGTAAATAATACTTGTTTCAATGAAATCATGGATATTTAAATTTAGGGGTTACTTATTTGATTGTTTGTATGGCAATTCGCTTTTTTAAAAACCAAAACATTCCGGATCAATCCATTACTGAAAACACCGAAACAATTTACTGTCTTTTTAGTTCGCGAATATAAAACTATTTCTTAGTAAAGTCGCAATTAACGGTTTTGGTTTTGCGAAGCTGTGATTTTAATTATGTATAAGTACAACGTAAATTGTCTGGTTTCAAAACGACAAAGCTGCGTTTCCCTTTCAGAAAATGCAGCTTTCTTCCGTATTGTTTTTACGAAGCCATATCGGGATACCACGATATGGCATTAAGCACTTTTTTATCGTGTCTTCCCTTTGAAAATGTGCAATCCCACTTTTTCCTCCGCATTCAACGAAGCGGAATATTTATTGGGCGTGTATCCTGTTTCCATTTCATCTTTTGGATGAGTTGATCGATTTCAGTTCCCATTTCTCACCTGGATCTTCATGTTTTCAAAATTATATCGAAATACCTGGTCTCGCTTATTCGAAAAAGACAAAAGAAAAGATTTAAAATAGCCGTCACATTCCGTAAATGAATTCTGTATAGCAAGACCAGCCAGCGAGTCGAAGGGTACATAAAACCTAAATGTTTCTGTCGGCACACGTGAAATCCTGTACAGGTTATTTTGGGTGTCTATATAACTGTCAATCCAGTATGCTTTGTAATAGTCAAATTTCGCCTTATCTTCTTTTTTAAGCTGCTTTAGTTTGCTTGCATCCAGGGTATCATTGACAAATGAAAGATCCTTTTTAAAGCTTATTCTGTCGCTGAAGATCGAATCAATTTCCCAAAAGAAAACAGGAATGGAATCGCAGTTGCTGAAATCGATGTTTTCACTTTGCAGCAAGGGGCCTACTGCCTCTCCCTGCCTGAAACGAATCGACCCACCGCGGGCTTTTAGTACGAGGACAGGGTGTTTGCAGGCAGAAAGAATAACCAGGACAAGAAATAAGGCAGCATGTGTTTGTTTCATGAGAACAATTTGTCTCTTTAGGACTTCGATACCGTGAAAATGTTACAGGTATCCAGCCCATTTAAAATCGGTCGGAATGATCAATAATCCTAGCTGCCAAATCACAAACTCAACGCGATTTGACCAACTTCTCTGAACATGCTGAATTTCAACACAATCGATTTGCATGGCATAAAATAACTGGAGAAAACGCAGCTTATTTCAAAATTACTTTTTACCTGATTATTTGACAACTGTCCGCTTCCAATGCTACTTTCAGGATTTTAAAAAAACCTTTTACTTATTCAGCAACGCGTACAATGGTGACTGTTTGTAGATCCGATTCATGGCTTTTGCCTTTTCATCAGCTGGAAGAAATTCCAGATCCCAGGAAACAATTTCTACACGCTGGCCGAGAAAAACAATGTAGTGCTTTTCGTATTCCTCTTTCCTTTTTTTCGCTTTTTCTACCTGGTAGTTTGTGAAAGCTTCCTCGTATTTTGTCCTGAGCTCTTCCCGGGAATAGCTTTCCAGCAAAACCTGGTATGCAAGATTTACCAAATCTGTATTATCTGCCAGCCCATTGTTCAGAATCTCCGGAAGCAGTATTTCAGTAGCCTTTTTAGAATCCTTCAAGCCGATATAACATTGTGCATACAATTCAGTCAGGTATATTTTATCTGCTGCATATTCATTTCCGCAGAAGTGCCTGTAAACATATTTTTGGGTCAGGTTGAGGTAATCCAATGCTTTTTGGTAATCCTTCTTTTCGATCGATAAGCGCGCAAGTGTTTTGGCTGCGCGGTTTTTGTAATTGGCATAGGGCTCAGCCATTATCCCCGTTCCAACACCACCTTTGTCTGCATCATTTGCGTTGCTGTTGAGGATCGAAAGAAAAACCGCTTCGGCCTCCTCCACTTCGTCCATTTCGAGCAAAATATATCCTTTGTTATTCAGCGCCCGGCACAATAAGCTGGATTTCGGATATGTTTCAATCAGCTCATCATAGAAGTCAAGCGACTTTTCGAGTATCGTTTCCTTCATATCCCCTGCAAATGCGGCTATTTCAGCTAAACTGTCCTGCAAATCAATTGTACGGTCCAGGTCGAGGTCGTAATTCACCAATTGCTGTAGCAACAATGCTTTTTCAAAAAGTACCACATCGGCACCGGGATCATTTTTCTGTGCCGAAGAAAAGTGTCCGGCAACCAGCAAAAAGAATAAAATTGCATGCTTTCTCATAAAGTTAAGTTTAGTGTTCGATAGGATGCAATTTAAAAGATATTGCATACAGTGGATCAAAAATAAGCGTTAAAACAACAAAACTGCGTCTTCACAAATATATTGTTGTCCAATTGCCCGGTTGATTACTGACGGGTAAAGATGAAAAATTTCAATGAATTGTGATGAGGAAATCACTTTAACAAGCTCATGTGCCCGGTTTTGTCGTAGGTCACATGATCTGCCCCGATTGCGTGTACTTTGTAGGTATAAGTCCCATCCTGGAGTATTTTGCCCTGATAAGTTCCATCCCAGCCGTAATTGATGTCCATCGTCTCGAAAATAAGCGCTCCCCAACGGTCATAGACCGCAAACTCAAATTGCGTGATGTGGGTGCCATATATCTTGAAAACCTGGTTGAACTCACCTCCGTCCGGCGTAAAGGCATTGGGAATATAAAGTGTGGAAACAACTGGAATTGTTACCTGGAGCTCATCCGTAGCCGTGCAGCCGTTGCTATCAGTAACCATTAGATACATCCATGCGGCTTCGTGTATCATTGTTTGGGGATTGGAAATCGCATAGCTGCTCAGATTCGCGCTGCTGGTCCAGAAATAGCTCAGCGGACTCATTGTTGAAAGGGCATTCAATTGTACAAAAATGCCTTCATCCGTTTCATAAGCGAAGAAATGGATATCCACGTAGGGCTCGACAACGTTCAGATGCAGCGTAACAATGCTGTCGCAGGTACTCGTTGGAAAATGGTGGATGTATGTTCCCGGATGCGTGTAAGGTATTCCGGCAAACATAAAATCCTCGCCTGAACAGATGGTTTCTTCCATAACGCAGTACTGAAGCGGTATCACAAACAGCGCAAGACTGACAATGCTGTCGCATCCGGCAGCGGAAGGAAAGGTTTCTGTATAATTCCCGGAGACCATATAAATGCCGGCACCCAGCGTAAAGCTTTCTCCTTCACAAATCGTATCGGCCATGGAAAGAAAGCTGTTGGGTATTACTGAAAGCGTCAGCGTTACAATACTGTCGCAGGAAGTCGCCAGCGTATCTGTATAAATCCCCGGCTGACTGAGCAGGCTTCCATTGAACGGATAGGTATCGCCCTGGCAAATGGTTGCACTGTATGCAACGTAGACATAAGGACGAACATTTAACGTAAGCGTAATGATACTGTCGCAGCCCATGTTGGTGAGGATCGTATCTGTATATACACCTGCCTGATCCAACACATTCCCACCGAAATTATATGTTTCTGTCTCGCAGATACTTGCTGCAATAGAAGTACTTTCCGCTCCGCTTACAAAAATCGGGGTCACTTCGCCATAACCTGTGCAGCAATCCGGTGGCTGCGTAACATGTGTAACACTTACACTGATCGGACCAGGTGCGGTGATGGTTATTGTCGGACCCACAAATCCATTCGACCACGTAAAGACAGGATTTACGAATCCATTGGCATAAGCAGTGACCTGCGTGCTTCCACAAATAGCGACTTGCGAAAAAGTAATAACCGGTGCGCAGGGAGTTGTAAAAGTGTAGTTCGTAAGCTGCCCGCTATTCGAAAACGCAATGGAACCGGGATGGTCAACTTTATTCAGATTGCCGGAAAAAGGAATATACGCGTGATTTCCGATCGAAGCGGGATAAGACATCGTCATGCAGGAATTGCCGTCATATAAAGTTTCATCTACAATCACCTGTAAGGCATCCATATTGGTGCCGTTTGTATAATTTCCGCAGAAATAGTGTTTACCGTTCCGGTAGCAGCTCGATCCGCCGGTGTTCCAGGGGCCGCTCTTCGCAGATGTACTTCCTATGTAGTTCGGATCTCCCATGATCAGCACATCATTCGGATGGCAAACACCATTCTTATCTGTCTTGAGCATAAATATTTCTGAGCTGGGCAGATTATGGTCGAGGGTTCCGTAGATGACATAATTGTTGGGGGTAACATGGATACCGCGCACAATCATCGATTCATAGCCATAGCCTGGAAGACTGTAATATTTTGCCCATCCCACATTTCCGTTCAGGTCTGTTTTGACAATCCCGGACAGATAATCCGTGCAGTTGGCGCAATCGGTATCCCCAAAATTCGCGATCACCAGAGAATCTGCGCCATCGTATTCAACGCCCATGCCGTAAAAGCGATTGATAAAGTTCGTGGAAATGTCAAACAACAGGTATTTGGTCAGGAAAATCGTACCCGTTTCGCTGATGCCGATCAGCAGGATACGCATGTCAAAGACCGCACCGCTGCCTACGTAGGACCGGCCCGTAATAAACATTTTTCCGTTGACCATATCGGATGATGAAAGCAGATCGTCCACATAGTCGACGGTATAGGGCGGAAAGGTCAGGCCTGTGGAAGGCGTTTCCCAGACCGTTGCACCGTTCAGGGAAGATACTGCGCAGATTTTGCCGTTATAGCCCGTGGTGCCGTTCACTTCTGATCCCGTCAGGAAATATTTGCCGTTGGCATAGCTCATGGCTGCAAAATAAGTTCTGCTGGTCTGTTCCGCTTTGATCCAGTAAGGAACGCCCGTTGTTGCGTTCATCTTGAAAAAGATTCCGCCCAATATCTGATTCCCACTCTTCAGCCATCCGCAGCCAAAAACGGTGTCGCCGATCACATCAATAAAGCTGATCTCTGCATCAGATGACTCCTGGATGAGGTAGCTCCACATCACATTGTTCTGCGGATCCCGCTTGATTAACCAACCTTTGTTGTTATTGGAAGCGGCCATGTAAATATTGCCGTTGTTGTCCGCCGTGATGCCCAATGCATATTCATTCACCGACGTGGTTCCAAAAATACTTGAGCTTTGCACCATGCCCTGGAACGGGATAAAGATCATCAATAATATCGGGTAAAGCCTGCTCATACGCGTTCGGTTATAAACGTAAATGTAGGTGATTTTTCACGCCCCATTTTTGCTGTTTTCCCGTTTATGATCGTTTTGAATATCATTAGCAGGAACGGCTTACTGGACCTGCTGTTTCATTGATTCATGGAAATGTCATTGGCAACCCTGGAAATGTTCCATTAAATAATCCATTGCCTTTTCTGCTTTTTTCGCATCGCTTGAACTGAATTCAGCTGCAAACCACCAGGCTTTCATTTTCCTGCTGTAAAACGAGCGGATACTGATTTCAGATGTTTCCGGACTGTCCGAATTTACAGTAATCATGTACAGCCTTTTATGAATATACATGCATTGATAATCCAGGAAATCATATCCTCCTTTCCTCCACCAATCAACAATCGCTGTATCAGATACAGCCGGTTCAAACACATCAACAGTTGACAGGCGTTTCAATTCCTGTGCGGAATTAATCTCAGAACAACTTAAATCCCGGTCGGCTACAGCTCCCAAAGTTCCCGCGCCCATACAAGCTGTAAGGACAATGGGTAATAGCATGACAATACTGTATTTCATTTAAATCTCCGGTTTAATTAACTTATTATGGTCTGAATTGGTATAATTACCAATAAAAAAAGGCCTTCCAATGGAAGACCTTTTGTAGCGAGTACGAGAGTTGAACTCGTGACCTCAGGGTTATGAATCCTGCGCTCTAACCAACTGAGCTAACTCGCCAAATGCAATCCGATATCCTGATTGCGGGTGCAAATATATGCTTTATTTTTAATTAATATAGCTTATGATCTGTCTTCTTCGAATAAAATTTTCGTGTTGTGTTTTAACGTTCTGAAAATCAAAGAAATTAAAAGTGCGATTCCAATCACAATGGCATAAGAAAGCTTGAACTGGATCTTTCCGGAGCTGAACCAGTCGCGGAAAAAGTCGATAAATACGAATCCGAGGATCGTTGCCGTAATACCGGAATACTCTCTTCTGAGAATCGTTTTCAGGGAAAAAGGGATCTCCGTCTTCTCATAATTTTTGAAACCAGGCCAGAATGCCGGTACCTTCATCGACCAGTCTACATAAGGCTGACCGAATTTTCTTTCGAGGAATCTTTCTTCGGCGAACATGATGCGCTCATAGTACAACCAGAACAGCAGGCTCACCACGAGGATCAACCAGATATTAAAGGTATAGACCACGATGCCGATCCACATAAAGTAGTTGCCGAGGTATAACGGGTGACGAACGGTCGAATAGATGCCTTTCGTGTTCAGCGCTTCGGCTACCTGTTCCTTCGTATTGCGCCCGGAAGTGTTCTTATTACTCGTTCCGATCGCAACCGCACGAATATATTGGCCTAAAAACGAAACCAGTGCCGCGACAATTGTTAAAATCAACTTCAGATTTTCATTCCACCCAAGAAACTGGTAGTCAGTGAAGTAAATTGCCGGAACGGCCATTAAGAATAGGATAACCGGGAATTGTCCGCGGTACTTGAACAAAAAATTTCCGTTTTTTTCCAGAGAGTGTACTAAAGCCATTGAAAAGAATTATGTATATTTCAAAAATTCAAATTAGGTGCGAAGTTAATAAAATCATGAACTACTATGACTGTTAAACATAAAATAGAATTGGAATACTTGCTCAAGACATCACCTAAAGTGTTTGAAAGCATGGTTTCGACACCCAGCGGATTGTCGGAATGGTTTGCAGATGACGTCAACATCAAGGACGATATATATACATTCTATTGGGATGGCAGTCAGGAACAGGCGCGGTTATTGACCAAAAAAGCAGCTACCTACATGCGTTGGCAATGGCTGAAGGACGAAGAAGATCCGGCCGAATCCTATTTTGAGATCCGCTACGAGGTAGACCCGATGACCAAAGCACTTGTTTTACAAATCATTGACTTTGCAGAGGAAGATGATCTCGATGAAGTGCGCATGCAATGGGAAACTGCCGTTCAGGAACTGAGACGCGTCCTCGGTAGCTAGTCCGTACTTCTTTCCTGCCTGAAAACCTGTGCTTTCCCATGGAAAGTTCGCATTCAGCTTACTTTTCCGTGGCCAAAACCACGCCAGGTAAACCGCAAAATGATTACTTTTGGTGTTCCAATGAATTCAGCTCCATTTTGAAAAGGCTTTACGTATTTAGCATCAAATCTTTTGCAGGACCTTTTGTGGTTACGTTTTGTATTTCCATGTTCATGCTGATCATGCAGTTCTTCTGGAAATACATCGACGATCTGATGGGCAAAGGGATTGAGGTCAGCGTGATCCTTGAATTGCTGCTTTACGTTTCCGCCAGCCTGATTCCGCTTGCTTTGCCGCTGGCGATGCTGCTTTCCTCGATCATGACTTTCGGGAACCTCGCCGAGCACAATGAACTGACTGCGCTGAAAGCTTCGGGTTTGTCGCTGTACCGCATCATGCGGCCGCTGACGATGGTCGTGATCTGCATCTGTTTCGGTACTTTCTATTTTGCGAATTATGTGATCCCGGTATCAACCTTAAAATGGCGCGCACTGATCTTCGACATCCAGGAAACAAAAATCTCCGCCCTGCTGACACCCGGAACTTACAGCAATGCGCTCGACGGCTATTCGATCAAGATCGACCAGGGCAGCGAGCACGAGTTCAAAGGCATTGTGATCCACGACCATACAAACAACAACATTATCAAGACGGTGAAGGCCGAAAAAGGCGAGATCTTTAAATCCGGCAACGGTTCTTTTCTCTTTTTCAAGCTCGTGAACGGTCAAAGCTCCGAAGAGCTGGCCGTGATCAACGAAGCAGGTTCCAGCACCGGCAGGCATTTTCACCCGAGCCGCCGCAGCTCATTTGACAATGCGACGTACAAGATTGACCTTTCCGGCTTCAAGATGAACCATTCCGACGAAGACCTTTTCAAGGATGAGCACGAAATGATGAACGTTTTCCAGATCAACCGTGCCGTGGATTCCGTGCAAAAACAAACCCGCGTCATCCAGCGCAACTTCCTCGAAGCAATGCGCAATGAACACGCCTATTTCCAGTCCGCGCGGTACAAACCGGGAAATCCGCAGACCCATGCACTGCTGAAAAAAGACACAATTCCCGAAGAGACGATACAATTATCAGACCTCACGAAAAACGAAAAGCTGACTGCATATAGCTTTGCGATCAGCCGTATCCGCAGGATCAAACCGAACCTGCAGGGACAAAAAGATTTTATCGTTTCGATCGAGAACAACCTTGCGAAATACGACATCGAATTTCACCGGAAACTCGCGCTGACCGTAACGATCCTCGTTTTGTTCTTTGTCGGCGCACCTTTGGGGGCCATTGTCAAAAAAGGTGGGTTCGGTGCTCCTGTTGTCATTGCCGCCTTGTTATTCATGGTCTATTTTGTGCTGATCAGCGTTGGCGACAACCTGGCCAGCTCGGGCGTGCTCTCCCCTTTCATGAGCATGTGGATGCCGACATTTATACTTTCTCCGGTTGCGATCCTGCTGATGCGCGCCGCAGCCAACGATTCGCGTGTCTTTGACAAAGAATCCTGGTCCAAACTCTTTAAGCGCAAGCGAAAATGAAAGTATTACACCTGACCAACAAACCGATTTTCCCTGTTGTTGACGGCGGCTGTGTCGCGATGTACCGTTTACTACAAAGTTTGCTGCACCTGGGTTACGAAGTAAGAAACATCACCGTCGAAACACCGAAACATCCTTTTGACGCAAAGGCTTTCCCGGAAAGGCTCGCACAGATCATTCGGCCGGAAGCGTTTTTTATTGATACGACCGTACGTGCGAAAGATGCATTCTTTTCGCTGTTCAGGAAATCATCCTATAATGTCGACCGGTTTTACGATCTCGGATTCGAAGCGATGCTCGTCAGCGAGCTGAAAAAATTCAATTACGGGCTGATCGTCCTCGAAAGCGCCTATCTCCTGCCCTACGTGAATTGCATCCGCGCCAACAGCAACGCCAAGGTCATTGTCCGTGCCCACAATATCGAATACCTGATCTGGGAAAGGCTCGCCGTGGCCGAGATCGGCATTTTAAAAGGCTGGTTCCTGAAACACCTCGCGAAAGACCTGAAAAAATTCGAATTATCTGCCTTGCGAACAGTTGACGGCATTGCCTGCATTTCAACCACGGATCAGGATTTGCTGCAAAAAGCAGGCATTGAAATACCGATGACAACGATTCCCGTTTCAATGGAATTGCCTGCTTTGCAGGAATCTGTGGCCGTTCCGACAGATTTTTTCTACCTCGCCTCGATGAACTGGCGTCCGAACATAGAAGCAGTTGACTGGCTGATCGGTGAGATTTTTCCGGCCATCCTGCAAAAGATTCCGCAGGCCCGCCTGCACCTCGCCGGTTCTTTCATGTCCGAAAAGCTGCTGAAATTGAGCCATCCGCAGATTACCGTCTACGGACAGGTGACCGATCCGAAACAATTCATGGCAGCGCACGGCATTTTGCTTTCGCCCCTGAAATCAGGTTCCGGTGTGCGCATCAAAGTGCTCGAAGCACTCGCATTGGGCATTCCCGTCATCTCCACCGAAACCGGCGTAGAAGGAATTCCTGTTGAAAACGGCATTTCTTACCTCCATGCGGAATCCGCACAGGATTTTGCAGCAGCAGCCGCAACTTTGGTCCAAAATGCTGAACAAAGAGCCGCGATTGGTATACGCGCCCGGCAATTAGTTGCAGAAACCTACGGCCTTCAGCCGATTTCCAATCAATTCCTTGCATTCCTTGAGCGCCTCTAAATCTAGATTGATCGTTGTGTTGTCCCGTTTTCCCTATCCATTGGAAAAAGGCGATAAATTGCGTGCGTATTATCAGCTCGTCGATCTGTCGAAACAGTTTGAGATCCATCTGGTTTGCACTACAGAACACGCCGTTTCCGCAGCAGACCGTGCAGCCATTGCGCCTCTCTGCCATCAAATGCATGTTTTCAAGCTAAAAAAAATCTGGATCCTCTGGAGCCTGTTTACCGCTTTGTTCTCAAAAAAACCATTCCAGGTCGCTTATTTTTACCAGCGCCACATTCACCGTGCGATCCGCAGCATCATCCAGGAGACGAAACCGGATGCGATCTTTTGCCAGCTGATCCGTGCGACCGAATATGTAAAGGACGAACACCATTGTCCAAAAACGCTCGATTACATGGATGCCTTCTCCAAAAGCATGGAACGCCGCATCGCAGAAGGCCGCGGCATTGCCAAATGGCTTTTCCGCACCGAAAGCAGGCGGCTCGGACAATACGAACGCCGGATCTTTGATTATTTCGAGCACCATACCGTGATCTCCGCGCAGGACAGGAATTTCATCCTGCATCCCAACCGGCAAAAGATTGTGCTCATACCGAATGGGGTCGACAACCGGTTTTTCGGAAATCCATCCGAAGATCCGCAGTACGACCTGCTGTTTACCGGCAATATGAGCTATGCACCCAATATCGCTGCGACCCAGCTCATCGCTACCGAAATCCTGCCATTCGTACACCAGACATTTCCTGCTGCGAATTGCCTCATTTCAGGCGCTACACCCCATGCTTCCTTAAAATCGCTGGAAAACAAACAGCTCGTGATCGGCGGCTGGGTTGAAGACATGCGCGACAGCTACCGGAATGCGCGCATCTTTATCGCGCCAATGATGATAGGTGCCGGCCTTCAGAACAAGCTCCTGGAAGCCATGGCCATGGGATTGCCCTGCATCACAACCACACTCGCAAACAACGCACTCCTCGCCACACCGGACGTCAATATCCTGATCGCCGACGATGCAGCCGGTTTTGCACAACAGATCCAGCGACTGCTGACTTCTCCAGAGCTCTATGACGCGATCGCATCAGGCGGCAAGCGCTTTGTGCAGGAAAATTACCAATGGTCGGCAGCCAACCAGATCCTGATCGAATTGCTGCAATCCTGAAGTGATTTTGAACAGGTGTAACTGCTTTTCAGCAAGCATGTTCATAGTGATCTTCAATCACTAATCAACCCGTTATTATTACGGCCATAAAGGGAGTATGGTGCAGTGAACCCGGAAATTGAAAGGTCATTGGATGTACAAGGATGTGCATAGTTCATCCGGTGTTCTTACGCATCACTCCAACAAAGAAAAACCCTTTTCGCCATTTCGGAATCTTTCTCCGATTTTAATCCTTAATTTTGCAATATAAATTTACAAACCATGGATTTTACATTAAATACCATCGAAGAGGCATTGGCCGATATCAAAGCTGGAAAAGTAGTCATCGTTGTGGATGATGAAGACAGAGAAAATGAAGGCGATTTCATCGCCGCCGCAGAAATGGTGACCCCGGAAATGGTCAATTTCATGGCTACGCACGGCCGTGGGCTGATCTGTACACCATTGACGGAAGAACGCTGTGACGAGCTCGAGCTCAACCTCATGGTGACCAACAATACGGTACTCCACCAAACACAATTCACCGTTTCGATCGATTTGATCGGTCACGGCTGTACGACCGGAATTTCCGTGCACGACCGTGCAAAAACCATCAAATCGCTGGTAACCGCAGACACCAAACCTTCAGACCTCGGTCGCCCGGGACATATTTTCCCTTTGAAAGCGAAAAACGGAGGCGTTTTGCGTCGCTCCGGTCATACGGAAGCTTCGATTGACCTCGCGAGACTCGCTGGTTTGCAGCCTGCGGGAATCCTCGTAGAGATTCTGAACGAAGACGGATCGATGGCACGTTTGCCGCAATTGATCGAAGTCAGCAAAAAATTTGACCTGAAGATCATTTCCATCGAAGCGCTTATTGAGTACCGCTTGAAAAATGATACGCTGATCGACCGCGTCGTGGATGTAAAATTGCCAACCAAATCCGGCGATTTCCAATTGTACGCTTTCAAAGAAAGAAACACCGGCGAAGAGCACCTCGCGCTCGTCAAAGGAACCTGGGAACCGGAAGAACCGGTACTCGCACGCGTGCATTCTTCCTGCCTCACCGGCGATATCTTCGGCTCCTGTCGTTGTGATTGCGGTCCGCAGCTGGAACAGGCCATGAAAATGATCGAAGCCGAAGGAAAAGGCGTCATCGTGTACATGAACCAGGAAGGCCGCGGCATCGGACTGATGAACAAGCTGCGCGCTTACAAGCTCCAGGAAGAAGGCATGGATACCGTTGAGGCGAACCTCGAGCTCGGTTTCAAAAGTGACGAAAGAGATTACGGGATCGGTGCGCAAATCCTGCGCAACCTCGGCGTAAGCAAAATGCGCCTGCTGTCCAACAACCCGAAAAAAAGAACAGGACTCGTTGGCTACGGACTGGAAATCGTTGAAAATGTAACGATCGAGATCGAGAGCAATATCCACAACGAATCTTACCTGCGTACAAAACGCGATAAAATGGGTCACACACTTAAAATGAACGGTAAATAAGATGCTGATCGCGGAAGGTTTAACCAAGCAATACGGCGATCTGAACGTGCTGAAAGGCGTCAGTCTCCGGATCGAACAGGGCGAAGTAGTTTCAATTGTCGGCTCTTCCGGGGCCGGCAAAACGACGCTGCTCCAGTTGCTGGGCACGCTCGAACAGCCCGATCAGGGAAAACTGACGATTGCCGGCATCGACCCATTTGCATTGTCGGCCCGCAAGCTCGCTGCCTTCCGCAATACAGCCATCGGCTTTATATTCCAGTTCCATCAGCTCCTGCCGGAATTTACCGCACTTGAAAATGCGATCATGCCGGCTTTGATCCGCGGAACATCGGTTGCAGATGCACAAAAAGATGCGCTGGAATTGTTTGAGATCCTCGGCGTGAAGCAACGTGCGCAACACAAGCCCAATGAACTTTCCGGCGGAGAGCAGCAAAGGGTTGCCGTTGCACGTGCGCTGATCAACCAGCCGCAAGTGATTTTTGCCGATGAGCCTTCGGGGAACCTCGATTCTAAAAATTCGGAAGAGCTGCACAAACTGTTCTTCGATCTGCGCGACCGCTTCAATCACTCTTTTGTAATCGTGACGCACAACGAAACACTGGCCAACATGGCAGACCGCAAGCTCGTTATGAAAGACGGCCTGCTGAGCCTGTAGCCTTTTCTCAAAAAATACATGAGCACTTTATCTCCGGCAGATCTCAAGGAATTCCTCGACGAAAAAGTCATCGAATACAATACACCTAAATTCATCGAGGCCGATCCGATCCAGATTCCGCACCGCTACACGAAAAAGGAGGACATTGAGATCATGTCGCTGCTGCTTTCGACAATCGCCTGGGGCAACCGCAAATCGATCATCACGAACGGTGAAAGACTGATCCAGCTGATGGGCAATAATCCGCATGAATTTGTGTTGAATTACGAAACGCCGCGGGAAGGTTACCTGTATTTTGTACACCGGACTTTCAACAGTCTCGATCTCGACTTTTTCTTTCGTTCCCTGCACCGGATTTATACCAACGGCACGCTGGAAGAACTATTCAGCGAACATCCCGAAATCGCCGGTGTGAAAGGCCGGATCGTGAATTTCAGGAATGCTTTCCTCGACATCGACCACGAAAAGCGCAGTGAAAAACATTTGTCTAACCCGCTGAAAGGCGCATCTGCGAAAAGACTGAACATGTTCCTGCGCTGGATGGTGCGCAAAGATACCGGTGGCGTGGATTTTGGCCTTTGGGATACAGTGCCGATGTCGGAGCTCTATTTGCCGCTCGATGTACACACCGGCAATATCGGCCGCAAGCTCGGCATGCTTTCCCGCACACAGAATGACTGGGCCGCGCTGGAGGAAATACAGGCCGCACTTTGCGTGCTCGATCCCAACGATCCTGTGAAGTACGACTTTGCCTTGTTTGGCCTTGGCGCTTACGAAGCATTCTGATCGAAACACCTTGTACAGATCCTGCGGATAACTTGTCAAATTACTTCGGCTTTCCCTGTTGTTAATCTCGTTATTGACATTATCTTTGAAACATGAAATTTGAGTATCCAGGATTTCTTTTCGCTTTTTTACTTTTGGCCATTCCGGTGGTGATCCACCTGTTTAATTTCCGGAAGTACAAAGTCCTCTACTTTTCAAGCCTTCGCTTCCTGAGACAGGTCGACGAAGAAACCAAATCGACCCAGAAGCTCAGACATTTATTGGTGCTTGCAGCGCGTATCCTCGCTTTTTCAGCATTGATCCTTGCGTTTGCACAACCGTACATGCCCGTCGAAAAATCTGCTAAAAACGCAGGAAACCCTGTACTTGCCGTATATGTCGACAATTCCTTTTCGATGACGCTGAAAGGCACGGAAGGAGAATTATTGTCCGAAGCGCGCGAACAGGCGCGCAAGATCATCCGCAAAGCATCTCCGGAAACACGCATCATGCTTTTGACCAATGACCTGAGCGGCATTGAGCAAAGACTCGTCACGAAAACAGAAGCGCTCGACCGCCTGGATAAGATCACAGTTTCGGCCCTTGTCCGTTCCGTTTCGACGATTGTGAACTGGATGCGCGACGAGATCGACAAAGAAGCTGCGACGAATGAGCCGGTTGGCGTCAGACAATACGTCTTACTTTCGGATTTCCAGGAAGCTTCGGGCGATATGAAACAGCTGACCTCAGATTCATTGGGCTATTACTACCCGATCCAGCTCCTGCCGCAGGACCTTTCCAATATTTACATCGATTCGATCTGGTTCAACGACCCGAATTTCAAGATCGGTATCAACAACGAGCTGAATGTACGTGTCCGCAATGCTGGCGAAAAAGACCTCGCCAATGTAGAATTGCAACTGGATGTCAACGGTTCCAGGCGCGATGTGTTCATCGACCTGCCCGCGCAGTCGAACCTCGTGACGCTGATCAATTATTCAGATCTCAAACCGGGCCTGAAAAAAGGCATTGTGCGCATCAATGACAAACAGGTTTTCTTTGATGATGAATATTTTTTCAGCTATGAGGTAAGGCCGAAATCCGATGTGTTGATCGTCAATGGCGCGTCAGCCGTACCTAATGTTTCACGCGTTTACCAGCTCGACAATTATTACGCTGTGCAAAGCGTGGAAGAAACAGCTTTCACTTCTGACGCGCTGAACAAAAAGGACCTTGTTGTCATCAATGGACTGAACTCCTTTTCGAGCGGAACTGCTGCTGCGCTCCTAGCTTTTGCGCAGGAAGGCGGATCTGTCGCTTTGTTTCCGGGGGATAATATCGACCTGAATTCCTGGAATAACCTGTTGCGCTCTATCGAGATGCCGGCACTGGGTCCCGTTCAGTCAGCCGGTGTGAAGGTGAAGTCCATTCAATATGACGATCCGTTTTTCAAAGGTGTATTCGAGCAGAAGCCTACAGACCTGAACCTGCCGCTGCAAACGAAAACCTACCGTATTTCGCCCGGTTCCGGAAGTAACTCCCTGAATTTACTAACGCTGCAAAACGGCCAGCCTTTGTTTGTGCGGTCCAACGGTCATTTTTCAGCTTATTTATTCGGGAGCTCCCTCGCCCCTGCTTTTGGGAATTTCACATCCAATGCCTTGTTCTCTTCGCTATTGCTGAGAACAGCCGAAATGAGCCAGCGCCGGATCCCCATCGCATTGACGATTGGCAGTGACAGTCGTTTCCCGGTTTACAATGCGCCGAAAGCAGAAACCCCAATGCATTTGAAAAATGAAAACACCGATTTCATTCCGCCGGTCGAACAATTCAACCAGATCAGCTACATTTCCATAGCCGGACTCGAAGCCAGCCAACGCCTGCAAGCCGGATTGTACGAAATTTTCAATACCAAAAACCTCGGCTACCTCGCGCTCAACTACGACCGGAAGGAATCTGCCATACAAGTACTGGATGCTGCACAGATCAAAGACGGTCTGCATGCGCAGGGCATTGAGAATGTATTCTTTTCGCAAATCGACGAAGGGCAAAGCGCTGCAGGTGTGGAGATAGAAAAACCACGCGAATACTGGCGTCTGCTGGTTGTTCTTGCGTTGCTTTTCCTGTTGACGGAAATGGCGCTGTTGAAATTTTGGAAATAAATAAAAGCATAAAAAAGCTATGAAGTTCTTGATAAAATCAGCTCAGATTGTTGACCGCCAGTCCGCGTGGCACGGCCAGGTCAGGGATTTGTTGATCGAAGACGGGATCATCCGCGAGATTGCGGAAACCATCACAGATGCAGATGCAAAGGTTATTGCCGGTGAAAACCTGCACATTTCCCAGGGCTGGGTAGACCTGAAGGCACATTTCTGCGATCCCGGAGAAGAACACAAAGAAACAATTTCATCCGGATTACAGGCAGCTGCTTTTGGCGGATATACACATGTTGCGATCCTGCCTTCCACGCATCCCGTGATCGATGGAAAAACGCAGGTCGAATATGCGCTCAGAAGGGCTGAACACGAAGTTGCGAACCTCTATCCGATCGGCGCGATGACTTCGCAGATGAAGGGCGAAAATCTGTCTGAAATGTACGATATGTCCCAATCGGGCGTGCGTTATTTTTCGGACGACCTGGTTCCGGTGAATTCAGGTATTATGTACCGCGCGCTGCTCTATGCACGCAATTTCGGCGGGAAGATCATCGCATTTTCGAGAGATGCTTCACTCGCCGGCAACGGACAGGTCAACGAAGGCGAAGCTTCTACGAAAACCGGCTTAAAAGCGGAAACGGCGATCTCAGAGATCATCCAGCTCGAGCGGAACCTGCGCCTGCTCGAATATACGGAAGGGAACCTGCATCTGACGGGGATTTCCTGCGCAGAATCTGTAGCGCTCGTGCGTGCAGCTAAAAAGAAAGGCTTGCAGGTTACTGCGGATGTACACGCAGAGCAATTGCTGTTCACGGAAAAAAATGTGCTTGATTTTGATGTAAACTACAAGCTGATGCCGGTATTGCGCCGCGAATCAGACCGGGTGGCGCTTTGGGAAGGTATTCAGGATGGAACGATCGACGGCATCGTCTCCAATCACAGGCCTTTTGATAGGGAAGAAAAGGAAGTGGAGTTTGACCACGCGTCTTTCGGGAATATTACGCTGCAAACTGTTTTTGCCTCGTTGGCGGGCGCGAAGGAATTCGATCTCGGCCTGATCGTCGATGTGCTTTCTGTACGGAACCGCGAGCTCCTTGGGATAGATGCTGCGGTGATCGAAGTCGGCACCAAAGCAGATCTAACCTTGTTCGAGCCGAACAAAAAATGGACGCTGGAACGTGCTGATATTGTTTCAGCAACTGTCAACACGCCCTTTTTAGGCAAAGAATTGCAGGGAAATGTCCTCGGAATATTAAATAACGGTAAATTAGCGATCAAAGAATAAATTTTCATGGCGAAAAAAAGTGCATTTCTAAAACAATTCTGGCAGGAAAAAAAGATGGTCGGCGCAATGAGCCCGAGCTCCAGGTACCTTGCGCACAAAATGCTGCGGAACATCGATTTCAAAAAATCCAGAGTGATCGTGGAATTGGGTCCCGGAACCGGCGTTTTCACAAAAAAGATCCTCGAGGAAATGTCCCAGGAAGCCAAGCTGCTTGTTTTTGAGCTGAACGATACTTTCTATGAAGCGTTGAAAGCAGAGATCCAGGATCCGCGCATGGTATTGATCCACGACAGTGCCGAGCACATCCAGCGTTACCTGAACGAGGAATCGTTGCTGCATGCCGATTACGTCGTATCTTCGCTGCCGCTGGCCAATTTCCCGAACAAGCTGAAAAGCGCCGTGTTGAATGCTTCTTACGATTCGCTGAAGAAAAATGGAAAATACATCCAGTTCCAATATTCCCTGAATTCCAGAAAAGCGCTGGAAGAACGTTTCCAGACAGTTCATATCTCCTTTACACCCTTGAATTTCCCGCCGGCATTTGTTTACACCTGCGTCAAGGAAAAATAAGCTTTGCAACCCAACCGCGGATAACTCGCCATGTACCGTTACTTCATCGTTCATAAGCCATTTGGATACCTTTCTCAGTTTTCCGGAGAAACCAAAGACCTGACGCTGCAACATCTGGTCCAGCAAAATGAGTTGAAAAATTTCCCCAAAGATATTTATCCGGTCGGGAGATTAGACAAAGACAGCGAAGGCCTTTTGCTCCTGACGAATGACAATCAGCTCAAGACGCGGCTGCTCGATCCAAAGCAAAAACACACGAAAACTTATTGGGCACAGGTAGAAGGAAGTCCTACAGTTGAAAACCTGCAACCGATCCTCCAGGGTGGCATTGTGATCCGGCACGAAGGCCTGTTTTACAGTTGCCTTCCCGCAGGTGCGCGTTTGCTCGGCGAAGTTAACATCCCCGACCGTAATCCACCGATCCGGTACCGGGCTTCTATCCCGACGAGCTGGGTTGAAATCATCCTGCATGAGGGCAAAAACAGACAGGTCAGGCAAATGACTGCAGCACTCGGTTTCCCGACTTTGCGGCTGATCCGTACCGGCATTCAGCAACTGAATTGGGCAAAATATCCCGCAGGAAGCGTTACGGAAATGCGTCGCGACGAACTCTTCCAGCAATTGGAGATACGTTCCTGATTTTAGAAGAATTTTGAAGTTTCCGCAAACTGACAAAAAGGCTGAAATGAAATGGTCTGCATAAAGGAATTATTAATCTCCGGTAATCGTCAATTTGTCGTAAAATAATCAATGGGGATTTCCATACAATCAACGGTGCAATTTTGTGGTACAGCTTTTGCCTAATTTGCTGTAAAATAGGAAATCATGAAAACACAAAACACACAACGGTTGGCTTTGGAGATTCAGAACAAGAAATCAAAATTCAACAACAGCTTCGACGCAGGATTACGCACACTCGGCATTCACCAGGGATTGATCAAGATAAAAACTTCAGCAAAAACGGACCAGGGAATTGGTGCAGATTGCGAGAAAGTGAACGGTTAAAGATACTTCCCGATACGAATCAGTATTGCTCCTTGATTGTCCGCAACAGGAAATAGGATAAAATACTGGTGCCCACCGCCAGGTAACCTACCCATTCGAAGTGAGAATATTTTCCGGCTTCGTTCTGATACAGCATAAAACTGCCGAGCATCACGGCAATTCCGCTCGCAAGCTGCTGCAGGGCAGACCGGATACTCATAAAACCACCGCGCTCATGCGGGGCAGCCGTCGATAAGACCAATGCTGTTCCGGGGATATTTCGCCCTCCGGCAAAGACAAAAAATGACGATGTCGCAATCAATACCAGGGGAATCGGATTTTCACCCATCGAAGTAATTGCCAGGATCGGAATACAGGAGATCAGCATCATGATCAGGAAGATCCGCAGTTGCCCGTGCCGGTCTGCCAGGACCCCAATGAAAGGATTCGTAAAGAACGTCAATGCACCTCCTGTGAAATACATCCACACGAGCTCTGTTTTCGCAAAGCCGATGTTTTGCTCCACATAATCCGCGAGGTAAGGAATGATTGCAAATTGTCCGAAAAGGATCGTACACGTAAACAGCAAAGCCTTCAGCTGGTTTCCATTCTTCGCGACACGCCTGATGATGTGATAAGATTTATAGTTAAATTCCCGCTCCAAATGTCCGCTCATCTCCGGCAACTGGAAAAAGATAAAAATCCATGTGATGCAGGACATTGCTACGATGAAGAAAAACGGCGTATGCCAGTTCCAGGTCAGTCCCAGGAAAAGCCCCATTGGAATGCCGAGCGCAGCGGCTGAAGAAAAACCAGCCATGACGATACCTGTAGCCTTGCCGCGGTGTTTGGGTTGGATCAGATCGCCAACCATCGCGAGAACAACCGCGGAGATCACACCGCCGAAAAACCCTGCGAAGATCCTTGCAAATACCAGCATTTCATAACTCTCGGCGATTCCGCAAAGGATTGTACCTACAATGAAAAAGGCATACAATACCAGCAGGAATTTCTTCCTGTCGAAACGGTCGATGATAAAAATGCTGATGATCCCGGATACGAAGGCACTGAACAGGTAAGCAGAAATCGCGACTCCCCATTGTTCTTCATCCATGCCGAGATCGGCCTTGATCGTGGACGCCAGTGGCATCAGGATCATCGATTCGAGTATGTTTGTAAAAACGACAATCCCCAACAGGATCATCCAAACCGTTTGTTGCCCGGTCATTTTGCTTATTTCATCGGTCTCTGCTTTCAATCTTATTCAGTATTAATCTGGACACCGGACACCTGTGGGAAATGACTTTGAGCCGTTCGCGCTGTTTCTCATCGAGCTTTCCTTCGAATTGCAGCTCCTGTGTGATCGCATGTCCATCCGCAAGCGGCGTAATTTCCAGCGAAATTGTCATGGACTGCACTTCCCAACCTTTGTGTTGCGCATACATTTGTATCGTGATCAGGCGGCAGCTCGCAAGGCCCGACAGAAAAAGTCCCATCGGATCAGGTCCGAGGTTCTCCCCGCCCCTTTCGAGCGGTTCATCGCCAATCCAGGTGTGTCCGTTGTACCGGTTCGTGACCGCAAAGGTACGACCAATTGAAGCGCTAAAAGCATTTTCCATAGTAAGTATTTTAGCTTCTGATCTTGTCCAGCAGGTTGCTGAGTATTTCGGACTCTTCGGCTGTCAGGTTCGAGGAAAAAAGCAGGCTTTCTTCAAAATCTATGTCGAGCGTTTGCAGCAGATCCAAGCCTTTCGGAGTGATGTTGACATACACCACGCGCCTGTCTTTTTCGCAGCGCACGCGCTCCATGAAATCTTTCTCGATCAGCTTGTCCATGAGCCGGGTTGTGTTCGGGGATTTTTCAATCATCCTTTCCTTCACGGTATTGACACTGAGAACTTCTCCCGCACCGCGCAGAATGCGGAGGATATTGAATTGCGGCATCGTGAGATCGTATTTGTTCAGATACGTATTCTGCATGTTTGACATCCAGTTGGCCGTATACCGGATATTAATGATGGCTTTTTGCTGCGGTGACTTAAAGGTCGATTTAATTTCCTGACTGATTTCCATGGTACAAATTTAGTTACCATGGTATTAAATACCAATTATTTATTTACAAAAGTTTGAAAGAAGATAAAAACGCACACTATTCCGCAACGCAAAGCCGGTCTCTGGAAGGAAACCGGCTTTGCGAGGCCCGAGATCAACTCTCAAAGTCTCTTAGACTGATTGGGTTTAGTCACCTGCTACGCATTCAGGTTGGACACGTAGATGTTGTTCTTGTTCGCTCCGCGGAAAGCCATTAACAAGCCGCCGCCAGCTGGTGTGATCGCCGGTCCGCCCTGCGATTGGATACCTGTATCCTGCTGTGGTGTGTAGTCGATCCCGTCCTCGCTCACCGATACGAAAAGGTTCGGATTGTTCGGAGAAGCAAGTCCATGCCAACCCGCATAGAAAACACCGAGTGAATCGGAGTGCGTCAGTCCCGGACTCGCATTCGTCGCGCTCGTTGAAATCTCACGCTGCGGACTCCAGTTGATGCCGTCTTTGGAATTGGAAACCCACAGATTGTCCTGGTCGAGTCCTCTCCACATCATGGCAAACAAACCACCATTCTGGTTGGTTCCGGTTACCGCCGGACCGCTTTGTGTCGCACGGTCACCCAATTCGGTTTGCGGCGACCAGCTGATTCCGTCTTTCGAGAAAGAAATCCAGATATTGGCCTGATCCAGCCCTCTCCAGGCCATTACCGCGCCGATTCCATCCACTCCTGCCAGGGAAGGATTTTGCGTCGTTGCGCGGTCGCGCTGCTCTACCTGTGGCGACCAGCTCAATCCATCCGTTGAATAGGATGTCCAGATGTTGTTCTGGTCCAATCCTCTCCAGGCCATGATGAACTTGCCGTTCACAACACACAACGCTGGTGCGCTTTGGGTTGCCCGGTCACGCAGTTCGAGCTGTGAAGTCCAGGTTTGTCCATTGTCTTTCGAAATGGAAACCCAGATGTTACTTTGGTCCAGGCCTTGCCAGGCCATGCAAATCACACTGCCATTGGTGGCGAGTGCAGGTTTATCGCGCGTTGCACGATCCGTCAGTTCTCTCGGAGTGGTCCATTTTCCGACTTGAATTTTTGCAGTTGCAGACATAATTCATAAAGTTTAAGCTTTGACTACTCTTTCCAGGTTTTTCGTCTTACACCTTTGTTATCAGCAAATTAAGCACATGCAGGTGGACTTTAAACAAGTGGTTATACGTAAATTTAAAAAACAGGTAAAAACCACTCAACTGATTTATTTACAGGTATTTATACGTAAAAATAAAAAGATTTATTTCGGTGAGAAATGAATTGAAAGCAGGTATGGATTGCATCCGCAGGAGATGGGAAGGCACAAAAAAACCGGTGCTTTACAACACCGGTTTCCATTATTTTTGATAAAGATTTCTTTAAAGCCAGCGCATGCCGAAATCGCTCAGCGTTGGGATTTGTTCAAAATGGATCAGGATCTCGTGATCGCCCGGCAGCAAAGGCAGGAAATTTCGCGCATAGCGAACATCTTTCTGTTTTGAATACACCCAGAAATCCCGCAGGAAAGCTTCCGTATGCACTTTCAGTACCGCCGTATGCGCTACCGTATCAATCTCTTTCAGGCTCAGCTGCACGGCGGATGCAGGCGCTTTGGCCGTCTTCTTCGCGCTGTGCACAAAAGTGCGTGTCCGGGTTTCGTCTTTCGCGTTTTTCCATTGGAAAACAAGCACGTAATTTTTAGATTGATAGGTATTTTGCTGCAGCTCTTTCGCGATCTCTTCGGACCAAACACCACCGATCCAGATTACTTGTTCACGCGAGAGGATTTTCGTGCCTTTCAGGTCATACAGCGTATATGCCAGCTTTGTTTCGAAATTTTCCGGCTGATCTGAAATCAGGTAATACCGCGATTGGCCGTTCTCTTCTGGACTCGCCAATACAGCTACATCTTCAAAATCGGACCTCACTTCGTATTGCAGGGCTTTCCAGTTCCCGAAATAATCGATCCCTGACCAGGTTGGCGCAGGCCAGCAATCATTGAACTGCCAGTAAAGCGTACCCATGCAGCGCGGCGAATTGATGCGGTGACCGGAAATCGCCATGCCAACCGCCCGCGCTTGTGTCAGCTGGGAATAGTACACAAAATCCTCGAAGCTGGCCGCAGGTCCGTACAAAATATCGGCGTGCCTGCGGATCATGCCGTTGCCTACATAGCTTTTCTGGTGGTGTTTCATGACCGCAGATTCGAGCGACCAGTCTGCTTTTGTGCTGAATGACAACAAAGTCGCGTATTCCGGGAAGGACTGGAAACCATATTCCGCGTTGAAGCGGCCTGTTTTCAGCCCGAAGTCCGTGATTGGGTCTTTCCCGTGCCAAACGCCCCAGTAGTGCATCGTTCCGTGGTCAAAATATTCATCTTTGCCCCAATTGCTGAGCGGCGACGTGTGCACATACGGCAAATTGGTGTGGGCGCTTACCATTTCCGGGGCCAGTACCTGGAACAGGTTTTTATAGTCGAGGTCCATTTGTGCCTGCAATTCCGCATCGATCTTGTAAGTCGATTGAAAACCCCAGTTCTTCCAGGCCACATCGACTTCGTTATTGCCATTGAAAAGCACCACAGCTGGGTGTGCAGCGATACGCGGCAGCTGAAATCCGAGCTCGTAGCGCACAGTCGACAGAAAGTTTTCATCGCCGGGATACATCGCACAAGCGAACATCAGATCCTGCCAAACCATGATACCCGCTTCGTCGCAGGCGTTATAAAGTACTTCTTCCTGGTAAAATCCACCGCCCCAGATGCGCACCATGTTGAAATTGGATAAAACCATCTGGTCGACCAGCTCACGTGTGGACGCCGGTGTAACCTGCGCTGGGAAAACGCTTTGCGGAATGTAATTCGCTCCTTTGCAGAATACAGGTCGTCCGTTGATCTTCAGGTAAAAACTCGTTCCCCATTGGTCATTTTCCGTAACCAGCTCGCTGGTGCGGATGCCAAAACGAACCGTCGCACTGTCGATGACTAATCCATCTGCTGTGGTCAGCACCCAATGATCGGTATACAGGTTTTGCGCGCCTTGTCCGCGTGGCCACCAGAGCTTGGGATTGTCAAGACTGACCGGAATACGCAGCTGCCCATTTTTAGAGTCCAGGGATTTGAAAGTACCGAACAATTCACTTTGCAGGGTTACAGATTGCAGCCCGCTGACGGCGCATTGCAACGAGAGATTCAGCTCTGCGCGGTTGTCAGCAATCGATTTCGTATCGACCTTGTGCAACAGGATGCGGTTGTGGTTATAGGCATGCAGTTGAACGGGCTTCAGGAAGCCGATTGTATTCATGCGCAGTGCCCAGTCCCAGCCAAACTGGTATTGCGGTTTGCGCGACATCGAGGAAATCGCGATCTCGCCGACATCATTGGGTGCAGGCAATTTGGTTTTCAGTTTTTCGAAAGCCGCACGGTGGTAATTGACGGGGGACGTAAAAACGACCCGCAGGCTGTTGTATCCACATTTCACCTGTTCTTTCAATTCAAATCGGTAAGGCCGGAATGCATTGTCAGCCGTGAAGATCAATGAATCGTTGCAATAGACTTTGGCATATGTATCGATGCCTGGAAATTCGAGCTCGAGAAAATGGGCGTTGAATTGCTCCTCGGTCAAAAAGAATTGCGTGCGGAATTCCCAGTCGTATTTTTCGATCCAGCCGAACAGCTTTTCATTTTCGCCATAATACGGATCGGGCAATTCGCCTTTGGCCATCAGGATTTCCTGTACAGATCCGTGCGTTCCTGCCGGGATCCATTTTTTCTCCAGCGGATGGAAAACCGCCCAGTTCAAGTTTGTTTGTGCCGATGCCATGGACTGCAATAACAGGAACGCCAGGCAAAAATAAAATTTCATGCGGATTATTTTTAGCTTGAAAATGGGTGCTTAATCCTTTTTAGCCCATTTGCGGTTATAAGGTGCGTCCTGCATTTCGTGAGCTCCTGCTTTGGAAAGTGCATAATTGAATCCTTCGTAGACGGAATAAGCGCCAACTTTTCCCTGTTTATTGATCGCCAGGAAACAGCATTGCAGGTTTTCCAGGTTATCGTGTTTGGAGAGGATGCGATCGACCGCCATTTTGCAGGCTTCCTGCGGATCATACCCCTGACGCATCAATTCAACAACGGTGTGACTGCCCGCAATGCGGATGATGGCTTCGCCGAGTCCCGTGGCTACTGCTCCGCCGACTTCATTGTCGACAAACAGGCCGGCACCGATAATTGGCGAATCTCCGACCCTGCCCGGCAATTTATAAGCCCAGCCGCTGGTTGTGCAGGCACCGCTGATATTTCCGGCTGCATCCATTGCCAGCATGCCGATCGTATCGTGATTTTCGTGGTTCACCAAGGGATGCTTCGCGATTTCGTCCTGTTCTTTCTGCCATTTTTTATAGGCTGCTTTCGCTTCCGGAACCGGTGTTTTGATGCGGCCAAATCCTTTTTCGATCGCAAAGGCGTGGGCTCCAGACCCTACGAGCATTACATGCTGCGTATCTTCCATGACCCTGCGCGCCACGGAAACCGGGTGATCAATCCCTTCCAGAAAGGCAACTGCGCCACAACGCGAACGTTCGTCCATAATACAGGCATCCAAAGTTACATGTCCTGTCCTGTCTGGCAAACCACCGATCCCGACGCTCCGGTTAGTTACGTCAGCTTCGGTCAAGCGCAATCCTCTTTCAACTGCATCGATCGATTTGCCGCCGGTCTTCAGCGTTTCCCAGGCTTCCTGGTTCGCTGCCAAGCCATGGTTCCAGGTAGAAATAATCACAGGTTGCGGCGCAACAGCCGTTTCACTGAGCCGGGACAATTTTTCGGCTGAACGGACTGGCTGCACGAGTCCGATCGTCGTACCGAGCGCGCCCCATTTCAGGAAAGTTCTTCTTTTGATCATTTTAAAATGTATTTAGTGGCAGGCAGCAAGTGTTTTTTTCTTTATTGAATTTGTTCTTTCGCAAGCCATGCCTGGAAGATCCGGGCATTCTCCGCGTGCTCGGCGTAGCCAACCGTGAAATCATGTCGTCCTGTGTAGTCAGGTTTTGCGCACATGAAAATGTAGTCGTTGTTGTCGCGGTTCAATACGGCATCTACAACTTCAGAAGGTGGAATGCAGATCGGGCCCGGCGGCAAACCATCGTTGTAATACGTATTGTACGGACAATCGATGTTTCGGTGCTCATAAGTCAATCGCTGTACGCCGGCGAGCTGATCGCCCCAGCAAAACTTGAAAGTCGGATCAGACTGCAGGCGAATGCCCTGTTCGATGCGGTTCAGGTACAGACCAGCGATGATTGGCCACTCTTCTTTGTTTTTGGATTGTTCCGAATAGACAATGCTAGCGAGCGTCACAGCATCCGACGGAGATTGGAGACCGATGGCTTTGAGCTTCGCTTTGCGCTCCGGTGTCCAGAAAGCCTTGAATTCTTCTGCCATGCGCGCGAGGAACTGATCTGCATCTGTATCGTAGAACATGCGGTAGGTATTCGGCAGGAACAAGGCAGGCAGCTTCTCCGGCGTGAAATCGTATTTCTTCAGGGTTGCTTCGCTCAGCAAGGTTTCTGCGAGTGTTGCGCTGTCGACCATCAGACATTTCGAGACTTTTCCCGCGAGCTGGTACACATCGCGACAGTTGTTGAAGGTTACTTCGACTTCTACTTCGGCATTTCCATTGCCATTGGCATTTTTCGTAAAACCGTTCAGCATTGTTCTGTAGCTTGTTCCCGGCTCGATGATGTACTTTCCGGAGGCGAGCTTATCGGCTGTCAGGTTTTTATAGTTCCCGACTTTCAGGAACGCGTCTTTGTTGCCGATGATTTTTTGCGCAACGAGGATATCCGCGAGTCCTTCGAGTCCCTGCGTCGCATTGAACAGGACTTCCTGTGGCGCCGCATTCGAAGCCGTTTTCATACTTGCGAGGTAAACAGAAATTTTCGGCCACAATACAGCTGTAGCGATAGCGCCCAGAACGAGCAAAACAAGGATTATTTTTTTAAACATAACTGATAGATTCTTTCGTTTATTCTTTTTCCATGGTCCAGGAACCATGCTTTGCGCACACCGACAAGCTCAAATCCGCAGGCTTCAAACAAGGCGATGCTGGGTTCATTGTCTTCGAGGACGTTCGCCGTCAGGTTGTGGAACCCGAGTACTTTTTCGGCATATTCGGTCAGCAGCTCCATGCTTTCCCTTGCATAGCCTTTGTTACGCGCATCCTTTTCTCCGATCAGGATCCCGATGCCGGCGCGGCCGTGTTTGAAATTCGCTTCGAAGAGGTCAAGCGTTCCGATGGCCTGTTTGTCTGCCTGGAGACAGATCATCAGCCTTAATTCTCCGGAAGCCCTGAAATTATGAATGCTGTTGATGTATTCAAGGATGCCATGCATCGAATACGGCGCTTCCGTGCCGCTGACACGCCAGTTGTCGGGATTGTTCTCCCACACCATGACTTTCGTGGCGTCTTCCGGCTCAATGGCCCTCAGGAATATTTTTGGTCCTTTTAAAATCATTTAATCGCTTCAATCGGTGTTGGATGTCGGCCCTTTCATAATAGGGAATCCCTTTGAAATTTCCGTCCAAATGTAAGCCAAATACTTCTTCCAGCGTACCGGATTCATTCAGCAAGTTTAACAATTCTGACAATATCCTGTTTTGCGGCTCACCAAAATATATTTCTGTGATCGGCGTCAGGCACGTTGCACCGGCTACTTCTGCGTTCGCATACGCTTCAAAAACAGCGGCAATATCCGGTTTCAGGAAGCTGTTTTCAGCTGTTTTGATGATCAGGCAGGAAATTTTTTTCTGGTTGAGCACATGCAGAATCCGCTCATAAGGCAGGTTTTCATCTTTCCCTGAGACTTTCAGGCTGAAATAACGTCCATGGCGCGAAATGCCGATGTGCGGCGGAATCTTATCCGCATGTAAAATCCAGAGGTAATTGCCGAGCTCCAGCATTTCCGGCTCCAACGGTTTCCAGTCGGGAACTTCGAAACTAAGCATGTACTTCTCCTTTGAACACAAAAACGGCTGGTCCGGACAACCAGATGTCTGTAAACTCATGGCCATTCTCCTGGTGGAAAGCAACTGTCAGCATCCCGCCTTTGACATGTACCTGGATCTCATGCGATCCGTTCAGTTCCTTGCGGTATGCATGCGCAAGCGCAACAGCTGTTACGCCCGTTCCGCAGGACAGCGTTTCGTCCTCCACGCCTCTTTCGTAAGTTTGTACCGAGAGTCCACCGGCGTGTGGGGCCGCCACGTTCACATTGATGCCTTTTTCACGGTAGACCTCCGAATAGCGGATTTCTTTCCCGAGAGCAACGATGTCTGTATGTTCCGGTTGCTCTGTAAAATGCACATAGTGTGGCGATCCTGTGAACAATTCATAATCGGCGCCTATTTCGCGGATTTCCGTCACGTTTCCCATTTGTACGGAGATTTTATCGCCTTTGGAAATGGCCTGGTGCTCGCCATCGATTGCGAGGAAAGTCACGCTCTCGCAGGGAATGCCCAGAAACGCCGCAAAAGCGACTGAGCAACGCGCGCCATTTCCGCAGAAGCTTTTGGATCCGTCGGAGTTGCTGTAATCGACCTCAAACGCATAATTCGCGTGGCTGTTGATACAGATCAGGCCGTCCGCGCCGATACCAATCCGCCTGTCACACAAAAAACGGATTTGTGCGGTGCTGAGCTGGTTGTACCGGCCATTGCGGTTATCGAGCATGATAAAATCATTGCCTGTTCCATGGTATTTGTAGAATTCGATGTGCATCTGGTGATTTTTATCTTACTACAAAGGTAGGATTATTAGGTTTAGTCCAAAGTTTCGCATCGGAAAATCATAAACCTGGAAAGGTCCAAATGTTAAAATGCCCGTGCTTTTTGTGTAGGAAATACAAAAGGCGTACATTTGCCATTATGCGCCAGGCAGAGTTAAAATACAAGATTATCGAGTTGATCTCCCAGATCAATGACGAGTCGACCCTGAAATCGATTTTTCAGGATGTGAGCAGGAAGACCAAAATCTCCAGCGGTACGCTCCGCAAATCTATTCAACGCGGCAAGATCGAATCAGGTCAGTCTGCTGCGACCTCCCAGAATTGGGAGGAGATCAGTGAATGGTCTTAGATTGGATGATCTTTCTGTGGAGATTTTTACTTTTTGGCACTACTCCTTCGGTCGTGAGAACGCTCAGTTCACTCACCAAACTATTTTAGCATTCGTATTTTACAGCAGCTACTAAACTTGTACCTTCGCCTTCAAAAGCGAATTTCAGCATGGATATTATCTCTCTTCTCAATAGCCACCGCGCCGCCCTCCCCTGTCCCGGTTTTGAAACAGACGGTATAGGCCTGACATGGGGCATTAGCTATGCGCGGTTTGTGACTGGTGAACGGGCGAAATTCCAAAGTATCGAACATTTCTTTTATTGCGCTGTGAAGTCGCCGCAGAATATGTCTTCTTCCATAGCAGGTGGCCTGAGCTGGGAAGAACGTGTCGATATGGAAGCCTGGATCACCGGACTGACGGTGAAATCCGCCACACCCGAAAGTATGCTGAGCCAGATGAAAAATGCGCTTGTTGAGATCGCGAACCATTTGCACCATTGGACGCAGGAAAACACGCTGGAAACCTCCACAATCGTTGTGCCGAAGGATTTTCGACATTGCTATCTGGTGCATGAAACGGTACAGCCAAGATGTTATATCAATACGACACAGGTTTATCTTGGCGAGCGTGATTCGCTGTTTTATATGCTGGAGGAGCATTGGGAGTCTTGAGTGTCTAATTGCTTGCCAGACAACCCTACTGCACGACGCTCCGGTTCAGTTGTGGAATAAAAATCCCGCTTTCCGGTATTTTTCCGTTGCACCTCATTTGTAGCTGAAAGCGAAAATGATTGCATGAGCACCCAACACACAAACCCGGAAACCAGGCGCAGGCGTAAAAAGAAACGGGGCATTATCCTTTTGAGCATTTTGGCTGTACTGATCGGTTTCAGGCTCGTCCTTCCCTACATCGTACTTCGTTATGTGAATCATACATTGTCGACTATCGAGCAGTACCAGGGACATGTAGAGGATATCGATCTTGCTTTAATCCGCGGCGCTTATATAATTAAAGGCATCCGCATTGACAAAAAAGACGCACAGACCGGTAAAGCCGATACCGTTCCATTCTTTACAGCGCGGGAGCTTGATTTATCTGTTGAATGGCGTGCTATTTTCAAGGGCAGCATCGTTGGCGAGATTACGGTTGAATCGCCGGTACTGAATTTCGTAAAGGACAAACACCAGGGAGAAGATGTACAACAGGATACGGCTGATTTCCGCGATGTGGTCAGGGACCTGATGCCATTGACAATCAACCGGTTTGACATTCACAACGGACAGATCCATTTCGTTGATCCGACGCGACAACCGAGGATAGACGTTGCGCTCACAGACCTGAATGTCCATGCCAGCAATCTTTCCAATGTCAATGACAGTCAGAAACCACTACCAGCGCGCATTGCCGCGAAAGGCAAGGCCTATGCAGGCGTTTTTTCCCTTGACCTCGATCTCGACCTGCTCCAGGAACAGCCTGCTTTCGACCTCAATGCAGGAATATCCAACGTTGATATGGTGCAGCTCAATCCTTTTTTCAAAGCCTATGGCCAATTCGATGTCCGGCGTGGAACTTTTGGATTGTATAGCGAATTTGCGGCCAAAAACGGGAATTTTAAGGGATATGTGAAACCTATTCTTAAAGATCTCGATATTGTACAGCTCAACCGGGAGGAAGGAAATCCGGCGCAAATCCTTTGGGAATCCGTTATCGGCGGTGTTGCGGAGATTTTCCAGAACCAGCGCAAGGAACAATTCGCCACGAAGCTTCCAATCGAAGGAAAATTTGAAAAACCGGACATCGGTCTCTGGAATGCTGTCGTATATGTACTGAAAAATGCCTTTGTCAACGCTTTGAAGCCTTCCGTGGACAATTCAATTGACCTCGGTCAGGTGGCAGACACAGAAAAGCAGGGCATGTTTGGAAAACTTTTTGGAAAGGATAAGAAGTAAGCAGGATTAAATGTGGTTTGAGTGAGCAGTACTTTATAGTATCTGAAGGGGGAGCTCAGAGAACTAGTATATCCATCATCCTATTTACAGATATCGGCGTATCGCGATATGCGAATTCCACAGCGTCATCGAACGCAAGACTAACTCGGTAAAAATTGTGCCCGCGATTTATTTGCAGATATCGCAATAGGACGATATGCAAATATCCAGCATACCTGCGATGAATACGAAATCAGTCAGGAATTCCGCATGTGACTTATTTTCAGTCATCCTTCTTAAGCCCATTCAAAAACTATACGGCGATACACCCTCACTTCCGTTAACAATTTTTTGACAATTTCGCTTAACATTCGTTAACAGCTGCCAACAAACATGTGGCTGAAAACGGCGTTAATTTTGTTCATACCATCATCAAATAAATCAACGTATGAACGCAAACTTAAAATTTATCAGTTTAGGACTTGTAGGCGGCATGCTTCCTCTTGGCCTTTCCTTTATTTTGCACGGGAACCCGACACCTTCGCTTTCAGACCAGGTAATCGACGGGCATAAAAATTACCATGCGAGAAATGTCAATATGTCAGGTGCCACCGGCGGATTGTCAGTTGATTTTGTTTCCGCTTCCGAAAGCTCGATCAATTCGGTTGTACACGTGACAACGAAAGTCGTGCGCACAACGATACAACGCGATCCTTTCCAGGAATTCCTGTATGGACCTGGCGCCGGCAACCGCGAATTCAAACAATATGGTTCCGGTTCGGGATCCGGGGTCATTGTTTCCACCGAAGGTTACATTGTGACCAATAACCACGTCATCGAGGGCGCAACGGAAATTGAGGTGATCCTCAACGACAATTCTACTTATACGGCGAAAATCATCGGAACGGATCCGTCTACGGACATTGCGGTGCTGAAGATCGATGCGAAAAACCTGAATGCAATTCCACTCGGCAACAGCGACGACCTGCGTGTCGGCGAATGGGTACTCGCAGTCGGCAACCCTTTCAACCTGACTTCTACCGTGACCGCGGGAATCGTAAGCGCGAAGGCCAGGAATATCAACCTGTTATCGGACCGTACGCGCCAGGACATCGTGCCGATCGAATCTTTCATTCAGACAGATGCGGCCGTGAACCCGGGGAACAGCGGCGGTGCTTTGGTCAATACCAGTGGCGAACTGGTCGGCATCAATACGGCGATCGCTTCCCAGACAGGCAGCTATGCGGGCTACTCCTTTGCCATTCCTGTCAACCTGATGCAAAAAGTCATGCGCGACCTGATCGACTTCGGATTGGTACAGCGCGGATTTCTAGGCGTGCAGATCGCCGATATCAACCAGGAATTGAAAGAAACCAATAAGCTACCTTCGATCCGCGGGGTTTATATCTCCAAGGTCATTGAAGGTGGCGGTGCGGACAATGCAGGCATCAAAGACGGCGACGTGATCCTCAAGATCGGCGCGAAAGACATCAATTCCGTGGCTGCTTTGCAGGAAGAGATCGGCAAGCGCAGACCTGGCGACAAAGTTCCGGTGACGATCCGCAATTCTAAGGGCGAAGAAGTGCAGAAAGAGATCCTGCTGCGCAACAGCAATGGAGAGACCAGTTTGCTCAGTAAGGCGGAGATCGACAAGAATTCGGCCCTCGGAGCGACGTTCGTAGCGCTCAGCTCGAAGGAGATGAAAGAGCTCAATATCACTTACGGGGTAAAGATCAAAACGCTGAACTCCGGAAAACTGAAGGCGCGCGGCTTTGAAGAAGACATGATTATTACTAAAATCGACAATGTTCCCGTAGAAAGCGTAGAGCAGCTGACGAATAAACTAAACAACGCAAACAAAGGCGTACTGCTCGAAGTCATGTCGAAAAGCGGCAAAAAAGACTACGTCGGTATCGGACTTTAAAATAATACATATCCAGTGGAAGCCGGCCTATGAAAAACCGGCTTCCCTCCCGGATCGATGGCAGCATAAAGTATGACTGTCAGACCGTTGAACGGATCGCAAACCCATATCCCTGAAACGGGCGGTTTTCAAGAAGCGCTTTTACCTCAATGCACTGTAACGCATCCAAAGATGCACGCTGTTCCGACGTGATCTGAATTTTCACGGAATCCCAGCTGTAGCAAGTCTTTGATATTTAACCAATAATTAATACAGGCATAATTTTTGGTAAACGACAATACGCGAAAAATATCCAAAATATATTTGGAAAACCACTTTATTTCATCGTACCTTTGTGGTCAATTTTTCAGGTTTTTTTTCTAAAAAGAAGGGTTAGTTAGCATGAGACAACTTAAAATTACAAAATCGATTACCAATCGAGAAAGCCAATCGCTTGACAAATATTTGCAAGACATTGGTAAAGAGGAATTGATCACTGCAGAGGAGGAGGTAGAATTAGCACGAAAAATTAAACAGGGAGACCAGCGCGCATTGGAAAAACTGACACGCGCCAACCTCCGATTTGTAGTATCTGTTGCGAAACAGTACCAGAATCAGGGACTCACCCTACCGGATTTGATCAACGAAGGAAACTTAGGTTTGATCAAAGCGGCACAAAAATTTGATGAGACCCGCGGATTTAAATTCATTTCATACGCTGTATGGTGGATCCGCCAGTCGATCCTGCAGGCTTTGGCAGAACAGGCGCGTATCGTCCGTTTGCCTTTGAACCAGGTCGGTTCATTGAACAAGATCAACAAGGCATTCTCCAAACTGGAGCAGGAATTCGAGCGTCCGCCTTCGGCAGAAGAGCTGGCAGAAGCCCTGGAAGTTCCGGAAGATAAAATCAAGGAAAGCTTAAATGTATCCGGACGTCACGTATCGATGGATGCCCCACTCTCTTCCTCGGAAGATGGCGGAACCCTGATGGACGTCATGGCCAACAGCGACTCGCCGAAAGCTGACCACGCCCTGATGGCAGAATCCTTGCAGCGAGAGATTGAAAGATCCCTCAGCACACTTACAGACAAAGAAAGAGAAATCATCCGTTTGTTCTTCGGCATCGGGATGAACCACGGCCTGACCCTTGAGGAAATCGGCGCGAAGTTCAACCTGACCCGCGAGCGTGTGCGGCAAATCAAGGAGAAGGCAATTCGCAGGCTCCGACATACGTCGCGAAACAAATTGCTGAAATCCTATTTAGGTTAATATGTAAACGGCTGTCCACTTGAAGTGGGCAGCCGTTTTGGCTTTGTAATTTTTTTATTTTTAATCCTCATACAAAACAAACAAATGGAATCTGCTGTAGGTTACGAAAAAGAACTCAATGCACATGTAAAACGCGAGCGCGCTGCGGTCGTTCTGGCTAGCAAAACCGGTGAATTACTGTACGACAAAGGAATCGAACTCGTCCTGTTCCGCAATCACCTGCTGGACATTACGATCTCTGAAATCCTGAATTTACATGAGTATTCGAAAAAAGTCGTCAACAAGCCTATTGACATTTTTACTACTTCAGAATTAGCTGAAGAGCTGTACAAAATGAATTTAGCGCCTTCTAAGCTCGATATTGGTAAACTGGCCAGCGAATGGCTTTCTGAAGGCACGCAATATGCTTCCAAAGCAGACTTCCTGTCTAAAAAGCTTGCCGGTTTCGAAGGTGTAGCTTCCGGAGGTATCGAACCACGCGATGTCGTCTTGTATGGTTTCGGTCGCATCGGTCGCCTGGCTGCCAGAGAATTGATCAAACAAGCCGGAAAAGGCCAGCAATTGCGTTTACGTGCCATCGTAACGCGTGGTTCTTCCGATGCAGATATCATCAAACGTGCGTCCCTGTTGAGAAACGACTCCGTACACGGCGCTTTCAAAGGTACCGTGCAGGAAGATCTCGAGAAAAAAGCAATCATTATCAACGGACAGATCGTTCAAATGATCGACGCAGCCAACCCGGAAGACATTGACTACACGGCTTACGGTATCGATAATGCGCTGATCATCGACAATACAGGTGTTTTCGAATCCCGTGAGGCACTCGAGCGCCACCTGAAATCCAAAGGTGCTTCCAAAGTACTTTTGACTGCACCGGGCAAAGGCATTCCCAATGTCGTTTACGGTATCAACCAGGGAACACTGGACCTCGAAAATGAAAATATTTTCTCCGCTGCGTCCTGTACAACCAACGCCATCTCCCCGATCCTGAAAGTGATCAACGACAAATTCGGCGTTGTGAGAGGACACATCGAAACGGTTCACGCGTATACAAACGACCAGAACCTGTTGGACAACATGCACAAAAAGCCAAGAAGGGGCCGTTCCGCAGCCATCAACATGGTAATCACCTCGACAGGAGCCGGTTCTGCCGTAACGAAAGTAATTCCGGACCTGAAAGACAAATTGACTGCCAACGCGGTGCGTGTACCAACTCCGAACGGATCTCTGGCTATTTTGAGTCTCAACATCCAGAAGAAAACAAATGTGGCTGAAGTGAATGCACTCGTGAAAGATGCAGCCTTGAATGGTGACCTGGTGAACCAGATCTTCTATTCTTTCGATCCGGAGCTTGTTTCCAGCGATATCATCGGCAATACCTGCTGTTCCGTTTACGATTCACATGCTACGATTGTGTCCGAAGATGGTGAAAACATCGTATTGTACGCCTGGTATGACAATGAGTTTGGATATACGAAACAAGTAATTCGTCTCGCGAAGCACATCACGAAAGTGAGAAGAGCGATCTATTATTAATTTTAGTCAGAAATCCTGAGGAGAAAAGTCGCAGGACAGTTCATCACAGGATCCATGCTATGAAAAACAAAAACCACCAGTCTCTCGACCGGTGGTTTTTTTATGACCTTAGTTTGTCGGGATTTATTCAATAATCGTGTGGAAATTCAGCTCGATGTCTGAATCTCCAACTTCGCAGGCACCATTTTTAATGCCCGGCTGATGTCTGAGCGTGATTTGTACGCTTCCTTCGGATGCAGCACCGGTAGTCCAGTTGGAAAGCAAGCCGATTTCATAGGTGCCGTCGCTGTCGGTGCGCACGATCGTTGTATTGACATTCGAAGGAGCAAAACAGATCAGGTGATCGACCGCTTCTTCCTGGATCTCTTCCGTAATGCTCTCCGCAGGAGATACGGATTCATTCAGGAACTCGATAGACGCATTGTACAACGTGCCCGGCAACAGGCGGATCGTATCAAATGCCGTAGGCGCATTGCCACCAGGTCCGTCGATGTCGCGAAAAACTGCAATCACGTCCGGATTTACATTGTCCGGATCGGTAAAGGTGATCTTAAAAGTTGTGATCAACTCTTCTTCATTCGCCGGCGGCGGCGGTGTTTGCACCGGCTTCGGATCTTTTTTACAGGCAGATGCCATGAACAGTACGCTACCTACGAGCGCCACTAAATACATGCTATTTTTTTTCATCGGAATAAGGATATAAATTTAAAAACCTAAGTTCAGGATACCATCGCGTCAAATCGCTGTAAATTAAAATATTTCATTGCCTAATCGTTATAAATTTTATTCATGCGATGTTAATACTAATTAAGTTACCAGCTATTCCCGGAAATCAACAGTCTACTTCGTTGTATTTAAAAGTGATAGCGCTGCTATCCCTCCAAAATACGCCTTGTATCCAGCCGTTTCCAGGAATTCTGACGGCAATTTTATCCTGAACTCAGGTTAAACGGTATTTTGATTTTAAGGCCGACATTCCTGCCGGTTTCATCGGCGAAATACCTGAAACGGTTCAGGTAATCGCGGTAAGACTGATTGAATAAATTGTTTACTTCCAAACTAAGGTCTATGGATTGTTGTCGCCACGGAAAACGCCAGGAAAGCTGCGCATTGACCAGCGCATATCCTTTCGGCGGCGCGACATAATCACTATTGGCTTCCACCCTGTCCTGCGTGCGGCAAAGCGGCGCAGAGACATTCAACAGCAATTGCTGTTGTTTGCGGAATGATTTCACGTAGGTAATTCCCGGCTCAAAGCGATCCGCGGGAATTCCTACCAGGTAAGTATCCTCTGATTCATTCCAGGCGCGTACAATCGCTCCCTTCACAGAGAAAATCCAGGTTTTCCGCAGGTCATAATTGAACAGGAAATCAACCCCGGAAAAACGGGCATCTACCTGCTCAAAACGAAAGACCGGGAAAGCACCTTTGATCGTCAGCGCCGGCGGCAAGGTTGGCTTCAGGTACATGTAACCAGCAATCTGGTTGTGGTAACCATCTACTTCCAGCAGGATATGCTTCGTTTTCAGGGTAAAACCGGATTGCAGCGCATACGCAACTTCCTGGCGCATCTGGCTGTTACCGACTTCGATCGCTGCGGCGCCATGGTGTAAACCGTTGCTGTACAATTCATTCACGGATGGCGGTCGCCAGGCAGTTCCCGCATTGATCCGCGCAACGAGGTGGCGGCTCAGCAATCTCGAAAAACCGATCGATCCACTCATTTGCTGGAAATCGTGCGTATATGTTTGTAACACTTTTGCCTGATCGTACATAAAGACTTCGAGGTGCGTGTGGTCTGCCCGGATTCCCGCTTCCAGCTCGCTCTTTCCAAATTTCCAGGTTTCGAGTAAATAGATCCCAGCGGCTTGCTTTTTGAAATTCGGAATAAAAAATCTGCCTGTATAACTATTTCCCTGACCCAGGAACGAAACGCCGGCCTCTCCTTTGACATTTTTCAACCAGGTGTGCTCCCACTTCAAATCGGCCGTATGCGTCACCAGCGTTAGCTGGAAAGACGGCAGGTTCAGCGCCGCAATTGAATCATTGTAAGGCACGTGCCGATCGTATTCCTGTCGCAGATTGTATTGTCGGCCATACTGGAAAACAAGCCTGTTCCGGCCGTTGATATTGAAATACGCTTTAACTGTAAACAACTCATGTTCAATATGTTGATTTGGCTTACCAATAGTATAAGTAAAACTCCCCTCCTCCAATGGTTTACTGGCCTGGAAAGCTTTGTTGAGATCTGTCAGGTTGCCGATATGCGATCCCGAGAAGATGCCGAGATCGGTATTGAACTGCGCATAAAACAATTCCACGCCCCAGCGTTTTGCGCTATAGTTGGTCGCTGCTGAAAAGTTGTATTCTTTGACTGCCGTATTTTTCAGGTAATAATTGGGTGCCTGCAAAGTCCCGCCCTGCTTCAGCGTTCCCTGTAAACGCCAGGAAAAACCTTTCATTTTTTTAAACCCACCTTCAAGCATCGCAGAGCCGCTTCCCTGCCTGCCGTTGCTGAAAGCTGCGAGGTGTAGTTCTCCGCGCATCCCGGCTTTGTAGATCAAGGGTTTCGGCGCTGTCAGGATCACGCCTGCGATCGCATCCGAACCGTAGCGCACCGCACTTGCACCGCGGACGAGTGAAACTTCGGTGGACAGGAAAGGATCGATCTCCGGCGCATGCTCACTGCCCCATTGCTGGCCTTCCTGGCGCACGCCATTGTTCAAAATCAACACGCGGTTGCTGTGCATGCCATGTACAACGGGTTTGGAAATGTTGGATCCCGTATTCAGCGTACTGACCCCGGGAATTGTGCGCATCAGGTCGCCAAGCGTTTTCCCGGCGGCATAATTCCGGTCGATCGCGGTCGGTTTGGCCACGGAAATAGTCGACATTTCAAACACATTGGCCACGATCTTCGCTTCCTGCAATTCGCGGTAATGCGCTTCAAGGTAAATCGTGTCAAATACATTTTCATGGACGTCGCGTTGAAAACGCACGGGTTCGGCCCCATTGTGGTGAAAAACCACGAAGGAATACGTTCCCATGCAAATGGGCGGAAACACGAACAAACCGTTGGAATCGCTAAAAACACCTAGACTCAGTTCCCTGATCTGGATTTTCGCAGCGGCCACCGGCGATCCGTCGTGCTGATCTATGACTTGTCCGGATACAACCAACGAACACAGGCCATTCTGCCCATACATGTGGAATTGCAACAGCAGACAAGCTACAAAAAATAGCTTTCGCATCTGGAGGAATACAAATGAATTAAAAAATGCGCGGGTTGCGCGGAATGAAATGGTTTTTCAGGCAATTGCCGGAGGTCCGCGCAATTGTACCTGCTCCACTGCACGGGATGCATGTGCCGGGAACAAAACGACTTCCTCGGTGAAAACCGGCGGTGCGAAGCGGAAAGCCATCCCCATGGGGAGATCGGCTGTGCACAGATCAAAATCACAGACAAAACAATGTCCTTTTTCGAAATGTACTTCGCGCGGGTCGTGCTGACGGGAGGTTTCGTGCGTATTACCGCAGTCGTGCCAGAGACTTCGCGGCGTCCACACCACAAAGAAGCTCAGCAACAACGCGTACGCGAGTATTTTCTTCACCGTCATGCTGCAAAAGTAAACAAAAAATCATGCTAATTGCAACTGATTAACATTTAGCTTTCTTTTTTTTGTGGCCGAGCTTGTCTTTGGCTTCCATTTTGTCGATGTAATCCACGATAGCCGGGACTTTACAGGCAGTTCCACCGAGCTCAACGGAAACTTTGCCGATGCTGTTGCCGATTTTCCTGGCCTTTTCAGTCAGCGAAACAATAGATCCGCCAACGGCAATCACGAAACTGTTCATAACGTAGCGTACACGATTGGGCGCTTCATGGATGTTCTTCTCCACATAATCGAGGAGTTTTTCGATGCCTTCCAGGTCCAGCGCTTCGTCCGGATGCAGCATCACGAAATTCGACAAAGCCGCCCAGGCGCAGTTTTGCAGCATCACATCATCGGTCTGTAACCATTCGTGACAAAGCTCCCAGCAAAGATCGCTTTCAGCCACATTCCACGCAATCGCATATTCGGTGATCATGTACCAGCCTGCATTTTGTGCGAGATCGGTGAATTCATGCTTGGAGAACTTTTTAGGGTCAGCGATCAGTCCCGCGAGGTACATCGCATCCGAATTACCCGTGCGGAACAGCTCCAGTGCGAGTTGGTGATCCGTTTTGACCTGCTTCTGGATGATTTTCAGATCTGCCACGCTGACGCCGAACAAAGGTTCAACCGCCCCGTGGTTCTTAAAAATGCGTTTGTAGCTCTCAGATCCTTTAGATTCGAGGAATTCGAGCACTTCTGCAACCGATAGCGTTACCTTTTGTTTGCTTTCAGGCATTTCTTCACTTTTTTCTCGTGGATAGCTCTTTCTTCAGGCGTTGTATTTGGATTGGTCAGGAATTCCTTGCATTTGTTCTCGATAAACTCCCAACGCACCATCAGCTTTTCCGCCTGCTGATCCGTGAGGTTCTTTTCAAAAGCCGTGTTGATAGAATCATTGGCGGTTACGCAGGTACAGAAGTCCCATTGAACACCATATTTTTTCTCGATCCTGGCATGATTTTCCTTTTGTTCCACAGAAGGTTTCTGCACTTCATCTTGTTTCAAGGCTTTCTGTAGCGGATCAGGTGTTTGAGTCAGGGTGTCTGAAAAGTCTTTTTTTTCACAATCTTTGCATGTATCCGGAGAAGAACAGGCAGTTAAAAACAAAATAAAAATGACGTTTAGTCCAATTAATTTCATAAACAGGCGTTTAAATAGCAAGAATACCGCGATAAAAATAAGTATTCATGGTTAATGCGCGCAATTATTTTTTCAACATGAAAAGCATTTTATGCATGGTTTGCTGTGTGTTGCAATTCACTTTGCGCGCGCAGGTGCCTGATACCGTCGCATTGAAACTGCGCGAAGTAGATGTCCATTCCCGCGATTACCAGCAAAAATACAACAAGCAACTCCGGCGCGTGCGCAAGGTTTATCCACTAGCGTTGCATGCTGCGGAGCTGGTACGGCAGTTCGATGCAGACCTCGACACGATCGATTCAAAGCGCCAGCAAAAAAAATACAGCAAACAGGCGCACGAGATGCTGAAAGACGATTATACGTTTGTGATCCGCGACCTGTATGTCGAAGAGGGCATCCTGCTGATGAAGCTCATTCACCGCGAAACCGGGATGACAGTTGCCGAGATCATCCGCAAATACAGGGGAAAAATGCGGTCGGAGCTGTACGACAACCTCGGCAAGATCTGGGAACAGGACCTCGACATCAAATACGATGCGACAGGTGCTGACAAAATCACGGAAGCAGTGATCCGCGACATCCAGCTGGAAAAGATCGATTTTGATCCCGCTCCGCACCTCGTAACAAAAGAAGAGTACAAAGTATCCAGGAAACAATACAAAATCGATAAGAAGGCGTCTAAGAAGGCTATAAAGTCCGCGAAAGCTTCCCGCAAAGCCAGCTCTCGCAACGATCATTAAAAACCGGATGGCCTGAAAGCAAAAATCCGCCCCGGAATTCCAGGGCGGATTTTTTATGTCTGCATGCGTTGTAACGTTAAAACAAAGTCGGGTCTTTCGGCTCGACATCCCACTCCATTGTCGGTGCATCGTCATCTTCCGGATTGTCATCATCTGCATCCGGGTTTTCTGCATCCGTTTCGGCTGTTTCCGACTGGTCAGATGGCCATGGCTCATTGCCCTCAATCTCATGCGTCAGCACGATTTCCTTGATTTTTAGTTTTGTGAGCTGATTTCCTTGCGCTTTCATCCCTTTTACCTCGATAAAATCCGCGAGGTTGACAATGTTGTCGGGCAGCGTTTTCGTTTCGCGCAACAGCTTGTTGTACACGATTTTCACTTCCGGACGGTACGCCGTCGAAACGGTATCCATGTAGGAACCTTCGGATTCGGAGATGAAGGATACTTTTTTGTCCGCCGTCACCTCGCAGAGAAAACGCTTCACAAAGTGCATTTCTTTGTCTGCATCGTAGTAAACAGTCGATATCGGGTGTTCGGGGTTCCATTTCTCGATGTGGATCATGTCTTCGTCAAAATGCGTCGACAGGTCAAAGGTCGACAACCTGTATTCGCCGGTTTTGTAGAGCGTCAGGATCTTGTCGTTGCCTTTGAATGAACCGAGAAATTTACCCCTATTTTCATCGTTGAGTCGACCTACAACCGTGTCATACCATATTTTGCGTGCGGCCAATGTCGACCCCCCAACTTCTTTCTGGATGATCTTCTGAACTATTTCTTTCGTCACCCTGTTTCCGCTTGCGCCGCGACCTTTGATCAGCAGTTCGCTGAAATCGATATCGAAACGCAGCCTTTTCAGGTGCGGACGCGGGCGCAGCATCACTGTAACTACTTCTTTCTCGCCATTCGGATGTACAGCGAAATAAAGCAGTTTCGAGCCTTTCATGCCACGTGTCAGGTCATATTCGGTATCGCGCGTGATGCTGTTCACGAAGAAACGCTTCATCATTGTCGCTCCACCAACACCGTCCTGGTACATGACGTGGTAAATGGTACGTGTATCACCTTTTTTCCAGACATCGGCATGGATAATCCCTTTGCCGACAAACTTCTTTTCAGCCACTTTCGTCACCATCATTTTACCGGTATCGAAGAACAGAATGATGTCATCGATCTCTGAACAATCGTTCACCGGCTCATTTTTACGCAGTCCCCAGCCAATGAACCCTTCTTCCGGATCCACATACAGTTTCCTGTTGGCAATGATTACTTTAGTAGCTGTGATGTTATCAAATACTTTAATCTCAGTCTTGCGCTCCCTGCCATCACCAAAGCGTTTTTTCAGGTCCTTGAAATATTCGATTGCATGTTCGATCAGCTTGCTGAGCCTGTCTTTGACGTCGGCCATTTCGCCTTCGATCTTCAGGATTGACTCGTCTGCCTTGTCGCTGTCGAAGCGCGTAATCCGGATCATCTGGATCTGCGTCAGACGCTGCAAGTCTTCATCGACGATCTCGCGCATGAAATCCTTCTTGAAAGGCGCAAATCGCTTGTAGAGATATACAAAAAGGGATTCCTTGTCTGCATACAGTTTGAAGTCAATGTACATTTCCTCGCGGATGAAGATCTTCTCCAATGTCAGGAAATGCCATTGTTGCATGAGCTCCTGCAGGCGGATGTCCAATTCCCACTTCAATAATTTGACCGTATTATCCGCATTGATTCTAAGTATCTCACTCACACCGATAAAGCGCGGCTTTTCTCCATCGATGATTGAAGCATTCGGAGAGATCGAAACTTCGCAATCGGTGAATGCATACAGGGCATCCAAAGTCTTGTCCGGGGAAACGCCCGGTGCCAGGTGAATCTGGATTTCTGCATCCGCAGCGGTGTTGTCTTCTATCTTTTTGACCTTGATCTTGCCTTTGTCGTTGGCCTTGATGATGGACTCGATCAGCGAACCGGTCGTTGTTCCAAACGGGATCTCGTGGATCACGAGGGTTTTGTTGTCCAGCTTGCGGATCTTTGCCCTGACGCGGACTTTTCCACCGCGCAGACCATCGTTGTAATTCGTGAAATCCGCCATACCGCCATGCAGGAAGTCGGGATAGATCTCGACTTTTTTACCCCGCAGGTGATTGATAGACTGATCGATGAGCTCAATGAAATTGTGCGGTAGAATTTTGCAGGCCATACCAACGGCAATTCCTTCCGCGCCCTGCGCGAGCAACAACGGAAATTTCACCGGCAGCTGGTCCGGCTCTTTATTCCGGCCATCGTAACTTGAGAGCCAGTTCGTTGTCTTTGGATTAAATACGACATGCGACGCAAACTTCGAGAGTCTGGCCTCGATGTAACGCGGTGCAGCAGCGCCATCACCGGTCAATGTATTTCCCCAGTTTCCCTGCATGTCAATCAGGATGTCTTTTTGTCCAAGCTGAACAAGCGCATCGCCAATCGAAGCATCTCCGTGGGGGTGGTACTTCATCGTGTTCCCGATGATGTTCGCGACTTTGTTGTAACGACCGTCATCGAGCTC
>Ga0247806_10000097_pt1 | contig 54098 bp, 43 predicted proteins | sample UWRJL059202B1_FD_179935 | JGI IMG/M metagenome (GOLD analysis project Ga0247806, IMG submission 179935) | Plant litter microbial communities from Arlington Agricultural Research Station in Wisconsin, United States - UWRJ-L059-202B-1 | ecosystem: Environmental > Terrestrial > Plant litter >... | reverse complement strand
CAGACCACGCCCGGTGATGTAGTAAGCAACCGTATCTCCGGGAACCAGCTCCTGGTTCACATAAATCGGAATGCGGTACAGCGAATCCTGCGTCGTAAGGGTCATAAATACCGTACCCACGTGGATCCAGTCTTCGGCAACTTCCTCGTGTCCTGCCAGAGAACCGGCACGCCTGTAAATAGAAACCGAATCACTTGACCCATTCAGCAATACATCGAAGAAGGTAATCTTGCAGCTTTGACTGGGAACGATGTTGAACATTGCTCCGTTGTTGCCGTTGCCCATATCAAAAGTCGTTTCAAGACCATCGCAGCCGGCGTCGTCTTTTTCGGTCATGCCGTTATACGCGTGACCATTCGGGTTGACAGGTGTGGTGCGCGCTTTGTCCTGGGCCTGGGCATTCCACCCAAACGCGGCAACGGCAACCAAAGTAAACAGTGATTTTCTCATAGCAGTAGTTTTCAATTTTTCGCGACAAAGTTATGAATAAAACAAATATATCGACGAATCGTTAAAAAAATACTATCAATTATTTTTGGCAATCTTGCTGATTCCGCAAAATTCGGTTTTATTCTGCTACAAATTCTTCTATGCTGACAGCCACATTGCGCAATGAAAGCTTGTTTTTCCCGGGATTCCAGAGATATAGCTTGGCCACGTGAAATTCCGACTGCGTGTCTTCCACTTCCGTTTCGATGACCAGGTGTTTCCAACAACCCGCAGCTTCGGCTTTGTATTCGTAGAACGGATAAGCCATGTAGGCGCGCTTACCGGTAAGGGTGTCGGTTGCATCGATGACCCAGAAAATGTTGTCGATTGGCTTGTCCTCATCCCTGAATTTGTCGAAAGATGCCCGAAAAAAGAACTTGTGGTCGCCGCGGTCCTGCGGATAGGTAAAATCGACTGAGCAGCTGAATTCATTTTCAGGCAGCACTTCCAGTGTTTCCTGTGGAGCCGTTACAGCTGTTTTCCACGCTTTTCTGATCTTTCCGTAAGGTTGACACTGCACATAGGAGTAAAACGTCCCTGAGGCGCTCCTATCGAATGCAAGCAGCGATTTCCAGTAGGTATCTGCGTTGAAGCGTTGCAGCGTGATGATATCCTGGTTGAGCTGGTAAGCACGGCCGGTATTCAGCAGCAAAGCGAGCGACACGGCGCCAACAGCCAAAGCTTTCCAGCGGACCTGCGTCAGAAAGGCAAAGAGGGGTAAACCGAGGAAGACCCAGTGTTCCACGTAGATCCGGTGACCGAACGACCCGGCATAATCCCAACACCACCACGAGCTCGTGAGGTAGGTGAGAACTGCCATGTAAACGAACCAGGAAATTCCCTGGAAAGTATTTTTGAAAGTCAGCAATACCGCACCGATCGTAGCGATCAGGGCCATCGGCAGCAATAGCAGCACGCCGGTGCGGTAGGACCAGAGTGTTTTCCAGAACTGCGGATGTGCGAAATTGAACCCTTCTCCCTGGTAGGACCAGATGATCCAATGACCGGTTTGCCATTTCCAAAGCAGGAAGAGGATGGAGACCATGCTTCCGAAAGACAAAGCGCCGAACAGCAAATGCCCGTTTTTGAGCTGAAACAGGCGCCGGAAGAAATCCAGCGTGGCAGCTTTCGAACCCAGCAGGAAAGGAATGGCCAGCACGATCAGCAGGTTGGTCGGACGCAAAAGGAAGATGATCCCGAGGATAAAGCCCAGCGCCAAAGCCTGGCGGCGTTTGCCTGCATCGCTGTAGCGAACTACAAAATAAGCGAAGGCGGCAAACAGCGCGAAAGAATAGCCGTGGCCCATGCTCGGATATTTGACAACGTAGTAGAACACATTCGTTCCGAAGAAAACCAATCCGGCAATCAGCAGTGACCAGCGTCGATTTTCCAGACGGAGCTCCAGGTATTTCCTGAAGAAGTAAAAACCAACGACTGCATAAAACACAGAACCCAGCAGTACACACACGTGAAACAATTTTGTATAACCCGTCAGCGGTCGTCCGGTGATTTTAGAAACTGCACATGCCGTTGCAAAGAATGGCGTTTGCAGCACCGAAAGGCCCGGATAATATTTGTTGAAGCTTTGTCCCCTGGCGTCGAGGTGCAGGTAATGCTGCTGTACGGCATTGCTGTAGGATTTCGCCTCAACTTCCGCGGTTTTCTGAAATGTATGGTCTTTCTGCAAAAAGAGGGCGGGTAGGTAGGCGTAGTAACCGCGGCCATCTGAGCTGATGACCTGGTATTCCCAGTTCTCTTTTGAAAATTGCAACAGGTACGTCAGCAACAGCAGTACACAGGTGAACCCCAGTTCAGGAACGAATTTTTTAAGGATATTTTTCATTCCCAGGAAGTGAAATCGTCAATGTCCTGACGGTCCTTCCTGGATGGACGGCCCGTCCCATATTCACGGTACGCGCTTTGCGCCAGCTGGTAGGTTTTAAATTTTTCTATTTCTTCCGGGGCGGTAATGTCGAGGAGGTAATCAATCACGAGTTTCGGGCCCACTCTTCTCTCGAGCAGCTGCACGACTTTGTAGCTGAAGACTGCACCATTCTGGTGCGCGGTGATAATGTCTCCGACTTTTGTTTCACGTGAAGGTTTGACCTGCGCCGCGTTGACTTTGAACTTTCCTTTGGAGATCAGCTCTGAAGCCTGCGATCTCGTTTTGGCCAGGCGCACCGACCAGATGTATTTATCAATTCTGCAACTCATCGCGCAATTTTTTAGGAAGTGAGGAAACAACCAGTTGGTAGGAGTGATCCACCAACTCATACAGCAATGCCGCATCGACATCCGCATGCACGTTCACGGTGTTCCAGTGTTTCTTGTTCATGTGGTAACCCGGCCCGATTCCTTCATATTCTTCACGCAGCTCGACGGCCCGTTCCGGATCGCATTTCAGGTTCACACTTTCGAATTGTTCCACGTCAGTGAGTGCAAACATTTTACCCATGACCTTGAACACGAGTGTATTTTTGTCAAAAGGGAACCCTTCCGAGGTTCCCTTTAAGTGGAGACAATACGTTCTGAAATCTTCTAAGTTCATTGTTTTTTCTTAATGGATTCCCGGTGCGAGATCATATCTTCCGAGGTTTTTGAGCATGATCGTATGCTCTCTGAGCGCACCATAAAATGTTTTCTGTGTAAAATACGGCAAATCAAATTCCGCGGCTGTTTCCCGGACGATCTGCGACAGCTCACTGTAGTGTACATGGCAAATGTGCGGAAAAAGGTGGTGTTCAATCTGGAAGTTCAATCCGCCGACATACCAGGAGAACATGCGCGCTTTCGGCGCAAAGTTCATCGTGTTGAAGAGTTGGTTCACCGCCCAGTCTGCATCGATGTTCCCTGAATTGTCAGGCATCGGGTAGTTGGAGCAAGGAACGACATGTGCCGGTTGAAAAATCATCGCCAGCACGAGTCCCGCAATGAAATGCATGAACAGGAAACACAAAACGGTTCCCCACCAGGCCATCGGTGAAAACAGCAATGGAAGTCCGAGGAATACAGCAAAATAAACAACTTTTGTAATGATGATCGAAGTTAGCAATGCTCCAAAAGAAACATTCTGTGTTTTCATGAGGTCCATGCGCCTGTAGCGGATCGCTTGCTTATAATCCTTGACTGTACACCACATCAATGTCATCAGCCCGTAAAAGAACCACGCGTAAAAATGCTGGTAGCGGTGCATTTTATACCTTTCCGCATGCGGAGAAAAACGCAGCACTTTTCCCGGGTCCAGGTCTTCATCCATACCGGTAACATTGGTATAGGTGTGGTGCAGCACATTGTGCTGGATACGCCAGTTCACATCGTTTCCACCCAGAATGCTGATCGCGAAACCGAGTATTTTATTGACAAACTTATTTTTCGAGTAAGCGCCGTGATTGGCATCGTGCATCACAGACAAACCGATTCCCGCCATGCCAAAACCCATCAGTGCCCACATCAGAAATATCAACGCCAGGTTCTCTGTCACAGTTGTCAGCAACACAAAAGGTACGATGTACAGGGTGAGCATGAACATGGTCTTCAGGACCATGTTGGTGTTTGCGTACCTCGATTTTTTAGTTTCCTTAAAGTATTCTCTCACCCGGTGTTGCAGGGTTTTGTAGAATTCGACGTTGTGATTTTTAGAAAATGTAACGTTAGGTATGTTCATAAATTATAAAAAATGTTAATTACAAATATAGCAGGATTTTGACAGAAGCCACACTAATTTAACAAGTGGCCCTGAACTGCATCGTCAAGCTTCGTAATGAAGCTGCCTAACACAACAATAATATCAGTAATTTTGTTGTGCAAAAGCTGCATTCACATACATTTAGAATTCATGGACAAACAAAATCACTCCCTTCGATACTGCTCCGATCTCTTCAACCGTACCCGGTATGTTTCCCATGAAATTAAGGTTGGAAACATTTATTTAGGTGGAAATCAGGAAATTAGACCGCAATCCATGACCACCACGGATACGATGGATACGGCAGGATCTGTCGCGCAATCCGTGCGGATGATCGACGCCGGTTGCGAACTGGTGCGTCTTACGGCGCCAAGCAAAAAAGAAGCTGAAAACCTCGGTGTCATCAGCCGCCAGCTGAAATCCATGGGTTATGACACACCACTTGTCGCAGATATTCATTTTACGCCCAATGCCGCAGAAATCGCAGCGAAACTGATCGAGAAAGTCCGCGTGAATCCCGGGAATTATGCCGACAAGAAAAAATTCGAAGAAATTGATTTCACCGATGCATCTTACCAGGAAGAGCTAAAACGCATCGAGGAAAAATTCACGCCGCTCGTATTGATCTGTAAAGAATATGGCACAGCGATGCGCATCGGCACAAACCACGGATCCTTGTCTGACCGGATCCTCAGTCGTTTTGGCGACACGCCGGAAGGCATGGTTGAATCGGCCATGGAATTCCTGCGCATTTGCCGCAAGCTCGATTACCACAACCTCGTGATTTCGATGAAGGCCAGCAATACGCTTGTCATGGTGCAGGCCTATCGTCTGCTCGTCGCAATCATGGAAAAAGAGGGTATGAATTATCCTCTGCACCTCGGTGTGACGGAAGCCGGAGACGGGGAGGACGGAAGAATTAAATCAGCAGTTGGAATCGGCGCTTTGCTCGAAGATGGACTTGGGGATACGATTCGCGTTTCATTGACAGAAGATCCTGAATTTGAGATTCCTGTAGCACGAAAACTGATCCAAAAATTCACGGAAAAAGAAAATAATTTATTCGTTTCAACGAATAAAGAAATTACATACAATCCCTTTGAATACAACCGCAGGATAACAACTGCGATTCACAATGCAGGCGGGAAAAATCCACCGGTTGTATTTGCTGATTTGTCTCACAAGCAACACATTACACCTACTAATTTTTACGGTATTGGATACAATTATTCAATTCCGCTCGACAAATGGAACATGCAGGACCAGGCGGCAGATTATGTATTTCTCGGAGACAATGCATTGACCTTTGAAATTCCGGGTACGCTCGGCGCAGTGTTTCACGTGAAAACATGGGAAGCGCAATATAGACACCAGAAACACTGCTTTCCGTACCTCACTTCAGCAGAAGCCCTGGAACACAATGCACCGGATGCATCCGTTTATTTTCTGGAGGTTTTCGCTGAATCGGCAGACTTCGAAATCATCCGAAATCATCCGAAGGCAGTACTGGTACTGAAAAGTGCGTATGATAACAAAACACAGTTGTACCGTCATTTCAGGACTTTGCTGGATGAGAACCAACTCCAGAACCCGGTCATTCTACATTATCAACATGCCATTTCCGATCTCGAAACTTTCCAGCTCTACACATCAAGTGATGCAGGAAATCAATTTATAGATGGTTTTGGCGATGGTATATGGATTCAGGGCCCTCAACCAAGCACCATGATCAATTCACTTGCTTTTGGCATCTTACAGGCCACGAGAACGCGAATTTCCAAAACGGAATACATTTCCTGCCCATCCTGCGGCCGAACTTTGTTTGATCTCCAGGAAACAACTGCGAAAATCAGAAGCCGAACATCACATCTGAAAGGCATTAAAATCGGCATCATGGGCTGCATTGTGAATGGGCCAGGGGAGATGGCTGATGCAGATTACGGCTATGTCGGAACAGGTCCGGGAAAAATTCACCTGTATAAAGAAAAAGAGGTGGTTCGCAAAAACGTTCCCGAGCAGGAAGCCGTTGAGGCGCTGATCGATCTAATCCGGGAACATGGAGATTGGGTAGAACCTGTTTCTGTGTCCTGATCCCGAATTTCCAAATTTCTTCAAATCCATGGTTTTGACGCCATGGATTTTTTTGTGGTCTATCGTGTAATCGCTCTCCAGGCTACCAATGTGGCGAGCGATTACCGGTGACGTCGCAAGTTCCAACTAACATCCCAACTGATGACCGGCGCCGGATGATTCAGAATCGCAAAAAGTAGGTGTTCAGTTATCACCGGAATAATTTTTAACCATTTACACAATCAAGGCCATCAACAAGTTTACATCTATCTTGCATCCCGAAATATACTTGCGTTTCAAAAGCTCTCGTTTGTGCCGATAAAAACTGATCGTTGTCATGCACTTTTCTGGAATGACCAGTTTCTGATTTCGACGCGGATTTTAGAGCCAGACGTATTGATTGAGATCGAATCTATCGATTTGAGTTTATGTAATAGCTGCGCTCGAAATTAACGTAAAAGAATCTCGCTATACTGAAATTGAATTAGTGTTTCGATTTGGCAAAATTGAATCTTATCGACCATTGGCATATCACACTATTTATCTAAAATCTGATTTGATAGATCTGAATCTTTAAAAAAAAGATCAAAAAAAAGCCCGCGATAAAACCCGCGGACTTTCAAGTTGAAAATCAATATTTACTTTTCTAGTTATAGACTAAAAACGCACATATAAAAAATTGAGATTCTTCAAGCCTGTTTTTGGATAAAAATCGAAGTTTTCCTGAAAAAACATCCAAAAAGTGGTCTTTTCTAATCGCAGATCGGCGTATAGCCTTTACGTTTCCCTTCCAGAATCCTAGAAACACGCTTAAATCGCTTTATTTTGCGTTTTTCTTCCGGAAAACATAGATCTGGGAACTGAAACCCTGCTTTTGTCCCCGCAAGTTCGATTTCCAGCCATTGAAAAAACCTTTGAGCATATTTCCGCCCTGGTATTTTTCAGAAAGCATGCTGACATAAAAAGCATCAAATTTCATCGGAAGCATTTCTACACATTCCATCGAGAAATCGGATAAGAGTCTTTGGATCGTTTCTGGTTGAAAGTGGTAAAGGTGTCGGGGCACATCGTAAGCCGCCCAATTTTCTTTGTACTGTTTTGCATCCCAGGAATTCATATTTGGAACTGCGATGATGAGTGTTCCATCTATTTTCAAAACACGAACTAACTCGGTCAAATCTCTTTTCAGGTGGTAAACGTGTTCCAATACATGCCACATCGTAATCACATCTTTCGAAGCATTCGGAATTACAGACAATGTTTCAATCGGTTCCAGATGGAGGTCAAAATGCTTAGCAGCAAAATCGCGTGCATCTGTATCTGGTTCCAACCCTTGAACGGTAAACCCGGCAGCTTTGACTTGACTCAAAAAATGTCCGGTTCCTGCACCTATATCCAGCAGTTCTTTACCGCGGGACAATCTCTGAACCAAATTTACTTTTCGTTTCAACGTAATCTTACGAACGGCATTGTAGGCTTTATTGATCAAGCCTGTATTCGAAGAGGAGTGAGAGATATAATCCTCGCTCTTGTAATAGCGACCGATCGCAGTTTCTGAAGGAATCGGATTGGTGAAATGAAAACCGCAATTATTACAGCGAACAATCGTGAATTCTTCGTTTGTGATCATGTGATCCTTGACTACAAGATAATTGCTCAAGGTTTGACCGGCACAAACCGGACATGCTTCATAAGTTTTTTGCTGTTCCACGTGAAACTATCTCCCTAAATAAATTAATAAAACTGATATGTCGCTCGGCGAAATACCGCTAATCCTGGATGCCTGACCAATTGTAGCAGGTCTGATTGCGTTGAATTTCTCCCGCGCTTCCAGGCTAATGCTCGATAGCTGCGTATAATCTAAATCAGCTGGAATCGCCAACTCATCCATGCGATTCATTTTGGAGGCCATTTCTTCCTCCCGCGTGATATACCCTTCGTACTTCATCTGAATTTCGGTCTGCACCGGGATATCCACATGAAGTCCTACATACGTTTCAACCAATGAATCTACTTCTTCATTCATTCTGCGCAATTCTGCCAAGCCGATTTGCGGACGTGTAATCAAACTACTTAGCTTAACCTGCTGTACGATTTCACTGGAGCCCACTTCAGAAAGAATCGGATTCGCGAATTCAGGAGTTACACCAATACGTTTGAGATCATATTTGAAATCGGCAACACCTTTATTTTTTGCAACGACTTTATCCATCGCTTCGTTGTCGACCATTCCGATTGCATGTGCCAATGGAGTTAAACGCATATCAGCGTTGTCCTGACGCAAAAGAATGCGGTATTCAGCCCGACTTGTAAACATGCGGTAGGGCTCCTTCGTTCCTTTTGTAATCAGGTCATCAATCAACACGCCGATGTAAGCTTCGCTGCGATTCAGGATGAATGCTTCCTGCTCGTGTACTTTGCGGTGCGCATTGATACCAGCCATCAATCCCTGGCAAGCGGCCTCTTCGTAACCAGTCGTTCCGTTGATTTGTCCAGCGAAATACAAACCTTCGACCAACTTCGTTTCAAGCGTATGTTTCAATTGGGTAGGAGGGAAGTAATCATACTCGATCGCATAGCCTGGTCTGAACATTTTTGCGTGCTCAAATCCCTGTATTGAATGCATCGCCGCCAATTGAACATCTTCGGGCAAGGATGTACTGAAACCGTTGACATAAATCTCAATCGTGTTCCAACCCTCGGGCTCTACGAATAACTGGTGTCGCTCGCGCTCCGCAAAACGATTTATTTTATCTTCTATACTTGGGCAATACCTCGGCCCACGACTTTGGATGGCTCCATTGAACATCGGAGAACGGTCAAAACCAGTCCGCAGGATGTCGTGTGTTTCGTTGTTTGTATATGTAATGTGACAAGGTCGCTGCACTTTCAAAGCAGCTGTATCTGTATAACTGAACTTGGAAGGGTTTTCATCGCCTTCCTGGATTTCCATTTTGGAGTAATCGAGAGATCGACCATCCACACGAGGAGGCGTACCTGTCTTCATGCGACCCGCTTCAAAGCCAAAACTGATAAGATCTTCGGTGATCCCAAATGAAGCTTTTTCGCCCACACGACCCCCACCAAATTGCTTTTCTCCGAGGTGGATCAAACCGTTCAGAAATGTTCCATTGGTGAGTACGACAGATTTGCCCTTGATCACCATGCCGATTCCGGTCTTTACACCCGCAATACGACCGTTCTCAACAACAAGTCCAGTTGCCATGTCTTGCCAGAAATCAACGTTTGGATTCCGCTCGAGCAGCAATCGCCATTCCTCGGCAAACTTCATTCGGTCATTTTGGGTACGCGGAGACCACATAGCAGGCCCCTTAGAGAGGTTCAGCATTCTGAATTGAATTGCACTCAAGTCACTGACGATCCCACTTCCGCCACCAAGGGCATCAATTTCACGAACGATCTGACCTTTCGCCACACCGCCCATCGCGGGATTGCAGCTCATCTGTGCAATCGTATTCATGTTCATTGTCACCAACAACACAGAACTCCCCATCTTTGCAGCAGCATTCGCAGCTTCACAGCCGGCATGCCCACCACCTACAACAATAACATCGTATTCTTTCAACATCTCTTTAAACTTTGACGTGGCACAAAATTACCACCAATCCACTTTTAAATCTTCATGTTTCACGTGGAACGAAACACGGCTATGATTTCAATTCAATCAGCTGGAAGTCGAGTCAAGACCAATTTATATTTCATGCGTACTCATCACATCTTTGATTAGTCCACTATTTTATATGCTAAGGTTTCAGTCGAAAAAGAGAGAAAACACAATCGCAGTAGTTTGCCAGATCACCGAATCTCGACAAAATGAAAAATCAAATAATCGATTTCAACTGAACAAAAAGAATTATCACGGTTTCTTCAACAACATCCATCAAAAAGCTCGACATCCATATAGGAGTACTGCCAATTCAAGAACCAAAGCACACTTCCCATTCATTCAAACAACACCCATATTTCGACCTTCTACGTAAGCCTCGAAAAGTATCAACTTTAAAATTCCCCCAAAAATGAGTAGTCCTAAAAGACAATTCAGCCTACAATTCAACTTACAACGTTCAAAAGATTACACACTGCAAAAGAACTCATCACTTCGTAAAACCCGAGGCACCCCTGTTTCACGTGGAACACAAAGCTCAGCTCAATGAAATCGAGACAACATTCGAAAATCGTGTGTCGAACGGATAATTTGTTTCACGTGGAACGAAAATTCGGCAAGCTCTTTACATGGAACAGCCACCTCCAAAGCACGCCTGTTTCACGTGAAACTTATCAAGGAAAGCGAAGCATCTTCCTTCTGACGCATCAGCTTCTCATCAGTTTCCCCTTTGTCCTTGTAACCGCACAAATGCAAAACTCCGTGAATCGATACCCGATGTAATTCATGTTGGAAAGAAACTCCAAATTGATTCGCGTTTTCTTTCACGCGATCAACACTTACAAACAGATCGCCTGAAACGATGTTCTCGAAACAGTAATCGAAGGTAATGATGTCCGTATAGTAATCGTGTTGTAAATGCTGCTGATTAATCTCTAACAGGTAATCATCGGAACAAAAAACCAAAGTAATATCACCTAGTTCTTTGCCCTCTTTTTGTGCTACTTCGCTAAACCACCCAACAAAAAAATCCGGAGATAACTCCAGATTTTCCGTGTCTTCATAATATATCTCTACCATTTATGCTCTATTAAAAAAGATGTTTACAACCCTTCCGCCTTCATCGAAGCTCAACTCATCTGCCAGGTTTCGGATCAGGAAAATCCCGCGTCCGTTTTCCTTCTCGAGATTCTCCGGAGCGGTAGGGTCGGGGAGGTTTGTAAAATCGAAACCTGTACCTTCGTCTTTGACAGAAAAACACAATTTTGTTTCGAGGTCCAACACCTCAACATCTATATTCAGTTCTTTTTGAAAGCGATTCCCATGGATCACCGCATTGTTTACGGCTTCCGTTACTGCGATCAAAATGTTCCCGTAGGCGTCTTCGTGTACACCCAATGCGTCACAAACACGGTCGATCAAAGACTCAACCACAGAAACACTCGCCAACTCAGAAGGGATACTTACCTTTTCAATCACAGTACTACCAACACTCATTCTACAATAAATTAAACCTTAATGCGGATTAGAAGCCTTGGTTGAAGTACTCGCTCGCCTTGTCTCGGTAGTACTTTCTGTACATTGGATCCACGGAACGAAGCAATTCAACCTGCTTTAGTTTTTGCTGGTTATACTCGTCAATCCGTTTTTGGTTACTGTAATTGAAATCTTTTCCTGATTTTGATTCGCGCTTCTCTTCAAAGCCGCGCTCCATCAGCGCTTTTTCGCTTTCCAACAGGCGTGTCAAAATCTCTTTCTGGCGGCTGATCATTTCATTGGAGAACTTCTTATTGATCAAATCCTTCTCTTGTTTCTCCAATTCATTGATGAGTGGATTGAGCTTGTTTCCATTTCCTTTGCCATCCTTGTTCATCTCGCCACGCATCTTCTCCAGTTGCTGACGGATTGCGGTTTGTTGTGCAGCCATCTTCGCGATTTCCTTATTGCCCAGTCCCGGCATGCCCATCGGATTGCCTTCTCCTTGCTGCGAACCTGGCTTTTTACCACCCGGCTTATTTCCTTTTTCCATCTGCTCCAACTGCTTCTTAAGCATTTCTTTCATCCCTTTTGAATCTCCATCACTCGGCTTGGAACCTTTGCCGCCCGGCTTGTCACAGGAACCATTGCCCGGCATTTGGCTCTGCATTTGCTGTTGCATGCTTTGCAGACTTTCATTCAACATCAAAGCAAGGTTGTTGTAGCTGGTCATCACGTATTGAAGGTGCTGCCCCAACTCGCGTTTCCTGTGCTCATCGATGTCCTCCAATCCAAGGGCAAAGTTCTGGTTGATCTCGTTCAGCTCTTTGTCGATGAAAGAAGCTATCTTCGGCTGACGGCGGGCTAGTGCATTCAGACTATCCGCAACTACTTTTGTGTCGTCCACAATACTTCGTTGCGTCCTTCCGAGCTTGCGGTAGAAAGGATCTGTATCCCGTACTTTTGCAAATTTCAACATCACGTCTTCCTGTGTAAAACTGAGCGTCATGAGGCTTTCGAGAATAGAACGCAGCAGGTTGATATCTTCTTCGGCCTGTTCTTTCTTCGATTGCTGTTGGAGCTGCTCCATTTCAGCTGCCATTTTCTCCATCTGTTCTGCCGACTTCTGCTGACTTTCGCCGGCTTTCTTTTCCTTTCCTTTGTCGAGACTTTCTTTCGCCTCCTTCAGCTCATCGGTAATCTCCTTTTTCATTTCCTCCTGGTCACCGAGGTTCATCGGCTTCTCGAGGGATTCATTCAGGTCCTTCAGCTCCTTCAAATCTTCCTTGATCTCTTCGAACTTCTTGTTGATGTCGTCCTGTTTCTCTTTTGCTTTGTCATCACTGATCTTGTCTTTTTCAATGTCTTCTTTCAGCTTTTCCTGCTCTTTGGAAAGTTCCTTCAGCTCGTTTTCGATATCATCTATCTTCTCATCAACCTGCATTTTTTTCAGCATCTCAAGGCTGCGATCCAGCTGTTTGTTCATGTCTTCAGACTTCATTTCCAACTGGTCCATCTTGTCCTGAAGCTTATTCTTGTCCTGGTTCTTCATCAACTCTTCAAGCTTTTCCAGCAATGCTTTCAGCTCATCGTCCATGACTTCCTCCAGCAACTTTTGCAATTGCTCCTGTTTTTCAAGCAGCTCTTTGTCCATTTCTGACAGCTGATTTTTCTCGTCAAGGCTTTCGCTCATTTGCATTTGCAACTGCTCGAGACTTTTCTCCAAAGATTTCTGCTCCTCTTTCAACTGGTTCAGCTGGTTCATTTTGTTCCAGTCTGTGCTTTTCGAATTCATGATTTCTTTCTTCAGACGGGTGACATCCTTCTGGAAATCCTGTGTGCGCTTCAACAGCTCCGCCAGGTCCTTCTTCGCATCCTCCTGTTTATCGTCACGCTTGTCATTCAATTCAGACAGTGAAGGCAGGGCATAGGTATAGGTTTGGGAACGTGCCGATTTACTTCCATTGACACCATCGTTGTCGTAGACGACAAAGAAGTATTCAATCTTGTCTTTCACTTTCAGGTTTTCGCGGCGGAAATCGACTGCATGGGTAAAAGGCATTTCCGTACCATAGGTCTTCGCAACCGATACTTTGTGCTCGTTCTTTTCACCGTTTTCAGACACAATTGTGTAGACGAAGTACAGCGCATTGAGGCCATGATCATCAGAAATGGTCCCTGAAAAAAAGCGGATCGCATCTGAAACGGAATCCTTTTCTTCGGTTGTATTGATCGCCGGATAGGCATCCTTGACCACAGAAATGCGGTAGTTCAGGGAATCCACTTTACCGGTTGACTTATTCGTCATCCAGACATTCAGGTCTGTGGAATTCCTGAATCGTTTGCTGACCTTGAAACCTTCTTCCTGGAAAGTCTGCGTTGTATCGTTCCACTTAAATCTCACCTTGCTCGTGTTCTTCGTCAACACGCTCCATTCAACAGAAGCACCTTCCGGCAATTCGAGATCGCCGGCGTTGGATATCATTTCTTCTTTGCGGCCGAGGTATGCAGGGAAGGAAACACGCGCTGCGAAACGACCGATCGCTGCTTTTGGAACTACGCCAAGTTGAAACCTTTCGCTTTCAAATCCATTTGCTTCGAAGTAGAAACTCGTTGATTCTTTGACCTTCTGAAGTACATAGAAACTGGAGACCTTCGATGTTTTGTTCATCAGAAATTTGCCCTGGGAACTGACGAGGTAAACACGTTCCGGTAATCCGGAACCCAATGTTTTCACTTCGATAGGCGCATCTTCACCCTCTTCGATCGCGGCCAGGTTCGTGGTCAGCACAAAACGGAAAGGTGCCTGCGGCTTAAACTGCCTGTCAAAATGTACAACCCGTTCTGTTCCTTGTGTCAGCAGGGAAGGGAAAACGATTGCAATCAACACAAAAACAAGCAGCACCGGCAATACGTACTTAGCATAAACGAGGTTCTTCTTCAGGTTGATGCCATTCACAAAAGGAATCGCCGACAATGTTTGAGAGCGCTGCACGACACTTGCGCGGATCAGCTCAAAATTTACATCCTGGTTGCTGAGCTCATCATTCAGTTGTAGGGTATTCAACAGGCGATCTGAAACATGCGGAAAAAAGGTCCCGATGATTTTCGAAGCCTGGTAGCGATCAATCCGCTTGCCAAAAGAAACGAGCTTCAGCAATGGGATTGCAAAGTACTTCACGAACAGGAACAGATTTACGGCTATAAATCCAAAGAATAAAATGCCCCGGAATATCGATCCGAACCGCCCGAAAAACTCCAGAGAAACGACCAACAGGTAACTCAACAACAAAACACCGAGGAAAAGGATACCTCCTTTCAGCATTTCATTCTTGTAATATTTTCTTATAAACGCATCAATTTGATTCAATAAATGTTCAAAAGGCTCCATCTCACACAGTTTAATTCCAGAATAACTTACTAAAGTATAACTTATTACTCATACACTGCAAACAAAACAAACGTTCACCTCCAGATTGAAATCCAAAGATTATCTTTGTGATAAAAAATAACTATGTCAGATAAACCAGTTCGCGTCCGATTTGCGCCCTCACCGACAGGGCCTTTACACATGGGAGGTGTACGCACAGCGCTGTATAATTACCTCTTCGCCAAAAAGAATAACGGCACATTTATCATCCGTATTGAAGATACAGACCAAACCCGTTTCGTGCAGGGCGCCCAGGAATATATTCTGGATGCATTGGCATGGTGTGGCATACATGCAACCGAAGGACCTGGAATTGGTGGAAACTATGGACCCTATGTTCAGTCGGAACGCAAAGCGATGTACAAACCGTACGCGGAGCAACTGGTTGCTGATGACAAAGCGTACTATGCTTTCGACACCCCGGAAGAGCTGGACCAGGTCCGCGAAGCTGCGAAAGCGATGGGCATGCCGAACTGGCAATACAATGTCGTGACGCGTGTTTCTTTGAAAAACTCCCTCACTTTGCCTGCGGATGAAGTAACGAAAAAGCTCGAAGCCGGCGAACCTTATGTGATCCGCATGAAAATGCCGCGTAACAGAGATGTCCGTTTTGAAGACATCATCCGCGGATGGGTAACGGTGAATACGAATAACCTCGATGATAAAGTTTTGTTCAAGAGCGATGGCATGCCAACGTATCACCTCGCCAACATTGTAGACGACCACGAAATGGAAATCAGTCACGTGATCCGCGGGGAAGAATGGTTGCCCTCTGCACCGCTGCACGTTTTGTTGTACGAAGCATTTGGCTGGGACTGTCCACAATTTGCACACTTACCTTTGTTGCTGCGTCCGGACGGAAACGGTAAGCTTTCGAAGCGTGACGGAGATCGTCTCGGCTTTCCTGTATTCCCAACGGATTGGTTGTCCGCCGAAGGAGAGAAGTTTACAGGTTACCGCGAGCAAGGCTATTTCCCCGGAGCATTTGTGAACATGCTTGCTTTCCTCGGATGGAATCCAGGGACGACGCAGGAATTGTTTACGATCGAAGAGCTTGCAGAAGTATTTACACTCGACCGTGTTGGAAAAGCAGGCGCTAAATTCGATGCGGAGAAAACCAAATGGTTCCAGCAGCAATACCTCAGAAATACCCCTGATGCTGAGTTGGCAGCGCTATTATCGCAGGAATTAAACAATAAGTACGATATCGCTACACTCGAACAGGTTTGCAAACTCATGAAAGAGCGTGCCACTTTCGTCAAGGACATCGCTGTTGAAGGTGATTATCTGCTCGATGAGCCTACAACTTACGATGCACAAACCGTTCAGAAGAAATGGAATGCACAGGCGCCGGAGCTGATGACAGCATGGAAAAACATCCTCGCTGCAACAACGCCTTTCGAACCGGAAGTAATTGAAACTGCTTTCAAAGCTTTCCTGGCAGAGAAGAATCTCGGAATTGGTGCAGTGCTTCCGTTGTTCCGCTTATTGCTGACCGGTGTTGGCATGGGACCAAGCATGTTTGAGATTGCTGCTTTCCTCGGAAAGGAAAAGTGTATCGAAAGAATGGACAAAGGATTACAAAAATTATAGATCACCAAACCGGGTATTGAAAAGTATCCGGTTTTTTTATACCACGCATGAAACATACGATAGAAGTACGCGGGATCCGGCTGTATGCATTCCACGGTTGTCTCGAAGAAGAAGCGCGTATCGGTCAGCATTATTTGGTTGATGTCGTGATGGATACCGATTTCCAGCAGGCCGCAGAACTAGACACACTGGAAGATACGATTGATTACGTACAGGTAAATCGCATAGTGACAGAAGAAATGGCCATACGCTCCAAACTGATCGAACAAGTTGGATACCGCATTGTCAACAGGTTGAACAGCGAATTGAAACGGCTGCAAGGTGTAGAAGTAAAGATCATCAAACTTTGTCCACCGATCAACGGAGATGTCGACCATGTTGCTATCACGATCAATACCAGGAAGTAACAAAGCACGTTTTCAGAGCCGTTATCAGGAAATGAACTATTTTAGATTTTGCTTGTAAGTAAAGACATTAATGCTTACATTTGCACCCATCTGGTTTCGTGGCCGAGTGGCTAGGCAACGGTCTGCAAAACCGTGTACAGCGGTTCGAATCCGCTCGAAACCTCAAGGTTGTTAGTTCGCTGACAACCTTTTTTTGTATCCATAAAAAAAGAGGCCATTGAGCCTCTCTTCCTGATAATTCAATAGTACACTACTGGTAAACCACTTGCAGCGGACTGTATTTATTGATCTTGTTTCCTGCCTGATCGACAGCTGTGATGTAATAAAAATACTTGCCTGCCGGTACTTTTTCTCCGAATTTATCGAAGCCATACCATTTAAAATCTCTGTCTGAAGAGCTAAAAACAACCTGGTTCTTATCATTCAGGATCGTTACCTGGAAATCGGACAGGTATTGCGTTTCTACGAACAGGTAATCATTGTCATTGTCACCATTTGGCGTAATCACATTGCTCAGCTTGCCAATCGTAGCTTCCCTGACTTCCTGCTTTGGAGTAACTGCTACAGCAACCGGTCTTTCGACTTCCTCCGGTGCAACATCCTCTTTGGGTCTTTCAACACTGTTCTGGGATTTTACAATCGGTCTTTCAGCTGGTGGAACGGGCATCCTGAATGTTTCATAATCCGTTGCGTCTTCCGTATAATCCGGATATTCAGACAATACTTCCGACTGTGGTGTTCCAGTATGAACCGCGTTAACAGGTTTATTTTTTCCTTGCTTTTCAACATCCTCCGCAGCAGTAACGGACTGTTGAGAAACCACTTCTTCAGCTGGTAATTCTTTATTTTCGGGAATAACCTGTACCTTTTCCGTCTCCTTTACAGGATCTGACTTTGGAACCAGTAGTACAGCTGTACCCGCAATCACCACGGAAGAAGCGACTCCTATCATCCATTTGCCGGCGACAGAAAGTCCTTTCGTAGCAGCAGATGCCGCTGTATTTCCGAGTTGGGACTGGATACCCTGCCAAAGATCAGCCCTGACGGGTGCTTCGTGCCGGCCCAGCTTTTCGGAAAAAAGGTCCTTTATATAATCTTTATCGTTCACTGTTCAATTTTTCTAATTGTGCTCTTAAATAAGCTCTCGCCCTTGAATATTGTGATTTGGATGTGTTCTCCGTGACGCCAAGCAGGTCGGCAATCTCTTTGTGACTATACCCTTCTATGGCAAACAGGTTAAAAACCACCTTGTAACCATCCGGCAATTTCTGAACCAGCTTCATCAGATCTTCTGCTAGCAGATTATCCATGGTGCTTTCCTGGGCTGAAATTTTGTAGTCCACATCTTCCAGTTTGCTATCCCCCAAATGTTTCTTGTTCCTGCGGATCGCATCCAGTGACGTATTCACCATGATGCGGCGTACCCATCCCTCCAACGAGCCTTCCATCTTAAAGTCCGGAAGTTTGTTGAACATCTTGATAAACCCGTCCTGCAAAATATCTTCCGCCTCTTCTACATCTTTCGAATAGCGAAGACAGACAGCCATCATTTTGGGAGCAAACTTTTCAAACAACATCCGCTGAGCTTTGGCATTACCTTTTACACATTCAACTACCAAGGTTTCGTCATCCATAACTCTTGCTTATCTATCAGACTTTCTTTTCAAATAAAAAGTTGCACCGCATCCAAAACTAAAAAGGAAAACAAGTACTTTCGTTCTGTCAATAAAGATAAGACATGTTTAGATATCCCTTCTTTTTTTATTTCAGCTGCGCCGTACTCATCAGCAATCCTGGAAATGCCCAAAGCAAACTTTCCGCTGGAAATTGGGAAGCAAAGCTGAAAATCAATGATGTAACTGAGCTTCCGTTCCGATTAGAGGTATCTAAAACCCGGAAAAAATACAATTTTACGATACACAATGCTTCCGAAACCATTGCACTGGGAACACCGGTTCAGCAGGGTGATTCCATGATCATCGACTTTCCGAACTTCCATTCCTCTATTCATTTCAAGGCCAACAACCTCAAAAATATAGCTGGTTACTGGATCAATTACAACAAAGGCGAGCAGTACAAAATACCTTTTCAGGCCAATTATTGGAATGCCAACAGCACTCAAATTGAAAAAGCTACTGAACACGATTTGACAGGTCGCTGGAAAACAACTTTTGATGCAGAAAAATCTCCATGGATGGCCATTGGTGTTTTCGAGCAAAAAGGGGAGAAGATCACAGGAACGTTTTTGACAGAAACCGGTGACTTTCGTTTCCTCGAAGGAAAAGTGAAAGGCGATACCATGAACCTTTCCTGCTTCGACGGATCACACGCTTTTCACTTTACCGGTGTTTATGAAAATCAAAAACTGAACGGAACCTTCTACAGCGGAAAACATTTTGCAGGAAGCTGGGAAGCCGTGCTGGATCCAGGATTTGAATTGCGTCATCCGGATTCGGTTACCTATGTCATTAAAAATGAACCTGTTGCTTTTAAAATGAAAGACCTGGAAGGCAAAGATTTTACTTTTCCGAATCCTGCTTACAAAGACAAAGTCACGATTATCCAGATCATGGGAACCTGGTGCCCGAACTGCATGGATGAAACCCAGTTTCTGAATGAGCTTTATGCGAAATACCATGCACAGGGTTTGGAGATCATTTCCATCGGTTACGAAACGCCGGTAGATTTTCAGCAGCAGGTAGAAAAAATACGCATGCTGCAAAAGAGACACAACCTGGATTTCACTTTTCTAGTAGGCGGTCAGGCGAACAAAGCTTTAACTTCCCAACAATTTCCAATGTTGAATGAAATCATTTCTTATCCAACTGCGATCGTAATCGGAAAAGATGGGGAAGTGAAAAAAATTCACACCGGGTTCAATGGACCTGGAACCGGAAAGCTGTATACGGATTATGTCAACAGCATGTCTTCCTTCATCGAAATGCTGTTGCAGGAAAAATAAGATTAGTCTTCACGAACAGCTGGTCTTTCCGGAGCATTTCCCAAAATCCAGGCAGTGTGAAAAACCAATGTGCTAACCTGCCGAATCTTTTCAAAATTGATGGTTGCAATCTCATCCGTCTCCTCGTGGTAATCTTCATGGAAACCTCCAAAGTAAAAAATCGAAGGAATCCCATTTTTCGCAAAATTATAATGATCCGAGCGGAAATATAATTTTGTTGGATGATCCAATGCATTGTAAGTATAATCGAGTAATAAGGTCGAATATTTTTGATGCGCCTCTTCATGTGCATCGTGCAGATCGTCGCTCATCAAATTGGAACCGATGATCGAAACCTGGTAGTGGTCTTTTTCCAAAATTGAATCCGTAACTCTGCCGATCATGTCAATGTTCAAATCGGCAACAGTTTGGGCCAACGGAATCCATTCGTGCTTAACATAATATTCTGATCCTAGCAAGCCCATTTCTTCAGCCGTGAGACCCAGGAAAATATACGAGCGTTTTGGCTGTTCTCCGTTTTCTGCTGCTTTTTGAAAGGCTTCTGCAATCTCTAATAACGCGGAAGTGCCTGATCCATTGTCATCTGCGCCGTTGTACACTTTTCCATCCCGAACACCGAGGTGATCATAGTGTGCACTTATCACAATTATTTCATTTTTTAACACTTCATCACTTCCTGCGACATAGGCAATGATGTTTGAAGTCTGCGGCTGAAACTCCGGATAGAGTTTTCGGACCAATGGAAAAGATTGTTCATAACCTGATTGACCAGGTACGAAAGACAGGTTCAGATTTTTGAATGTTTGCTGCAAATAAGCCGCTGCGAGATACTGGCCAGCTTCGCCCGACTTTCTTCCTTGTAAGGAATCAGAAGCTAAAACTGTCAGGTGCCTGCGCAAATCCAAAGTATCTATGTATTTATCGTATTTTTCACTTAAATCCTGCGAATAAGAAGTGAAAACAGAAAGACAGATGCTACCTGTCAAACAGATCAATGCAACTTTGGATTTGCCGGTCATACCTTAAAATATTTATAGTGCTATTTTTTCAACCCTACGCTGGTGTCTCCCACCTTCAAAAGCGGTTGCAAAAAATACATCCACAATGTCTATTGCTTCTGCTTCGCTGATGAAGCGCGCAGGCAAAGTCACAATATTCGCATCGTTGTGCTCTCTCGCAAGTTTCGCAACTTCTGAATTCCAGCACAATGCGCTGCGTACACCCTGGTGTTTGTTCGCTGTCATGTTGATTCCGTTTCCGCTTCCGCACAAAAGGATGCCCAATGTTCCGGGATTGTTTTCAACTTGTGTAGCAACGGGATGACCAAAATCAGGATAATCGATACTTTCTTCTGAGTAACATCCTTTGTCATCCAGGGTAAAACCTTTACTTTGCAAATGTTTGATGAGGACCTGTTTCATTTGAAATCCTGCGTGGTCACAACCGATTGGAATTGTTAATTGCTGCATATTTGACTTTTTTCTTCAAAGGTAAGCCTTATTCACAATTCTGCCAAGTTATAAACAACGAGGATTTTAGAAGAGGTCTAAAGCCTTGAAAAACAAGGAAGGCTGCGGATTGAATATGAACAATAAAAACGTTACTTCTGTGAATTACGTCTGAAACATTGTTGTAAGTAATCCTTGTTTTATTCATTTTAAATTTAAATTAGGTTAACATTTGAGATATGCAAGTAAAGTTTTGGTCATTTTTAAGAAATATACACACGGGTTATCACTATCCAAATGGCGCTATTCTGACTAAAAGTTATTGCACATCGCACTTTTCCCAAAATTGTTTAAAACTCCATTTCACCAAGATTATCAAGTCATTCCATGAAATGCCTATGTTGATAAAATGACTACATTTGATAATAACTCAATAAAACAAAAGATTACCTAAGTTTTTCTACACATATGAACATCCTATATAAAAGAAATAAAAATCTTTTTAAAATAAATTTTTCTATTCTATTTATAAAAAAGGGATTATGCTGTTCATTTTGTTTGTTGCATTCTTTTGCCTATCTTCAGGAAAAGGACAGTTTGACAACCCGGGAATACTACTATTCAACAGGCGAAATTTCGAGTAAAGGAATAATAAAAAACGGCCAGCCATGGGGCGCGTGGCGCAATTACTATCCTTCGGGGATTGTGAAAAGCGAAGGAATAATAAACAACGGAAAATCGGACGGCGCATGGAATTTTTACACGGAAAACGGTCATCTTCAAAAAACGGTCACCTATCAACAAAATATTAAAAACGGTGTCTGCCTGATTTACGATTCACTCGGCCGGATCCAGGTTGAAAGCACTTATCGGAATGACACCCTGCAAGGAATCGCGTTGACCTACGAAAATGGAAAAATAAAATCGGAGACCAATTATAAAAACGGTAAAAAGGAAGGCGCCGAAAAAATCTTCGATCCTACAGATGGCCGGCTCCTGGAAACGGTCCGGTACAATGCAGGTCAGATAGAGTCAAGTCTGCGCTTAAACCGCTATGACCAGAACCATCGGAAAACGGGATTGTGGCGAACTTACTTCCCGAACGGAAAGCTGAAGTCCAGTTGCTTTTATGAAAATGACGAGCCAGTCAGGGACTGCGAATCCTGGGATGAAAAAGGCTATCCGCTGCATGAACCGACCGCTGTTGTTGGCTATGATTTCCCGGAGATCCGGCAGGTTTTTCACCCCAATGGGAAAGTAGCGGAAACCGGGGCATTCAGCCACGATTATAAACAGGGCGTTTTCAACCGCTACGATTCTACGGGGATTCTGCTCGGTTCGTGGCTTTATAAGGCCGATACGTTGCAGGGACAGGGTTTTGTATTACCGGATGGCCGTTACGACAGCACGTGGGTCTTTTTCTATCCCAGTCAGCAAATCAGCTCCAAAGGAAAATACAAAGAAGGCGTAAAAACGGGTCCGTGGAGTTATTATTATCCCAACGGCCATAAAGAACAGGATGGCTATTACCGCAAGGGCCTTGTGGATGGCAGCTGGACCTGGTATTATCCGAACGGTGGGATCCGCAGGACAGAATCTTTCAACCGCGGTTTGCTCGAAGGCTTGCAGACGGAATATGATTCGCTCGGCAACAAGCTCAGCGAAACGAATTATGAAGCCAACATTGTGACCGGGAACTGGTACTACCATGTCAACGACCATACTGAAAAAGGTGCGTACGAAATGGGACTGAAAACCGGTCTGTGGAAATACTATTACCTGGACCGCACGCTAATGTTCAAAGGTACTTTCAAAGACGATAAGCCGACCGGCAAACACGTAACCTATTTTCCGAACGGTGCGAAGCGCTATGTCCGCAAGTACAAAAACGGGGTAAAACAAGGACTCTGGAAGGAATTTGACGAAAGGGGAGAGCTGTTGCACGTATTGGGCTATAAAAACGACATTATGGTCTCTGCAGATGGAGAAAAAATCAGGAAAAAGAACCGCGAATGAGTGAAATACAAACGATACAATCCAATTATTTCAATGACTATTACGACAGGGGAAACGACTCCGGGCGTTTGAGCATCCTGCTGCTCGTATTTGCCTTTATTTTTTGTCCGTGTTTTGCCTTCCTCTTCAAGTATGTCGAGGCGCCGGATTGTTATTTCACAGCCTTTCTTTCAGGATCAATTGTATTTCCATTTATCTTGCTGCTCGAGCGATTCATTCCCGTGCTTAAAAGCAGGGTGCCGGTTTTGTATTTCATCTATTTCATCGGTATCACAATCTATGTCGCATTTGATCTGCGCGAACACCGTTTTAGCAATTACGATTATGCGTATTTCGTCGGACTTTTCGCGATATTGAATTTCGGCCTGCAGCGATTCTGGATGTCTATGCTGTATTTTGCCATTACGCTGACCACAGTAGCCATCCTGTATTCAACCGTCAGCAACCCGGAGTTCCGCGTATTGCCTGGCTTATCGGTCATTATCTGTTGCGGGAGTTTCTATTCGATGACCTATTACAGCCGCGACAAGATGATCAACCGCGTGCAGGATTACAACAATTACCTGAAGCGCATTGTCAATAACCCGGGGAACGGCATCGTGCTTTTTTACATGCGTGCAAATCAGATCACGGTTGTCGATTTCAACAAAGAAGCGAACGTGATCCTGAAAACGACTTCTGCCGAAGAGTTGGAAAATACCTTTCGCGACATCTGGACAGCCAATGAGCTGGAATACCTGAAGAGCCTCGATTTTTCGACTTCCTTTGGGAAAAGATATTCGTTTGCGAACCGCAACAAGATCATCGAGCTGAAAGTTGTACCGCTGAAACTGAAGAACGGCAATTACCTGCTGACGAATATCTACGACATCTCCCAGCAGGTGCGGGAGCAGAACGAGCTGAAGCAGAACGAGCGCAAGTACCGCAATCTCTATGTCCGCAATCAGGCCGGTGTTTTTACGGTTGATCTGAATGCGCGCATCATCGATTGTAACCCAACTTTCCAGGAAATTTTCGAATATACGCTCGGCGTCAACCTGCCGCTTTTCGGCAATGACAAACACGATGAATGGGCCGGGATCCTCGATGTGCTCGACGAAAAAGAAAGCCTGCGCAACCACCAGACGGAAGTGAGACTCGACGAATACAATTCGAAATACCTCGTTTACAATTTCAACCTCGACAAGGAACAAAACCTGATCGAGGGAACAGTAGTTGACATTACGGAAGTCCGGCTGACCAACCAGGCGCTGAAACAAAGTGAGGAAAAATACCGCCTGATCTACGAACAGAGCAACGACTCAATTTTGCTGCTCGACGACGATAGAATTCTGGATATCAACCAAAGGGGTATTGAGCTTTTTGGGAAATCGGAAGAATTCCTGATCGAAAAAAGTCTCTGGGATTTTTCCTGGGACCAATCGCCGGAATCTAAACGAAGGTATGACGCCAATTTCGCGGAGCTGAAACAGAACAAGAACATCCGCTTCACGTGGAATTTCATCAACGGTTCCAATTTTATCGAAGCCAGCTTGTCGATGGCTGAGCTGACGATCGGCGACCAGGTTTTTTACCAGTGTGTGATCCGCAATGTTACGCAGCGCAACCAGAATATCCGCGCGCTGCAAAGCAGTCAACGCACGTTTCAGTCCATTCTCGAGAATACGCCTGAAGGGTTCCTGATCTTTAAAGATTCCGCCTGCGTCTATGCAAACTCGGAAGTCTTCCGGATTTTCAGCCTCAGCGTTTCAGGACCGGAGGACATCGTGCTACAAACGATCTTTACGGGTTATAACTACGCAAAATTTGAAAAATTACTCGCCGAGCACTTGCAGGACAGAAAACCCAAAGAGCAGCAGCTCAATTTTTTCATCGGCGGCAAGCTCGTCGAAATCGACCTGACAATCGTATCCACTTTGTTCGAGGAAAAAGAGGCTTTGCTGCTGATCATCAAGGATGTTTCCGTGCAGAACAAGCTCTCCAAGGAAATGCTGCGTGCAGAGCTCGCCGAGGAAACCAACAAACGCCTGGCCAAAGAGATCGAGGACAGAATTTATGCAGAAAACAAGCTGCAAACCGAATACCTGCGTACAAAGGCGATCTTTGACAGCTCTGCGAATACGCTCCTGCTCACGCTGACACCCGCGCTGAATTTCTCGACTTTCAATTCCCATTGCCAGCATTTTTTCCAGCTGCAAACCGGTCATCAGATGGAGGTCGGCATGCGCTTTGAAGCCTGTTTCAGGAATGTGTTTACCGCCGTTCAGCTGCGTTATTTCCGCACGATGGCCAACGGTGTCAAACAAGGAAATTCATTCCAGCTCGAAATCGATTTTGTTAATAAGAACAAGGTCCGCATCTGGCTGGAGCTTTACCTCAACCCGATCTTCAATACCGAGGGCAACGTTTCCGAGATTTCGCTCGTGGCCCACGACATTACCGACAAAAAGATCAACGAGCGTGAGATCATCCAGTCGTTGAAGGAAAAAGAGGTCTTGCTCAAGGAAGTGCACCACCGCGTGAAGAACAACCTCCAGGTAATTTCGAGTATCCTGAACCTCCAAAGCTCGTTTATCCAGGACGAGAAAATCCTCGACATCCTCGAAGAAAGCCGGCACCGCATTCGTTCGATGGCGATCATCCACGAAAACCTGTACCGCACGACAAACTTCTCATCGATCAATTTTTCAAGCTACATCACCGAATTGTGCCGCAACCTGATTTCGTCTTACCAGTACAACAAAAAGACCGTCGTTACGCTGAAGCAAAAAATCGAGCATGTTGAATTAAATCTCGATCAGGCCATTCCCTGCGGATTAATTATTAATGAATTGATTACAAATTCGATGAAATATGCATTTAACACGCAGGGCAAGGGGACTATCTTTTTAAATTTAAAAGAACGGCAGGAAATGATCGAGTTAACCGTTGGTGATAACGGAATTGGATTGCCGGACGGATTCGATTATTTACAGACTGACTCACTTGGTCTTCAATTAGTTGTAACCCTTGTGGAGCAATTAGATGGCGAGATAAAAGTGGACAACAAGGATGGAATAAAATATTTCATTACCTTTGGTAAGCAAAAACTTTAACGATATGCTAAAGATTAACGTGTTGGTTGTAGAAGATGAATCGATTGTATCGAAGGATATTCAACACAGCTTGAAGAAACTGGGATATTCTGTTGCGGGAGCCGCTGCAACAGGTGAAAAAGCCCTTGAATTAGCACGTTCTGAGCGTCCTGATGTCGTCCTGATGGATATCATGCTGAAAGGCGATATGAATGGCGTTGAAGTCGCGGAGGTCGTTAAACGCGAGCTGCTGATCCCGGTTATTTTCCTGACGGCTTATGCGGATGAAGCAACACTCAGCAAAGCGAAAGTCACAGAGCCTTACGGATACATCATCAAACCGTTTAAGGAAATAGACCTGCACACGTCGATCGAAATGGCGATCTATAAGCACAAAAAAGAAAGAGAGCTTGAAAAAGAGCGCGACCTGTTGTATTCCCTCGTGGAGAACAAAGAAAATTCGGACGGATTTATTTTCGTTAAATCCAACAGCAGGCTCATCAAGCTTAACACCAAAGATATTTTCTTCATCGAGGCCCTGAAGGATTACGTAGTCATCAATACGATTGATACCAGGTACACGATCCACTCGACAATGAAAGAGATCGAACAGAAAATGGGTACCGCCGAGTTCATCCGCGTACACCGCTCCTTCATTGTCCGCCTCGATAAAATTGCCTCGATCGAATTTCCAAATCTTCAGCTCGAGAACGACAAAAAATCCATTCCGATCGGAGGATCTTACCGTGATGATCTCAACAACCGCATCAAGCTGGTCTGAGTTCCGATCCTGAAAGGTCCATGGATCCAAATGCAAGAACCATGATCGAACTTCCGAATGATTTTGCCGAAAATGCCGTGTCTAAATCCGCAGATCCGATCTCTATCCGGTTGTACAGCGGAGACAAAGCCGTTCTCAACAGCCGCGTGACGCTGCGCCAGCATTTGTTCAGCTTTTTGCTCGAAGGAAAGAAGACAGTTTCTTACGCACAGAAAAGCGACACGATCGATCCTTCCCAATCCCTGATTTTATTAGCTGGAAATTGCCTGATGTCTGAAAAGCTGGCCGCAGAAAATGGAAATTACCGCAGCATCCTGTTTTTTTTTGACGCCGGGGTCCTGACGGACCTTTTTCTGAAATACAGCCACCTTCATGAGGCGAATCGTAAACCGGCTGCGCCGCAGGAACCATTCATCGTGTTCCCGAAAGACCCATTTATTCAAAATTTTCTCGCTTCGCTCGAATTGATGCTCGCCTCTGGTGAAATCTCTCCGGCCATGCGGCAGCTGAAATTCGAAGAGCTGATGCTCCATCTCGCGGAAAAAAATCCGGACCTGGTTGCGAACCTGCAACACGCAGTGCGCACCACAGAAGAAGAGCTGGATATCCGACTGACGGTCGAAAAAAACACCGACAGCCCGATGACCGTCGAGGAAATGGCTTTCCTCTGCAACATGAGCTTGTCGACTTTCAAAAGAAGATTTACGCGTATTTACGGATCTTCCCCAAGTCGTTGGATGCTGCTGAAGCGCATGGAAACCGCTGCGGGCCTGCTCGAAAAAGGGAACCGGAAGCCAAGCGAGATCTACCACCGCGTTGGTTACGAAAATCTCTCCAGTTTCATCCAGTCGTTTAAACAGGTGTATGGCGTCACGCCCGGCGAATTCCAAAGCGCGAGATTGGACGTTTAACGCTGTTTTTTGAACGATTTCCCTTATTGCGGATAATTGTCCCATCCATACCTTTGTCATGCATTTAAAACAAAGCATATGAAAAAAACGATGTATGTACTTGCAGTCCTGTTGTGGATCTGCAACGCGGCAAGCGCACAAACTTTCACGCTGAAAAGCAAAGATGTCGGCGGACAGGCAACAATGACCCAATTTGCAAATGGCTTCGGCTGCACAGGCAACAATGTTTCTCCACAGCTTTCCTGGGAAAATGCACCGGCCGGTACGCAGGCTTTCGCGGTGACGATCTACGACAAAGATGCGCCAACAGGCAGCGGTTTCTGGCACTGGGTCATCTTTGATATTCCTGCGGATGTGCACGAGCTGAAATCCGGAACAGGCGATGTATCGAAAATGCTGACGCCAAAAGGAGCGGTGCAGGCCAAAAACGATGCAGGCCAGCCGGGCTACTTCGGACCTTGTCCACCAGCCGGCCCTTCACACCAATACCTCGTGACCGTCTACGCGCTGAAATCAAAAATCAACCTCGACGCAAATGCAACATCGGCCTACATCGGCTTCATGCTGAATGCCCAGGCTTTGTCGAAAGCATCGATCGTTTTCTATGGACAGCAGTAAAATTCGAAATTTTTAAAAAAAAAGCCCGGCGTTGAGCAATCGGCGCCGGGTTCCTCCTTTGAAGGAGGGTAGGGAGGATGGCACCATGCATGTTGTTTGAAAATGAGAGAATTACATTTGTAAAAATGGGTGAAAGATTGTATCTTCAATCACATGAAGACCTACACACACAACCATTACAATCCGGATTTGAAAGAATACGCCCGTGAATTGCGTTCAGAAACAGTTTCCCGGGCAGAAAAATATCTTTGGAAAGTCGTATTATCCCGCAAGCAAACCGGAGAACGGTTTTTGAGACAACGGCCCATCGATCACTTCATCGTAGATTTTTTTGCTCCTGAAATCAAATTGATCATCGAAATAGATGGAAATTCCCACCATACAAAGGGAGATTACGACAGATACCGTCAAAATCGCTTAAAGGAATTGGGATATGAATTTCTGCGTTTTTCGGAAGGAGATGTCCTTTGGAATATTGATGAAATCAGTAAACAGATTATACATGGAATTCATTGTTTAAGGTCCTGATTCATAAATTAAATTGCTCTTTTTTAAAGGCAGATTCGTTTGGCCATCCTCCCTGCCCTCCTTCAAAGGAGGAAAAAACAAAAAAACCGGGCTTTGCCCGGTTCTGTATTTTCGAAAATCGAATAACTTATTTCGCTATAAACCTTTAATCCAAAACCAGTTCGAGATTGATCTGCCTTTTACGCGTATCCACTTCGAGTACTTTTACAGAGACGGAATCTCCAAAGTTGTATTCCTTCTTCGTTTTGGAACCAAGGATGCGGTATTTCGCCTGGTCAAAAACAAAATGATCGCCCGGGATCTCGATCAGCGGCACCATGCCTTCGCACTGGTTGTCGTCCATCTTCACAAAAATCCCAAATTCCGCGATGCCGGAGATTGTTCCTTTGAAAGTTTCGCCAACCTGATCTTTCATGAACAAGGTCTGGAAATATTTATTGGACTCGCGTTCTGCTTCCACGGCTTTGCGCTCCATGCGCGAAATGCGCTTGCAGACATCGTCGAGCTGTTTGCCGTAGCGATGCGGTTTGTGTTGCAACTCCTCAAACAGAATGCGGTGCACCACGAGATCGGCATACCGGCGGATCGGCGATGTAAAGTGCGTATAATAAGGGAAAGCCAGTCCGTAGTGGCCAATGTTGTTCGTCTCGTAAGTCGCTTTCGCCATCGAGCGGATCGCCATGGTCTGGATCAGCGAATATTCATTTTTCAGGCGGATATCGGTCAGCAGGGAATTGATCGCTTTCGAAATTTCGTCCGGGTGCGAGAATTTCAAATCGTAACCGAACTTGTCGATGAACAACTTGAACACTTCAATCTTCGCCATGTCCGGCTTGTCGTGGCAGCGGTAAACGAACGGAATGATGTCCTTGTTCTTTTGCGCAGGCTTTGCAATGAAGGTCGCGACCTTTTTATTGGCCAGCAACATGAACTCCTCGACGAGTTTGTGGGCATCTTTCGAGGTCTTCAGAATCACGTTCACCGGGTTTCCGGTTTCGTCCAGCTCAAAGCGCATTTCTTCCGATTCGATGTTCAGAGCACCGTTATTCAAACGCTTTTTCCGCAGAATTTTAGCGATTTTATCTAAAAACAGGATTTCATCCTGGTAATCTCCTTTTTTGCCTTCGATGATTTCCTGCGCTTCTTCGTAGGTAAAACGGCGGTTAGAGTGAATGACGGTCTTCCCAAACCATTGTGCGTAGACCTTGCCTTTGTCGTCGATTTCAAAAACGGCTGAAAAGCTGTATTTGTCTTCATGCGGACGCAGCGAACAAGCCATGTTGGAAAGCTGTTCGGGCAACATCGGGATCACGCGGTCGACGAGGTAAACGGAGTTGGACCTTTTGAGCGCCTCGACATCCATCGGAGTGCCGGGCTGTACGTAGTGACTGACGTCCGCTATGTGCACACCGACTTCGGCATTGCCGTTCTCAAGCCAGCGCAGCGAGATCGCATCGTCAAAATCCTTCGCATCGACCGGGTCGATTGTGAGTGTCGTTACATCGCGGAAATCGCGTCGGTTCGCAATCTCTTCCGGATCGAGGTCCATCGTCACGAGCTCTGCAGCGGCAACCACTTCCTGCGGAAATTTGATGTCGATCCCTTGTCCAACGAGGATGCCGAGCATTTCTGTGTCGTTCGTCCCTTTCGAGCCCAATACTTCCAGCACTTCCCCGAAAGGATTTTCAGAAGATTTCGGCCATGCGGTGATCTTCACGAGCACTTTGTCATTGTCTTTTGCGCCGAGCAATTTCTCTTTCGGCAAATAGATATCAACTCCTGTTTTCTGGTTGTCGGGCACGAAAAATGCAAATTTAGGATGCATCTGAATTGTGCCTACAAATTGCGTGCGGTCGCGTTGCAGGATCTCAATGACCTGTCCTTCGGTGCGTTTCTCACCTTTTTTTGTGATCGAAACCCGCACGACATCGCCGTTGAGCGCATGATTGGTATGATTAGGGGCAATGTAAATGTCGGCAACGTCTTTGTCCATCAGCACAAAACCTGCGCCCCTGGCCGTCAGCTGAATCTCTCCTTCTACGGTTTCTGTATGGTTATTGCGGCGGAAAGTGCCATGTCCGGTTTCACTTAAAAAGCCATCGTTCGCGAGGTCTTTTAAAGCACTGAAAAGCTGCTTGCGCAACTCGCCTTCTTTGATATCGAGCCTTGCGCAGATATCCTTATGACTTAAATTTGAAGTTGGATTTTTCTCGAATAGCTTGCGGATCGAATGCAGTAGGGTTCCCTTGAATTTACTGACCTTTTTAACTTTTTTTTTGGGCATAAACTGTGAATGTACTGCTAAATTACGTAATTTTTAATCCTGAAAACAGGATTGATTGGTTATTCAATCATAACTTTGTAAAAATTAGCAATTATGAACGCAAGAGTAGAAGAGGCACTGAATGAGCAGGTATTGAAAGAAAGCTCGTCTTCCCAGTATTATTTAGCAATGGCTTCCTGGGCGGAAAACCAGGGTCTGAACGGAACCGCGAAATTTTTGTTCGCACAGTCCGACGAAGAGCGTTTCCACATGCTGAAACTTGTGAAGTTCATCAACGAAAGAGGAGGAAAAGCCATTATTCCTGCATTGGAACGTCCGCCGGTAGATTTCAAAAGCCTGGAGAATGTTTTTGAATCCCTGCTGAGCCACGAGATCGCAGTCACCGAAAGCATCAACAACCTCGTCGACATCTGTCTGCAGGAGAAAGATTATACGACACAGAACTTCATCCAGTGGTACGTTTCCGAACAGCTCGAAGAAGAAGCGCTTGCGCGTACAGTGCTCGACAAGCTGCGCCTGATCGGCGGAGACAAAGGCGGTATGTACATGTTTGACAGGGATTTAGAGAATTCAGCCATCAAACCCGTATTTATGGATGCCATCCCAACGAAATAGGAAAAGCGAACATCCTGATATTGAAACTTAAAACCCCTCATTGCCGTAAGTAATGAGGGGTTTATTATATTTGCCGGATGTTGAGAATCAGACTCTTTCTTTTTTTGTCGTTGTCGGTACTGCACGGATTTTCTCAAAATGCATACCGCTTCCGCAATTACTCGATCAACGACGGACTTTCCCAAAGTGCTGTAACCGCCATTGTACAGGATGAATTCGGCGCGCTGTGGATAGGTACGCAGGACGGATTGAACCGCTTTGACGGACAAACCTTTGAAAATTTCACCTCCGACAATACAAAAGGACTCGAAAGCGAATACATCACCTGTGCCCTGAAAGCGAAGTCCGGATTGCTCTGGTTTGGAACAGCGAACGGGCTTACCTGCTATAATCCCTACAAAGAAACTTTCACCGCCTACCAGCGAACCGATAAATTCAGCTTGCAGATCGAAAACCTGACGGAAGATCACACTGGAAACATCTGGTTCGGTACCACAACCAACGGCTTATTTTACCTGCCGAAGAATGGCAAAACAATCCTGCCTTGCGCAGCGAAACTGCCTTCCCAGAAAATCCATTTCGTGTCTTTCTTTTCGGAAAACGAAATGTTCGTGAGTACGGAAGACAAAGGTATGTACTTGCTGAACCTGCGCACGAACCGGTTCAGGCCGATCGAGATCCGCGGCAAAAAAGGGGCTTTTGTGCGGGTCAATATCATCCGTGCTTTTGAAGGCGGACAATGGCTGGTCGGAACAAACCAGGGCTTGTACATCCTCGATAAAAATGCGGTGCAGGCCGAGCCTTTTGTGCGAGAGCTGGATACGGAATACGGATTGCGCGATGTATCGGATATTCTCGTCGAATCAGGCAGCGCCTTTTTCCTGACGACAAAATCGCAGGGACTTTTCTCGGTCATTGAACGCAATGACGAGATCGAGATCCACCAGAGTACACAGGATATTTTCCAGAAAAATGCATTGCTTTACAACGCACTGAATGTGCTTTTCAAAGACAAAACCGGTACTTTCTGGGTCGGCACGGAGCGCGGCCTCGGCAGTTTCGACCCGCTGAACAAAGGTTTCCTGGGCGTTGGCCCGAGCGGCAATCTCAGCAAGGGAATCCCATCTCCAAGTGTTTGGTGTTTCGGGGAAGATCCGCTGGGACGCTATCTTTTTGTCGGTACAGACAATGCGATCTCCAGGCTGGACAAGGAAACCGGAAAATTTGAGCAATTTTTGCGGAATGGGGTCGATGGTTTTAATACTGAGCTGAACGAATCGACGATTCTGAGTTGTTATGTCATCGATGAAAATACACTGCTGATCGGTGCGACCGACGGCTTGTATACGCTGAAAACCGGACGCGGAAAAAGAAATTACAGCTTTCAGAAGATTGAATACAAAGGCGTTGCGAATCCGTCGAATTTCGAAAGGACCTACCGCATTGTGCACTGGCGGGAGCAGAAATATTTCATTGCGACAAAAGGCGGCGTGCTGCTGTACGATCAGGCGACCGGCAATTTCAGAATCTTTGAGCACAATCCGCAGGATCCCGGAAATACAATCGGCGCCGGCGTTTGCCGTTTCGTCTACAAGGACCTGAAAGGAAAAATCTGGTTTTCCACAAGTGCCGGCGGACTTTGTCAGCTGAAAGAAGGAAGTGACCTGAAAATCGTTCCATCGCGCTACAACAAAATCATTTCGAAATTGTCGCGCGACTACATCACAACGATCCTGCAAACCTCCGATAAAGTCTACTGGCTCGGGACAATGGGATCCGGTATCATCCGTCTGGATGTGAACAAGCACAAAGGCAAGATTTACAATAAAAAACACGGCTTGCCGAATAATGTTGTTTACGGGATTCTCGACGACGGTCTGGGCTATTTGTGGCTCAGTACGAACAAAGGATTGTCTAAATTCGACTGCAACCTCGAGAAAGCGGTCAACTTTACAGAAGTCGACGGATTGATGAGCAACGAGTTCAACCAGGGTGCATACATGCGTTCCCATTTGGGAGAATTTTACTTCGGCGGAATTTATGGTTACAATTATTTCGATCCGCGGGAGCTCGACAACATCGAAAAATCCATTGAGGTAAGCTTCATGAAACTGAAGATCGAATCCCAGTGGCTGAAACCAGGCGACGGACACGAGGTCCTCAAAACGACTATCGCCCAAACGCCGCGCATTGAGCTGGCTTACAATCAGCGCAGCTTTACGGTCAAATTCATGGCGCTCGATCTCAGCAATCCCGACCTGATCAACTACAAATACATCCTCGAAGGCTCCAACGAAGGCGAAATCCTCCTCGGGACTTCGAACCAGCTGCATTTCAATTCCCTGCAACCGGGCGAATATGTTCTGAAAGTCTACGCCCGCCTGGGGAATGGTGCCTGGAGCACTTTGCCGGCAACGATGGAGATCGAAGTGGCATCTCCTTTCTGGCGCACGGCCTGGTTCTGGGCAATCATCATTGCGCTGATCGGTGCCGCGATTTACTACTTCATCCGCAAAAAAATCGAATATGAGCGTCGTCAGCAGGTACGTCTCGAAATGAAGATCACCGAAAGGACACGCGAGATCCGCGAGCAGAACATCAAGATCGAAAAACAGAAGAAAGTGATCGAGGAGAAAAAAGACAACCTCGAGGAACAGAAGAAATTATTGGAGATAGAAAAGGAAAAAACAGAAAAACTGCTGAAAAACATCATCCCGGAATCGACCTATGAGGAATTGAAAAAAACCGGGAAGGCCAGCGCCCGTGGATATAAAACGGTATCGGTATTGTTCACGGACTTTGTCGGATTTACAAAGATCGCTGAGAAAATGAAGCCGGCCGACCTCGTCAATGAGCTCGATATTTACTTCCGCAAATTCGATGAGATCGTTGTGCGCAACAACCTCGAAAAGATCAAGACGATTGGCGATGCTTACATGTGCGCCGGCGGTGTGCCGGTGCGCAACAATACAAATCCGATCGATGCCTGTCTCGCTGCTTTGCAGATCCAGGATGCAATGGTCGTTATGCGCGAAGAAGCCATCAAATCAGGCCGCGATGTCTGGGACCTGAGATTGGGGATCAATACCGGCGAAGTAACGGCCGGTGTGATCGGATCTGAAAAACTGGCTTACGATATCTGGGGATCGACGGTCAACAAAGCGCAACGCATGGAAATGCTCGGTGAACCCGGAAAAGTCACCATTTCGGGGGAAACCTTCAAATTCATCGAGCCGTATTTCGAATGTACTTTCCGCGGAAAAGCGAAGGCCAAAAGCCAGGGCTTCATGGACATGTACACGGTTGACCGCATCAAACCTGAATTGTCGGTCGACGGCAACGGACTGTATCCGAACGAGCGTTTTCACCAGATCGTGAACCTGCATTTCTACAGCAGCATCAACTATTACAAGGCAGAGCGGCACATCATGAAGATCCTCGAAAGAAAATTGTCTCCGAAACTGCATTACCACAGCATCGAGCATACCAAAGATGTATGCAAGGCGATTGAAAGGCTTGCCCTGCTGGAAGGTGTGACGGATGAAGGGCTGTTTCTGCTGAAATCTGCGGCGACTTACCACGATGCCGGCTTTGTGGAAAGTTATGAAAAGAATGAGCCTGTAGGCGCCCGCATGGCGGAAGAGATCCTGCCGGGTTACGGATACTCGGAGCAGCACATCGACCAGATCAAGAAGCTGATCTATGTGACACAAATTCCGCACAATCCACAGTCGAAGCTCGAGGAGATCATTTGCGATGCCGACCTGGATTACCTCGGCCGCGATGACTTCCACGAGATCGCTGACAGGCTCAGGCTTGAATTGCGCGAGCACGGCAAAATCGACAGCGACCGCAAATGGGATGAGATCCAGGTCATGTTCCTGTCACAGCATCGTTATTTCACGGATACGGCCAAAAATTCGCGCGATGCGAAAAAGGCGCAAAACCTCCAGGAGATCAAGGAAAAGCTGAGCACCTATAACTACAAGGATTGAGCTGATTTTCAGATTTTAGAAAAATTAAGGATTGCACGTACCGGATTTCCAGCCGTACAGGCAAATAATGGCTAACTTGTCTGTACATTTAGAAAATAAGCCATGAAAATTCCGGTATTCGCAGCGGCAGCGCTGATTCTGTGTTGGGGAACCAGCTGTAATAACTCCGTCAGAAGGGAGCAGGAACAACACCTGCAACAATCGTTTTACGAGTTGATCTCAGACTGGGACATTTTGTATGTGCCGGTGATAGCGCCTTACCGCGCATCGAGTCTCGACAAAGGCGAAACCTGGCTGCTCAGCAATGACGCACTGGAAAGTTACCCCGTGATCTCTATTGGTGTCACCAACAATTGCATCTACGGCCGTGCCGATGCATCGACCTGGTACCTGATCGATACGCATTCACACATGCGGGCTACCTATGCCAGCAGGGCTGAATGTATGTCCGCATTGCAGGCACTGCAACTCCCGCAGCGGGAAATACGCACCTGCAATGCCTGGCACGACCAGTTGGCACACAGAAAACCTTGCTACTGGTATCCGGCGAAAGGTCAGAAATACCCGGAATATCCACCGCTGAAATCCGATCACGCGACAATACTGCAAGTCCACGGTGACTTGAGGGATCCGGAGTTCAAAGTCGCCCAGCAAGTCAGCACAAACCCAAACGGCATCTATTTTTTCAGGGTTGAATCCGATCTTCCCGACAATCCATTGCTGCATCTTTCCGTGAACAACGGTTCGCCGGTGCTGGCTGAAAACGGGCTGATCTTCCCGGTCTTTTCAAAAGACAATTACCTGGAATTGACCCTGTATGTGCCGTTCCCGGTTGCAGAAGCACACAAGGTACCTGAAAACGAAAGGGTACGCATTTTCAGGAATGTCGCCTTGCAGCAGGAAAGTAAGTAATTATCTTTGCGGAAACTAAAAATGGAACTTTCACCAATCCTGGAGATCAGAAGGGCTTTTCCGGCCGATGCACAAGCTTTAAGTGCGATCAGCGAACAAACCTTCCGCGACACGTATGCAGTTTTTAACACGCCTGAGAACATGGACCAATATGTGTGCGACAATTTCCATCCGGAGCGCCTGAGCCGGGAAATAGCCGCGCCTGAAAACACCTTCCTGCTGGCGGTAGAAAATGCAAAAATCATAGGCTTCGCGAAACTGTCCACACACAAAATACCGGGAGCATTGACAGGCAAACGCGCCATCGAGATAGAAAAGATCTATGTGGATCGCGATTTTCATGGAAAGCAGGTCGGCCCCTTGCTGATGCAGTACATCGTGGACCTTGCGCAAAAAGAACGATTCGAAGTCCTCTGGCTCGGTGTCTGGGAAAACAACCCGCGTGCATTCCGTTTTTACGAAAAGTGGGGATTTGTACGCTTTGGGGAGCAAATTTTCCAATTGGGCGATGACGCGCAAACGGACTGGTTGCTGTCCCGGAAATTGGATTGAAACCACAACTAAAAATCAAATTTTTAAGACTTAAGATACTGAATTTCAGCATCCCCGTAGACTACGGGTTTTCCCCGTAAAACTACGGGGTTTTGTTTTTTGTATGCCTGGAATGTTTTACCTTTAAATAACCGGTGTCATCTATTGTTCCTGTCATGCGGGAACAATGTCCGGGAAAACAAGTGTTAAAATGTTGTTTTTCAAATATTTAGTTTGTAATTTCCAATAGGATAGTATCAAAAACAAAGGTGATGAAAAGTCTTGCTATCGGTCTGGTGTTCACAATTTACAGCTGCGGAGCATTTGCGCAGACAGTTGTTTCTTCGTGTGCCGGCTCCGTCGAGGCCATTGCTTTTTATAACAATGATGCAGACCGCCTGGCCGTGCGCATCACGGATGCATACCAAACGGATTATATCTACAGCCCGACGATCAATCCGGGTTTGCGGGACAGCCTGATGCGTGCCTTGATCGCCGTTTACAATACAGACTTCCCTGCGCGGGACACGATCGCGGAGCAGCTTTGCATACATACATTTGCCAATCCGCATCTCCGGAAATTTGTCATTGCTGCCGACTCAACCCTGCCCTGGATGGGTCAGCTGAAGGAAGGGAATTTTCCTACCGGGAATCCCGTGATCGACAACCTCATGACGGTGTATGGCCTCAGCGTTGCCAACTACGAGGCATGGGGGTTTTCCCCTTATCATACGGTGATGCTGGAATCTGCTCAGAACTACAATATATTGGCAATTGCCGCCGAGTTTGAAGTGTTGCCAGGCGTTTTTTATGCCGAAGCAGAAGCCATGATGGGTGACGGAAATAATATTTTCGTAAAAGTCGAAGCGACCCACATTGAGCTCATTTATGCACGCGGATGGGCCGATTGCGCTTCCGGCTGTGTGAGCAAACGTTACTGGAAGTTCAATGTAGATTTTGACTGCCGCGTCGAATACAGGGGAAGCTACGGCGATGTTCTGCCGGTGGAAGAAACGACAGGGTTAATTGACAAAGAGGCGAACGCACACCTTGATTTTTATCCGAACCCTTTTCGGGATAAGATCAGCATCCGTGGCGTTGAAACAGAAGTTACAGTCGAGTTGCAGAACATACAGGGCCAGGTAGTGCGCACGGAAAGGACCCATGGAAAGGAGCTTGGCGACTTACAGGATCTTCCGCAAGGCGTTTACTTCATTCGCTTTGAAAGCAGGGGACAGACGGTACTCCACAAAATGATCCATGAATAAACCAGCAAATCATAAACAAAAAAGGTTCACCATCCGGTGAACCTTTTTTGTTGCAATCAATTTATAGCCTATCCGAACAATACGCTGGATCCGTAAGGGCTTTCAATCGGATTAACGATCAAAGTCGGGATTTGCGCATCATTGGTAATAATATATTGCTCATAAGTTGCCGTAATCACGCCCAACAGGTTATTCCTGTTCAGGTTCATGATCGCGATGAGGTCGGCATCGAGGTGAACGGCATGTTTCACGACTTCTTTGTCAAAACCGCTGACCGGAGCCAGGGTGGTCGTTACTTCAATATTGCGCTCAGAGAAGAACTTCTGTGCAAACTGAATGTTGGCTTTTACCTGGTGGCGCAGGAACTCATCCGTTTCATCCGGCGTAATAACGTGAACGCGGGATTTGAAATAGGTCGCGAGGTTCGCTACATATGCCAGTTTTTGTTTCGTCTCTTTGTTGAGGTCGAGCGGTACAACGATGTCATCGTAGCCGGTTGGCTTAATGGATTTTTCCTGTACAACTACAAATGGAACGGTGGAGTGCGTGATCACTTTCAGCGCGTGGCTGCCGGTGATGTGCTGCCAGCCGTGGCGACCGTGCGTACCCATGAAGATCAGGTCGGCATGGTGCTCGGATGCGAAATCGCCTATATCGTCAATAATATTTCCAACCCGCACAACAGGGATCAATTCGACGCCATTGTCTTTTTGCGCGATGAGGTCCTTCAATTGTTTCTCTGCATCTGCAATTTCTTTGTCCTTGGAAACGACATGCAATAAATAGATTTTAGCATCAACGAGTTTTGCAGTAGCCGTGGCATGCGCAAGCGCGTTATCTGCAACCGTCGTAAAATCGTGAGGCACAATGAATACTTTATTTTTCATAGGGTTGGATTTTCTGGTTTTACTTCGTCACAAATGTAAGTAAACATAGCCGGATTTGATATATTTAGGAGACATAATATTCAAAATTGTTCGCGTATTAGATCGAATCTCCTTACATTTGGACCAGTTAGAATAATTATAACCATCATCATCATTTGACCAAACACAAAGTGCACGTATGCAGATAGTTGGACGATTTTTAAAAAAAACAGCTGAGATTGGATACAAGCGTAATTTGAATAAAGGACTTGCTTTTGAAAACCAGATAGAAGCCCTTTTACTGCTGTTGAATAAAGCCCGGAAAACAAATTTCGGTAAAAACCACCGCTTCGCACATTTGCTGACTGAGCCGGATATCCTCTCGCAATACCAGCAGGAGGTTCCGATGATGGAATACGAAGAGTTTTATCAAACCTGGTTACACAGGTCGATCGATGGGGTGAAGGACAATACCTGGCCCGGCGTCATCAAATATTATGCGCTTTCTTCCGGCACCACCGGATCACCAAGCAAAAGAATCCCGGTTACCGAGCAAGTGATCCGGTCCTTCCAGAAAACGAGCATGAAGCAGATCACGACGCTGCATCAGCTGGATCTTCCGCCCTTGTTCTTCCAGAAATCGATCCTGGTGGTGGGCGGTTCCACACAACTCGAACAGATCCAGAACCACATTGAAGGCGATCTGAGCGGGATCCTGAAAAAACACACTTCCTGGATAGCATCGCCATTCGCGAAGCCCAGCAATAAAATTGCAGACATCAAGGACTGGAACCGCAAGCTGGACAAGATGGTGGAGCAGGCCCCGAAATGGGATATTGGTGTTGTAGCCGGTGTGCCGAGCTGGTGCATCATGCTGATGGAACGCATCATCGCGCACCACAAGCTCGAGTCCATTCACGACATCTGGCCAAACTTCCATGTCTATGTACACGGCGGCGTATTCGTGCAGCCTTACCTGAAAAGATTTGAACGTGTTTTGGGACAAAAAGTACATTTGCTGGATACATACCTCGCGAGCGAAGGCTATTTTGCCTACCAGAAATATCCGGGTCGTCCAGGCATGCAATTGTTGCTGAACACCGGTATTTTTTATGAGTTCATCCCTTTCAACACCGAATATTTTACCGAAAGCGGAACATTGCGCAACAAATACAAGGCGCTGACGCTCGACCAGGTGACCACCGGCGTGGATTATGCCCTTGTGATTACGACAAATGCAGGTCTCTGGCGCTACATCATTGGCGACCTCGTGCAGTTTACAGACCTCGAACAACGAGAGATCAAGATCACGGGCCGCATCAAGCAATACCTGAGTCTGGTCGGGGAACACCTTTCGCTGGATAATATCAACGAAGCCTGGGACCTGATGAGTGAAGAGCTCGGCATAGAGATCCAGGAATACGGAGTGTATTGTGATCCTGTGAACCAGAACCATTGCTGGACAGTGGGAACGGAAAATGAGATTGATACGGAAAAAGTGCTCGAAGTGCTGGACCAGAAACTGGCGCTGCTGAATGATGACTACAAATCTGTGCGCAAATACAGCCTGCAAAAACCAACCTTACAAAGGGTGCCGACCGGTCATTTCTACAAGTTCATGGAAAAAATGGGCAAGCTCGGATCACAGAATAAATTCCCGCGGGTCATGAACGAGCATCAGGCATCCGAATGGAGACGCTTCTTGGCTGAAAGGTCCAGATAGTATTTGATCACCCCATTCGAAATCACGACGAGGATAATCAGCGAAGCACCAATGTAAAATTGCGTGCCCAGTAATTTGTGCTCTTTCAGGATGACAGCCGCAAGGATAATTGTATACACCGGCTCGAGGTTGATGCTCAGCGAAACCGTAAAGGCTCCCAGTTTGTTCACAACATCGATCATGACCAGGAAAGCCACGGATGTACAGAGGATCCCGAGAAACAGCAGCCAGGCAAAATCACTCCCATCCATCGTGAAAAGTGCAGGTGTAAAATCGCCGTTTACAAGCAATACAACAGACAGGAAAACAATCCCGATCCCCATTTCATGCAGCGTAATTGCCGAAGAAGGTACGCCTTCCTTGCCCAATCGCGCATTGAAAACGGCAAACAGCGCAGCCAGCACGGCAGAGCACAATCCGTAGGTCAACGCGACATAATCGCTGGCGCTGAAATCTGCCGAGACAACGTAAATCCCGTAAATAACGATAGAGCCGAGGATAAATTCGAGCCAGGAAAAACGGCGCTTCATGATGAGGGGTTCCAGCCAGGTAACATGCAAAGTTACGGTTGAAAGGCACAAAATTCCGAGTGAAGCGGTTGACAATTGAATGGCTTTGTAGAACGTGATCCAGTGCAGCGCGACGATGATCCCGACGCCAAGGGTTGCGAAAAAATGTTTGCGGGAACGGATGCGCATCGGCTTTTTCAGCAACCAAAGTCCGATCAGCAGGGTCACAAAAGCGATCAGGATCCGGTGCCAGACAATGTAAAAAGCATCGAGGTGGATCAACTTACCCAGGATGCCGGTAAATCCCCAGATGAAAATGATGAGGTGCATCAACAGGTGATACTTGTATTTCGCAAACATGACACGAAGATACGCTTAAACCGGAATTTGAAAGGAACAGCGCCGAAAAATCCTCCCGCAACGGCAAAAAAGAACCCGGAACGATCAGGTCCCGGGTGCTCAGTAAATGATGTATAAAAGCTTAACGGATGCTCTTTTTCTTCTCTTCGACCTCCACAACTTTTTTGCCCTGGGTTTCGATCAATCCTTTCTGGGTTTCCTGGAGCTTGATGTTTTCTTCGACCTTTTTCTCAGCCTCGAGGATTCTTTTGCGGTAATCTTCAATGCTGTTCAGCAAAGTTTCTTTGTCCTTTTCGAGTCCTTTCTGCTCTTTCTGCTGGCTGGAAAGTATTTTTTGCTCGGCCTTCAGTTCTTCTTCAACACATTCGTTGCCCGCTTTGATCGCAAATTCCTTGAGCTTCGCACACATCGCGGTGTATTGTGCGCCATGTTCACGGCTCGACAAAAAAGCACCGCCGAGGTCGATGGCGACTGCAACTTTGACTTCATTTCCGGAGATAATGATTTTGGCATACGCGTCAAAAGGTTTTGATCCGACGGCTTTTAGCTTGCCCTGCATCATCTTGTATTCACCCTTGGATGAGCTGTATTTCCCGCCCCAATCCTTCAATTCGTTCTTCAGCTCTTTTTCTACGATATCTGCTTTTCCGAAGGGAATAGTCACCACGATCGCATTTTTGGAACCGACGCTGAAGGCTTCACTTTCTTCGGATATTTTGACTTCGTTGCCGGCAAAAGTGGAGACACTGATCAGTGTAATTACGGCAGTAATAAATTGTTTCATCTGTTTGTTTTTGGAGGAAAGATAACAATTTTTGACGCACCGGGAGGTTTCGCCCGGGATAAATCGGACAAACGAAATTGGCCGGCGAAATCCGCAGGACGAATCTTTGCGGAATGGGATTTTTGAATCCAAAATTGGTTAATTTTGCGGCATGCAATTCAAAGACATTGTCGGACAAGCAGAACTGAAGGCGCACCTGATCCAGGAAGTGAATGAAGACAAGATCAGCCATGCGCAGATGTTCCTGGGCAGGCCCGGATTTGGCGGATTGCCACTCGCGCTCGCGTTCATACAATATCTTTTTTGCGAGCAAAAAACAGCGCAGGACAGTTGCGGAACCTGTGGATCGTGCCGGAAAGTCACGGAATTGCAGCATCCCGATATCCATTTTTCATTCCCGGTTGTATTGGCCATCGATAAGAAAAGCGATGCATTCATCAAGGAATGGCGCGCACAGGTCAAAGCGTCGCCGTATTTCAACCTCAATCAATGGACTGCGCGCATCGACGACAAAGGCCGCAAGCCGATCATCGGAACAGAAGAAAGCCAGGAGATCATCCGCAAACTGACCCTGAAATCTTATGAAGGCGGATACAAGGTCATGGTGATTTGGATGGCGGAAGAAATGAATTCAACCTGCGCCAACAAACTGCTGAAGATCCTCGAAGAACCGCCCGCACGGACTTTGTTCCTGCTGTTGTCGGAATCACAGGACCAGCTCCTGCCGACGATCCTGTCGCGCACGCAACTCGTGAAAATTTCCCGCATCGGTCTCGACGATGTTGCGCAATATGTTCAGCGCCACAAGCAGCTCGATTCCTCGTTGGCCATCAGCATTGCGGCACAGGCGGAGGGCGACCTGATCGAAACGCTCGACCTGCTCGGTGCGCACGAGGAAAAAGACATCAACCGCGAGCTGTTCATCCAGCTGATGCGTGTTTGCTACAAAAAAGATGTACTGCCGATGCTCGACTGGGCAGAAGACCTTTCGGCAATCGGCAAGGAAAAACAAAAAACCTTCCTGAAATACGCGTTGCACATGTTCCGTCAGAGCCTGCTCAAAAACTACACGGAAAATCAGCTGACGCGCACCTCGAAAGAAGAAGATGCCTTTTTGCAGAACTTTGCGAAATTCATCACCGGCAACAACATCAATGGCTTCATGGAAACCTTCAACGATGCGCATTACCACATCGACCGGAATGCGAATGCAAAAATACTTTTCACCGAGCTCTGTTTCAAAGTGATGCGCTTCATTCATTTTGCGTGATCAAAAGACATCTTCTCTAAAAAGCGAAGCATCAGGCAACCGGTGATTCATTCCAAAAGCAGCCCGTTTCCAATAAAATTCCCTTTCTTTGCGCAAAACTTACTTTTATGTTACTAGGACTAATCCTGATTTATACCATTGGAAAATGGTTCGCAACCCTTGCGTTTGATTACAACAAAAACAGATGGGCGTATGCGATTCTTGGAATCGTTACTTATTATGGCGGGACCGTGATTTTCGCTGTTCTGCTCGGAATATTAATTGCGGCTACCGGAAATACTTCGATGCTGGATTTGCCAAGTCCCGTCCTGGGACTGATCACAATTCCTTTCGGATTGCTCGCAGCGTGGATCCTGCGTACTTCTTTGCAGAAACACTGGGAGAAACAGGCTGAGACAATAGTTTCAAATCCGGACTTGCTGGATGACTTGAAATAAGCAAAAAAGCAATGAGGCCCCGGTAAATTTTACCGGGGTTTTTTTGTGTCTTTTTGGATTGCCGGCGCAGGTGAATCGTTTATATTTGCAAGCAACCGCTACACGCCACTTCATGAAAAAGTATTTCCGATTGGGGCGGATGGAAGAAGGCAAAACCCAATATATAAATGAGAAATTGCGGAAATAAAAAAGTCCTGCGGCAACTAGGTTGCATACTGTTGCTTTCCACGGTCACTTCCTGCGCAGCGAGAAAAGAAACAACAACCGTGGTCGCCGAACAACAAATGCCCCGGTATTCCAAAGAACTCCTGCTTGCGGATTTTGATCTCCTGGCAAACAGCCTCAAAGAAGCACATACAGGCGTTTACTGGTATGCGACCGAACAACAATTCGACAGCATGGTCTCCGCACAACGGCTGAAAATAACCGGCAATCTCAGCACGCTGGAATTTTACAACATTGCGGCACCAGTGGTTGCGTTCACAAAGGAAGACCATTGCGACATCCATTTGCCGGAAGCAGCGACAGCCTATCTGAAGGAAAAGGGAAAGTTTATGCCTTTAACGGTAGTCAGCCTGAAAGGGAAAGTACATGTACTCAACAACCCAACACCCGATGTATCTATCCGGGGGTATGAATTGCTGGAGATCAACGGCAGGCCTATCCGGGAAATCTATGAACGGATCTTTCAAACGTTTGCAGCCGATGGATTCATTCTGACCTCCAAATACCGGGAGCTCGACATGCACAAACTGGCTGTGGAATATGCGAAAGTGATCGCACAGCCGGATGCTTTCGAATTGTTGGTGCGCAATCCGGAAACGGATGAAAAGCAATTGTTGAAAGTGAACGCGATCAGCAGGACGGAACTCTCGCAAATGGTCAAAACGCCTGAAATGCAAAAAATGTTCAAGACAGATCCATCCCCTGCAACGCTGGAATTCAGCGGTCCTGAAACGGCGATCCTGACCTGCAATACCTTCAGCAATCCCAACTATACAGCGGCGGGAATGGATTTCAAGACATTTGTACAACAGGCATTTGCAGCGATCAAAGCTGCAGGCGTGGAAAACCTGGTCATCGATATCCGGGAAAATGGCGGAGGAACGGAAGGGAATGAAGATTTCTTGTTTGCCTACCTGACGGATAAGGAATACCGCAAATATAAATATGTGCAGGCTTCTGCTTTCAGTTATTCCTTTTACAAATACACGGATTGCAGCGGGCGAAAAGACAGGAAGGAGCTGGAAGCAGATCTCCGGAAGGAACATGAAAGATCGGAAGACGGCAGAATTTTGCGCAAGCCGGGCATCGAACAGCCGGAACCTGTGCAGGTCGATCCATACCAGGGAAATGTGTATGTGCTGACAAGCGGGTGGACCTATTCCGGAGGAGCAGAATTTTCGGCTTTGATGCGGTCGCATACGAATGCCGTGTTCATTGGGGAAGAAACCGGTGGCGGCTATTACGGAAATACGAGCGGCTACAGCCTGGAGCTTACTTTACCGAAAACGGGATTGCAAATTGATATTCCACTTTTGAAATTTGTGCTCGATGTACGGGAGATAATCCCCACGGGCCGGGGTGTGCTTCCAGACCACGAAATTTTGCCTTCTATTCAGCAGTTCCTGGAGGGGACAGATGCAACGATGCAATGGACGAAAGCGTTGATCGAAAAAGGCAGGGAGCGATGACGGCCCACAAGCAGCAGGATTACTGACTGATTAATGCTGCGGTTCGCCGGTTTCAGGGATAAAATCCATTCAATGTTCCGGGTAACGGTTCGGCGATTTTTACTTTTCAAATCGGTATATGGCAATAAGTTATTCGAAATAATAAATTCTTTTCTTTCCGGCAATTACGAGATTGTAAAGGTTTTACTGCCTGACTGCTCCGCGTCCTAACGGTTAAGAACGGCCATTTTGCAGCACAATAAGCTCCATGTTTTCTTCCCACGTTTTTGGGCATTGATCCCAGTAGGCAGATGGCGCTATTGCGATCAATACATCCTCATCTCCTGTGATCCGCAAGGAAGCCTCGATCAAACTTAGAAGCACAAAAAAACGGCATCTCCTGAAAAAATGCCGTTTTTTGGTTGACCGAGCTACTTATAACAAGTCATTCAACGAACCTTTACTGTTGTAGTAAGAAATAATTTCCTTTTTATCGCTGTCAAAATAATTTTTCAGCAGATAATCCGCAAGATATTCCCGGTATTGTTCCCGGGAGATCTTCGGCATGTAGATAAATCCACGACCAACAGGTTTGTGCTTGATGAACTTTTTCCGCTCCAGAATCCTGACGATCGTTGAAGTGGTGTTATAAGCAGGACGGGGCTCCTCGTAAAGTGCGACAATGTCCTTTACGGTCGTCTTTTCAAGTTTCCACAGTTTAAGCATTACTTGCTCTTCTGCCGGTGTTAATCTGTCCATATTATACATTTACACCTAAAATTAAGAAAAATCAACAAACTGTTTGTTTAATTTAATAAATTTTAACCAGTTTATTTTCCTTAAGCTTAAATACTTAGCTTCGTACGGATATTTTTTGGAACACCATCTTTGTGAAGGTAGATGTTAATTGTTTTAAGATTAAAATAATTCTCAGAAACGTATAGATAACCTGCCGGGTAGTTTCCTGTCCCCCAGGAGTTTTTTACCAGGAAGTAACGCGTACCGTTTTGGTCTTTGTACAAGCCGGTGATGTGCATACCGTGGTCGTCTGTCGTCGTTTTATTGTCGTAACCGAGCTGGCGGATTTCCGGCGTCACTTTGACTTCTTTCCCCGGGTTCAGGAATGCATTGGAGCTTTTGGAAGCACCTGCGTCAGAGAAGTTCTTGTTGTCGCGGCCTTTGACCTCGATCGTCGATGCATCCTCAGGAGCCAGAGCGATTCCTTCGCGGAAGCTGAATCCTTTTTCTGATACGTCAGCGCCCCAGGCCAGTGTGTAACCGTTTTTCAAAGCGTACTCTGCAACGTCAACGAGGTCGTTCAAAGCAACGTTGTAGCTGTTTCCTGCTGACCAGTTGTCCGGAATGGCGAGTTGGCAGATCGCATACGGATCGTGGTTCGTGAAGGAAGTGATCGATACATAATCGTTCATGTTGAGGTTCAACGACTGCGCATAGGATTTCGGCGTGTATTTTTTACCGTTGAAATCGAACTCAACCGGGTCTTTCCCCAGGTAAGCATCGAGGATACCGGACAAAGCCATTTTCCAGGAGCCGGACAAGCCCGTTCCTTTCAGTTCTTTCGTGTAGTGCAGCAAGCCCTGAACAGCACCGTCAACAACCGCAAACATCTCGCTGTGGTTGTATTCTTCCGATCCTGCGGCCAGTCCTTTGTAAACATCCGCAGGTACAATGCCGTAATTTTTGATCACAAAAGGAATGTCGTGAAATGCACCACCTTCTGAAAAATTGGATTTTCCATCCATGCGTACATATTTTTCAGCTTTCGCTTCGTAGGCTTTGCGGACAACATACATTTCAGAAAGTGTCGCCGGATTTTTCGTTCCCTTGCGGATCAGCTCCGATTCAAAGAAAGACAAAGCGGAAAAGCTCCAGCAGGTTCCTGTGTAACCCTGGCTTTGAACCGGCGTTGCGTCCAGGTGTGCGATCTTCGTGAAAACATAGTTGCTGTTCTCTGCATTTTTGGTCGTTTCCTGGGCAAATAAACCGATTGAAAAACAAAATAATCCAATTGGTAATATTAATTTTCTCATGTTTTAGTTTTAAGAATATGCGGTAAAAATAATAAAACGCACGGGATTTCGATCAACCTGTAGACAAGCCGCTGAATACCAATGATAAACGGAGGTTTTTAGATGTCTGAGCGACGGGGCGCAGGAGGTATAAGGGATTTATTATGGGAAGACGGTCAGGCAGCTGTAATTTTTTTGTTTGAAGGCAGCCGCTTTCCGAACTGGATGTAGTCGCTTGTCTGGACTTTTAACCTTAAATTTGTACCATGAAGAAATGGATTTTCACCGCAGCAGTTTTTGTGGCCCTTGGCGCACAGGATCTGTACGCACAAGGCTGCTCACAATGTAAATTACTGGCTGAACAGGGAAGCGAACTCGATGAAGCTTCCTTCGGAAGTAATATCAATGCAGGGATTCTGTACCTGTTGATCATTCCTTATTTATTGATCATGTTCCTATTCAGGAAAAAGATTGTGTCCTTTTTCAGGACGCGTGTTTTCAAGCGTAAGGCGGCTTAGCTTCCGCAGTACAGGCATCCGTCATCGTCTTCGTCCATTTGTGGCGCAAACTCGATGGCCGGATTCAATTGCTTCTTCAGATCGTAAATCTGTTGTTGTGTTTCCCCATCTTCAAAAAGATTGCCGGTAAGTTGTGATTTCAATCGCTCGATCTCCGCGGTAATTTGTGCTTTTTCCATGTTGTATGTTTATTTGATGACGTAAATCTACGTGTAAATAAGCCGGTTTCAAAATCTACTTTCGAACAAAAACCTGTGGACAATTCCTTCCGGAAAAGGGGCTACGTGCCATGAAATCCGCGTTTCTCCGGATGTAATAATAACAGAATATCAGCAATTTACAAATATTTCCAGCAACTTGCAGGCACGACCAGCCAGCTTAAACAATTGGATTTCTTCCGCATTTTGCAGGGCGATCTGCAAGCTTTTTTGGGACTAATTAACAAGCACGTCCTTGGATTGCAGAAACCGACAGAAGCCTGTGAAAAAGGATCAGTTTAAAATCTTAAAAATGTCCTGCAAATGCAATTCAACCTGCTGAAAAAGAACGGAATCCATTGAAAGGGAGCAAATTTTCTGTTTGTGGAGCAGAAAATTTCGCAAAAAAAAGTACAACTTATTCGAAAATTTTATAGGTTTGCAACACCTGAGTGACAACAATAAACCAAATCCCCATGCATTTTTAAATCCGATTGAATGGTTTTGCAGCTGCAATCATCCGTATGGAATAACAAGTTCTTTTTATAACAATCCCCGTAATCTAAAAATACAATCACCAATTAAACCTGAGAAGGCGTTAGCGCAGCTCCTCGTCAATGAATAGGCCCTGTGGCGACCCAACGCAACAGTGTAAAAAATGATCCTTTGAACTAAACCTGAGAAGGCAATGGCCTTCGAAAGAGCAAGCGTTAGCGCGGCTCCCCTCAATTCGGAAAGTCCTGTCGCCATCCAACTGCCGGCAGTAAAAAATGATCCTTTGAACTAAACCTGAATTCAATGATCAGAGAGTCCGCATGTCTCCCGCAGATGTGCGGATTTCTTGTTTTAATACGTGCTACTCTTCCGTTTTTAACTGCTAAACTGCTCAATAAATCGCATCCAAAGCATCACAGAAAACAGAAGCCGCCTGTTGCAAAATCTCCGGCGTATGCGCGAGTGAAACAAATCCAACTTCATAACCGCTTGGACCCAAATAAATACCGCGATTCAGCAGTGCGCTGTGCAAATGCCTGAAACCAGTCATGTCCGGATCAATCTCTGCTGCCTGACGGATCGTCTTGTTACCCGCAAAATTCAACCAGAAAATGGAACCGATGCTGACAATCTCAAAAGCATAGCCTTTGGATTTGGCATGTGCGTTGATCGGTGCAATGAAATCCTGCGTGCGCTGCGCCTGGTCTTCGTAAAAACCGGGTTGTGCGCAAACCGTCAGTTGGGCGATGCCAGCCGCCATCGCAACCGGGTTACCGGACAAAGTTCCGGCCTGGTACACATTTCCATCCGGAGAGATGCAGGCCATGATGTGCTTTTTCGCACCGTAAGCGCCAACCGGCAAACCGCCGCCGATGATCTTTCCGTACGTCACGAGGTCCGGTTCGATACCATAATATTCCGCGGCCCCTGAGAAGGCAACCCGGAAGCCGGAGATAACCTCGTCGAAGAAAAGCAAAATGTTATGTTCAGTACAAAGTTCCCGCAAGGCCAACAAAAAGGTCTTTTCCTGTAAAAGCAATCCATTGTTGGCCGGGATCGGCTCGATGATCGCACAGGCAATCTGGTCTTTGTATTCGGCGATACATGCTTTTAAAGCAGCGAGGTCATTGAGTGGCAAAACCAGTGTTTCCTGCGCAAAGCTTTCCGGTACGCCGGCACTTGAAGAAGCGCCCAAAGTCACGAGACCGCTGCCTGCGTTCACGAGCAATGAATCGGAATGACCGTGGTAACAGCCGTCAAACTTGATTACCTTGTTTTTACCGGTATAACCGCGGGCCAGGCGCAGGGCCGACATCACGGCTTCCGTCCCCGAGCTCACGAAACGGATTTTATCAATATAAGGATTGCGTTCCAGGATCAGTGCTGCAAGCTCGTTCTCAAGCCGCGTCGGTGCGCCGAAACTGGAGCCGTTTTGCAAGGTTGCTACAATTTTCTCGTACACTTCCGGATGGTTGTGCCCAAGGATCAGCGGGCCCCAGCTACAGCAGAAATCGATGAACTGATTGCCGTCCTCATCCCAGATGTGGGCACCATCACCTTTTCGGATGAACAATGGCGCGCCGTCTACGGATTTGAAGGCACGTACCGGCGAATTAACACCGCCTGGAAAATAGGTCTTCGCTTTCTCAAAAAGCGCTTCGGAGTTCGATCTGTTGATTGTCTGCGACATCGTCATGTATTTAAAAGTGGAATTCAACTTTCCAGCGTTAAAAGTAGCAATTCAAAAACATTTTGCCGGAGAAGCGGTGAAATTTTAAGTCGTACTGCCGGCATACCTTTGTATTTACCTTTTGCGCGAATTACTATCTTTGAAAAAAATTACACGCAGATTACGCATTATAACATAGATTTTCAATGACAAGCTTCGAAAATTCCCTGGCTTTTGCCCGGCAACTGGATGCCCAGGATGCCCTTCATCCTTACAGAAACAAGTTTTTCATGCCTACTTTTCATGAGAAAGGCGTTAGATATTTCACAGGAAACTCGTTGGGCCTACAGCCGAAGGCAACGGCATCCTACATTCAGCAGGAATTGGACGACTGGGCGAAATGGGGCGTGGAAGGACATTTCTATGCAGAAAGACCCTGGTATTCGTACCACGAACAGCTGTCTGCAAAAGCGGCGAAAGTCGTGGGCGCTTTGCCGGGAGAAGTCGTGATCACGCATTCCCTGACCACGAACCTGCACCTGTTGCTCGTTTCTTTTTATCAGCCGAAAGGCAAAAGAACAAAGATCCTCTGCGAAGCGAAAGCATTCCCGAGCGATCAGTATGCACTCGAATCACAGGTAAAATTCCACGGCCTGGATGTCCATGAACACCTCGTGGAAGTTGCTCCGAGAGCAGGTGAACACCTGATCCGTGAAGAAGATATACTTGCGAAGATCGCAGAGCTTGGCGAAGAACTTGCAGTCGTGATGATTGGTGGTGTAAACTATTACTCGGGTCAGCTCTTTGATATGGAGACCATTACGAAAGCGGCACACGCTGTAGGTGCTTATGCCGGTTTCGACCTCGCACATGCAGCAGGAAATATTCACCTGAAACTGCATGACTGGAAAGTCGATTTTGCAGCCTGGTGTACCTATAAATACCTGAACTCAAGCCCGGGTGGCGTTTCAGGGATCTTTGTACACGAAACGCACGCCAACAATGCAGAGCTGCCACGCTTTGCAGGCTGGTGGGGACACGACAAGGAAGTACGCTTCCAGATGCAGCCTGGCTTCAAGCCGATGCCTGGCGCGGAAGGATGGCAATTGAGCAACGCTCCGGTACTCGGGATGGCGGCGCACCTGGCTTCTTTGGACCTGTTTGATGAGGTGGGGATGGAAGCTTTGTGCGCGAAACGCGATCTGCTGACCGCCTACCTTGAGTTCCTGATCGATGCAATCTCTGCAAAACACGCCGATAAATGTACGTTTGAGATCATCACTCCGCGGGACAAAACGAAACGCGGTGCCCAATTATCGATGCTTGTACACGGAAAAGCAAGACCGTTGTTCGATGCGCTCACGGAAGCGGGCGTCATCGCCGACTGGCGCGAACCCAACGTGATCCGACTGGCGCCGGTACCGATGTACAACTCTTTTGAAGATGTGTATTATTTCGGTAAACACCTCGAAGAAGCGATTATTGCATTGAATTAAACGACAATGTCAGCAGGTACGCGGATCGCAGGCATCAGGGAAAAGCTTTCCAGAGACAGGTTCCTTTGGATTTCCCTGTCCATTTTTGCGGTCCTCTATGCCCTGGTATCGCTCGTCAATCACTATTGTTTCCGGACGTATACACTCGATCTGGGGCTGTACACGAATGCCTTGTATGATTACAGCCACTTTCAGTGGAACGACAGCACGGTGTTTAAAGAAGTCCCGGAGAATCTGCTGGCAGATCATTTCGACCTGTACCTCGTCATTTTCTCTCCGCTGTCCTGGATTTTTGGGAGCTACACCTTATTGATCGTTCAGATCGCCGCGGTCCTTTTCGGCGGAGTAGGGATTTACCGGTATTTCGGTATACAGGACGTATCCGGCAGCACGTCGAAAGCGGCGCTGATTTTTTTCCTGCTGTTCTTCGGCATTTTCTCCGCGTTTTCATTTGATTACCACAGCAATGTGGTCGCGGCGATGCTGGTTCCCTGGTTTTTCTATGCCTTCCGGAAACGGAATTTCAGGGTTGCCTTACTCTGGCTGTCGGCGATCCTGATCTCGAAGGAGAACATGTCTCTGTGGACAGCTTTTATCGTCCTTGGATTGCTGTGCGAATCTTTCCGCAACAAGGAAGCACGGAGTTTTCTGCTGCTGTGTTTTGGAATTTCGGTGGGTTGGTTTCTGCTGGTAACGGGCTGGATCATGCCGGCATTGGCCGCTTCGGGAAGATATGCACATTTTGATTATGCGGTCCTCGGCAAAAATGCGGGCGAAGCGATCAGGCATTTGCTGGAACATCCGCTGGATAGTTTGAAAGTGCTGTTCACGAATCACAACGGAAAGGAACATGGCGATTGGGTCAAAGTGGAATTCCACGTGATCATCCTGGTCGCCGGCGGCTGGCTCCTGCTCCGGAAACCGCAATACCTGCTGATGTTGGTGCCACTGTATTTCCAGAAACTGTTTCACGACGATGTCGCGATGTGGGGTATCGACCAGCAGTATGCGATCGAGTTCGCGCCGATCCTGACCATAGGAGCTTTCAATGCGATCCTTTCAGCGGACAAGTTGCGCGCGCGGAAAATACTGACAATCCTGGCCCTGCTCGGCGGATTGATCAGCACGGTTCGGGTCATGGACCATACGATTGCTTACACGCAAAAAGCACGCATTCGTATTTACAAGAAAGCGCATTACGAAAGGGAATTCAATATCTCGGTCGTGTATAAAAAATTAGAGTTGATCCCGGAAAACGCAGTCGTCAGCGCGCAATCTGCTTTGTTGCCACACCTGGCGTGGCGTGACCAAATCTACCAGTTTCCGATCGTGAAAAATGCAGCATTCCTGGTC
>Ga0247806_10000096_pt1 | contig 54142 bp, 85 predicted proteins | sample UWRJL059202B1_FD_179935 | JGI IMG/M metagenome (GOLD analysis project Ga0247806, IMG submission 179935) | Plant litter microbial communities from Arlington Agricultural Research Station in Wisconsin, United States - UWRJ-L059-202B-1 | ecosystem: Environmental > Terrestrial > Plant litter >... | reverse complement strand
GATGCGATGGTCGGGCATGGTACCGACGAATATGCGGCCCTCGTCACTCCTGCATTAAGATTCTTCGAGCTCGAGAAGGAAGATATCGGCGAAGTGATCAACCTGAAAGCTGTCACCGGCGGGCAGGCGCTCGAAGTCGCGCCGATAGCAAGTTTCGAGTTCGATGGAGCGATCGGCAGGTGGGAGATTGGTAACTATACGGAAGACCGCACGATTAACGCGGAAAGCTACACGTTTGACGAGCTCGGCGACGTATTAGGAACCCTGGTTAAAAAGGACTTGAATCTGTAATGAGAATAGGCGAATTAAGTACAGGATTAGCTTTGAGCGCCCTCCAATCGGTGCGTGTGAATGCCGCGGGTACAGCTTATGAGGCATACTCCCCGTCATCCCTGTTTCAGCCGGTCGATGCCACCCTCACCGCCCTCGCAGGCCTCACCATCGCCGCTAATACTTTAACCATCGGCACAGGTGCGGACGCCTTCAGCCAGACGTCATTTGCCGCCAATACCTTCCCCGCGCGCGCATCGACCGGAAACCTCGTAGCCAAGACCATCACCGACAGCGGTCTCGCGCTCGTAGGACTCGTTATCGCTCAGGGTGATCTTATCTACGGCACGGGAGCAGGCACAGCGGCGGTGCTGGCGAAAAGTACGAGTGCGACGCGGTACCTCTCGAATACAGGTACATCGAATAATCCGGCGTGGGCGCAGGTAGCACTCGGAACGGGGGTTTCAGGTCAGTTACCGATAGCTAACGGCGGAACAAACGCGACGAGCCAGACAACGAACGGCGTGGCCTACTTTAACGGTACGGGCATCGTTACCGGCACGGGCTTAGTCTGGGACGCAACCAACAGCCGTATAGGTGTCGGAGCAACGTCGCCCGCAGCGATTGGGCATTTCAAAGCACAGAATAATTCCGACGCGGTGATATTTGGAGACGGCACGGCATCGCATACTGGCTATTTGCTTCAACTGGGAAAGAACGGGAATGGCGCGTATTTTCGCGTCGATAAGGACGGAATAATCACCGACATCGAGGGAGGCTCGGCAATCATCCGCCGCTCCGGCAATCAGCCTTACTTCCCGAATGGTTTGTCTGTGAATTACATCGCGAGCACTACGAACAGCACTGCGCAATTGCGATTTGACCACTCGCCGAATTACCCTTTTAAGATTATTCCCACGTCCGGCGGGGCGGGGAGAGCGTTAACACTATTATCTGATGCTTCTCAAAGCGTTCCGGTGTTCGAAGTATGTAATCCGAGCTTTACGCCAAAAGTCTGGGTAGATCATAACTTTCATCTGAATATCGCAAATGCCGGGAATCTGATATTCGGCACAACGACCGGCACGAAGATCGGCACGGGCTCGACGCAGAAACTATCTTTCTACGGCGTCACTCCCATTTCTCAGCCATCGGACTTCTCGACCTTTACCGACAGCACAGGTGGTAACACGATGATCCCGGCACTGGTCGCAACGGGGGATTCGGACGCAAACGATAACTTTGCGAAAATTGTACTGATGATCGAAGAGGTTAGGACGCGATTAAAAAACTTAGGATTAATAGCATAAGGAGAAAATATGGAATTCACATTTGAAGAGGCAAGTTTGATAAAGGCAGTGCTCGGGCAGCAGCAGATCCAGTGCGGACAGCCGGGGTTTTTGAAAACGGCAATGATAATGGACTCGGTACTGGTTAAGTGCGAGTCCATTATCGAGGCGAACAATCCAGCGGAGAAACTAGCCTCCGCAGCGAAGTCGAAAGATAAATAGAATCTAAAAGTTTATCTCGACGCCCTTGCCTTGGAAGTCGGGAGGCTCGACAACGACCGTCATAGTACCGGCCCGCTTACTGCGCATTATGACGGTGTAGCTCGAGCACGGCAGGACCGGTTCAAAAAAGAAGTAACCGAACGGTGTTGTACGGGTATAGGTAAAGAATTCTAACTCGATGATGGACCCGGCGGGCGCGGTGCCGTAGATAGGTTGCGGGACTCCGCAGGCCAGGGAGATGATCGGTGTTAAAAGGATCGTTAAAAGAAGGACAAGAAAACTGCGTTTGGACGCAGTACGGCTATTTGTTAGTCTTAACTGGGACATGATTTACTCCTAGAAAGTAGATTGTGTAAGAAGCGAGGTAGTGTTGACGCATCCCCTCGCTTCGCCCAGACATTATATCACAGCTTTTTTCTAAATAACCTTCTGCGTCCTCTTAATAAACTCTTCTACAAGCGGATATAAAGATTTGCCGGTTCGTTTCCTATAATTATCCCATCGCTGCTTTGGCACGAATGGTATAGGGCCGGTCCTGTCTCGAAACACTATGAACGCGTCGATCTCCCTATCCAGCAGCTCGCAAACTTCATCGTTCGTTTTTCCGATAGTTCCCTTTACATAGATCAACACTTTCGCGGTCTGCTGAACACCTTCGATCAGACATTCCGCGTGAACGCCGATAGTTGCGTCCGGATGCTTTGCCTCGGCAAGCTGCCTGGCCTCGGTGAGGTCGTAAGTGGTCGGCCACCATTCACAGTCGTACATATACCAAAGCTGAAAAGGTGAGGTGTAGCGGTATCGGGGCATCGGACGAACAGGATAGCAGATTCTGTTGCACAGGTGAAACGGTTAAAATACTGTCTATTCGTAATCACATAGTCAGTAAAATGGACAGTAAAATTCGCAATGATAGGTCGAAAGCCTGTAAACACTGGACGCGACCCCGGCAGCACTTCCTTCTTCGGATCAGAAGGACGAAAGTTTGAGTCTTTCAGGGTGCACCAATAAAATCAAGCAAATAGCGGGGCCATACGGACTCTGCTTTTTTATTTTGTTCTTGCAATAGGACGGGAAAGGGGCTAGAATCCTACCTCAAATAGTCAGTAGTTGGACAGTAACTTATGCCTAAGAAACGAGGCCGGTACGGGGATTACACCGCGATCATAGACGGAGATCTATACGCGGTTGTAAATATTCCTCTCGGAAACGGCAAATATAAGAAAAAAAGAAAAAAAGTTTCGAGCAAAACCGAGGCTCGGCAATGGGCACTTGCCATGCTCGATAACCCACAGGCTGAGAATGTTTCGAATAAAACCTTTACTTGGCTGGCAGAGTGGTACGAGCGAGAATTTTTGATACCCCCGGTCTATCAAACAGGGAAGCGGCTGATCGGCGTGCGGACGTGGAAGGCGCAGCGGTACACCTTGGCGCACCTGGTAAAGCAGTTCGGCCTGCATCAGCTCACTACGATCTCCGTGGACACCTTAAGGCGGTATAAAAGGGAAAGACTGAAGCACGTATCTATCGCCACCGTAAACCGCGAGTTTGCTTTAATGCGGACGATGTTTAAAAAAGCGTTGTCTCGAAAATGGGTAAAAGAAAGTCCGTTCGATTTTGGGGAGAATCTTATTGAGATCGCCTTGGAGCTGCCGCGGCAATCACCTCTAACGGACAGGATCGCTAAACGCCTGCTCGCGCGGTCCCGGAAGTCCGAGCAGCCCCTTTTGCATTATCTAATACTTGTTGCCATGCACACCGGCGCCAGACCGTCGGAGATCCATCCGTTCAATGCTTCTGACGATAGCGTGATCCGGGAGCCGTTAACGTGGGCGCACGTTCTCGAGTTCGACTTCAAAGCCGTCAGGTTAGTTTCTTATAAAGGAAGAATTCGCAAGGAAAGGGTTGTGCCGGCATCGCGGGAGCTTGAGACTGGATTAAGAGCGCTGCATCTCCGCACAAACCCTTCACCGGAAGATATTATATTTCCGATTACCACCTTTCGGCGGTCGTGGGCAACGCTTTGTCGATCGATCGGCGTGAAGGGTATATGGCTGCGAGATTTTCGGCACTACTATAATTCGAAGATCCTGCTCATGCCTCAATTTAATGACATGGAAAGAATGTTATTGCTCGGGCAGGTGCACCTTTCGACAAACGTTCGATATTCGCATTTAGACGAGGCTTTTGTGAAGAAGTACAGGGAAGTGATAAGCGGGCCGATAATAGAGACGGATTCGATCAATTAGCGTTTGCGCTTTTTTCGCAGCACAGTAATATCTTTTATTTCGATCAGGGTCTTACGAATACCGACCGGCTCGAATGTGGCGATTCCATCGTTCTGGGCGATGGTATTCTTATTCAGCCCCCGGGTGCGGTTTACCTCTCCCCGGGTGACAAGAAGATCCCCCAAGGCGTAGATGATCGGCAGAGCGTCGATAACTTGGTCCAATTTCTCTTCTAATCGTTTTTCGTCGTCCGTGCTCATACTTCTTTACCCCTTTTCCATAACTTCCGTCATCCGGTACGCAAAATATCTTGTAGGTCCCGATTCGTCGCCGCCGAAGTCCATCGATTCGATCTCTGAAATAATGTCGGTGATCGCTAGTTTGTGATCCCGCAGCCAGTCGGGCTGTTTCTCGTAGTGACCGATAGATTCGAGTTCGTTGCACGCCTCGACCCATCCTTGGCAGAGAACTTCCTTGCCGTCCGGTACTTCATTGCCTTCCGCGTTGAAATGGCAGAGAAACGGTGTCGGAATGTCGGCGCAGAGCGCGGCCTTGATCGCCGTCAGACCGGATAGGTTCGCTTTCGTTCCCTGGGTAAATCCACAATCTCCGCAGCGGGATTTCCGGTATCGGTAATTATCTATATCCGACGGATTAATTTTTTGTCCTGCGATCATACTTTACTCCCCCCTGGTTCTGGACGGGCTGCTTTGGTCCCGTTTTTATTCATTTCTGAGCGCCCTGAGATGACCACGACGCTCGCTAATCTGCTCAGTTTGCCGTCTGGTGACGGCTCCGCTCGTAGAGAATGGAGACGCCGTTTTAGACGCCTCCCGCCTCCTTGCCTTTATGCTACCGCTTGACCGGCTTCACCATCAGCTTCTCCTGCCGCCGGTTTCTTGTCGTAGATCGAGCCGGTAAATGAGTTCGGAATGCAGTCCGTCGCCTCGTCCTTGTCGGTCACATCCATTACCTTTGTTTCCGGCTCAGTCTCGAGCGTAGTGTGAATATCGTCGGTTTCTTCTACCATAATTTCTCCTTTTTGCCTTTTCGGAATAGCCAGAAAAAGTAGTACCCACCCCCGCCGAAAAGGATTACAAGGCTAAGTACTCCAATGAGCCAGAACAATACAATCTTGCCCATACTATTTATCTCCCACCATTACAGGACTGTTCCCGCCGAATACGAGCGTGCCAGAATGCTGCCGCCATTCGCGGGCTATCTCCACCTGTAATTCGAGTTTGCGAATCTCTAACAGCGCGGGGTTCGCATAAGTCGCGGCCTCGACCTGTTTCTGTTGAGCATTAACCTTCGACGCCTCCAGTCCGGCTTCGGCGGCTTGCTTGAGTTTCTGATTAGCAACAACCTGTGACGCGGCCTGTTCGATTCGATCATCGACAAAATCCGGCCGTCCGATTATCTGGATAGATTCGATTTCCTGTCCGAGCTGCGTTTCGAGTATCGGCTTCATTTTCTCCGATATTCGAGATTGAATAGCTTCTTGATTCGCGAGAATGCCATACGCGTCGTATTCGGCAATAGCGTTCTTTGTCTCGGTATTAAGTTGTCCGACAAGGACGCGGGAAAACTGCTCGTTGCGGGTTTTCTCTACAAGGCCGAACTTCCGAACGTGGTTTTCTATTGCCTCATCCGAATTTTTCAGATGGTACGTGACCGCGATTTTGATAGAGAGTCCTGCGTTATCCTTCGACGACGCCTGCACGTCGGCTTCCGTGGTTTGCGACAAAAGCGAGACGGTGTAGTAATCGTCGCCAATCGTACTCCAGGACGAAACGCCGCCGTCGGATGCACGGATAATCTTGGTCATTTTGTCCCAGATCGTTTGAATCTCAACCGTGCCTTCCTTGGCGGTCTGCCAACATCCGGTCATTAAAAAACTCATTCCGATAATTGTTAAAAGTAATAGTTTATTTTTCATATTCTCCTTTGGTTTTGTAGAGCGCGTACCAACGCGCCAGTTGCTCCCTCGTCGTCCGTGCTGAGCGATTGCTCAAGCTCTGAAATGTTCCTACCTCTTCGATTCCTTCCCCCGAAAAATAACTACCGCGCAGGGGAAAGGCGCATTGATCTTTGATTCGCCGAACTTTACCCGCTTGAAAATGAATCTCACTTGGACACCGTGGACAGGTCTGTGCCGTTCGTAATCCCAGAACCTTGCCCACCACCGCGTTTCGGTCTTAGCCGGTATCAGACAGACGACCGTGGATCCTTTTCTCGATTCGACGATAGCCTTCTCAATCCAATCTCCAGTCTTTCGTCCGTAAGGCGGATTAACGTAAACTGTTTCGCCCGACCAGTCCTGTACCAGTCCGTCATCGTGGATCGTGTAAAACTTGTCGCACTTCGCATTTTCAGGCGTTGCACACGGATCGAGGGTAAAGCCGAACTCTCTATTCAGCTCGTCGAAAAGATACTGAGGCGTCGCCCACTCGACCGTCTCACTTGAAAAATGTACGTCGTGCATAAATTACCTCTTCGGTCTATACCCCCAATCCCCTCGATCCTGACAATCTCCACACCCCATACAAACGCCGTTCGAGCATCCGCACGGAGTCTGGCACCCACTGCAGGCGTGAGATTCAGGATCATCGTCCGGCGGTTCCGTCAGAGCGGCGGGAAGTGGTGTCTGAGTTCTTGCCTCGGCAAATGCGGCACACAGATCCGATGCTTTCTTGTGGCACAGGTCGAAGGCTTCGAGGGCGGCGGCTTCCATTGTTTTGGCGGTAAGCAAATCTTCAAAGACGTTCAACGCGACGCAGATGTAGCGCCATCCATATACGCTTCTATCCACCCGAATATACGTTGTCTTAACATTCGTGCTAGCGTACTCGCCTTTTTGTACCGTCCAGATCACTCCGGCCGGCGCTTCAAATGTATCGGGTAATGATGATTCGTTTTCCATACTTTGTTTCTCTCTTCCTGCCGGGGGCCGGTTTAGGATCATTTCGGAGCTTGGCCTATCGCTTGTCTCGGGGGCGACGTGCTCAGCCTGACGCTATCGCGCCTCCCTTGTTAGCCGTCGAGCAATCCCCATCCATCAACGATTCTTTTCGCTAATCGGTAGTTACCCTTTTCCGCTTCTCGTAAGACTTCGGCGAACATCCGAACACCCGCCGATTCCATCCCGTAAATTGTGTTTTTGTGAAAGACGCTGTTTTTGATCCGCTGAAATAAATATCTATCCTCGTCGCCGTTATAAATCTCGGTTTCGTTTAGGTAGTCTTTCGCGTATTTCAGTTCGATCTCGGCAAAGCCCGGCAACCGTAATTCGGCGGCCTCGATGTGAAGCGCGTCTTTATCGCACTGTTTTATGAGCGCCATATTGATCGGCGTCGGAAAGGTTTCGTGCAGGCAAAACTTCTCATATATACGTTGGTCGATGAAAGTTTGCTCGTCTTTCATACACTGGCATTTGAACGGACGCGGCACGTCGCTCGTGACCACTTCGTGCGCATCGTGGAGCAAGCCCCAGACAAGGTTTTGCACGTCACCGGAACGCCTGTACGCCATTAGCCCGACGAATATAGAGTGCGGCAAGAGCGTGTACCAGACAGCCCCGCCATAGCGACAAATACGACCCATATGGACAGCAATATCCTCGGCGGTCGGCGTGCCCGTTTCACCGCCTTGTTTCTGAATATGAACTCCCGATTGTGTAATCATTAATCTCCCCCGTTGAGCCCGCCCACTGGCGGCGGACTGAGAACGTGAGCACCGTGGTTAGCGATAATTCACGCTCCGAAATAATCCTTACTCCGCAGACGCGAAAAAGCCCGCTTCTGTCGTTTGATAGACATAACGGGCCTTTGAAGAAAGTTAAAACTTTTTCTAGATTAGGTTTTTAGGGAGTTTGATTATTTGAATGATTAGATGGTCTAAATCTACACTATTTTGAAGACTTTTGCAAGATGATTTATGAGCGTTCGAGATATTAGCCACGCTCGCCCGTCGTCCCAGTTTCGGCTCTGGGGAGCCATCCCTTATTCCTTCAAGCGGAGCAATGGAGGCGGTTTTAGGGCCTTTACCGACGGCGTGCTAGTAAGCGACTTGAAGTTAGACCTGGCGCGCTTATTCAGTTCTTGTATGCGGGCAGCTTGCGACACGCCTTGATCGATCAGTATAGCGTTATAGCTCTCAATGTTTGCGAGCACCAAGAGCTGCTCGACGGACGCGTGGTCGCGGATATTGCCGGGGAGTGCTGCGTTGGCGTCTCGCCATTCCTTGGACGTTTGACCGAATACCGCGACGTTAATAACATCTGCCTCATTGGCATATATAAAACCGGCCTGTTTAGCTGTGACGGTCGGCGGCACTAACCGTTTTTTAACGGCATCCGTGTGCAGACGGTAATTCACCTTAGCCAGTGTGCGGTTAATGTCCCACCCGGGCTGACGCCCCTTCGTCTCTTCTTCCTTAAGACGCTGGAACTCTTTTATTACATACAATCGAAACGCCGGCGAGAGCCACGATGCGAACTCGAGAGCGATGTCCTTATGCGCATACGTGCCACCATAGCGGCCGGCCCGTGCCTCTAGTCCGATCGCGCCCGTCCGCTCCGTCCATTGCTTGGCGGATAGGAGAAATTTATTAGATCCGGCCTCAGTTCTAATTAGGTGGAATTCCACCATTTTAAAATCTGGATTGTTTAATTCCTCCCAAATCCCTAAGTATTCGAGGGTGTTTTTGTTTTGCAGCCAATTCTTTATAAGCTGATCCCCGCCCTTGAAGCTCTTAACCATATCCGTCAGACAGATATAGTCAGCCTCGCCGTGCGGGATAACATTGATCGTTTTTCCTTGGACCTGTATAGACTTCTTCATAATTTAATCTCGCTTAAAACCGCCACTCCATCAAATACCATGCTAACGCCACGGCACCAACGAAAATAGCGCCGAGCCTCGACGCCATTCGTCTATTGAACCGTTCGTTATGACGGCGTATTGTTTCGATCTCTGAATTCATCCACCTATCGGAGTATTACCGGCGAACCCGGAGTCGTGGACCCATCCGATGAAGCTGCTGATCGGCACCCACCCTTTTATTCCGACTACCGGCGTATGCCCGGTTATCCCGGCTATTGGTACGAATCCTTTCATTGTTTTACTCCTATTTCTTTTTCTTTGTTTCTTTCGGACTTTCTTTAGGCCGAGAGTCGGTATGTGGTATCTGCTCACCGGCGAAATGCTTGAAATTGATCTTATAGTTTTTAATTAACGGGTTTTCCTGAACGATAGCTGTGAACGGCGAAGTTTGTCCGGGCATAAGCGGATTGTATTCCAGAAACGACGTTTCGCTTGAAATGAGCTCGCCATTAGCGCCGTAGCTGTCCACCACGACATTAACGGTCTCAAGTTTCTCGCCGCTTATGTTTTTCACCTGCCCGGTGATCTTAAGACTGAAGCTATTGCGTTCGCCGCGGCTCGAAAGCAGTTCGAGTTTGGGGGTGCTCGAATCCGATGCGGTCGGAGTGCTGCCAGTTGAAGATCCGTCTTTCGGGTCCGGGCATTTACAGCCGATAACGATCAGAATCAAGATAACTGCGACGAGGTTTATATTATTTTTCACAATATTCTTATGGAAGTTTCTTAAATGTAACTACGTCGCCCTGGGCCTCAGAGAGGGGGCAGTAACCCAAGATAGCGCCAACAGCCTCGGGACCATCTTGAGCAACAAACTCGCCATCAGCTCGCTGTATGATCGTGCAGAGGTCATTGTGAACCAAGCGGGCGGTTTCTAAGCCGTTCTCACCGTGGACAAGGATATTGAGTCCATCGACCGGCGTGTAAAGCCGGGATGTAAGCACCACGCTCGAAGCCTCAATGTTCATATCTCGCATTGTACGGCGATTAACACTAAAAAATAAGGGCCTGCCCGAGTATGAGAATTCGCACTCAAACCGCGGCACTCTTACGCCTGTGATCTCAGGCTTTCCAAGGCTGAGGATTTCACAGAAGGCCTGCGTGTACTTATCAATAACATGCCCGCCACATTCGTTCGCAATCTGAGACAGCTGTGCGTACACGCGCATCGATTCGGGAAATCGGCGGAGCTTAGCTAGGCATCGGCATTTAGTAAGAAGGGCCTCCATCTGAGCGTCGTGATTCTCGGTTTTTAATAAGAAACGGAGTGCCAAGTCTATAGACTGAAGAGCTTGCGCGAGGCGCCCTTCGTCCAGATAGGTCAATGCGTGCGTTTCGTGCGCGTGAGCGGTCAGTCCATCGGGCAAAACCTTAATCGCACGGTCGGCGTAATCATGAGCCGTTGCATAATGTTTGTGCCGGCGATTCCAAATCGCTATCTCGTTGAGATTCAATCCAAGATAAGTACGATTTTGGGCATGCTTTGATAACGCTACCGCCTTGTTAAGGTGGGCAAGGCTGCGGTCAGATTGCTCAACATGCTGAAAAACAATGCCTGCGAGGTTATGGTATTGGATTACAAGACGCTCTTCGGCGCAATCCGGGATAGATTCGCCGACTGACTGAAGAACGGCCGCGGCTGAGTCATAATCGCCCTGAAAATGAAGTACGCTGATCTGGTTGAGCTGGATTCGGATGGTAGCCGGGTGCGCGGCCCCGAATCGCCCTGAGACCATGGTTAGAAGGTCCCGGAATTCCTCCAATTCCCCTAGATAGTAATAGCATTTCGCAAGAAGGATCTGGGCATCGGCGGTTTTCTCTGCGTCGTCGAGAGATGTGAATAAATCAACCGCATTAGTAAGGGCGTCTTTCGCGCGCAACTGGTACCCAACGCGACCTTCAGCCCATCCCGCATGATTAAGATATAACCCCGCGTACTTAATCAACTCAGCGCGAATCGCCGGCTCATATTCCGCGAAGTCGGGGGGCGTTGCGGAGTCCCAAATAGGCTCTAGTACGTCTTTGATTGAAGAGAAATTACCGCTTAGCTCCGCATCTCGCGCCTGGAGAATGATTGTTACTGCATCGGTTAGTGTATTCAGGGGTACTGACATAGGAGACAACCTTCTGTTAAAGTATTACGGATACCATTTTGTATCGCTTCTCAGCCAATATTAGGAGAAATTTATGAAACATCTGATTCTTTTGATCGGGCTTGTGCTCGGTCTATCTGCGTTTGCTTTTGCGGGCCATGTGCCGATCGTTAACGTCGCTGGATGCGCCCCGGGCATCTACTGGCAGGCCTATGAGCCGGACACTGTAGATTATTGCTGCCCTCAGGGTGAAGTCTGCCCCGAGGCCCGTACGCTCCTTATAACGAAAGTTGATAAGGACATAACAATTGTGGAAGTATTCCTTTTTCCGAAAAGGTTTGCAATCTTCTCACAAGATACTTTCAAAATCAACAAGTAATCTTGATGGGGTGTTCAATGCGCCCCATTTTTTATAATTTTTAAGATTTTTACTCTTCGTCATCGTCCTGAATCTCCAACGCCGCGGCAAGCGAAATAACCTCATCGTTAACATCTTTAAGAGACGGCCTGGAATCTTCTTCCACCGCCCCATGTTCTTTCATTTTTCGCTCGAATTCCTCTGTACTATTGATCAGCTGCTCGATCTGTCGGCGCACAAAGTCTTGTCCTACCGGCGTTAATACCTCCATTCCCGATATCAGATCGTCAATGTCAGGCGTGGATACCGCAGCGCTAGACGGCCCCGACTCTCGCAAGAGCCTAATCGCATCGTAAGGCTTTCCGCCAGCAGCCTTGAATAACGCTCTCGCCTTTTGGTGGGAAACGTTAATTCTGCCGTCGGGTGATCGCACGGTCCCTTTCTCAAGTTTCGCAATATACGACAAATCGATCGGTTCCCCGGCATCCGCAACACGCTGAGCAAGAGTTTTTAGCGACACTTTTGCCACGGCCGTTCGCAAGCGGTGAAGCTCTTCGCCGAAGAGGTTCTTGTATTCAGTTTTAGGGTCTGTGCCGGGCATTAGCCCTATTCTTTCCAAAAGAATGGTCATAGTCAACGCCTTAAACTCAAATTTGTTTTGAGTACGTGCCTACTATAGGCGCAAATAATCCTTCCCGTCAACCCCTCATAGTCAAAATCTGGCATGTAGTCCATAAATATCATTTGACTGCATTCCAATAATATGGATAATAGACTCATATGATCACAGGCGTAAGAGTTCTATCACCGGCCCTGGTAAGGGCAGCCCGAGGCGACCGAAAGCCTATGGATATTGTGCGTAATAGTAACGGCGTTTTCTCGCTGACATCTTATCAACAGTGGGAATCAGGCGATTTCACGCCGACAAACCCGCGCAAACAGGCCGCGCTTGTCCTTGCTCTTGGCGTCGATAGCTATGAGAAAATTTCAGTTCCTTACGAAGCTACCGATCTATCGGCGGCGACATCGTAAGAATTGGAATACATTCAAATTAGATTTGACATTAGATCGATGATGCGATAATATTGGAATCAGTTCAAAGGAACGCAGGCCGAAACGATAACGCGCAGAGAGAACTGCTAAAAGATAAATAAACACATCGCCGAGGCCGATCAAGCAGGGGAATTGAAAACATAACGGGGGCGAGTTTGGTTATTTGAGTGATTAGATACCTTTCATTTAACTTTTCTCACCCCAACGAACAAGCGGGAACGATCACGGGCGGGTTTATCAACTTTTTTGAGAGGAGTTCAAATGACGACCACAGACATCACCTTAAAAACAGAATTCGAGGGCGAGACGGTATCGGTCGAAATCGAGAACGGACGGCTTTGCTTGATGCTCGCTAACGGAATGGCGATCTTACCGCTCGAAGCGATCCAGTGGCTGCAAAAGGCTTTGACGAGACTCGAAGCCCACATCCAGGAGGAAGGGCAATGAACGGCTTCATCCCCTACCTCCACACCGGCGACGAGATCGGCATAACCAACCTTGCGGACGGCATAGACGATTCGGATGCAACCAACTGGTACAAGGTCGCGGAAGTAACAGAGAGAGACGGGCAGAGAGCCTACATCATTGAATGGTCGGACGGATCGAGAGCGATGAGCGCGATCAGGCATTCACAGCTCCAACATTACACCTACTCGGTACGAACGAACATTCAGGTCATCGACACGTCGGCAGCGATGGAAGATGTAGAGAGATTTTTACAGCTTATAGCGGCTTAGAGAGGAAACGATTATGACCACAGATTATTCAACACTATCGGATGCGGCACTGGAAGAGGAATACGAGGCCGCGAACCACAATTCGACTCTAGCGAGTCAATTCAACGAGGATCCGGCCCGGCAGCTCGCTATCGATGATCGAGTAGGCGCGATTGTTGAGGAATTGGAGCGTCGCAACCCCGCACGATTTCAGGACTAAAAGGATAACCATTATGACCACATCACCAGAAACAATAGAACGGTGGAACGAGATTATGGAAGCCGGCAAGCGTTTAGCAGCTATGCCGAACCATCCCCAGGAATACCTAAACTCATCCTTCCCCGCGAGATTCTCCAGTTATTGCAAAGTTTGCAACAACTCGATTAAAGCCGGTACGGAAGCGGTATTTCTCGATAAGAAAGTGGTTCACTTCGCCTGCGGTAAGCACACCGTTGATGTTCGTATCTGGAGCGGTCAGGAAAACATACGCGGCACCCACTTCCAGGTCCAGAGCAACCCTTACTGCGAAATGCCGAACTGCAAACGCCTTATCTGCATCTGCAACGAAACTCACGCCGTATGCTCCGGCAATCTTCATAACTGGAAAAAGCAGCACGCCGCCTGCACGGCACCGGGAGAATGGACGGCGGAACAACACGCGATCGTCGCGGAGCAGGCGGCTTAAGGGAGGGGATTATGGCGAACAATTCCAAGCGATGCCGGTTTTGCGGATGGATTCACGACCGAGATGATGTTTGCGCCGACTACTACCGGGTTGACTGTAAGCACTGCCGCTGCACTCACGATTCGGGCGACTTATGCGGAACCCGTCGGAACGCTTACGGCGGAAAGATAAGCGGCAAGCCTTTACAGCACGAAGATATTCGGAGAGCGCATTTACGATGATTCGCACCCGCACAAAGGAACGCCCGACCTCGGACAAGTACCGGAACGATAGAACGGTAAAGCTGCCGTGCCGCTACACCAACAATCGCGCAGAGAAGGTCGTGGAGAAGAAGCGGAAGGGGTTGAGGCAGGTAGGGAAGCGGGGCGTGCTCAACCTGTTTATGAATCAGGTACTGGAGCTGTTCTTTATCAAATCGGGGATCGAGCGCACCTGTCACGTCTGCTACGGACGGAACTATTGCGGGGATATCGACCGCGCTCACTCGAAGCGCAGGCCCGAAATAAATATTGAGGACTGGTGGTCGATATTCAGAGTGTTACCGGCAGGCAGGAATTGCCACTTCGCGATAGACAAGCGCGGACGACGGAGAGCCGAGAGGTTAATAGAACGCTTCATTAAGCGGATGTTCAGAGCGGTAGATATGGACGACAGAGCAATAAAGGAACTACTGATCGAATGTGCCGACGAGATCCAGGAACTGGACGCTCAATCAAAGCGACCGCGCTTCATGCACTTCGACGTTACGTTCCAAGACCCGCGGCCCTATCCGATAAATCTGGACGAGGTAGGCACGGACGGTAAAAAAGTTTGGACAGTTACGGAGGAATAGATGTGAAAACAGATGGAAACGATTTTATAAGCGGACACGACACGATTAGCAATGTGCCGAACACGCCGCTAACTAAACGGGAATACTTCGCAGGACTGGCGATGCAGGGCTATTGCGCAAACTCATCGCTCGCCACCGAGCCGGACAGCCTACTCGCTGAATATGCGATTAAGACCGCCGACGCTCTCATAGACGAACTCAACCGGGAGAACAAATAACAATGATCTTAACCGACGACGAACCAACCGTAACCGTCCATCTCGGATACGACAACGGAATGAACCACATCGTTAACTCCGTCTCGCGCCAGGCTGAGCACTGCTCTCCCGTGGTCGTAGGGCCGGACAGATCGGACGAATGGCTTGCTCAGGCACTGAGACCGGACAGCGAGATACTCCCCGGCGATGTTGTCGAGATATTGGAGGCGAAATGAAAGTTTGGGTAGCTAACCATCACGTCGCGCTTAACACCGACCCGGACATAAACGAATGGGCGAGCAAGTTCGAAGTGGGCAAACCGCAGCAGACCAGCGCCGACGGCACAAGTGTCGAAGTCTTAGATAAGCACGGCTATATCGGTCTGTATCGCGACGAGACGCCGGAAGAAAAGGCTGAACGCAAGGAGGAATCGAAATGAAACAACTACTCGGCTTTATAGCATTCCTTATCATCGCCGTCCTTGTAGGCGCATCCATCGGGTACGAACAAGCAGCCGAACGCTGTCAGCAGATCGTGGAGAAAAACCGCTGACCCGACCGATTCACTGAGACCAGGGGCCGCGGGCCTCTTCCTGAGCGAATCGCTCTGATCGAAAATTTAGACACAGGAGCAAATAATGAGTTTCAACAAAATTATCGTAGTGGGCAACCTAGGGCGCGAGCCTGAGTTGCGCTACACGCCGCAGGGTAAGGCTGTATGCAGCTTTACTATGGCCTCGAATGAAAAGAGGCGTGATAAGTCCGGCGATGCGCAGGACGTAACGACGTGGTTCCGCGTGACCCTTTGGGAAAAGATGGCGGAGAACGCTTCGAAGTATCTCGACAAAGGTTCACAGGTTTACGTCGAAGGCAGACTTCGAATCGAAGAGTGGCAGGATCGCGACGGCAACAATCGCTTCACCTTGGAAGTTTCGGCTTCGGATATGAAGTTTCTCGGCACTCCCGCACAGCGCGACGAACAGCCCGCACAACGTGAGAATCCAAACACGCCACAGGAATTTTCGGGACCACCAAACACTGAGGACGACATCCCATTTTAAGGAGGCATTATGGAATTCAAGAAAGCAACAAAAGAAAATGCCCGCCTAAGAATGGCCTTAACCGGAATATCGGGAAGCGGGAAAACATACACGGCTTTAGCTATCGGCTCCAACCTTGGAGAAAAGGTAGCGGTGATCGACACGGAGCGCGGATCGGCTTCGAAGTATGCGGACATATTCGGCTTCGATGTTTTGGAGTTAGAGAAGTTTTCGCCGGAGAACTACATCGCCGCGGTACACGCCGCAGAGGAAGCAGGGTACGACGTGCTTATTATCGACTCGCTTACTCACGAATGGTCTGGCACAGGCGGGATTCTCGAACTGCACGACAAGGAATCCGCCAGGCTGAAGGACAGCTTCAGAGCTTGGGGCGCAGCGACGCCGAAACATAACGCCGTGCTTAACGCGATTCTGGGATCGAGATGCCACGTTATCGCGACTATCCGCAGTAAATCGGAATACTCGGTCGAAAAGGACGGTAACAAAACCACCATCCGTAAAGTAGGTATGGCGCCCGTCCAGCGTGACGGCATCGAGTACGAATTCGACGTGCTCGGCGACCTCGACCAAAACAACAATCTCAGCATCATTAAGACCCGTTGTATCGACCTTTTGGACAAGACCTACCCCAAGGCAGGGAAGGAAGTAGCGGCGACCTTAAAGGCGTGGTTATCGCCCAACGGGAAGCAAGTGGACGACGCCCCGCGCTCGGAACTTCAAGCGAAGATCCTCGAAACCTGCAAGTCGCTAAATACGGAAGGCGATTCGATTACTTGGAACAAAGTACAGCTCGACGAATACACGAACCATAGCTACGGCGCGGCATTTAGCGAACTCGGCTACGACACGCTGAAGAAGCTGGCGATCGATCTGAACGAACGCTTACTGGTACTAAAGAAATAACAACATTCGGGGTACGGCACCGACCGCGAGGAAGCGCGGACCGTTACTAGGCAAAGCAAAAACTGAAGTGATACGCACGACCCCGAACCTTTAATAACGATATGGAAAAGCTGACAGAAGAAATTGTAGAGAAGATGACGCCGGACGAACTGCTTCAGAATATGGCGAGCATTTCCCAGGGCTACCAGTCAGAACGCCAGGAGCTCGCTAAAGCGTCCGAGGCGTGGCACAAGAAACAGCGTAAGACCCGCCTCTATCTCGCGTTCGGATTGCCGGAGAAACTTGAGAACCCGGCAACGTTGGAGTACGCCAAGGAAGTAAAGACCAAGAAGCTCTTAGCGGACGACGTAAAGGCGCTGATCGAGCTCGAGTGCGAAAAAGAGTACGAGGAATACCAGGTTCTCAAGCTCGCGTGCGAAACGTCCGATACAGCCTTCAAGATGTTCGCCGCACAGCTTTCGTATCACCAGACCCTGTTGAGGGTGGAGAACGAAGTAAACAGATTTACGACTTGACCTTCCGGGCTAAGCCCCGAAGACCCCCGGCAGCGTTGTAGGTCATGGAAGCCGTCTTCTCTGTCGGGGGCAATATTTGAAAACAGTCCTCCTCTTGACACTTGAAGTGCTGACCGCCGGGGTAACTAAGGCGGTCGAATTTTAGAGAGGGAAAGTTATTTATGAGCGTTCGAGATGACCACGACGCTCGCCAGTCTATCGAGATTCGCGCTCTCAAGCGCGTCACCGGAGCGAATATGGCGGAAGTAGCTATGTGCACAAAACGCGCTTTTACCAGCGAGGAGCAGCGCGAAATCGAAAAGCTCTTCGGGTTTGAGGTAGTGCTTGATTTTGATGAGTTTCCGAATGATAGGCAGGGCACGCCCAATTACTTTTTCGGACACGATTCCGACGATGAAGAAGATATGTTTACCCACGAAGAGGCGCAAGCTGCGTGCGAGAAAATCCAGGCGATGGAGATTATGGAAGTTATTACCGGATTAGCCGTACAGCCTTATCAGTGGGGATCGAAATGGTAGAGCGGCTTGAGAGCCGCCCATCCAAAACTCGTCGATACAGGCGGGCGATGAAACAAGCTCTTAATGAACCTAAACCGGATTCTATGACCACTCTCGATATTAAGGAACAGCTCGAAGAAGTAAAGGGCGCGGCAGTGGTCCAGATCGGTCTTTACGGCACGCTAAAAGGGCAGCTTAAGGCTGCGGAGAAACGAGATGAACTTTGCACAGAAGGCAGTAGCACAACATATCCAGAACACGTATCCGACCGTCTTTAGTAGTGATCTGTCGGGACTGGTTGCAGACATTCCGTCACATACCGACCGACGTTTACGAGCCTTGACGACTACATTCAGGCGAAAGAACGGCTGGTTAAGAAAACCTTGGAATCGCGCATAGAGCGTCTTGAAGGCGACGTGGAACACATCGAGGACAAGATATTCGCGCTTGAGGAAGAAGCAGATAAAAAGCGGACTCAAATCGAATCGCTGAAGGCCGCACTCGGTAATGACGATGAAGAATGATCAACTCGACCTAATTTGTACCCAGTGCATCTTGAAGGTCTGTGACGAACAGTCGCTGCATTGCCTGTTTCGGTGGAATACGAAGCCGAACTACAACCAGAAGCGCAAGATCGCGGCGGAGAAAAAGAAGGCGGCTAAACGAGCAACGGAAACCGGACGGACAAGATATTGGCGAGAATACGCCGCTAAACGAAGGATGGAGATCGAATCGGTATGAAGCACTACTTACCAAGCAATATGCAGAGAGTAATTTTCTTTATTTTCAAAGTCTTGAGGATCAAATGAACAAACACACATTCGGATTACTACTAGGGATAGTGGCGGTATTTTTTCTCAACCTTTACAAAAAGAATTAATCCAGGAGCTTGAGCCTCGCTTATCACGATCGCTCGTCGCTCCAGTTCGACGGCTAGGGCCGTCCCAATGTCATGGAATTAGAGAAATTCACAGAGATCATCAACACCCTGGAGAAACTTCAGGAGCGACAGTCAGCCGCGTATAAGCTCGGCATCGACCTCTCGAATTTCACCGATGATTTTCACGGCATTATCAACGAGCTGTTCAAGGCGATCTACAGCACGGAAGGCTACGACTGGATTTCGTGGTATGCGTTCGAAAAGGACTTCGGACGTGCGGACCATGTAGCAACGCAAGACGGTGAGCCGATCTGTTTCGATATCCCGTCACTGTGGAAGGAGCTGGAAGAGAACTGTAAATGAGGAAATACATTCGCAGAGATAAAAATCACGTCGAGATCGCCAAGGCGCTTCAACAGCGCGGCGTGTACGTTCTGGATCTGGCGACAAGCGGCGGCGGCGTAACAGATATCGTCACCCATCACAAAGGACGAACGGTCTTTATCGAGATCAAAGCCGAAGGAAGGCATTCGCATATAGAAAAAACGCAGATGAAGTTTTTAGGCGAGTTCCCCGGCTACTGCGGGATCGCCCGGACGGAAGATGAAGCGTACAAGATCGCCACCGACCCGGAAGGTTACGGGCTGTCTCAGGCGCAAAAAGACCGCCTTTTAATCCATCACCGGGAGATGAAAGCGCAGGTCAAATCGAACACGGTTTTTAAGATGCTGGCGGAGCGTTAAAAAGTGAGAAAAACCCTGCATTTTACAGGGCGAAACGTGAAAAAAGGTTAGGAAAAATGACTGGAATTTGCTATAATTGGAACTGCTTAGGAACGGATCAGAAACGGGCGCGGAGTGCGCATCGTTTGACTGGTTATTTTCAATCAGGTCTAATACAAAAGGCTCTCGTAGCTATTCTCGTTTCTGACGTTCCTAAGCAAAATGTCACACGGTGAAAGCTACGAGGGCTTTTTCGTTTTTAAAATTCGATGAAATATTTTTCGATATTTAGCGGTTGCGGCACGGGAGAGCAAGGGATTGGAGATGCGTATGCAAATACTACAGAGAGGGCGGGGCAACAATCCGGGCGGAATTCTGGACACGAAAATAGCGCCGACAATGAGCAAGTCATCCTACGACCACAACACGCTCATTGTGTTGGATTCGCCGAGATCGACAAATACGCATCAGCCGTCTATTCCCGCCACTTCCCCGGACACAGGAACTTCGGCGACGCAACTCGGATTGTTCCCGGCGAGCTCGCGGACTTCGACTTTCTCATCGCGGGATTTCCTTGCCAGGCTTTCTCAATTGCTGGAAAACGACGCGGATTTGATGAAGCCCGAGGCACTTTGTTTTTTGAGATCGCACGGATTCTATCACACAAAAGACCGCCACATTTTCTACTCGAAAATGTTGGAGGCCTACGCAGTCACGACGGCGGAAAAACTATGCAGCGAATCCTTGGGGTTCTCGCCGACCTCGGTTATTTCGTGGAAGTCCCTTTACTTAACTCAAAGGACTACGGGGTTCCCCAAAACAGGGAGCGAGTGTTCTTTATCGGACATCTTGCAGAGCGATGTGAGCGAGAAATACTTTCTGTCGGAAAAGACGATGCAAGGGTTGTTGAAAGGTCAGAGCAAACCGCAGTTAATTGCCTTACAGCAGGCGGACACAGCGGAGGGATGCACAGTTCAATGACGCTTTTACAGGTAGCCGAAGGTAAGCAGGGTTCGAGGGTTTACGACGCCGAAGGATTAGCGGCTACCGGCGGAGCAAAGAATAATTTTTACCGGGTAGGCACTTTGAGAACGCATAAGGACGGCGAGGGCTTTCGGGAAATGCAAAGCGATGTATCACCTACCTTGAACGCGAGGGCGCGGCAGGACGGCAGCATCCGCCGGCTAACGCCGATAGAGTGCGAACGGTTACAAGCGCTACCCGACAACTGGACGGAGTACGGGATGTTCGACGGGAGGCTGGTAGAGATAAGCGACACCCAGAGATACAAAATGCTCGGCAATGCGTTCACGGCAAGCGTTATCGAAGCGATAGTCAGCCGGATGATAGAAAAAGGCTGCTTACGTTAGAGGACGGTAAATCAAATCCTTCTCTGAAATATAAAAACAGGGGATGGGGTCGGGGGATCAAGGAATAAAGAGAAATGGAATATTACAGCTTATTTAACGGAAGACTTCACGCGGGCCGCGGCACGAACCCGGACACCGCACTCGAGTTCTATGTCGCGATACCGGACCCGAAGGCGTTGGGTGGAGAAAAACATATATTTTTTGTGCCAGTATATTCTCTCGTTTCCGGCGGGATAGAGGGGATCGGCTTGGATGCGGCCGTGACGAGATGCTCGCCTGACGATCTGCTTATTATCGACAAGGCTTACGACGAGTTTTACACGCTAATCTTAATCTACTATGCGTTAACCGTTATCGGGGAGCAGGGATTCCCTTACTCGAAATGGGCGATCGAACAGCTTCTCCAGGTACCGCTCAATGCTCGCGAGCGGCAGATTGTCGAAGCCCGCCTCTCCGCCTTTACGAACATTTATATTATCCGCGACCAGGATACCGGCTACCACAAAATCGGACGTAGCAACGACCCGGAGGCGAGACTGCGGCAACTCGTCAAACAGGACACTCTTTTACCCACACCTAACAACTTCGTAATCGTCTGGGTATGGCCCGATATTCCTCATAAAGAGCGGATGCTGCATCGAGTTTATGCGGACAAGCGGGTTCGAGGCGAATGGTTCGATTTGTCAGCAGAGGATCTCGAGTATATTTCAGCAAACTACGTCGCGGAAGAGGGGAAATACATCTCCTAAAATCAATGAATTTTATTGAACTTCGCAAATTTATAAAGGTTGCTAACGCCGAGAAACTCACCCCGGCGGAGAAAGACGTGTTTTTGTACTACGTCTCCTCTACGGGTAACGAGAACGGCCGCTGGCACTGTCCAGATGAAGAAGTGGCCGAGAAGATCGGGCGCTCGCGCAGCGGTGTATGTGAGGCCAGGCAGAAGCTCAAATTGAGAGGTTGGATAGAAGAAAAGTACGCTTTTTCTATCCGCGTCCTGAAAACATTTGCGGAGATTATCGGTCAGTTACAGGCCGAAAAGGGCGCTGAAAACCCCCAGTCGGAAGTCGGAAACTCGACTGCACAGTCGGCAGTCAGGATACAGAGTCAGGATCTCGACTCCCCAGTCGGAAACTCGACTGCCTATAAGGATAAGGGAACTAGAGAAGAGAACAAGAAAAGAGAAGAACCTGCTACGCAGACGGCTGCACCGTCGAAAGTGGTCGATCCGGTTTCTCGACGAATCTGGACGGACGGGCTCGACCTTCTCAAATCCGGGGGCATTGCGGACCATTCCGCCCGGTCGCTTCTCGGCAAGCTCGGGAAAGAGTACGGCCGCGAGCTTTTAGGCGAGTGCATCGCCGCTACCCAGGCCGCTAACCCGGTCAACCCGGACGAATTTTTAATCGGCACGCTGAAAAACAGGAAAAACGGAAACGCAAATGGAAAGAGCAATAACTATCGCCAACAACGGGATGAGCAGGTCATCGATGAGCACCGGAAGCTCGAGCAGCTTAGAGCGAGTATCGCAGAACGAGACCGAGTTCAGAGAGAGAATGTTGTTAATCGTGAGTGATTCCTTCTCGCTCTCTTCCCAAAACGCTTCGCTGGCGGACAAGGCGGCGCGTGCGGATATTTGGGCGCGGGTGCTGTTCGGGCTGATACCGGCCCACCGGCTGCAGGACGCGTTCGATCGCGCCTTTGCGGAGCACGAAAGCGTTTTCCCGGTTAACGCTTACGAGATAAAAGCGGCGTGGGAAAAGATCAGGTCCGAAGATCGCGAGAGAGCGGCCGCGGCCGACCAGGAAGAGCGCAAGGCGAATCCTACACAGTTTTGCGAAAAGAAAGGCGAGCACGTCACCGACGACGGAGAGGTCGATATCGTTAACTTCAAAAACCCGTCCGAGTTGATCAGACTTCCTTGCCGCTTTTGCCGGCCGAAAGCACATGACGCAGCCCGTGCGCGGTGGATCGAGAAAAACGGCGGTTACGATCCAAAGCCGACCGAAGTTCTCCGCGCGCTCGAGCAGACGGTGAGTAAGAAACCAGACCGCCTTTCGATACCGGAGACCGCACCCGAGATCCTTGTGCGAGCGAGAAACGATGTCGGCCGTGAGTTATTCTCCGATCCTGATAACGAGGTATGGCGCCGGGCGCAAAAGATTCTAACCGGGGCGTGGAAATACGCTTATGAAAACCCTTACTAGAACTGCCATCGGAGAATTAATGCAAAAAGCCTATGAAGGACAGGGATACATCGGCGATATCGATTTCTGGGTTCTCGGACCTTACGGACGGGTCCATAGACGCGGGGCTGCTTCTGCTGCACCTGGCGACACCTCGAGGGGAGACGCGAACGCAACAGGAAATAGCCGATGCTTGCGGGTGCAGCCAGAACAACATCAAGAAGATCGAGGCGAAAGCGATGCGGAAGTTAAGGATCGCGTTCACCGAGAGAGGATTGGATAAATACTTATGGCACTTTCTCAAATGATAATGCGAACCGCCGACTTTTCGGCCTGCCGCAAATACCGCTACACGCTTTGGCGTAACTGGTCCGACGGCGGCCGGTACGTGAATTTCATATGCCTCAATCCTTCGACCGCGGACGAGACGAACGACGACCCGACGATGCGCAAGTGCATCAAGTTCGCCAAAGCCTGGGGATATGACGCGATGTGCGCAACGAATATCTTCGCTTACCGCGCCACGGATCCAAAAGAGATGAAACGGCAGGCGGAGCCGATCGGCGAAAGCAACGACTACTACATTCACAATATCGCTCATAACGCGGCCCTGGTCGTAGCGGCGTGGAGTCAGCACGGTACGCACTTGGAGCGGTCGAAACAGGTACGGGAGATATTAACCGGCCTCGATGTTCACATGCTGAAAATGGGATCGAAAGAGCCGTGGCATCCGCTTTACCTGAAAGATTCTACAGTGCCCGTGCCCTTCTCCACCCCAGAGACAAGGAAGGCGAGCGCGGTTTCAGGTCATTTCAGAGCTTGAGCCAGCCTACGACGGACGACGAGTAAGCAGATGCGCCCTCTCAAGGGCGTCTACGGGAGACGGAAATGAGCAAGTTTAGATTATCGAAATACGAAAAATACATTCACACAAATTGTTGTTCCGACGAGGGCGGATGGTTCGCTTATCCCTGCCCGGATGGGAACGCGACGCAAAGTTTCGACGAAATGGCAGATGCAGGGCTGATGGTCAATAACTGCGAAACCGAGGAACAGGCGATACAGGAACTCGTGAAATTGCTTGTTGCTCAGGCGCTGCGCGGTAACAAGGGGAGCGGTCACCAGACCGCCCATCCGGACCTAAGCCCCCGCCCCTAGCGGTTGATCCGCTCCGGCATAATCCTAAACCCCGTTTTTCGGGAGGAGTACTTAATACAAAAAATGAGCGAACAAATCGAAACGCAGACGCATACGACGATTCAAAAGCACGAACCGACGGGCAGTAGATGGGATAACGAATGCCAGCTTTGCGGTTGTTTTATAACGAACGGCGAAATTGCCGAAAGAACGAAAATAGACGATGAAGTGACGTGGGTCTGCGACGAATGCGCGGATATTCAGCCAGATCAAATCGACTGGAAAGACGGAGGCACAAAATTATGACCAACGAAACAACTAGCACACACACCGTAGCGGACGCGGGGGAGGCGCCCGTAATGGCGGATTGCAAATGTGGAAGCCAGAACGTCGAGGTATATCGGCGACGAGATGATAACCGCGTGGACAGAATGGGGCAGTGGTTCGTGAAATGCCACGACTGCGAATTTGAGGTAGGCGGCTACATAGCCGATATTCTCTCGATAAAGGCTTGGAATCAATCGGTCTGTCCTGCCCGTGAGCCCGAAACGGTCAAGAGCAAAGACGTTATCCGCCGCTACGAAAATGCGTGCAAATTGGTGACGGCCTTATGCGCTCGAAAAGGTAGCAAAGAATCGCGTGAGTGGGAAATGTCAATTCCCGCGCGTCCCGACCACGACCCCGATCTAGTCATCGGCGCAAGTCTCGATGACATTCCAAAGTTACTCGCCGAAACCGCCCGCCTCCGCCAAGCCCTTGCCCTAGCCGAGGAACGGGTGAAAGAAGCGAAGTGGTTGCCGATCAATCGTGAAAACCACAGTCTGCGGTGGCTTCTGATGAAAGACAAGGACGGAGTTGAAGGCATTCGGTTAGGCCGCCCTGAGCGAAACGGATGGCGGATCGTGGATGAAAGAGGTATAGGACATTGGTATTCAGATAGCGTAGACGTGTATCTAGCAGAGACGCCCTTAAACGTGCCGCTAAATCTCGCCCGCCACCTAGTAGGAGTGGAGGAGCAGAAAACGGAAGATTTAGGGAAATGAGGAGCCGCGAAGCGCGGTCGTAGGACGAGTATCGGATTCCGGCTCTGGGGAGCCGCCAACAGGAGAGAAATGATGAGTAAAAAACTAGCAGTAGCAGGCACGAAGCCGAGAATGATGGAGATTAAAACTGACGCACCGGAGCCGAACGATACGTGCGTAAGCTGGCGTCAAAGGGTGCTCGAAATAGTTTTGCCGGTTTCTACGGACGGACAGACGATTCACGATGCCGACGGAAAGATGTTATTCCAAGTGCGCGGGTGGGGAGCGCTAACCTCTTCGAAAGTTCCAGACGAACAGGCGATCGATACGCAGGAGCAATGGTGCAATCTCGTCGTCGCGAAGCTGAACGCCGAGAACTGTGAAAGATGCAAACATCTGGACGATGACGAACTCCGAGACGCACAGAAGACACCGTTTTAACCGCACGGGAGCCGATTGAGATCGGCCCACCCGAACCGTGGCGCACCGAGATTAGCGATTGACCCGCTCTGAAATGACAGGAAAAAGGAGATTATTTTTTATGAACAGCGAGAAAGGGGACGGGCTGAAACGACCCGATTTAGAGTACCCGGTACGATTTGACGATCAGTTCGGGTACATCGTAACCGCAGACGGGGTATCGATAGCGAGCCTTGTTTATAACAACGATTCACCGCCTGAATCCGAGATTGATAACATCGGTCAATTCATAGCCCAAGCAATCAACGCTCACGCCGAATCTTCCCCCTGTATAGCCGGGGAGGGGTGCGAACGGTGTAAGCATTTGTCTGATTATGCGATAGCGGAAGCTGACGGATAAAGGGGCATCCAAGAGCGATCGACATATCCACCTCGACCGCTAATCGTTCGGATGGGCGGCTTTCAAGCCGCTCTACTTAGGAGAAAAGTTATGACAAAGATATTGAGAAAATTTAGAGGTTGGGATGAGGGGAAAAAGGTGATGCACCACCTGTTCCAGTTCATCAGGAGCGGCGGGGAGGGTAATGACTGGATATTGTTTACGTCCGATTTACAGCCTATAGGCGGCGAAATCGATTGGACGCAGAACCCTTATTTCGCTCAACAATTCAAAATTACGCAGTTCACGGGGATCATAGACAAGAACGGCGTGGAGATCTACGAGGGCGATATTCTCGGTACTCGCGAATATGTTCGCATTGTCGAATGGAACGACAAATGGGGGTCGTATGCGCTCCGTTGGGCGGACAGTACAGCAAATCGGCTGCAGGGGCTACAAGGTGGGCTAACTCAGGACTGGATCGACCAGACCGGCACAACAGTATTGGGGAATATTTTTGCGAACCCCGAACTACTCGCCGTGGAGGGCGTTGAGACGCCCAAATCCGCCAAGTCTAGCGAGACGGACGAGCGGTAGATCAAGCTCAGACATCACCCTTTGGAGAAACAGAATTATGGGACACATACCCAACAAAATGAACCACGACCTAGAAATATCAGAAACAATCTTCGAGCGTAAGGACTTCAAAGCCTACGCCAAGCTGATAGAGACCATAATCAAGCGCAGCAAGCCTTCAATGACAATAGGCGACATACATAGAGCACTGGGCAAGAAAACGCGCATTGAATGGACCTACACCGCTTTAAGGTGGCTATCCGACCGGATCATACCCGAACTAAAGATACCGGAGCGATACTTCTACCGCGAACCGGCACCGAGGATCGTCCCGAACAGGGCAAAGACGCACGACGAAACCACATCCGCGATCTTTTACAAGGAACCCACGAAAGCGATCCTGCCGACGGCGGCGCTGATGGGAGAGTTGAGGAACTAACGATGGAAGAAGTAATTTGCCCTTATTGCTCGAACCCTGCCGAATGGGTGGATAACGCCGAAGTGTACGGGCGCAGCTACGGTAAGAGTTCGATGATCTGGCTATGCCGCCCGTGCGGTGCATACGTTGGCTGTCACAACAATACGACCAAACCTCTCGGCACGTTAGCGAACAAGGAGCTGCGAGACTTGCGGAAAAAGGCGCACGAAGCTATCGACCCGATATGGCAGTCCGGTAAGAAGAAACGAAAGGAAGTCTATATCTGGCTGATGGAGAAATTCGGGCGCGAGATCCACATCGGACAGTCCGACATCGAGACTTGTAAAGCAATAATTGAATACGTGAAAACTATCTAATTTTTATGCCCGACCCCCGCCCCTTCAAATGCTCCAAATGCGAGCACGAAATAATCCCGCCGTCTGCCGACTCGGTAGCGGCGTTGGAGCGCGGGACTGCGATTGTACAAGTTTCGGTCAAACTTTTATGTCCGATTTGTAAGAGGGTTTTTCCTAGCGATTACTTTCCTCACGGAAAGATAGAAAAGCCATTAAACCTAGATAAATAAAGGGTTTTGTGAGATAATAAGCTATGTGGATTCCTGCTGAAAACCAACTCATTTCCGATCATAAGACCGCGCTTATTGCTAAAGATTATGAGGAACTTCTGTATCACGATTATCCCATACTTTTCGTTGGCAAGAACTCGCAGAACGCCACGATTGTAGGTTCATTTGTCGAGCATTTGAATGATGTCGATGTTTACCTATATTCCGTGGTTGACGATATGATCTATTGCCAATTCGAGAATCAGACAATTTCGTACAGGGAGATGCTGAAAAAAGCAAGGAATATTTATAACGTCCGTTTCGACGATGACCAAAAGGCCAAAGTGTACGCAGTTAGTTTTTCTGACATACCGGACGACTACCTGCCAAGTCCCACCGCGAAGTTTCCGGGAGTGGTAAGCACAATGGATTGAGCCCGAGAAAATTTGATAGACATTATATAGTGTAAAACGATATTATATTAATTAATTCAGTTCGCTGATGCGCCCCCTAGAGAAGATGGAAGGCGCGTGCAAGACCACGGCACCTTGCGAGAACCTTCAAAACCGAAGGGGATCGTTTGGTGTCTTTTTTATTGGAATCAACATTATGGCTTGGAGAATCGCAGAATCGCTCAAACAATTACGCGCTCAAATAAATGAGCAATATCCCAACCGCGACAAGTCGAGTGACGGCGGCATAGGCGACGCCGCGCACGCCTCTCGAAACTCGGACCATAATCCGTGGGTAAAGGATAAGCACGGCGTGGGAGTAGTGACGGCGATCGACATCGACGAGGATCTGGCAAGCAACATTCATTCTATCGAAGCTATCGTGTCCGCGATCCGCGCAAGCAAAGACCCGCGGGTAAAGTACATCATTTACGAAAAGCGTATAACCGTGGCGGGAAGCGACCTCCAAAGGTGGAAGCCGTACACCGGAAAGAACCCGCACGACCATCACGCGCATATCTCGGTTAACTCTGACCCGAAACTCTACGACTCGACAAAGCCGTGGAGCCTGGGCTTCGATAAAGCGGTCAAAGAAACCGTAAAAATCTCCGCGCCTGCCCCCGCAGCAACCGCAAATACTCCCGCAGAAATCTTGCCCGAATCTTCTGACGAGACCCCCGAGGCAGGCGCAACTCCATTGGAACAAAACGCTGACCAGATCATCAATACTGGAGATATAACGCCTCCGGTCGAAGATAAGCCGTTTATCCAGTACATCCCCGATGCCGCCAAGGATAAAAGTCTTTGGCTGCGTATTGTCGGCGGGATAAGCCTTGCAAATGTCACGGCGTGGGTTTCAGGCATTCCCGATTGGGCGAAGTTCGTACTGGGCGCGATCCTCGGCATTGCTCTGTGGCAATTCGGCAAATTGATTATCTCCAACCGCGAGAAGGTCTGGGCGTTCGTCACCGAGGCGATGCACCTGAAATCGGACCCGACCCGAAACAGCCCCGTACTTACAACCGACAAGACCGTACTGGACGGCGAGACGATACCGACATCGCTAATGCGGAGAGATTTAAGAGCAGAACTTGTGGCAGAGATCGGCGAGGAACCCGAGACAAAATACCAAAAATAATGAACCACACCCCCGCCATATTACTTTTACTTTTCATCGCCTGCTTACCGATGATGCCGGAACTGGCGTACAGGATGATAGAGGGGATATTTGGAGAGAGAAGATGAACCAAGAAGCACGAAACGCATTAATCACAATCACCTTATTGATCGGGCTATACGTTATCGCTCTAATGTGGCTAAAAATTCGATTGATACGGGACGGCCATTCAAAAGAAGGAGAGTCCGTTCGCACCTTTTCCTTCGAAGCGAACGCCGATGGAACTGTGACGAGAAAAACTGCGGTCGGCGGCAAGGTTATCGCTGAGCGAACCTACTCGAAAGAAGAGCAGGAATATTTCAATAGCCAATTAAAAAAGTTTAACAAGTTTGAGGAAGGCTCTACCCCGTAAGGATGAGCAACGGCACCCCGACAGGACAGCAGCCGTGAGCCCCTTCCTCAATTCACTTCTGGAAAGCCAGAGAGAGGCAACGATACAGCGTTGTGCCGTGCCGCCGGGGTTGTCTTGGTCGAGAATTCCCGGCGGTACATAAAAAGGAGAATATGGGCAATACCATCTTATTGAGCGTGGCGATTATGGGTTATTTGTTTTTCGGTCTTTGCATATCAGGGGAGGCGAGAAAACAGCACGAAGAGGCACGGTGGATAAAGGAACCGTTCACGCATAAAGAGCGGATATTCTGGATATTTTGCTGGCCTTTATGGTTACTCGGTTAAAAAGAGACGAGAGGGAAACTATGGCACCTTCAAAAGAAGACGAAGAATTTACGGTAAAGCTCGCAAATTTGGCGGCTAAATACCCATCACTTCAAATCAGTGTATCACTGGTAAATTCGGATACGGGTGAAGCTGTGATGACCATACCGCACGATGATCTGGATATTTTAGACGCCGACGTTTTGTAGGAGGCGAGAGGGAGAATGGCGAGAAACTTAAGTAAACAAGCAACAGCAGAGAACGAGGCCGAAGCGTTTATGCGCCAAACGGTCTGCGGCCACTGCGGAAAAGAAAAAGAGGCGTTTAATTATCGCGGGAACGTCACGTATTTCTGCCCGGAACATTCGTCATTTCAGCATTATTTTTCGATGGTCAATCCGTACTGGCGACGGAAGGGCGAGCAGGCGCAGAACTGAGGTGAGCGCCTTGAGAGGCGCAAATTGAGCAGACGAGCGACCGAGGCGAGCGATAAGACCCGCTCCTAAATAAACCGATGAGTTTGACCAACCCTACAACAATACAAAAGATATTCAGCCTCTACCACGACCTGACGGTGGGGCAGAAGGTCTTTGTCGCAGGGGCGGTGTTCGTGATCGGGCTACTAATATTTTTGGCTTACAGACTTTTAACTAACTAACAGGAGATAACAACTATGAACTGGAAAACCCTTTTAACATTCCTACTCCCGATGCTCGAAATGGCAGGGATCGAATACAAGAACCGCGACGAGAACGACACGGGCAAGGATGACGCTATCGGTGCATCGCTCGTTTACGCGGCACAACTGCTCAAGGCCATCTTAACCGGCAAAGACTTACCGAAGGCGCCGGAAGTATTGAGATAGCCCAAAGCAAGAGCCGAGCAGAATGAAGCTACTAATGAAAAAACTCCTACGTAAACCCTGGGCCCTGTTTTTGTCGGGCGTCTTTATACTGGCGTTCCGCTCGATCGTGATCGGGCAGGGCCCGCCGGCCGTCAACCAGACAGAACAATCCCTGCACACGATCAACCTAATCGCTCAAATAATCGGGTGGCTGGTTATCGTGGCAGGCGTGGTCTGGTACGTGTTCAAAGCAAAGGATATTGAGCAGGTCAAACAGAACCGCGATACCTGGAAAGATCTGGCAGATGCCCGCGCATCGCAGATCATCGACTTGAAGAACTCGAACAATGAGTACAAGGAAGCGAAGAAGGATCTTGAACGCGACAACGAGCAGATCAAGAAAGCGAACTTCCGGCTCCAGGCAGAATTAGAGGGCAAAAAGTGAAAGTAGTATTTGTTGACGACGATAACGATCTATCTGTTTTATTCCGCCACATCGCGGAAAGTGAAGGCGTCGAAACTGTCGTTTACACGGATGGCCTCAAAGCACTTCGGTATCTCGACACGGACCAGGCCGATATCGACGTGATACTGCTCGACCTGTCGCTGCCGATCCTCGACGGCCTCACCATCGCGGAGCAGATCAGGCTTAACGAGGAGATCCACCCGACACGCAGGCCGGTTGATATCGCCTTTATTACCGGATGCGAAGTTGATGCGACGGTTCAAAACGTGGCCGACAGGGTAGGCGTAAGAAAGATCTACCAGAAGCCTTACGACCTCGAGAAGCTGATTCAAGAGGTAAAGACGTGGAGAACATAAATAACAGCCCGACGACCTACGGACACTGCAAGGGAATGTTGAGAAGGGTAGGCAAGTCCAATCTAACGGTCTGCAGCCGGTGCGGGAAGGTGAGCTACAAGGAGTTTCGACGCCGATTGAATTCTTGAAAATAGATTCAAGTTTAGATTATGAGTGAACACGGAGGACAAAGAGCGAACGCCGGACGACCGAAGGGCCGGAAGAGCCGAAAGACCTTGGAGAAACTTAAGGTTGCCGAGGCTTTCAACCAGCGCGTGCTTACCCATGCCGACGCATTGTTCACGGCTCAGTTGTCGCTTGCTGTGGGCTCTGTGCGCATCTTTCGGGTAGATGAAGAGGAAGATGACAACGGCAAGAAGAAACGGGTCCACACGCTTGTTACCAACGCCGACGAAATCAAGAGCGTACTCGACGGGAACGACGGCGGCAGCGGGATGGTGGGAGAAAGCTACTACAGTATTACAGAAATACCGCCGGACAATCGCGCGATCGATTCAATGCTTAACCGAACGCTCGGCAAGCCGAAGGAAACTTTAGAGCATACCGGCAAGGACGGCGGGCCGATAGAGACGGCAACGCGGGTAATTCTACCCACTGATACGACCGAAAACAGCGAAAATGTTTAACACAAGTGCTCAGAAACACGGCAAAACACTTTTAAGTGTTTAACAAATGACCCAAAACGCCCAAATAGAGAAAGTGAAGACCTTCGACTTCAGCGACCCGCGCAACTACAACCGCGCGTATATCCCGCTGTTTGCAAACAAGTCGGAATTCCTTCACCTGTTCGGTTCGGCGGGTTCGGGTAAGTCGCGTTTCGAAGCCCAAAAGGAGACCGCTCTAAGCTTCCAGTCTCACCGAAGGAACCGTAAGACCCTTGTTGTCCGCAAAGTCTTCAATACGCTCAAGGATAGCTGCTATTCGGAGCTTAAAACCGTTATCTACGAATGGAATCTCGACGACTGTTTCGATATCCTGAAAAGCCCGCTGCAGATCACGAATAAGATAACCGGTGTTACGTTCATCTTCCTGGGGCTCGACGATATCGAAAAGGTGAAGTCTATCTCCGGAGTCGATCGTATCTGGATCGAGGAGGCTACGGAGCTCACATCGCAGAACGAATTGGACCAGCTTCGGCTAAGGCTTCGCGGATTCGATGAAGTGCAGATCACGCTCAGCTATAACCCTATAAACGTCCATCACTGGCTGAATACCGAGATACACCAGAACCGGCCGGCGGCACACTACATTTTCAAATCGACCTATCGCGATAACGAAAAGATGCTGGCCGTTGACCCGAACTATGCGCCCGCCATCGAGGCTCTTAAAGACACGAATCCGAACTATTACAAGGTCTATGGACTTGGAGAATGGGGACAGAACTCGGAAGGCCTTATATATCCGGACTATGCGCCCGAGTCGGATATGCCCGAGGCTCAATTCTACGGCCTGGACTTTGGCTTCAACCATCCTTGTGCGCTTATCGCCGGTGCCGTGCAGGATAACTTCAATTCGCTCAAAAAGGATTACTTCGTAAAAGAGCTCTTATACGAGACGCACCTGACGTCGACCATGTTGATCGACAGAATGAATAACCTTGGCGTCGACCGCAAGAAATATATCATCGCGGACTCGTCACGGCCGGAGATGATCGAGGACCTGAAACAGGCGGGATTCAACGTAAAGGCCTGCACGAAATACAAAGGATCGGTAGTCGAGGGCATTAACGCAGTCAAGAAGTACAACCTGAAACTCGTCGCTGGCGGGAAAGACTTATTCCGCGAGATCCAAAATTATTCGTGGAAGGAAAAGGACGGTCGATTTATGGACGATGAACCCGTCGACGCGGTTAACCATCTTATGGATGCCATGAGATACGGGATAGAGACACAGCTTCGGCCCTTCGAAGTCACCGACCGCGAGCAAGCCGCATTTCGCGGAATGAGCATGAACTAAATGGCAACACTTTGGCAAAGGACAACTATGGCATTTCAAGCAGCGTATAAGGCGTTTACCGACCCCGAGAGCGTCATTCGTAATATGTCGCAGGAGCAGAAGATCGAATTCTTTTCGATGTGCTGGGCGTATTACCGCTCGACGATGTTTTCCCGACGGGACGATGTGACGGCGTGGGTGGCGTATCTCGCGGCAAGGGAACTGTACAAGCATACCCGGCTCATCTATAACCCGGTGCCGCAGATCGTCGATTTCTACGTTGATAACATCTGGCAACCCGCGAATGATCCAGTATTCGAATCACTCGTTACGCCGCTGACCAATAACACCGACGATAAGATCAAGGGCGCGGTCGCACAACTGGACCAGTGGGGAAACTGGCTGTCAGATATGCAGATCGTGAAGCGGTACGCCGCAGCAACCGGCAACGTGCTCATCGAGGGGATAGATGATCTCGACCGCGAGAAGGTCACGCATAAGACCATCTGGCCGGGATATGTGAAGGAATTGGAGTTATCGGCATCGGGCGACGTTCTGGCTTATACACTCGAATATGACGTATGGGATTCCGATCTGAAAAAGACCTATCGCTATAAACAGGTAGTCGATAAGGAGAAGCGCGCGTACTTCCGGAACGATAAACCTTTTGTCCCGCCCGGGCAGACTGAAGCGGTCGAGGAGAATCCCTACGGCTTCGTGTTCGCGGTCTGGATAAAGCACAACGACGACGGCGCCGACAACGGACTGCCGGCGTGCAAGGACTACAACAAGATCGATAACGTCAATTCACTCGCGAGCCACCTCGACGATTACATCCATAAGGCTATTGAATCACCGAAGGTCATTTCTACGAAGGGTGAGATCGTGCCGATTATCGGCGGTACGAGAAATAAGGAAACCGGTATCATCACGCCCGAAGACCCCCGGTTAAATTGGGTAGTGCTCAAAACAGAAGAGGGCGCGAGCGTGTCCGACCTTTCGGGCCTGCTCGATATCACGGCCGCATCGCCGGAGCTAAAGCGTCAGCTCGACAGCTTCGAAAACGACTACCCCGAACTCCAGGCTAACTCGATCATCCGCGAGAACTCGCAACTGTCCGGCGCCGCACTCGAAAGGATGCTTGGGCCCGCCCAGAACCGCCTCGACGGCGTGCAATCCGGCTATAACAACCAACTGACCAAACTAAGGCAGATGGGGATCGCCGTGGCCGGTATGCGTACCAAGGACTGGAAGCAGGGCACGAAGCAGCAGTCCGTATTCGCGCCGTTTAACCTCGACTCGTACAGCCAAGGGCAGCTTGATTTCCACATTAAGCGCAGCGTACTCGTACAGAATACGGAGGTGGAAGACGCGGAACTGTACGGCAAGAAGCTAGATAATGTGGCAAAAGCGACGGGGATACTACCGCTTGACGACCGGCTAATGTACCTCGGGATAGACGAGAAGCGCCGGAGCGAGATAGCGACCGAATTGGCAACGGAGGCTTATGTCGGGAAATAGAACGTTGATCATCGGCGGTCCAGGCACCGGCAAGACCACTTTAGCCGCATCCCTTGGCGGTGGCCGCTCGACCGACGAAACGAAGCATCTCCCGTGGTCTGACGCATCCGCAGAGGTAGCGAAGTGGTTTGACGGCGATTACGGGATCATCGAAGGCGTGACTATTCCGCGCGCGCTCCGCAAGTGGCAGGCGCAGAACCCAGGACAGCCGCCGCCGGTCGATAAGATCATCATCTTGGAGAAACCGTTAAAGGAACTAAGCCCGCGACAACAGGGAATGGGCAATGGAGTAGCGACAGTCTTAGGACAATTAGCAGACTGGCTAAAGGATGTAGAGATAGAGAGGCGATAGTATGAGCAAAACAACCGATTACGAAGCTATCCACGCCAAGACCGTCGATATCGTTCGCGAGAAGGCGGCACAGAATGGCAAATCAACCTGGGAATTCGGCTATCGCGGCCAACAGGTAGCCGTTAAGGGCGTCAAGCAGGGAAACGGAAAGGTGCGAATTTCGACGTCGCACGTAAAGAATAAAGGGAAGTGAGTGCGATATATTTAAGCTATGAAAATTATCAACCGCGAACAATTTCTCAAGATGCCGCCGGGGACTGTCTACTCCAAATACACGCCCTGCATCTTCGGGCCCCTCGCGATCAAAGGTGAGACTGTATCCGAGGCGGACTGGAACGTGCAGCCTATATCCGACGCGATTGAGTTCAATAACGACACCGAGTTTTATGAAATCCTTACCGACGCACAAGCAAACGGGAGGTCAATTCGTTTGGACCTAGAATGCGAAACGCGAGACGGTCTTTTCGATCATACCGATCTATTCGCGGTCTGGGAGGCAGGAGATGTAAGCCTGTTGATCGAACGGATGCAGAAGGCGCTCCGCACCGGCTACTGCTGAAAGTTTTTTTGAATGTCTCTAAAGCGTCCAATCAAAGTTAAGAAGCTGGCTGAAGTAGCCGAGGAGTCTCGCCGCAAAAGGGCGGAGCGCGCCCTTCGTGCTTATGCGAACGGCCTGCGATCCGTGGCGAAGGATAGTCCGGATGTTTATAAAGAGTTTCTACCGGAATTGAGGGAATTGGTAGTATGACATTCTACCTTAAGTTTCTCGTTCCAAGTGATTGTCAACGGAGAGTATAGCTACTACAGGAGGATTTAATTTTATTAGGTAAAAACTTAACTTTCTAGTAAAATGAAAACGGCTCGCTGGCAGGCGAACCGTAAATGCTGTTGACTTGGAAGAGGCCGAACAGACGCTCTAACTGTGTCTAATATACGACGCCTCAACTGGATAAGTCAATAGTGCCGTTACTTAACCTATTTGACTTATACAGGAGAATAACAATGTCAGTTCTTTTAATGACCTACGACCTTAACGCAGAACGCCACAAAAAAGGCGACTATAACGGACTTTACAAGGTTCGCGACAGCTACGATTTTATGAAGCTATCCGAATCGTCGTATGCACTAAATACGAATGAGCAACCGGCAGTCGTATACGAGCGAGTTAGGCAGTACCTCGACGGCAACGACTCGCTTTATATTATCCAATTGCATAAGCCGGTGGCAGGCCAGGGCAATGATGCCACCAATAACTGGCTCGTGACTAACCTCAGAACTTGTTAATAATTTATGTTGCATCACTACTAGATATGGTGTAGCATTTACTTGAAAGCGGATTCGTCCGCTTAACAATTTTACGTCTTAGGACGGGTCAATCGCTCTTACGAGCCAATCGCCCGCTAGAAACTTAGGTTTCCGGCGGGATTTTTTGTTTTTACACACCACGGGCAACGCCCAGAACAATGGAGTCCAACGGATGGCATTGAAACAGTTTTACGCTACCGAAGCGGAAGTTCCTACGGAACAAAAAGCATTTTACGTTTTGAAAGATGGTAAGTACGAGTTACAGGTCGAAGGCTTCGAGTCTGTTACCGGGGTACTCGCAAAGAATACCGAGCTTATCACCAAACAGAAGACCGATAAGGCCGAGATCGACCGCCTAACATCCGAAACCGCCCGCATGAACGGCGAGATCGGCAAGCTGGCAGGAGATCTAAGCGCAGCGCAATCGAAAGCAGTGCCCAACGGGTATGTGACGGTGCCGAAGAAAGAAGCCGAGTTGATAACCAGGCTCAAGGAAAAGAACCTCGACCCCGAGACTGTCGGTAAGACGCTTGAGGAAGTCGAAACGATCCGCAAGGAAAACGAAGGGTTCAAGCTTGAGAAGTCTATCGGTGAATTCGCCCGGGCGGTCGAAGTTCAAAACGTGGGCGCATTAACGCGCTTGATAAAACAGGACGGCTTAACGCCGAAGGTTGTCGAGGTCGAGGAAGACGGCAAAAAGGTGAAGAAGGGCATTCTCGTCGCTAAAGACGGTGAGACTGAAACCGATCATCCTTACGCCGACTACAAAACCAAGCATTGGGGGGATTTCGCTAACGCGCTCGACGCGAAGAGCGATACCAAGGCAGGCTTCAACGGAGGCCCGACACCGACAGGCCCGCCGTCGGATATAGAGGCCGAGAAGGCCGCGCAGGCGAGACAGTCGGCGTCAACGCTCAATATTTTCTAACTGGAGTCCAAATAATATGGCAAACATCGCAGTTGCGACCGCCGACAGAATCGAGGTCGTCGAATCAATTCAACAGCACACCGCGCCCGCCGGAGAAGCGATTTCCGCCGGCGCTCCCGTGCGCATCGACACAAGCGGCAAGTTCGTGAACGGAAACGGCACGGACGCCACGGAGTCGAATATCTACGGCATCGCGACGAAAACTGTTGCCGCTAACGAGCCGGTAACTGCGATCCGTCGCGGAAAACTGGACGGCTTTACGTTTACACAGGCTTATAACGCCGCGATCTACGTTTCGGACACCGACGCGCGTCTTGGCGATGCCGCTGGTACCGTGAGCGTCAGGGTAGGCCGGGTGCTTCCGGGGTGGGCTCAAACGCTCGGCGTAGCAGCCGATAAGATTCTTTCGGTGGAGTTGTAATCAGGAGGTTCTTTTACTATGGCTAATCAGATCCTATACGGATTTCACAATATGAAGGACCTCATGGCGAAGCGCGTTACTGAGGTCGGCGTTCAGGTTATGGATAAAGCGATCGTAACCACGCTCAATGAGCACAACCGTCAGATTGACGCGCTCATTTCGATGTTCGCTACCCGGACAACGGCGCATAAGACCCGGTTCAAGACCGTAAGCGCTGCCCGTCTGCAGCCGCTCGACAATAACGGCCGCGCGCTGCCGATCAAGCCCGCGGGCTCGTATGATGTCGGTTATCCGATTCAGATGGCAGGCGGAGCATGGGGCGCGGATTACGTCACCTCGCAGAAAATGCGGGTCCAGGACGTGAACGACGCAGTAAGCACGCTCATTATGGCCGATGCTCGATGGGTCCGCGATCACATCCTCGCCGCGCTGTTTTTCAGCACGACCAACGGATGGACGTTTATCGACGAAGAGTGGGGAAGCCTGACCATTCAGGGCCTTGCGAACGGCGATTCGACCGTGTACAACGTGCTAACCGGCGCAGATGCCCCGACAACCGCAACGAACTATATCGCGCAGGCTTCGGGTATCGCGGATGCTACCAATCCCTTCCCCGGCATCTATAACGCGCTGATGTCCCACCCGGAGAACTCGGGCGAGGTCATTGTGCTCGTACCGTCAAATCTGACGGCTTCGATTGAGGCGCTGGCGAACTTCAAGGAAAAGGGCGATCCCAACATCCGCGAAGGTGTGAACACTTCGACCCTCGTCGGCAATCTCGATGCCCAGGTTCCGGGCCGCGTTATCGGCTACACCGACAAGTGCTGGATCGTGGAATGGAAGAGCCTGCCGGATAGCTACATGGTCGCAACTACCACGGGCGGCGATCGTCCGCTTGCGATGCGTGAGGACGTGGAAGACAGCCTGCGCGGTTTCAACAAGGTCGCGGAGCGCAATGACCACCCCTTCTACGAGAGCCAGTACATCCGTCGTGCCGGTTTCGGTGCGTGGAATCGTGTCGGTGCCGTCGTAGCGCGTATCGGCAACGGTACTTATGCAATCCCGACGAACTACGGTTCGCCGATGTACTAAAACTATGGCAAGTGAAGCTCAGACAGCCAAGAAAACAGCGATAGCGGTGCAGACCATTGAAACGGCGAGCACCGCACTCGCGGCTAAATTCAACCTCGACGTTACGGGGCTGCCGAATATCGGCCGTATGGACCCTGCTCACGGGCGGGCCGTACAGCTCGAATATCTCGGCGATCTTTTAACGAGGATCGCAGATGCAACAGGCGCGGAAGCGGCACCCAAAGCGGAATCTCTGGAAGAAGTGCTCGAGGACGCGCCCGAAGAGGTCGTGGAGGTACCAGAGGAGATCACCGGCGACGGCACCGGGGAAGCCCTACCACCTGCTGACGACACGGAGAGGGTTTCGCTGCCGGACGTCGAGACGAAGAAACGAAAGAAGTAAATGCCGACACCGACACCGGAACAAATCGAGAGCACGCGCGAAGTCCTGGGGCTTAACTCCTATAGTGACGCCCAGGGCCGGATTGAATCTCTGGAAGAGGCTCAGTGGGACGCGCAGCTCGTCGATAACGGCTTGTACGCAGACGAAAAGGACGGCGTTGATATCGGAGGTAGTAACGCCTTGCTCGGCGCGCAGATCAGTGTTGAAGAGACGATCGGCCGCATTCGGAATCGATCGCGACTTCGCTTCGGCTTACCCGCACTTACTGGAACAGCAGGGGATTATGCGGCGAACGGCGGCAATGAGTTGGGATTCAGTTCTTTGAGATGGTACTGACATGGCCGGAATTCTAAACAATCTGGGCCAGCGCACAGCGCCAAAGATTTTCGCCAAGCTCGCCGCTAAAGGACTCGTCGATACGATGAGCATTCTAGGCGAAGGAAAAGTACAGGGTCCGGGCGGCGGAATGGTTAAAGGATCGGCGCCCGCGGTCTATTCGAACGTTCCTGTATCTTACGAGCCTGCCAGTGCAGGGAAGCGGATAGCAGCGGGAGATCAGGACGTATCGTCTCAGCAGTATGTATTGACGCTCCCGACGCACCAGAACGGCACGAGGATCAATTTAGACCCCTCGCTGCACAGATTGAGCGTAAACGCACGGGGAAACGAGCCTGTAAAGGTATTTAGAATTTTAGCGGTCGGCGACGTGTCCGGCGTGGTCTTTGAGGTTATCGCAGAAAGGGAAAACTAATGTCGGCCATTTCCGAGAAAGTACGAGTTGCCCTTTTCGCGAAGCTAAACGTCTCCGATGTGACGGGCCTCGTAACGGGGATATTTCACAAGCAGGCTCCCGAAGGCACGGCACGGCCCTATGTGATATTCCAGAGGCAGGCGCCGGGACCCGCGATTTACGCCCTAGGCAATAACCTTGCTGCTGAACGCGATCTTTGGATGATCAAGGCTCTGACGGACGAAGATAGTTCGCAAACTCTCGAGCCGGAGGCGTTGGGAGAGGCCATCCTTGCAGCTTGTGAGACCGCAATAGGCGATTCAATGACCCTTACGGGCAACACGGTTCGAATGGTTCGCAGAACGCAGGATATACCGTCATATACGGAGAAATTGAGCGACCGCAGTATTTATCACCAGGGATTCTTTTTAGATATTTTCACAGAGTAGTTATGGCAAAGAAAACCGACACGCTAACCGAGAAACAGATTGCCCGAACGTATGAAGTGGTGAAGGGCTTTAACGTGCCGGACGGTGACGGCGAGCGTCGTTACGATCCTGGTAAGACCAAGCCGCGTTTCGTAATGGAAGAAGACTTTGCTCCCACGGTCTGGAAGGCATTGCTCGCGAGCGGGGCGATTAAGCACTTCGAGGATCCCACGCTTCCGAAGGAAGGCGAGATAGTCGTTGCCGAGATCATCCATAAGGACGAATAAAATATGCCACAGGTAAGCTTAAGCGAAAAAGTAATTTTGAACGGGTGGGACCTATCTTGTTATCTCAAGAAGGTCGGCCTCGACGCATCGCGCGACCTGATGGATGCAAATGTCTTCTGCGGTGCAGGAGCGAAGAAGAACGCCAAGGGCCTGCATGCGGTTGAAATGACCGCCGAAGGGTTCAACGAGTTCGACCCCGACGCTGAAGTGCTGATCAACTCCATCTTCCAAGGCGCCGTTTCAAGCGATGACGAGCAGTTAATGATGTTCAGTATCGGTGACGGTTTCACTATCGGCGATTTAGCGGTAATGCTCAACCTCAACACCGCGAAGTATTCGATCGATGGTATTGAGGCCGGCAGTCTGATCATGGCGAGCCTTTCGGGTAGTTCCACGCAGAGCGCCGGGAAAGTGGCTTATCAGCATGGGGTGTGGCTCTTCAACCAGACTGTAACGGGCGCAACGAACGGCGCGAGTTACGACAACGGCGCATCATCTACGGGCTTTACCGCCCAAATTCATGTTCTCGCCGGCGATGACGTTGCAAACGTTGTTATTCAGCACTCGACAAATAACTCGGTATGGGTGGACCTGATCACAAATACGACCTACGAGATCAACACCGGCACGCAGATCATAGAAACGGACGACACAGTTAACCGCTACGTGCGCGTTGCCGCTAACCCGGATGGAACTACGAATACCGTCGCAGTCGCGATGAGCTTTAATTACACAGGATCTTAAGGAGATATTATGCCTACAGTTGGAAAGAATTTAGATTTTCGTCTGGGATCGACCGGAACACCCTCAACCCTCGTTGATTTATCCAATAGCGTAAAGAGCGCAGGATATGACATCGAGCGCGACTTACTGGAAGCGAACACCTTCAATAACAACGGCTCGAAGGCGAACCTTAAAGGGCTGTACGGTGCCACGTTCTCGGTGACGTTTTACTACAGTGCCGCGATCTTTACGCAGCTGCACGCTGCCCTGCTCGGCGATAACACCGTTAACATCCAGTTCGGCCCGATCGGCAGCACGGGCGGCAATCCGAAGTACACCGGCGCGGTCCATATTCACAAGGTGGGCAATCCTATCGAGATCAATTCGGTAATGGAACTGACGGCCGAGATCACCCTGGACGGCGCTATTGCAACTTCGACCTACTAAGAAATTTACATGAATATCGCAGAAATAACAGAATCGTTTGTAACGTTGTCGAGCGAGTACAAAGGCCATAAATATCAGGTCGAGGTCTACGACAACGCCCTCTCGCCCCAGATCATGCAGTGCTTTCAGGATGTCAAAGAAAAGCCGATAGAATTTGCAACGGCGCTTTCCAAGATCATCAAGGGGTGGGACATCGACATGAACGGGGAGCCGTTCCCGCCAAACTTCGAAAACCTGTCTAAATGCCCGGCAGATTTCCTGGGTCATATTCTTGAGCTCGTATCGGAGAATTGGCAGGGAAAGTCGCAGACGTCCGAGCAATCAGCCAGTGGCTCGGCAGCGAAGGCGAAATAGGTTCTCCGCCTCCTTACTACTATCTGGTTCGCGCGGCCCGCTACTTAAATGTCCCGGTCTGGGAGCTGGCGGCGCGGCCGGATAGAGCGAAGTGGCAGTCTATGGCCCTGACGTGCGAACAGGGCGAAATCCGCGGGCATAATGCGCGAGTGGAAATCGAGCAGAAACGAAGCGGGAATGATAAATGAGAATCGTAAGCAGGATCCGCGTGATCACGGCGGCGGCGAAGGCGGCGGTAGATGAAGCGCGCGTAGAAACCGCCGAAGAGGTTGGCGTGACCGCTCAGCGCAACGCACCTGTACGAACAGGGGAACTACGCGATTCTATGCAGGTAGAGCACGAAGGCAATGTATCACGCGTTGGGTTCACGGCCCCCCACGCCGGATTCGTGGAATTCGGCACAAGCCGCATGGCGTCACAGCCCTATCTTATACCCGCGGCGTGGCAGGGTAAAGAAACGCTCCGCAAAAAAATACTAGAAAAGCTAAAGAAGCTAGAGTAGGGCATCAAAATAAAAACCTTGCCAAACCAAACCCCGCCCCACCACAACGTGCCCCGCCTCTCCCAGCCTGGCTGTACCACGCCGCAAAAGATCGATAGAACCTAATTACTTTTAGCTACCCATTCCTCTAAAGCCTTCCGGACAATAAAAGATATGGACACGCCTGTTTCCCGAGACTTCGCCCGCGCTTTTTCAAGCAGCGCGGATGGGAGCTTTACCGAAACATTGGCGTCGTTCTCCAGTTTTTCTTTCCCTTTATTCGCCATACCTATTGTATAGCACAACACGTATATACGCGTCAAGAAAATAAATGATATATCTATACGATATACTATTGACAAGTATATACGCGTAATGTAAAATCATTATTAGTTAAGTAATTAACTAAACAAATACGGTGAGGTAAGTATGATAAATAACATAGACATGGAGCACTGGCCGACACTACGAAAGTTAGATCAAGTTGTCGGCTCTGGTCGAGCAGGGGAAATCGAAACGCAATATGGTTCCGTTGTTGTCCACTCAACACGTCATCACGGATTTGTCGCTGAGCACGTCGATCCTAATAATGTAAAACGCATTGCTTACGGCTATATGCCTTCAACGGCATTTCTTAAACTGGCCGGGATGATTAAGGAGCTATTCGGTTAATGGCGAAAGGCTTTCCAAAGCGCAAACCTGGAAAGCCCTTCATTTAATCCCTAGGAAAGGAACTAAATATATGAGAAATATTACCACAAAAGAAAAAGTCACAAAGATTGAAAACGGCTTTATTCGGCGGCACGGTAAAGATATTGGTGCAACTAATCAGTCAAGCGATTCGGTCTTGAAGGCGCAAGGCCTGCACGCTGTAGTACAAATCGAGGACGATAGCTTGCGCGCCGTCGGCATTGAAAACGGAACGTGCTTATTGATGAGGCCGGGGTACTCAGATCGCATCGGTGATAGCGAACCGCTCACGATTTGGCAGCGTCAGGACGTGGAATTATCAGCTGATGTGCGCCCGCCAGTGTTGGTGGGTTACGCGTACGACAATTTTGGGGATACGTGTATCGCGAAGCCGAACGGGACAACTGCCGTTCTTAATAAGCGCCGCGGGCCGTATCGAAATAGATGCAAATGGGTTCTTCTAGGCGTTATAGCGGGAAGTATTGCCTACACCGAATTCCCGTCGAGTGCGAAGGCAGATGAGGAATTGGGGATGGGTATTAACGAAATAGAGGCAACGTGCAGCGTGTGCTCGGCAACGCGAAAGGGCAGTAAGCCGTTCCTTTCGTCGGTGCGATGGTTAATCAGAGAGAAACGCACAAAATGTCCAGAATGTTGGTAAAACTAAGGAAAGGAGAATAAAATATGTCGAATATTATTAGAGCAGCAATCACGATCAGGGGCGTAAGGCCCCTGCTACAACACAGATTCACCGAGGCATCACTGCCTCTCGAAAAACAGGAACGCACGGGCGTTGCCGGAAACGATCCCGAAGAGTGGAAAAAATCGGCAATGGTTACAGAAACCGGGCAGCTTTTTGTCGATGGGTCGTATATCTTTTCGTGCTTGCGTAATGCGGCAAAATATACGAAAAAGGGAAAGGGGTCGATTCAGACAGACGTTGCCGCAACACTTCAAGTTTTGGATGATCAGATTTTGCTCGATAGGTTTATGCCCGGTTATCCCGTGTTCGCAAACAAGGAGGGTGGGTTGCAGATACCCCGTATCGGGCTGTATGAAGCAGGCGACCTTGAGGCCAAATTCGATATCACGAAGGCCGAAGATCCGTCACGCGATACGAGCGCACCTGTTTATCTCGATGTGCGCTCTGTTCGTAACCCTAGCACCAAAGGACGAAACGTGCGTTATCGTTTGGCCGCTTCGCCGGGGTGGGAGTGTACCTTTAAGATTCTCTGGGATAAAACGCTGGTTAACCGGGCGCAAATGGAAAGTGTGCTAAATGATGCCGGAGTCCTAGTTGGTCTTGGGGATGCCCGGGCTATCGGGTTCGGCCGTTTCCAGACCGTTTCGTTTGAGATTGAGGAATAATGCCGCGACAACGACCGCCGCGAGAGATCTGGCAAGAAATGAGAAAGGCCGTCTATGAGCGGGATGGCGGGATGTGCCAGTACCCCTATGGCAAGCATCCCGTCACCTTTGAAGAGTTCCACTGTGACCATATTCGATCTGGTAAGCTGGGCACGAATCATATATCGAACCTGCGGGTGCTTTGCCGCATGCATCATGTTTTGAGGCTCGATCATAGACACAGGGGGATGATCGCGAACGCGCTAAAAAAGGGTATAATTGGGCCGGACTGGCGTAAACACCTGTGGGAGTAAGCTTATCAAGGGGTATACGGCCTGGTGAGTCGGGGCGCGCCATGGTACGGAATGGCGGGGCACGGCTTGGTTAGGCTTGGTCAGGCTTGGTCAGGCGAGGTAGGGCAAGGGAAAAGGCGGCTTTAATTAGCCGCCTTTTTAGTTTATAATCGGTTGCACTTTTAGGAGGCTGATTTATGAAAGCTCTTTTTCTTAGCTTGTTGCTTGCGGCAAACTGCGTGGCGGCACCCTTAATCTTCAAGGGATTTAAAGATTTAACGCCTGGGACCTTCGTTGAAGTCGCGAGTTTTAATGCAGCAAAATACAAGCAGATTCGTATCGGCATTAGTAGTAATAATGTAGGTTCGAGTCAAAGCATTCACATTAATGGATGGGACGGAGGATTTTCTTTTCAGTTGCTATATACCGACGAGGCGTTTCTCAGCAGAACGTTTCTTATTGATGTGCCGCCAGAGTCGGTCAATATTACGATTGACGGAAAGGGGAAGTACTATATTCGCGTGTGGGGCATCGAATAAATGATTGAAATCTCCCGCGGTTGATGTAGAATATAACTGACAATTTAATACCGCTCACTGGGCCGTCGCCTGTAATTCAGGCCAACCACCCGCTAGAAAGATGATGATCTTTTCGGCGGGCTTTTTTCTTTTAAAATGGCAAACGCTTTCGAAATATTTGCAGAATTCCGAACCGACACCAATTCGTTTGAGGGTTCGCTGAGGGATGCCGAGGCGGCATTGCGAAGGACGGGGCGCGCTATCACTGAGCAGGAAGCTGAAGCCGTTCACCTGGGGAAAACCACCGCAGTCACAGCTAGATCGTATGAGAAGCTGACAGAGAGGGTATCGGAAACCCAGAAAAAACTCAGCTCGGCGGCCGATGCATTTTCGCGTGGTGCAATTAATAGTAAACAATTTCAGAGTGCGATCAATTCTACCGAAAGGGCGACTAATGCGCTCAATACCCGATTAAAGGATTCGGCTGCGCGTCTCGCAGACTTCAAGCCCCCGTCACAGCTAGGCAAGTTCGCGCAGATAGGTCAAGTCTTAACAGGTGTTGGCGCTGCCTTTAGTGCTGTATCACAAGTGGCGGGCCAGGCCGCGCAGATATTCGAGTCTACCGCCGGCGCGCTTTTCACGCTAACAAAGGCTTCCGCAGACTTCGGGTCGATGATCAATGATGCAGCAGCGAAGACGGGCCTCTCTACTGACACACTGCAAGCGTTGAATTTTGCGGCAACGCAAGGCGGAGTATCTTTCGACGAGGTGTCCGGATCGATCGACAAGTTCGTGCGCGTGCTCGGTAGTGCTAAAAAAGGAAACGAAGAGGCTAAGAAGACCATGGCTGGCCTTGGCGTCACGTCTAACGACCTCGAAACTGCACTGGGGCAGGCTTATCAGACAATTCTCAAATACCCCGAAGGCATAGAGCAGATGAAGGCCTCGCAGGAGGGGTTTGGTCGTTCCGGTGCCGATATGATTCCCTTTCTTAAGGAATTCGGCGGAAGTATTCCGGACGTGATCAAACGTGCTCGCGATCTCGGACTGATTCTTGATAAAGAAACGATAGTCGCAGCAGATAAATTCGGCGATACACTTGACATGGTTGGCCTGCAGGCAAAAACCAGTGCAGCCAGATTCACGCTCGCTTTCGCGCCCGCGATCACCACAGGGATGAACCTTGCATCCAAGGCGCTCACGGACAACCAGGCTACGTTTGCGGCATGGGGAAATGCCATTAATAATGCCTTAAGCGATACCATCGGCGAAATACAAAGCCGGGGCGGTGATTGGCATGCGGCGGGTCAGGTAATCGGCGAGAAAATCGGCGAGGGTATTGGGAAAGGACTTGAGGGCATCGGCGGAATCATCATCGAAGAGCTCAAGAAGAATTTCCGGGGTGACGTTTCGCCCATCCTGCAACCGTTTTTAGTCGTCATGCGAGGACTGAAGGACGCGGGCGATGATTTTATGTTCGGTCCGAAAGCCGGGCAGGCAATGCGTGACGCAGGCAATATGATGCGGACAGAAGGTGACAAGATGATCACCACGGCGTTAGAAAAGGCCCAAAAACTAAAGGATGCGGACAGTAAGGCCGCTCAGAGCGCAAAGCAGACGGCGGCCGAAATATTGGAAACATGGAAAAGGGGTTACTCCGCTCAGTCGGCGATTACGGACAGCTTTAACCGGGTTAACGAAGCCATGGTGTCGGCTCGCGTACGAAAGACATCGCAAGACGAGCTCGACGGCGTAAGGGAGCTGGCAAAAGTAAAAAAACAGGGACTTGAAAAACAGTTAGCGGAAGCGACAAGATTTTTCCGGAGCGAGCTTGCGATCTTGGGATTGACGTCAAAGCAGCGAGAGGCGATCGAAGACGATAAAGCGCGCACTATTGGGAAGATCAGTACCGACCTTGCTCTCCATGAGATCAATACAGCGAAACAGATAGCAGAAGCGGAAGACAAAATTCTAAAGCAACGCCGGTCTGCCCTACTGGAATTCAAGCAGATTGCGTCTGAATCCGTCTCCTTTAATCTCGATACTTCCGCGTTTAATTTCGATTCGTCCATTTCTCTGGGCACGGCAACAACGGAGGCATTTTCTCGAATTACGGACGAGACGCAGCGCGCCTACGCAAAGATCGGCGCCATAATCCGCGAACAAACTTCGCTCCAACTTCAAGACGAGTCGCTCTCAGCGGAAGAGCGTGTAAATATCAACGCTAGAATGAACCTTGACGTCGCGAAGCTCGCAGAAGAAGGCGGGCGTCGATTGCTTGATATATCCGAGAAGCAGAACGACCAACTTGTACGCAGTTTACAATCCAGGAGAGACGCGTTTAACAGCACGTTGAAAGCCATTGGCGATCTAGGAGGCAATCTCGCGGACATTTATTTTAACCCCGACACTTTTGGCAGCAAATCTACCACGAAGCTAGTTGAATTTTTCCGCGCGTCTACCACGCTGTCCGATAAAGTGAAAATTCAGTTTCTGCAACTTGCATCTGCTATCGGAGACGGGACCAAAGGGGCTAAAGGGTTTTACGAAGCTCAGAAGCTAAGTGCGAATCTGCGCTATGACACGCAGATCGGGCAACTCGATACCGAGCTTGGCACGACGAACGATTTGATTGCAGCCGAGAAAATTCGTATTAACAATGCCTACGAATTAGAGAAAGTTAAGATGAAATCGGCCATAGCGGCGCAAATGGCTAACCGGAGCGCCGCAATTAGTCGAGGCGGAGAAGGTACCGATGCCGTTACGCAATATGACGAGGTGATTCAATCTCTTCAGAAAAACCTCGCTGATCTTGAGCAAAACGGAGCACCCAAAACGAGCGCGGCGATTCTGCAACTCAACGGCGCTATCAAACAGCTCAGCCAATCCCGCGAAGCTCTCAAGCAGGGCAAGGATAAGGATGATCTAGCTTCCTTCTTTGGAAGCCCGGAAGGCTTGCAGGCGACCATCGATCAAATCAAGGCGGTGGGAGCCGAAAAGTTTTTTGCCGTTAAGACGGAGAGCGACGCGCTATTGAATCAAATCGGCACCTATCAGTCCATCGCCGACTTAAAGCAACGCATAGCCAATTATTCTACGTTGGAACCATTAATCCTTGAAGCGGCGCAATTGCAGCGCATCCTTGAAATACGTCAAGCAATTACTGAGAAAACGATTGCCGATAGCGAAACATTTATGGATCGGATAGGGATGATGCAAGCGCGATCCGTCTCATTTTCGACGGCTTTCAAGGACAGTATGGCGGATGCCGTGTCTGGCGTTGCTGATGTTATCTCGACCAGCGTCGCAAAATGGGACGGAACATTCAAAGGGTTCTTTACTTCGATGCTTCAGGGATTTGCTCAACTCGTTCAAGGTATCATTCAGGAGCTCATAAAAGTCATGGTCTATCAGGCCATTATGAAGATCATTAGCGCGGCAGCAAGCACGCCCACGACCACTAGTTTAGGAACAGGGGCGCATTCTGTTGGAGAGGGCGCGCTTGGCGGGCTCGGTGGTCTCATCGGCCATGCATCCGGCGGACTTATCTCGGGACCTGGCAGCGGAACGTCCGATTCAATATTCGCCCGGTTATCTAACGGCGAGTTCGTGAACACCGCCCGCGCCGTCCGGTTCTGGGGCAGAGACTTTTTCGAAAAAGTGAACAATCTTCAAATGCCTGCATTTGCGGGCGGTGGAATGGTCGGCGCGTACTCGGGCATGTCCTCGACGAACAATAACACGACCTACGGCCCGACGATCCACGTAAACGTTAACGCGCCCGGCGGCAACCCCCGTCAGGTCCAGGATGCAGCAAGCCGGGGGGTTCGTGACGGAATGGCAAAAGCAAGGTGGGAGGAAAGGCGTAATTCATGAGTCTTCAGCTAGATAAAATATATCCGCTTTCGGTGGGGCGTTGGGGTCATACGGTTCGTTATAACACGACCATCACGACGGGTGCGAGCGGCCACGAATCGAGAAATGCCAACTGGCAGGACGCGCTTCGATCCTTCGATGCAAAATACTCGGTAAAGACGAAGGCGGATGTTGACGCGCTTATCGCGTTTTTCCACACCGTCAGGGGCAGGGAAACGGCATTTCTGGTCAAAGATTGGATGGATTACAAGGTATCGGGCAGTTCCATCGTGCTCTTCGACGGTGATGAGGCCGACGGCGTAAAGACTCAGTTCCAGATCTACAAATATTACGACGATGGAGTCGGAGGCGTGATCAAGCGCGTCATCACCTATCCGAAGTCGGGAACGGTGTTCTTTGCGATCAACGGAACACCTGTTCCGGAAGCAAATTACAGCGTGAACTATGCGACGGGAATCGCTACCTTTACGAGCGCGCCGGCTGCGGATGCCTCAATCCTCGCGACGTTCGAATTTTATACTCCTGCGCGGTTCGCTACCGACGAGTTTCGCGCAGAAGCTTTTCACCAATGGGTAGATGCGGGATCGGTCGAGCACTACCGCATCGAGCTTCCGGATGTTCCGATGGTCGAGGTAAGAGGCGAATAGATGCCCCACGAAATCCAAAATATACAGGGTTCATATACGCAGGACGACTTCTGGGGCCAGTGGTCGAGTCCCACTCCTCGTATGGCTCTGCTCATCCAGATAACGACCCGACCGGAGTATGGGCCGGACATAGTAGCGTTTACGTCCAACTCGCGGGATATGACGCTTCCCGGGCGTCCGGGCGTGGTTTTCAAGGCTACCCCTGCTATCACTCCCACAACGATCGAATCGGGGCTCGATGAGGCGTCAAATCTCGAAATGACGGGTATCTATAACTCGGATTCGTTCGATCAGATCGAGGTATTGGCGGGGAAGTGGGACTTTGCGACGGTCGAGGTTTTATCGGCCTGTTGGGATAACACCGATCTCGGGGAATTCGTTCATTTTAAGGGGAATCTGGGCGAGTTCAAGGACTATCAGACGTTTTTCACGGCGGAAGGGCGCGGAGCTATCGCCAGGCTATCGAACAACGTCAATAAAGTTACATCGAGGCTCTGCCGGTGCAGGGAGTTCGGGGACGAGGAGTGCGGTAGAGACTTAGGCGAGCCGGTAACTATCAACGGCGATACTTTCGACCTTGTTTATCCCGATGTGCCGTGCGTACTCGCTGCCGGGGAAGGTGAGATAGATTTCTCGTCAGGCGATCTCCCTGCAAACTGCGACACATCCGGATTATTCGCAAACGGGAAGCTCGAATGCACTTCCGGGCAGAACGAAGGCATCGCACGCGAGATATCGACGATCAACACAGTGTTCCCCGGCTACCGCGTTTCGTTACGGCGACGGTTTCCGCTGCCGATCGAGGGTAACGACACTTTCACCTTTACCGCGGGGTGCGACAGAACAATTGAAAGGTGCGTGCTCTACGACAACGTGATCAACCGTCGCGCCGAAGATTACGTGCCCGGCATTGAAGCCGCAAACCGCGTCCCATCAGCAAACTAATGGCTTATAAAGTTACCAGAGATCAGATCGTTGCCGCAGCAATGGAGTGCCTGGGGTGGAAGTTCCGGCATCAGGGCCGCAACAAGGACGAGAACCACGAAATAGACTGCGTGGGCCTGCTCGTCGTCGTCGGGCAGAGAATCAAATACCCCGAGATATTTGACGTTGAAGGATACCGGAGAGTGCCGAGCGCGAACGTGATCAGGACCACTCTCGAAAAGAACCTCGACGAAATACCCGTAGCAGAAGCGAGGCGCGGCGATATCTACCTTATGCGCCTCGGTGGAATAAAGCCTCGACACGCCGCCATCAGGATATCGGATGAAACGGATTTGAAAAAGGGCATCGAACCGCAGCTGATACACGCGTTCGCTCTTGGAAAGGGCGGGACGGTACGGATAGAGAGTGTCAGGCAGCGGAAGGACGATATTGCGGCGGCGTTCAGGATCAGGGGATTGGTGGATTAAATACTTGTAATTAAAGGCCGTCTCGCAAAAACGGCCAAAATATGACTGAAACGAGTAGTAAATAAATGCCTCAAATAGCTATACAAGTCGGGATAATGGCGGGCTCAATGGCCCTTCAGTACATCTTTGCGCCGAAGGTCAAGAATCCGCCTGTCGATAAAGGCAAATTCGACGATATTCGGATCACCGGCTCGGATTACGGCGCGTTTATCCCTCGCATCTGGGGAAAGGTCAGGCTAGGCGGGAACGTCGTGGTTTCCACGGGCATCGACCACTACATCATCGAGACGCCTTCGAGCGGCGGCAAGGGTGGCGTCCCGCAGGCGCCGGCGACAAGGACGCACGTATATAAAACATCGGTTGCCGTGCTTGTATCGCGACGTGTGACGAACTTTCTCCGAGTCTGGGCCGATACCGACATCCTCGCTGGCGTAAACGGCGGCGGGGTTAACACTCAGCAGTTCTACGAGGCGGAAGACGCATTTCTCGCGGGAGGCGCGGCGATCTTCCCGGATGTAGAGGCATCGGAAGGCTTGGCCGTCACTAATCTGGGAAACGGCGGGACGATAACCTTTTCCCCTGCAGGAGCACTCCCGGCCGTCCCTGTTGAGCCCGTCGAACCGATCGACACAACCCGTATTGCAGTATTCTATAAATGCGCCACTAATCTAAACGTCGAAGTGAAAACGAACAGTGATCTGGGATTAACTACTCAGACCGTTTTATTTCATTCGACAGATGGCGCGTGGTCGGTCCGGACGGTGCTGGTGCGCGGGCACGTCAATTCTATCGAGCTCGGCAACCCGTCAAGCGCGATCCCCGATATCGACAAGATTGGTGTTTACTTCTCGTACCTGAATCTCGCAAGGCCCGATAGCACCTATCGGATGTCGTCGGCCGTAAATCCATTCATCGGCTATCCGACAGACCTCGACGACCCATCGGAATACTACAACTTCCAACCGGTGAAGGACGACGCGACAGGCGAAACGATGATGACCACTCCTATCCCAGGGGAGGAGATCAGGTATTACACAGGAACCGAAACGCAGACCCAGGACTCCAGAATTATATCGTGGCTCGATAGCCGGTGGGGAACCGGTGTCGGTATCTCCAGAACATCGGCAATGCGCGGATGTTCTGTATTCGTGCTGCAGGACACAACGCTGAAGCAAGGTCATTTGCCGAACTACACGGTTGAGCAGGAGTACATATTCAGCGATGTTAACGACATTCTTGAAGAGTTATTTAACGACGTCGGTATCGAGGACTACGACCTGTCGAACACTGCCGGATTAACCCAGGTAGGCTTCTTGGAGCACACAGCGACGACCCGGAAGGCTCTGATCGAACATCTTCAGCGGTACCATCAATTCAGGCTCGCGGAAGTTGACGGGAAGCTGATAACCGTACTCGATAACGGCCCGACAGTCGGAACGATCAGTGCAGACGATCTTCGCGCGCATAATGACGGGGAAGAAATGCCCGCGTTCGATGCTGAAGTGCTTCTAAAGGAAGAATCGCTAATGCCGCGGGAAGTCAGGGTATCGGGGATGATACCTGAGCTCGAATACCACAATGAGGCTGTCACCGCACAGTTTTTCGCCGGCATAAAATCGACCGAGAGCAAGGAGTACACGTTCCCGATAGTCGATAGCAAAGACCGACTGCGACAGGTCGCGGAAGTCCTGCTCAGGAAAGAGCATGCCGAAAGCAAGGCGTTCGAGTTCTGGGGAATGCCGTCAATCGCAAAGTGGGCTATCGGCGATGTTATCCCGCTGCCGCTGAACGGCCTTACTTACGAGATCCGCATCGAGAAAAAGGTAATGACGCTGCCGATCGGGAAGATACGCTTTCAAGCTGTGCTCCGAGACCCGATAGCATTTATCACGGTCAACGAGATTCCGCCGATAGCGAACATGGCGCCGAACATCCGTGAAAACATGCTGTCAACGGTACCCTTCCCGCGCAATACGGTGATATTCGTTATCCCGTCCCTGCCGATCCTCGAAAGAGACCACGGGAAGCTCGGCGTTTACCTTGCTATCTCGGGACGAGGCCGGGGTTATCACGAAAACGCGGCATTGTACCGTGAGATCGGCGACGAAAACTATGTGCTGCAGTCGGTGATCGACTCATCCTCCCCGTTGGGGTTATGCGCGGAAGTGCTCGCAGATTGGGAAAACTCGAAGGGAGATGAAGATACAGACAACACTCTCGATATCTGGTTTTTCGATGAGATCGAACTGGAAACGGTGACATCTGACGACATCGCACGCTATCCCACGGTTAATTTACTGCGAGTGGGCAATGAATGGCTCCAGTTTAGAACGGCAGAAGCGCAAACACTCGAAGACGATTCACCGTATCGCTCGAAATGGCGGGTGTCGAACTTTATGCGCGGCCGGTTTTTAACCGATGATGCGATGGTCGGGCATGGTACCGACGAATATGCGGCCCTCGTCACTCCTGCATTAAGATTCTTCGAGCTCGAGAAGGAAGATATCGGCGAAGTGATCAACCTGAAAGCTGTCACCGGCGGGCAGG
>Ga0247806_10000095_pt1 | contig 54249 bp, 40 predicted proteins | sample UWRJL059202B1_FD_179935 | JGI IMG/M metagenome (GOLD analysis project Ga0247806, IMG submission 179935) | Plant litter microbial communities from Arlington Agricultural Research Station in Wisconsin, United States - UWRJ-L059-202B-1 | ecosystem: Environmental > Terrestrial > Plant litter >... | reverse complement strand
GGAAGAATCTCGCTTTCGTCCATGTCAACTAAATAAGATAAGTAATCTTCATTTTTTTGAATCAGCCATTTGTCTTTGTCTTCCTGCGAAGCCTGAACATTTCCTAATTCAAGAATTATATCTAATGAACGAACTCGGCTTACACCTTTAAGCAACTCGTTATGTTCGTGTGTGAAATTTATATTTAAGGACTGAGCGATTTTTTGCCAGGCTAAAAAATGATATTTGGCGGTATCAACGATTACTCCGTCAAGATCGAAGATGAATGCTTTTTTATTATTCATGAATTTCAATTTTAGTTCTGCTATTTACTCTAAGGGTAAGTAATCCGGCAAATATCATCGATACACCTCCAATTATTAAGGCGTAAATAGGTTCGTTGTGAAAGAATTGTTTAATTACAAATCCTAAGATTGTAGCGGCTACAATTTGTGGTATTACGACAAAAAAGTTGAAAACTCCCATGTAATAACCCATTTTTGCAGCTGGCAAAGATCCGGAAAGCATAGCGTAAGGCATTGATAAAATACTAGCCCATGCAATACCAACTCCTAACATTGGCAGGATTAGCATTTGCTTATCACCAATAAAATAAATCGAAATTAAACCAACACCTCCAGCGCATAAGGCCAATAAATGTGTTGCTCTAACGCCTACTTTTTTTGCAATAACTGGTAATAAGAAAGCTACAGCTGCAGCGACTCCATTATAAACCGTAAATAAAACAGAAACCCAGTCAGCAGCATCATTGTAAACTTTTGAAGTTGTATCTGTTGTTCCAAAAATGTGTTGTGTAACGGCTTGTGTTGTATAAATCCACATGGAGAAAAGCGCAAACCAAGAAAAGAATTGAACCCAGGCTAATTTTTGCATTGTTCTTGGCATATTCAGTAAATCAGTCATGATTATGGTAAAACCATTTTGAACTTTTTTAGTTCGTAATTGAGATGCAATTACAAATAAAACACCCATAAAAATTAGTCCGATGAATAAAATATATAATTCTTTTGCCAGGTTATTTTCAAAAATTAGAAATGAGATTAATCCTCCAATAGCGGCAAATATTAATCCTAAAAACAATTGTTTTTTAATTGTAACACCTGATTCTGTTTGCAGATCATCTTTATCTAAATCTTTTTTACTGTTAGCTTCAAATGCATGAAGTTCTTCGGGAGTATATTCAGTTGATTTAAAAACAGTCCATAAAACAGAAAGCAGAAAAACAATTCCGCCAATATAAAAAGACCATTTTACCGCATCCGGAATAATTCCTTTTGGAGCAACATTGCTTACATCAAAAACATTTGTAAAAAGATAAGGTAAAACAGAACCAACAACGGCTCCGGTACCAATAAAGAAACTCTGCATTACAAAACCTAATGCACGCTGATGGTCGGGTAATTTATCGCCAACAAAAGCACGAAAAGGTTCCATTGAAACATTGATCGAAGCATCCATTATCCATAAAGTTCCTGCCGCAATCCACAAAGTAGGAGAGTTTGGCATGATGAATAATGCGATTGAAGATAAAATAGCTCCAATTAAAAAATAGGGGCGACGACGTCCTAAACGAGTCCAGGTTCTGTCACTGAAATAACCAATAACGGGCTGAATAATTAAACCAGAAACAGGCGCAGCAATCCACAAAATTGGAATGTCATCTATTTTAGCACCAAGGGTTTCAAAAATTCTTGAAGTATTTGCGTTTTGCAGTGCAAAACCAAACTGTATTCCCAAGAAACCGAAACTCATGTTCCAAATTTCCCAGAAACTTAATTTACGCTTTTCCATTATCGTAATTAAAAAATTAATTATACGATAAGCGCTTTGCTTATCAAAACTTACTGTTTTTTTTTCGAAGTAAAAGTAAAAGCTTTGACGGCCGTAAAAGTATAAATTATTTTTAGATATATGCTAACAAAAAAGCCATAAATATAAATTATGGCTCTGGAATATGTTGATTTTAAGAAAATTAATCAGTTGATTCTCTTTTTATCAGATGTGTTTCAATAACTTCTGTCGTGTAGTTTTCGTTTTCTTCTTCTTTATCGTCGTGTTCTGCTTCGAGCCTTTCTATCAGCATTTTAGCGGCTTTATTTCCCATTTTTTCACCGCTTTGACTCACGGTCGTAATACTTGGCGTTGAATATTTTGAGATAATTCCGTCAGTAAAAGCTATTACGGCCAAATCTTCAGGAACTTTAAGCCCCATTTTACTTGCTGTTTTAATAATTGTTACGGCGAAAAGCTCATTTACAGCAAATACAGCATCAAATGCTCTGTCGTGTAAAAGCTGGCTAATCGTGATTTCGCAGGTATCTACATCTTCAATCTTGATGATTAAATCTTCATTGAAAGGCAATCCGTTGTCTAAAAGTGCTTTTTCGTAACCGTCAGTCCTTAATTTTCCCACACTTACGTAGTCAACAGTAGTAACGAGAGCAATCTTTTTTCGGCCATTATCAATCAAACTCTGAACGGCTTCGTAAGCTGCTGCTTTATCATCAATAATTACCTTATCACACAAAATGTCATTGGTAACACGATCGAACATTACAACTGGCATTCCCTGATTTATAACTTCGGTAATGTGGTGAAAATCACCTTTATATTGGGTTTCTTTAGACAGCGACATGATAAAACCATCTATGCTTCCGTTGGCCAGCATCTCCATATTTAAGACTTCTTTATCAAAAGAATCATCAGATAAACAAATCACAACACTATAGCCATTTTCGTTGGCGACCTGTTCAATTCCGTTGATTACCGTAGAGAAAAAATAATGTACAATTTCCGGAATGATAATCCCGATACTTTTGGTTTTTCGGTTTTTTAGACTAAGGGCAATATTGTTTGGTTTGTAGTTGTAAAACTTTGCAAAAGCCTGCACTTTTAGACGTGTTTCTTCTCCTATTTCTAAGCTGTTTCTCAATGATTTTGAGACAGTTGAAATAGACACATCGAGCTCTCTTGCAATCTGTTTTAAGGTTATTTTACGTTTCATACTAATATATGGAAAAAATCTAATTATTAATAAAGGTATATGAAATTTTGATAATTGATAATTTTTGATTGAAAAGATTACAAAATATAGAAAGTTTTCAACACTATCACGTTTTCGTAACGCAATAAAAATTGGTTCTGGTTGTTCATGTTAATAAATTCCTAATTTTGAAATTCGAAGTAAAATTAAAAACTTAAACTAACACTCAAAAACTCAAACTAATTTAAACAAAAAGTATGAAAACAATTTACAAAAAGTTGTTATTTTTATTCCTGTTGTTGCCGTTTACTGTACTGGCTCAAAGTACATTAAAAGGTACAGTTGCAGATCTTGCAACGGGACAACCAATCCCGGGAGTAAATGTAAATGTACAAGGTGCTCCGGGCGGAACATCAACAGATTTTGACGGTAAATTTCAGTTATCTAATGTAAAAAATGGAGACAAAATTGTGGTTTCATTTATTGGATATAAAACGTCAACTGTAACTTTTAATGGTCAACAAACATTAACAGTTTCGTTAGAAGAAGACACTAATCAACTTAAGGAAGTTGTAGTACAAGTAGGTTACGGTACTGTTAAGAAAAAAGATGCTACCGGATCTGTATCACAAATTTCTTCAAAAGAATTTAATAAAGGAATTAACGTCACTCCGGAGAGTTTAATTAGCGGCCGTATTTCGGGTGTTAACGTAACTGGAGGAGGAGCTCCGGGAGCAAAAGCAGATATTAGAATTCGTGGAGGATCTTCTCTAAACGCTTCAAATGAGCCTTTAATTGTATTAGACGGATTACCTTTGAGTAATACTAAACCAGAAGGATCAACAAGTATTTTATCTACAATTGATCCTAATGATATTGAGTCGTTTACAGTTCTTAAGGATGCATCTGCTGCTGCAATTTACGGTTCTCGTGCTGCAAATGGTGTGATCGTTATTACAACTAAAAAAGGGGCAAAAGGTGGCGTAAAAGTGAATTTCAGCTCTCAGGTTGGTATTAACACAGTAGCGAATACTGTTGATGTAATGAGTGCAGATCAATTTCGCGAATTGGTAAATACAAATGGTACTCCGGCTCAACAAGCTTTGTTGGGTAGTGCAAATACAAACTGGCAAGATGAAATTTTTCATACTGCATTAACAACAAACAATAATATCTCTGTAAGTGGTTCATTATTTAACAAACTTCCGGTAAGATTATCTGTTGGAAATGTTGATAATCCAGGAATCTTAAGAAACACTTCTTTTGAAAGAACTACGACATCGATATCGTTAAATCCTGTTTTATTTGATAATCATTTAAAAATTGATATTAGCGGAAACTTATCTTTTGGTAAAAACCAATTTCAGGACGAAGGTGCTATCATTGGTAGTGCTATCGGATTTGATCCTACACAATCTGTTTATCAAGCAGGTTCTCGTTACGGAGGTTATTTTGAATGGTTAGAGCCAACAGGAAATTTACCTTTATTACCTGCAAGAAATCCTGTTGCAAGATTAAACCAGGATAACAGAAGATCTACTTCTACAAGAAAATGGGGTAATGTTAGATTAGATTATAAACTTCATTTCTTTGAAGACTTAAGAGCTGTGGTAGAAGCAGGTATTGATACATTTGACAGCAGCGGATATACTGAAGTAAGTACACAAAGTGCCTTAGGATATCAGCCAAAACCTTTTAATGGACCGGATTATGTGAATTTAGGAAACTATAATCACTACACTGATGCACTTCAGAACAAAAACTTAAATGCATATTTTAATTATACAAAAGATATAGGAAAAATTAAGGTTGATGCAACGGCCGGTTACAACTACCAATTGTTTCAAAGAGAAAAATACCAATCAGGTGAAGTTAGACAACCAAATCCTAACGCAGATGTAACTACTGAGCCAGATGTTAATTTACAATCGTTTTTCGGACGTTTGAATTTAGGTTATGACAGTAGGTATTTATTGACGTTAAATTATAGAAGAGACGGAACTTCTCGTTTCTCTGAAGATAACAGATGGGGTAATTTCGCAGGTGGTGCTTTTGCGTGGAATTTGTCTGAAGAAGCTTTCTTAAAAGATAATGCTACTTTTTCAACTTTAAAATTAAGAGTTGGTTACGGTACAACAGGTCAACAAGATATCTCTGCTCAATACGATTATTTACGTAGAGTAACTTTAGGAACAATTAATTCACAATACGTTTTTGGTAACACTGTTTATTCAACAGCAAGACCAGAAGGATATAACGAAAATATCAAATGGGAAGAATTAACTGAGGCCAACGTTGGTTTAGATTATGGATTTTTCAATGATAGAATTACAGGATCGATTAACTATTTTGATAAAAAATCTAGTGATTTATTAGCTGATATTGCAGTACCTGATGGTGCAAATATTAGAAATCAGGGTTTCTTTAATATTGGTAGTGTAAGAACAAAAGGAGTTGAGTTTAGTATTGCTTCTGATATTGTTAAAAATGATAATTTGACTTGGAACGTAGCTTTTAACACTACTTACATCGATCAAAATATTTCTGAATTAGGAATCACGGTTCCAGGTTTTCAAGGTTATTTGACTGGAGATAATATAGCGGGTGGAAACGGAAATAAAATCCTTATTAACTCAGTAGGATATTCGCCAAATTCATTTTTTGTTTATGAGCAATTATATGACGCTAACAAAAGACCAATCGCCGGAGCTTATGCTGATAGAAACGGAGATGGAAAAATTGATGCAGGTGACCGTTACAGAGCTGGTAAAGCAGCACCGGATTATACTTTTGGTTTATTTTCTACTTTGAACTACAAAAAGTTTGATTTTACAATGAACTGGAGAGCAAGTGTAGGAAATCATATTTTCGATAACGTAAGTTCTAATTTAGGTTATTCTGATGCGGGATTAAGAAGACAAACTGATTTGTCTAACGTAAGTTCAGATTACTATAATACAGGTTTTACTTTTGAAGATAACGGAACATCACGTTACTTGTCTGACTATTTTATAAAAGATGCTTCTTTTATAAAATTAGATAATGTTACACTTGGATATACTTTTGATAAAACGATTATAAAAGCTGCTTCTTTACGATTTACAGCTGGTGTTCAAAATGTTTTCATTCTAACAAAATACAATGGTTTAGATCCTGAGAAATTCAACGGAATTGATAATAATGTGTATCCAAGAGCAAGAACATTCTTGTTTGGAGTGAATGCGAATTTCTAATAGTAGACTGAAAATCAAAAATTTAAAAACAAACAAAATGAAAATATCATTTAAATATATATCTTATTTTTTCCTATTCGTTTTAGGATTAAGTATGACGCTTACTTCGTGTACGGACGACTTAAACGTGACGCCAAAGGATGATGATGAGTTTTTATCTGAGACCTTTTTTCAAGATCCGGCATCATACAAACAAGTATTGGCAAAACTATATGCAGGTTTGTATGTAGGAGGTAATGATGGAGATGGAATTGTTGGAGATCCTTTGAAAGGACCGGACATTGCAGGACTTAGTGGTGACTTTAGCAGTTACTTAAGATTGCTTTTTGTAACTCAGGAATTTTCTACAGATGAAGCTATTATTGCTTGGGCCGATGGAACTTTGCCAACTATAAATGCTCAAACTTGGGCTCCTGCTAACGAATTTTTAGAAGGAACATTCTCAAGAGCATTTTACCACATTAGTGTTGCTAATGAGTTTTTAAGACAAACTACAGATGAGAAATTATCAGCAAGAGGTGTTGATGCGAATTTGAAAGCTGAAATTGCTAATTTTAGAGCTGAGGCTCGTTTCTTAAGAGCTTTCTCTTATTATAACTTAATGGATTTGTTTGGAAATGTGCCAATAACAACAGAAAATGATCCTGTTGGATTCTATTATCCTGTGCAAAAATCAAGAGCAGAAGTTTTTGCTTTTGTTGAGTCAGAATTAAAAGACTTAGACAATAGTTTAGTGGCTTCAAAGCAAAATGAATATGGTAGAGTTGATAAAACAGCAGCTAAATTTTTACTGGCACAGATTTATTTAAATTCTAAAGTATATACAGGAACAGACAGAAATAATGAGGCGGCTACATTATGTAGCGAAATCATTACCAGTTCAGGATATACTTTTGCAAACGTTCCTTACCGTTATTTGTTCTCTGCAGATAATAATACAAATGGTGCTCAAACTGAAGTGATTTTTCCAATTGTTGGAGATGGTAATGCTATTAGAGCTACTGGTGGAGGTATGAGTTTTATTATGCACGCTTCTATTGGAGGTAGCATGGATGCTGCGTCTAGAGGAATGGACGGTGGATGGCAAGGAATTAGAACTCGTAGAGAGTTTGTAAATCTTTTTCCTGATGAAACTGCAACAGCAGATAACAGAGGTACATTTTACACAGCAGGTCAATCAAAAGATATTACAAATGTGTCAACTTTTACAGACGGTTATGCTGTAACAAAATACATTAACAAAAAAGCCGACGGTTCTGCAGCACAAAGAAACGATATTCCGGATATCGATTTCCCAATGTTTAGATTAACAGATGCTTATTTAATGTATGCTGAGGCAACGCTTAGAGGAGCAACTTCCGGAGACATTAATACCGCTTTGGGTTATATCAACCAGATTAGAGGCAGAGCAAATGCACAAACAATAACACTTCCTCAGTTAACACTTGATTTTATCTTAGATGAAAGAGGAAGAGAATTATTTTGGGAATGCCACAGAAGAACAGATTTAATTCGTTTTGGGAAATTCTCAGGTGGATCTAAAATCTGGCAATGGAAAGGCGGTTCAGTAAACGGTAACGCTACAGAGTCATTCAGAGACTTAATGCCTATTCCTGCAAGAAACATTCAGGCAAATCCAACATTGAAGCAAAATCCAGGATACTAACATTTTATAAAACATTAAAATGAAAAATATATATAAAATTTTAATCGCATTTATTGGTGTATTGGCGGTTTCGTGTAATGCTGATGATGTAGACAACAGACCTGTTATTGAGGCTGGAACTGCTCCGGTATTATTAACACCAAAATCTGATTTTAGTATTGTACTAACAGGCGATACAGGAAATGATATTGCCACAACCGTAACATGGAACAAGGCAACTTATACAGGAACTCAAACAATTGTAAATTATACTATTGAGATTGCAAAAGCAGGAACAAATTTTGCCAGTCCTGCTACAGTATCAAATACAACTGCACTTTCAAAAGAATTAACCGTTGCTGAATTAAATTCTGCAGTACTTAATGGAGGCTTTACTCCTTATCAGGAAAATGATGTTGATGTTCGTGTTAAATCTGTTGTAGGAGCTACAGGACTTCCTCAATATTCTAATTCATTTACTATTAAAGTAACTCCTTATGCCGCTTGGGATAATTGGGGTATGATTGGTTCTGCAACTCCAAATGGATGGAATGATCCTGATACCGATTTAAATTATGATTTGGCTACTAAAAAATATTCATATGTTGGGCCATTAGTAGTGGGAGAAATTAAGTTTAGATTAGATGATGGTTGGGCGACTAATTATGGAGATGACGGAAATAACTTGTCTTTAGAAGCTGGAGGTGCTAATATTCCTGTGCCAGTTGCAGGAAATTATACTGTTATAGTTGATATCGCTAATAAAAAATATACTATTACAGAAAATAAGTAATTTCTTATTTCATTTAAAAAGGGCTATCGCAGGATAGCCCTTTTTTATACATACTAACTAAACCAAACCACATTATGAAAAAAATTATATTAACCTTATTTCTTTTATTGTCTGCAATTACATTTGCACAACAGCAAACTGCTGATTATTCAGTGAACCCTTCTACTTTTGAAGAAAATACGTCTATTACCATTACAATTAATGGAAGCAGTATTGACGAAACAGTTTGGGGAATTACAGATAATTCACTTTACTTATGGGCATGGGCTTTTGATACAAATGATACCACGCAAAAAGGAACTCCGGATAATGGAGCTTGGGACGCGTCGAGTGATGCCAGCAAGTTTACTTATAATGCATTAACAGATACTTATACAAAAACATTTACGCCTACAACCTACTACAATACAACAGGACTTGGTAAAATAGGTTTTTTGGTTAAAGCAAAAAACGCAAATGGTGATAAAAAATCACAAGATATTCTGGTTGAAGTCGGTTCTTTTCAGGCAACTTTAACTTCGCCAATTGAAAATAGTACTACCGTTATAGTTTCTGGTTCAAATTTTAATATTACCGCAACAAACACAAATGGTTTGGCAAGTTATACGCTAAAAGCAAATGGAACGACGATTGATACAAATGCAAGTACATCTACTTATTCATTTAATCCTATCAATATAAGGACGAATAAAACTTATGAAATGAGTATTGTTCAGGGCGCAACAATAATAGTTAAAAAATTTAGTGTTGTTGTAAATCCCAATACGGTTTCTGAGGCAATGCCAACTGGTTTGATTGACGGAATCAATTATAATCCTAATGATGCTACAAAAGCAACTTTGGTTCTTGATGCACCTTTTAAAGATTTTGTATACGTTGCCGGAAGCTTTAACAACTGGCAGCCTTCATTAGCGTATGCCATGAAAAAAGATCCTGCTACAGGCAAATTCTGGTTAGAGTTAACAGGATTGGTTTCCGGAGAAAGTAACACCTACCAATATTGGGTGGTTGATGCAACACCGCTTGCCAATTCGCCTTCATTAGTAAAAACAGCAGATCCTTATTCAACTTTGGTTTTGTCACCTTATGATGATCCCTATATTCCGTCGGTTTCCTATCCAAATATTCCTGTTTATCCAGCCGGACAAAACTTTGAAGTATCTGTTTTAAAAACAGGGCAAACGCCATACAATTGGCAGGTTACGAATTTTACAAAGCCAGAAAAAGAAAAATTAGTAGTTTATGAAGTTTTGGTCAGGGATTTTGATGCAGCGAGAAATTATCAGAGTTTGATTGACAGGATCGATTATTTTAAAAACCTTAAAATAAATGCAATTCAATTGATGCCTGTAATGGAATTTGAAGGCAATGAAAGCTGGGGTTATAATACTTCATTTCATATGGCTTTGGATAAATTTTACGGAACTTCAGATAAACTAAAAGAAGTAATTGATCTATACCATCAAAATGGCATTGCCGTAATTCTTGACGTCGCTTTAAATCATGCTTTCGGAAGAAATCCTATGGTTAGAATGTGGATGAACGACCCGGATGGGGACGGTTTTGGTTCGCCAACTGCCGAAAATCCCTATTTTAATACTGTGGCAAAACACGCTTATAATGTTGGCGAAGATTTTAATCATCAATCAATTAAAACTCAGAATTATGTAAATCGCGTCATTAAACAATGGATCGAAGAATATAAAATTGATGGTTTTAGATGGGATTTAACCAAAGGATTTACGCAGAATTGTTCTGATTCTGATCAGGATTGTACTAATGAATATCAGCAGGACAGAGTAGATGTGTTAAAAAAATATGCCGATTATTCGTGGAGTTTAGACCCTGCACATTATACCATTTTTGAACATTTAGGATCTGATGCAGAAGAACAACAATGGGCAAATTACAAAATTGCCGAAACGCCAAGTAAGGGAATTATGATGTGGGGAAAAATGACCGGACCATACAATCAATTGTCTATGGGATATGCTTCTGAAAGTGATATTTCAAGAATGACAAGTACTAGTAGAGGCTTTCTTTCAAACCGATTAATGGGTTATGCCGAAAGTCATGATGAAGAACGTTTGATGTATAAAAATGTACAATACGGGGCTTCAAACGGAACTTATAATGTAAAAGATTTAAACACGGCGTTATACAGAATGCCTGCAATTGGTGCTGTCTCATTACTAATTCCCGGACCAAAAATGATTTGGCATTTTGGAGAATTAGGTTGGGAAAACTCCATTTTTACCTGTAATGACAATTCCGTAAATAATGATTTTGATGCCATTTCCGGAGATTGTAAACTAGATACAAAACCGCAGCCCCAATGGGTAAATAATTGGTTAGGAAATTCAAACCGAAATAAAATTTACAACGAGTGGGCTAAAATGATTACGCTTAAAACTACCGAACCGGTATTTTTAGGAACGCCTACAATGGCAAGTCTTAATTCGTTGTCTGTAAATATAAAAATCACCAACAGCAGTTTATCCACCACACAATTAAAAGATGTTTTGATTCTGGCCAATTTTGATGTTATGGCTCAAAGTGTAGCAACAGGTTTTCAATATACCGGAACATGGTATAATTTAATGGATAACACAACTATAAACGTATCAGATGTTAATACAACAATGAATTTACCCGCAGGAGAATATAGAATTTATGGTAATAGACCGGCAAATCTGGCCATTGCCGATTTTGAAAAGGAAAATTCTGTGAGTTTGTATCCAAATCCGGTTTCGAATTATTTCACATTAAATGCAGTAGTATCAAAAGTTCAGATTTACTCAGTTTCCGGACAATTAGTAAAAGGTTTTGTATCTAATGGAAATGTTGATTTTCAATTTGGCGTAAGCGATTTAAAAGCTGGATTATATGTAGCAAAAGCTTTTGACAACAATAATAAAATTTTAGTTATAAAGTTTATTAAAAAATAATTTTCACAAGAAGATTTTGGTTTTGTTAGTAATGTGAAAGGGTTGTCTGGAAACAGGCAACCCTTTATTTTTTCAAAAAAATGTTATTTCTTTTCGTTGTACTCCCCAATTACGGCAAAATAGCCAAAAGTTCCTAAACCTAAAACGATGAGTGGGGTAAGAATAAAAAGAATTATAATACCAAACACCAAATCGTCTTGCTGATCTGAAAGCAGCTTTGGTAAGCCAAATTCAAAAACACAAAAGTACGCTGCAGCAACAGCTAAAATAATCCATAAAACACCTAAAATTTGTTTAATCGCATTCATATTTATCCTGTTAAAGGTGATTTGTTTTGTTTTTATTGTCAATATATATCATTCCAATTATAAAAGATACCGAAGCTATAATTATAGGATACCAAAGGCCTTCCAGATAAAAATCAGCTTTGCCGCCGGCTTTTGCATGCGTTACAAAATACGTTGAAATTGCCGGAAGTAAGCCTCCAAAAATTCCGTTTCCTACATGGTAAGGAAGTGACATTGAAGTGTATCTTATTTTTGTAGGGAACATTTCTACCAAAAAAGCAGCAATTGGCCCATAAACCATTGTAACAAATAAAACCTGAATGAAAACCAGAAAAACCAAAGTCCATTCGTCGTCTGTATTGATATTAATTGACGTACTAACCTGAGCTTCTTTTCTGCCTGTTACATACGTTGTTTTTTCTAAGACAGTTGCGCCATCTGTATATTTTTTTTCAATTGTAACAATCGAGTCCTTGCTTTTGCTTATTTCAAAAGCCTCTTTTCTATATTCGGTAATTTCAGTTTTATAATTTACGTCTGTTGTTTCATACATCATTTTATAAATAGGCCGGTAAAATAAAATGGCAAGCAACATTCCGCTCATCATAATATATTTTCGGCCCACTTTGTCGCTAAGCCATCCAAAAACAATAAAAAACGGTGTCCCTAATAATAAAGCAATTCCGAGTAATTGATCTACTTGCGAAGAATCAACATTCATTACTGTTTTCATAAAACTCATCGCATAAAATTGTCCAGTGTACCAAACAACGCCTTGTCCCATTGTTGCACCAAAAAGTGCCAATAAAACAAATTTTAAATTGTATCGGTTTCCAAAACTTTCTTTTAATGGATTAGTACTGGTTGTTCCTTCTTTTTTCGCTTTTGCAAAAACAGGAGATTCATCCATATTTTTACGAATCAAATACGAAACGCCAACCATTACAATCGATACCCAAAACGGAACACGCCATCCCCATGAATCAAAATCTTCGGCAGAAAGAACATTTTTAGTAGCAAGAATTACCATTAAAGAAATAAATAAACCAACTGTTGCTGTGGTCTGAATCCATGATGTCCAATATCCTTTTTGCCCAACAGGTGCATGTTCTGCTACGTAAGTCGCGGCTCCGCCATATTCTCCGCCAAGGGCAAGACCTTGTAATAAGCGAAGAATTAAAACCAATAAAGGAGCAACAAACCCAATAGTTTCATAACTCGGTATACAGCCTATTAAAAAAGTAGAACCACCCATTAATAATAGAGTGGCCATAAAAGTATATTTCCTGCCAATGATATCGCCAAGTCTGCCAAAAAATAAAGCACCAAAAGGACGAACTACAAATCCAGCAGCAAAAGTGGCCAAAGTAGATAAAAAAGCTGCAGCTGGATTATCACTGGGGAAGAATTTAGTTGAAATAACAACAGCTAAGCTTCCAAAAATATAGAAGTCATACCATTCAATCATTGTACCCATCGATGAGGCCGAAATTACTTTCCAAATGCCTTTTGTAGAAGTTTTACCCATAAAATAGCTCTTGTATTCTTATTAATAAATAAAAGTATAAAGTATTATTTTACGAATATAAAAGATATTTTTTTATTTAATTGATACTTTTTTAACAAAATCATATAATTGTTGAATTTACATTTTTTGGTAATTAAAAGTTTACAAATATGGAAGTAGTACGATTTAGCCGCAAAGAACACAAAGCAAACAGCAAAGAGTTCGCAAAGTTATTTTTAAGTAAACTTTGCGAACCTTTGCATAAATCTTGGCGTTTCTTTGCGGTAAACTTTGGAATTTGCAGAAATTTTATAAAACAAAAAACCCGAATATTTCTATTCGGGTTTTAAACGTGGTACCTCCAGGGATCGAACCAGGGACACATGGATTTTCAGTCCATTGCTCTACCATCTGAGCTAAGGTACCGTTGTGCGGTTAATGCGGGTGCAAAGATAGAATCATTTTTCGTTTATCCAAAACATTTTTTTAAAAAAATCAATTCGTACCTTCGCAGCGGTAAATAAAAAAATATGGTTTTAACGGTTGATATTGGAAATACCAGAATTAAAGCTGCTGTATTTGAGGGAAGTAATGTTGTTGAAAGTTTTGTTTTTGAGAAGAATGAGCTCGAAAAAGAAATTGAAAAAATTCTAAAAAAATTTCAAAACTGTTCTGATTTGGTTGTTGCTTCAGTTGGAAACGTCGAAAAACAATCTTTTTTGAATTTGAAAAAAGAACTTACGATCCATTTTTTAACACATGAAGATGTTTTTCCTTTCCTAAATAAATATGCAACGCCAAAAACTCTTGGAATCGACAGAATGGTTTTGGCTTCGGGCGCAACATTACAATTTCCAAAACAAAACAGATTAGTGATCGATGCAGGAACTTGTATTACCTACGATTTCATCGACGAAAATGACAATTATTTGGGTGGAGCTATTTCGCCAGGCCTGCGATTACGCTATGAAGCTTTGCACAATTATACCGCCAGACTGCCGTTATTAACTTTAGAATATCCGGAATCCTATATAGGAAACTCAACAAAAGAGTCAATTCACTCTGGGATTGTCAATGGGTTCGTCTATGAGATTGACGGTTTTATCGATGAATATCGGGCAAACTTTTCAAATTTTATAATAATTTTAACGGGTGGTGATGCAGAATTTTTGGCTAAACGATTAAAAAATACCATATTTGCCAATTCAAATTTCCTTCTGGAAAGTTTAAACCAAACATTTCAATATAAAATCGACAATGATTAAAAAAATAATAATAAGTGCTTGTCTACTTATCTCGTTCGTTTCATTTGCTCAGCAGGGTACTTCTTCACCTTATTCTTTTTACGGAATTGGAGAAGCAAGATTTAAAGGAACACTTGAATACAGAACTATGGGTGGTGTTGCAGTAGAGCAGGATAGTATTCACCTGAATATTGAAAATCCGGCGAGTTATGCCAGTCTTGGACAAACTACTTTTACAGTTGGAGGAACTTTTGGAACAAATAATATAAAAAGCAGCAGCGAATCTTCGAAAGCACAAAGATCAACTTTTGACTATTTAGCATTGGGAATTCCGATGGGAAAATTTGGAGCAGGTTTTGGTTTAATACCATTATCTTCTGTTGGATATAAAATTTCAGATCTAAATCCAGCTCCGGGCGGAGTAAACAGCCAGCTTGAAGGAAAGGGCGGAGTAAACAAAGTGTTTTTTGGTTTAGGATATAAAATTACGCCAAAATGGAATATTGGAGCCGATATTCAATACAACTTTGGTAAAATCTCAACAACTACTATAGAAGCAGTTACAGGCGTTCAAAGTGCTACAAGAGAGACCAACGCTTCTGAATTGTCAGGCGTTAATTTTAATCTTGGTACAATGTATCAGACTAAAATTGATAAGAAATTAAATTTGTACACCAGTTTAAACTACACTTTTGCAAGTACAGTGACATCAAACAGTACAAGAGTTATTGAAGTGGATGGAGATCCTGACAATATATCAGGAGATCCTGTAGAAAATACTTTGAAGTTGCCAAATAAAATAACTTTTGGTGCCGGTATCGGAGAAGCAAGAAAATGGCTTGTAGGTACTACATTGGCTTTTCAGGGAGAAGGACGACTTAATAATTATTATAATTCAAGTGATAATATTCGTTACGAAAAGGCTTCTAAATATGCTGTTGGTGGATATTACATTCCTAATTACACTTCTTTTTCAAGTTATTTTAGCAGAGTTACTTACAGAGCTGGTCTTAAATTTGAAAAAACAGGTTTAATTGTAAACAATGAAGCGATTAATGATGTGGGAATGACTTTAGGTGCAGGTTTTCCAATTACAGGAACTTTTTCGAATGTAAATTTCGGAATTGAATTTGGTAAAAAAGGAACAACAAGCGCCGGTTTAGTTCAGGAAAATTATCTAAACTTTAGTTTAAGTTTTTCTTTCAACGATAAATGGTTCGTGAAAAGTAAATTCAATTAAGCATAACTTTAGGTTTTTTTAAGCTCATTACAATTTACTACATTTGGCAAATGAATTTACCAAAGAGATATATAATAAACGCTGTCACAGTTTTTGCTGTGACACTGTTTTTTGGATGCGAGAGTAATTTTAAAGAAGTTCAGAAAATTAACTTTTCTGAATTCGTTCCGGGAAGTGATGCTGATACTGTTGATATAAAATACACAGATTCAGGACGTATTACCGGGGTTCTGAAAAGTAGAAAAATGCTGGATTACTCTAATCTTGATTTTCCGTTTACAGAATTTCCTCTTGGAATCGATGTTACTTTGTATGATAAAAAACAAAAGCGTACTTTTATACGATCAAATTATGCCGTTTCGTATAAACAAACCGGAATTATCGATTTGCAGGGAAAAGTAAAAATTACTTCAGAAACCGGCCAGATGCTGGAAACTGAACAATTGTATTTTGATCAGAAAAACGAATGGTTTTATACCGAAAGAAAATTTAAACTAACCGATGCAAAAGGAGTCTCGCACGGACAAGGAATTGATTTTAGTAAAGATTTTAAAGTGATAAATTCGCAAAGAATAACAGGCGAGCTCGAAGCCGAAGAATAAAACACAATCATGAATTATTTAAAATACACACAATACGTTTACATTTTGTTCGCCGTTTTCTTTATTTACGACGGAATCACGAAATTGAATGAAGGAAATGACAATTCAACCTTAAGTTTTATAATTGCAGGATTGGCGATCTTTATGTTTTTCTTTAGAAGAAAATTTGCCAAAAAATTTGATGACCGTAACAAAAAACAATAAAAAATGGAAATTAGTATTATAATACTATGTTTAATACTATCAGCCTTTTTTTCAGGAATGGAAATAGCTTTTATTTCCTCTAATAAAATTTATCTTGAGATCGAAAAAAAACAAGATAATTTTCTTTCTCAAATTCTGACAAAGCTTACCCAAAACCCTTCAAAATTTATTGCGGCAATGCTTATAGGCAACAATGTTGCTTTGGTTGTTTATGGGTTTTTTATGGGTGATGTAATTCTAAAGTGTATTATAGGCTTAGGTTATTATTGTTCGAATCTTACCAGCTTAGTGCTGCAGACCGTAATTTCTACTTTTGTAGTTTTAATAACTGCTGAATTTTTTCCTAAAGTCTTTTTTCAAATTTATGCTAATTCTCTAATTAAGATTTTTGCGATTCCGGCTTATTTGTTTTACAGGTTGTTCTATTATATTTCGACTTTTTTTATCTGGATTTCTGATTTTATCTTAAGAAAGTTCTTTAAAACAGAAGGAGATCAGGTTCAGTTGTATTTTAGCAAAATTGAATTGGGAAACTATATAACAGAGCAAATGAGTTCTGTCGAAGATAATGAAGAAGTCGATTCAGAGATTCAGATCTTTCAAAATGCTTTGGAATTTTCTGGTGTAAAGGCCCGTGATATTATGACACCTCGTACAGAAATTGTTGACATTGATTTATTTGCAACCGTTTCAGAACTTAAAGAATTATTTATAGAAACGGGTTATTCAAAAATTGTAGTAAGTCAAAATTCACTCGATGATATTGTGGGTTATGTCCATTCATTTGACTTGTTTAAAAAACCTAAAACGATCAAATCTGTTTTAATGACTGTTGAGTTTGTCCCTGAAACAATTTCGATAAAAGACGCATTGAATTTGCTGATTAAAAAACGAAAAAATGTTGCGGTTGTTTTAGATGAACACGGAGGAACTTCGGGTATTGTTACAATCGAAGATATTGTAGAAGAACTCTTTGGTGAAATTGAAGATGAACACGACTTAGATGAAGAATTAATAGAACAGGAGCTGGGCGAGAGCCAGTATTTATTTTCTACACGATTAGATGTTGAGTATTTAAACGAAACCTACAAACTGAATATTCCTGAAGAAGATTCTTACGGAACTTTAGGTGGTTTCATTGTAAATTCAACAAAAGAAATACCTCAAAAAGGAGAAAAAATCGTGATTGACAGCTTTCATTTTGTGGTAGAGGAAGCATCAAACAAGAAAATAGAATTGGTAAAAATGACGGTAAAAGAGTGATTTTTTCATAAATTAAAAAAAAATGTCGAAAATAAAACACTAGTTGTATTGTTATTAACTAGATAATTGTATTTTCGCAAACTGAATATAAAATTAACGATAATAAAAATGGCAGTTTTAGCAAAAATTAGACAGCGTTCCGCTTTATTGATAGGGGTTATTGCACTTGCATTATTTGCATTTATAATACAAGATCTTTTCAGCAGCGGTACTTTTGGACAAAGTTCAAAAGATGTAGGAAGCATCGACGGAAAAGATATTTCATTTGAAGACTTTAGAGTTAAAGTTAGTAATGTTGAAAAAAGTGGGCAAGGAATTACTTCCACTGAAGCTGCAAACAGAGTTTGGGATCAAGAGGTTTCAATCGCTTTATTGTCATCTCAGTTTGACAAATTAGGATTAAGAGTTGGTGAAAAACACCTTTTGGAAGTTTTAAAAACAGATCCTAATATTGGTAAAAACCCAATGTTCTTAAATGCTGCAGGCGCTTTTGACGTTGCAAAATTTAAAGAATATTTTAAAACAAATCCGGAAGCAGCACAATACATTTCTGCAAAAGAAAAAGATGCTGAATTAAACGCAAAATTTCAAATCTACAATACATTAGTAAAATCAGGTCTTTACACAACTGCTAGTGAAGGAAAATTGAAATATGAAATGGAAGCTAACAAAGTAAACTTTGCTTATGCTGCCGGCTTATATTCTTCTATTAAAGATAGCGATGTAAAAATTTCTGATGATGAAATTGTTGATTATATGAAGAAAAACGAGAAAAAATTCAAAGCGGATGAAACTCGTGAAATTCAATATGTTTTAGTTGAAGACAAAGCTTCTAAAGAAGATGAGGCCGAAATTAAAGCTAAAATCACTGCCTTATTAAACGGAAGAGTAGAATATAACGCAAAAACAGGTAAAAATGATACTTTGCCAGGTTTTAGAAATGCGACAAACATTGCTGAATTTGTAAACGCAAATTCTGATGTTCCTTACGATTCTACTTATGTAGCCAAAAATGATTTACCTGCTGTTGATGCTGATAAATTATTCAGCTTGCCTGCCGGTGCAATTTATGGTCCTTACGTTTACGGAAGATACTATGCTATTTCTAAATCTTTAGGATTTAAATCAGGCGTTAATGCAAAAGCAAGTCATATTTTAATTGGTTTTGAAGGATCTCAGACTCCAAATCCAAAAGAGAAGAGAAGTAAAGAAGAAGCAAAAGCAAAAGCAGAGCAAATATTAGCTCAGGTTCAGGCAAACCCTGATAGTTTCATGATGTTGGCTTTTACAAGTTCTGATGATTCATCTGCACAGCAAGGTGGTGATTTAGGATATTTTGGTCCAAACCAAATGGTAAAACCATTCAATGATTTTGTATTCAATAACGGAATTGGAAAAATTGGTTTAGTTGAAACTCAATTCGGATTTCACATAATCAAAATTACAGATAAACAAGACGGAATTCGTTTAGCTACAATCGCTCAAAAAATTGAGCCTTCTGAAGCTACTTCTGATAAAGTATTTACATTGGCAACTAAATTTGAAATGGATGCTGCTGATAAAGATTTTAACGCAACTGCAAAAGCTTTAGGTGTAAAAGTAGCTGCTCCTGTAACAGCAAAAGCAATGGACGAAGCTTTTGGTCCTCTAGGAAACCAACGTAACATTGTAAGATGGGCGTTTGATAAAGAAACAAGCAAAGGAGATGTAAAACGTTTTGAAATTGCAAATGTTGGTCACGTAATTGCACAATACAAAGGTGAAAACAAATCTGGTTTAGTTTCTGTAACCGTTGCAAGACCTTATGTTGAGCCAATCTTGAAAAACAAGAAAAAAGCAGAAATGCTAAAAGCTAAAATGACAGGTTCAAGCCTTGAAGCTATTGCTAAAAGCGCTGGTGTTGCTGTTCAACAAGCTGCAAATGTAACTTTAGATAATCCGGTTTTACCTGGTGGAGTTGGGCAAGAGCCTAAAGTTGTTGGAACTGCATTTGCTCTGGCAGCAAATAAAGTTTCTGCTCCAATTGAAGGAAATACTGGAGTTTATGTTGTAAAAAACATAAGTACAGTAAAAGCTCCGGCAATTACTAACCATGCAGAATATGTTGCAAAAATAAAATCTCAAAGCGCATCTGATGCAAGCAGAATTTTACCAGCGTTGAAAAATAATGCTAAAATTGAAGATAACAGATTACAATTTAATTACTAGTTTTTAGTAAGTAAATAAAATAAAAAAACCCGAAACGTCCATTTGTTTCGGGTTTTTTTATGCAATTATGTTTAAAGTAATTATTTGCCAAAGTTAAAAACTATAATAAAGAATTAGTCGTATATTATGCTGAACAAGAACTATCAAATCAAATTGCTTTAATTTGGAATTTGATGTTTTCGTTTTGGATTTATTCAATCAAATTCAGAATAATTTTGTACTAAATAAGCGCTTTTTTTTGGATAGTTCTATAGGGATAATAGAAATATAATTTAAAAAATTTGTGATATTCAAAATATTGCAGTTTATTTGTCGAAATTTTCAACAAGAAATACCAATTAAATTTTCAAAACAAAATGAGCAAGTACTTTAATAATCAGACATTTAGTTTTTTGTATGTTTAAGTTTCTGTTTAGAAGAAAAGCTAAGGTTTATACCAAAATAGAAAATCATATTTTTGGTATAATCACGGAACTTTTAAAAGTTAGCAGTACGGACATCAATGTTGATGAATTGGGAGGTAAGTATTATTTAAGTAATGAAGAACAGCATTTTAAGGTTACTATATTAAGTAACGATTATGTTATCAGACTTACTAATACTCGCGATTCTGTTGCTGAAAAATACGATAAGTTTTTTGTCGAAGACGTTTTGAAGGCTGTTAAAGAAGAAAAACACCGCAGAATGGAACTTGTGTATGATTCTATTACAAACAGTATTGAGAAAATGGCAGAACGTTTGCATAATACTCTCATAGAATCAAATGAGCAGGAAACTCAAAAAGTACGCAGACTTGAAACCAATACAAATAAACAGATCAATAAAAATAAGAAAGCAAATTATAATTAAATTTGTGTCTTTAAATTATTGTCTTGCGCAGATTTTTTATAACTGTAAAATCATTTCCTTATAAGACAGGATAGTTTCATATCCTTTCGAAGCAAAATAATCTTTCGGATTTTCTTTAGAAGTTACCATTACAAAATCGCCGCCCCAAGCTCCAAGACTTTTTATTACGCCATTAAAATCAGGAAAAGCAATTTCTCTAATTGTTCTTGTTTGCAGAATATTACTTAGATGAATTTCATGTTTTTCTACAGCTGAAGAAAATTCTTTTAACGTTTTCGCATTTAATATAGCTTCAGTAATTGTATTATTTTTAGCGACGTTAGCGTCTAAATATTCATTTCGGTTATTGTAATACGCTTTTATAGCCGATTTACTATTTTGCTTTTTATTCAAATAAAGGAAATAGATGTTTTCTTTAAAATCAGGACTAAAAACTACAGGTTGTGCCACATTGTTTTCAATCTGATATAAAATAGCAGTATCATTTTGAGCGCATGCAATGTCATATCCGCTGCCTCCAAAACTATTGTTAAGTAAAGTAAAAGCATTTATTTTTGCCCACTGCGCTATATTGTTTATTAAAGTTGAAGACGTTCCTAATCCCCATTTTCTTGGAAATGTGAGATGTGTGCTTACTTTAAATCCGTTAGAATGATTTATAAAATCAGGGTTTAATAAATACGCTTCATGCAAAATGTTGATTAAAGTTGTTTTTACACTTTCTGATTCGGGAATGGTCTTGTTTGTAACTTCAGAAAATGAAATAATTTCTTCAAACCAAAGATGATTATCATCATCGTAACTTTTCCATTCTATCATTCTGTCAGACCCTTCTTCGACAACTAAATCCTGACCAAATTTCGTAGGCAAGGCAAATGCATTTGCGCCATCTAAAACCAAATATTCTCCTGATATAAGTAGCTTTCCGTTGCTGTAAAAAGTTGTTTTCATACTTGTTTTTAGCCTTTTGTTATTTTCTTAAATTCTCAATAAATTCAACAACTGCGCTATGCGAAACAGTATTCTTTTTAAAATGAGCTTTAATCAAACGACGTTCTTCTTCGTTGGCTTCAAATTGGTTGATGATATTATTTAGGTGCATTTTCATATGACCTTCCTGAATTCCGGTTGTAGTTAAAGAACGTAAGGCAGCAAAATTTTGTGCCAAACCTGCTACGGCAACAATTTGCATCAATTCTTCTGCTGAAGGTTTTTCAAGCATTTCAAGACATAATTTTACTAAAGGATGTAAAGACGTTAATCCGCCAACGGTTCCCAGAGCAAGTGGAATTTCAAGCCAGAAAGTAAATATTCCGTTTTCGATTTTCGCATGAGATAAACTGGCATATTGTCCGTTGCGTGAAGCATAGGCATGAACGCCGGCCTCTACAGCTCTAAAATCGTTGCCTGTTGCCAAAATAACGGCATCTACACCATTCATGATGCCTTTATTGTGTGTTACGGCTCTAAAAGGTTCTACTTCGGCAATTTGAACTGCCTGAACAAAACGTTCAGCAAATTCCTGTGGGTTTGCAATATGTTTTTCGTTTAAATCTTCAACAGGACAGGAAACTTCAGCACGAACAATGCAATTCGGAACATAATTAGATAAAATACTCATAATCACTTTAATATCCTCTTCATCTGAAAACAAGTCAGAATGCTTAAATTCATCTTTTAAAGTCGTCGCAAATTGCTCTAAACAAGAATTAATGAAATTTGCTCCCATACTGTCTTTAGTTTCAAAAGTAGCATGAAGCTGAAAATAATTTTCGAGTAAACTTCTTTTGTCTTTTAATTTTATATCTAAAATTCCTCCGCCACGCTGCTGCATGTTTTTGGTGATGCTTTGCGTGTCGGAGAAAAATTTAGATTTTATATTTTCGAAAAATGATTGTAATTTTTCCGCATCTCCATTAAATGTAAAATGAACCTGACCAATCTTTTCAGTATTGATAACAGTTGCTTTAAAGCCGCCACGAGTTGCCCAGTATTTGGCTGATTTTGAAGCTGCAGCAACCACAGAACTTTCTTCAATTGCCATTGGAATGGTTTTGTATCTTCCGTTAATTAAAAAGTTGGGTGCTACGCCAAGCGGAATATAAAAATTTGTAATTGTATTTTCTATGAATTCATCGTGCAATTGCTGAAGCTTTTCGTCTGAATTCCAGTAATTTCTTATTATATTAAGTGCTTCTAGGGGTGTTGAAAAATATTCATTGGCGATCCAGTTGATTTTTTCTTTTTTGGATAATTTCGAAAATCCGGCAACAGCATTGTTCATTTTCAGTATTTTAAATAATAATGTTGCTGCAAAGATACCAATTTAAGAGATTTGTTTACAATCTATTTAAAATTGAAAAATACGCAATCGTTATTTTTTTTAACATTTAACACTTAAAATGTGTATTATGTTTATTTTTTTCACTAAAATTGGGCTCTTTTTTATATTTAAATTAATTCAAATGAATACAAGTAAAATTACTGTTATACTTTTGTTTCTGGTTGCTACCGTTTTTGGGCAGCAAAAAATTACAGTTGAGAATATTTACGGCGGAGCTTTTCGTACCAAAGGAATGGATGAACTGCAATCTTTAAAAAATACAGACCAATATACTGTATTGAATGTTGACAACGCCAGCAGAAGTATGCAAATTGATTTATACGATTTTGCAACGCTTAAAAAAGTATCGAACTTAATCGATACAAAAAATCACAAGGAACTAGCAGACGGAATTGACAGTTATACTTTTGATGCATCAGAAAAAAAGATTTTAGTAGCTTGTAATACAAACAAAATTTTCCGTCACTCGTTTACGGCAGATTATTTTTTATACGATATCGCTTCAAAATCATTAACGAAGCTTTTTGATTTTCAGGTTCAGGAACCAACCTTTTCTCCGGATGGAACTAAAATAGCATATGCTAAAGAAAACAATTTATATGTTTATGATCTAGCCTCAAAAAAATCAATTGCTGTTACTACCGACGGAAAGAAAAATGTAGTTATTAACGGTATTACGGACTGGGTTTATGAAGAAGAATTTGCTTTTGTTCGCGCATTTGACTGGAGCAAAGACAGTAAAAAATTAGCTTATATTCGTTTTGACGAAAGCGCTGTTCCTGAATTTTCAATGTCAATCTTTAAAACTGATTTATATCCAGCAATTGAAACGTTTAAATATCCAAAAGCGGGAGAAAAAAATTCTGTGGTTTCTTTACATATATATGATGCGCCTGCAAATGCAACTAAAAAAGTTGACTTAGGAAAGTATAATGATTTTTACATTGCCAGAATGCAATGGACAAATGATAATAATACATTATGTGCCCAGGTTTTAAACCGTCATCAGGATAATCTTGATTTGCTATTTGTAGACGGAACTACTGCTATTGCAAAAGTGGTTTTAAACGAGAAAGATAAGGCTTATGTTGATGTTACAGATAATTTAACTTTCTTAAAAGATAACAGTTTTATCTGGACAAGCGAAAAAGATGGTTTTAATCATATTTATGTGTATGATAGATCAGGAAAACTTAAAAATCAGGTTACAAAGGGAAATTGGGAAGTGGTTTCATACTACGGTTTCGACGAAAAAACAAAAACCATTTTTTACCAGTCTACAGAAAATGGTTCTATCAACAGAGATATTTACAGAATTGGTTTAGACGGAAAAAACAAAGTACGTTTAACTTCAAAAGTGGGAACAAGTGCGGCGACTTTTAGTCCTAATTTTCAGTATTTTATTACAACATTCTCAAGCAATTTACAACCAACAGCTTATACTTTAAATGAGGCAAAAACCGGAAAGGAAATTCAGGTTATTGAAGATAATAAAGATCTTGCTTCTAAATTAAAAGAGTATAATCTTCCTGCAAAAGAATTTTTCGTTTTAAAAACTGCAAAAGGAAACGAATTGAATGCGTGGATTTTAAAGCCTAAAGATTTTGATCCTTCAAAAAAATATCCTGTTTTCATGTACCAATATTCTGGTCCCGGATCTCAGCAAGTAAATAATGACTGGAATAATACAGATGATTACTGGTTTCTTTCGCTTACACAGCAAGGTTATGTTGTAGCTTGTGTTGATGGAAGAGGAACTGGTTTTAAAGGTGCTGATTTTAAAAAAGTAACTCAAAAACAATTAGGAAAATACGAAGTTGAAGATCAGATCGATGCAGCAAAAGTAATTGGAGCTTATCCTTATGTTGATGCTTCAAGAATTGGAATCTTTGGATGGAGTTATGGAGGATTTATGGCTTCAAACTGTATTTTTCAAGGAAACGATGTTTTTAAAATGGCAATTGCTGTTGCTCCGGTAACAAACTGGCGTTTTTATGATTCTGTTTACACAGAAAGATACATGCAGACTCCGCAGGAAAATGCAAGCGGTTACGACCAAAACTCTCCAATAAACCATGTTGATAAATTGAAAGGTAAGTTTTTATTGATTCACGGTTCAGGTGATGACAACGTTCATGTGCAAAATTCCATGCAAATGATGGAAGCCTTAATTCAGGCTAATAAACAATTTGATTCTCAAATATATCCGGATAAAAACCACGGTATTTACGGCGGTAAAACGAGAGTCCAGCTTTATAACAAAATGACTAACTTTATCAAAGACAATTTATAATATAACTTTATCAACCTTAAATAAATAGTGAATAATATGGAAGAAACTCAAGTAAAAACGGCGCATCCAAAGGGACTGTGGGTTTTGTTCGGAACGGAGATGTGGGAGCGGTTCAATTTTTATGGAATGCGGGCTTTATTGACTTTATTTCTTGTAAACTCATTATTAATGAAAGAAGAAGAAGCCTCGCTTATTTACGGAGGTTTTCTGGGACTTTGTTACCTAACTCCAATGTTAGGTGGTTTTGTTGCCGATCGTTTTTTAGGGAATAGAAATTGTATTTTACTAGGGGGATTATTGATGGCCATTGGGCAAATGTTATTATTTACCAGCGGAAGTATTTTTGAATCTAATCTGGCCGTTGCAAAAGCGATTATGTATTGCGGTTTGGGAGTTATTGTTTTTGGTAACGGATTCTTCAAACCAAACATTTCAAGTATGGTTGGAAGTTTATATCCTAAACAGGAAAAAACAAAATTAGATAGTGCTTTTACTATCTTCTATATGGGGATTAATATCGGTGCTTTTTTAGGTCAGTCTATTTGTCCTTTATTGGGAGATGTTAAAGATGCTGGTGGAGTTAGAGATATTCATGCTTTTAGATGGGGATTCATGGCGGCTTCTGTTGCGATGTTATTAGGGACAATTCTTTTTTACTTTTTGAAAAATAAATATGTGGTTACTCCGGAAGGAAGACCTTTAGGAGGATTGCCTTCTAAAAATGTGGATTCTGACTTTGAAGAAGGTGAAGCGCAAAAAGCAAATTTTTCTAGTAAGGCTTTGATAATTGCAGGAATTGCATTTATTGCTTTAGGGTTCTTTTTTCATTACGTTGTAGGTCAGAATTTGATTTATACATTGATTTACTCTAGTGGTCTGTCATTAGCAGGATTAATCATTTCTGATACCTCTCTGACTAAAATTGAAAGGGACAGGATTATTGTAATCTATATTGTTTCGTTCTTTATTATCTTCTTTTGGGCGGCTTTTGAACAAGCAGGTTCATCATTAACATTTATTGCAGACAATCAAACGGACAGAAACTTCTTCGGTTTTCTAATGCCTCCGTCAATGGTTCAGATTTTTAACGGACTGTTTGTAGTTATATTAGCAGTGCCATTCAGTATACTTTGGGATACTTTGAGAGCCAAAGATAAAGAGCCTATTTCACCAGTTAAATTAGCTGTTGGGTTGGTAGTAATTTCTCTTAGTTTCTTTATGATTGCTACTCAGGTTTCATACATAGGAACTTCAGGGCTTTTATTAGTTAAGTGGCTTATACTTTTATATTTCTTAAATACATGTGCTGAATTATGTTTGTCTCCAATTGGTTTGTCATTGGTAGGTAAATTGTCGCCAAAACGTTTTGCATCATTATTATACGGAGTATTCTTTTTATCTAATGCATCTGGTTACGCTTTAGGAGGTACTTTAGGATCAATTTTGCCTGCAACAGGAGATAAATTTGCTAAAGCAAAAGAGTTAGGAATTGATCTTCAGGCAGTTTTAGATAATAAAGTAGTGCCAACAACTGAACAATTAGCTTTATTAGACCAACATCAAATTAGTGCGCATAACCACTTTTTCGCCGGATTTGAAATCCACAACTTATATGAATTTTTTATGGTGTTTGTTGTTCTTACAGGGATTGCTGCAATAGTATTATTTGCCTTGACTCCATTATTGAAAAAAATGATGCATGGTGTTAGATAAGATGGAACACAAAATTACTTTAGAAGAAATCCAGGATTTTAAAGGCACGTACCCAAAACAATTGTGGTATTTGTTTTTTGTTGAAATGTGGGAACGGTTTTGTTTTTACGGAATGCGTGGCGTGCTTACTTTTTTTATGGTAGATCAGCTTTTATTGAAAGATGAGCATGCTAATTTACAATACGGTGCCATTCAGGCTTTTGTGTACGCTTTTACTTTTATTGGCGGTATTTTTGCCGATAAGATTTTAGGATTTAAAAAATCATTGTTCTTTGGAGGAATCGTTATGATTCTGGGTAATCTGTTAATTGCATTTTCTCCGCAAACTATGTTTTACTACGGAATTGCTTTCTCTATTATTGGAACCGGTTTTTTTAAGCCCAATGTTTCTTCAATGGTGGGAGAATTATATCATGAAAATGACGGTAGAAGAGATGCAGGTTACGGAATGTTTTATGCCGGAATAAATGTAGGAGGACTTCTTGGAGGTGCCTTATGTATTTATTTAGGAAAATATTATTCCTGGCAGTTATGCTTTTTATCAGCGGCTGTAGTAATGTTTTTAGGTCTTATTACATTTTTATTTACTAAAAAATACTTAGGTCCTATTGGAGATTCTCCGCTATTAGATTTAGCACCTGGTAAAAGAAGAATTCGTGAAATCGCAGTATATGCAATCTCGATATTAAGCTTACCATTTATTTTTATAATGGTAAAAAACACGGATTACACCGATTATTTCATGTACACAATCGGAATAGTGGCTGTATTATATTTTACTTATGAATTGATAAACTTAGGAGATGTAAAATTGCAGAAAAAGCTATTTGCTGCATTTTTGTTTGTATTCTTTTATTTACTGTTTAATGCAATTTACGAGCAAAGTGGCGGATCATTATCACTCTTTGCAAAAGATAATCTAAGTAATAAATTGTTGTTTTTTACAATTGATCCAAATGTGGTAAACAATAGTTCAAATACCTTTTTTGTAGTGGCTTTAAGTCCGCTAATTGGTTTGCTATGGATTTGGCTTGGAAAAAGAAAAATTGAACCAAATACCTTAATTAAATTCGGAATAGGGTTTTTGTTTTTAGGGGCTTCATTTTATATTTTCTATTTAACGAAATTCTTTGCGAATTCTCAAGGTATCGCATCTTTAAACGTGTTTACTTTTGCTTATTTAGTCACTACAATTGGAGAACTTTGCTTAGGACCAATAGGCATGTCAATCATTACTAAACTGTCTCCAAAAAGATTGTTTGGTATGATGATGGGATTGTGGTTCCTGGCAAGTGCATTCGGGCAATTATTTGCAGGAAAACTTGGTGCTGAAATATCAAGATCAAATACTGGAGATACGCTGCTTTCTAAGCTTCAGTCTTATACAGAAGGATATTATCAATTGGCAATTTATTCGCTTGTTGCAGGAGTTATTCTGATTGCCATTTCGCCAATTATTAAAAAATTAATGCAAGAAGTTAAATAGGTGATATTTAACCAATTCTTTTTTTGTTTAAATTTGTCAAAAAATAAAACACAACCATGAAAAAAATATTTTTAGTTGCCTTGTTTATAATAGGAGCTTTTACTTCTCAAGCACAAGAATTAAAATGGTATACAGATGTTAGAGAAGCAATTACTGTAAGCAATAAAGAAAATAAACCAATGTTGATGTTCTTTACAGGTAGTGATTGGTGTGGGTGGTGTATACGTTTGCAAAATGAGGTTTTGAAGACAAATGAATTTCAAAAATGGGCAAAAGATAATGTTATTCTGGTAGAATTGGATTATCCAAGAAGAACTGCCCAAACTCCTGAAATAAAAAACCAGAATAGTGAATTGCAACAGGCATTTGCTATACAAGGTTTTCCAACAATTTATTTCACAAGTGCAGAATCTAAAGATGGTAAAGTAAATTTTAAAGGTCTTGGTCAGACAGGATATGTTGCCGGAGGTCCAGCTGCCTGGTTAGCCGTTGCAGAAGGAATTGTTCATCCTAAAAAATCGTAGCAAAGACATATTTAAAACAATAATTAAGAAACTCCCTATAGCAATATAGGGAGTTTTTTTGTTTAACAGGAAAAGTACTTGATTGCATTTTTATTAATTATTATTTTGATATTTTATTATTCATAAAAAAACATATTATGTATTTTTTGTATTAATAAAACTTGTAAAATTAAAATATTATGTTAATTTCGTCATGCTAATCTAACCAAACCTATTGATATGAATAAAAAACTACTTATCCTACTCGTTTTTTTTAGTTCATTTATGCTGCATTCACAAAATTTAGTCTGGAGAACTAACATGACTGATGCTATAGCAATAAGCAACGAACAAAGAAAACCAATGTTGATATTTTTTACCGCTGCTGGTGCGCCGGAAAATCTTCAAAATGAAATTTTTAAAACGCCTGATTTTGCCGTTTGGTCGCGAGATAATGTAATCCTTGTAAAATTAGATCTATCCGATATTAATGCTTCTGAGGGCGACAAAGAACAAAATGTAAGACTTAAAAATGCTTTTGGTGTTGTTGATTTGCCTGAAGTTTGCTTTGCAAGTGCATCTGTTCGAAAAAATAAAACGACATTTAGTGCTTTAGGAAAAATCGCTTATAAGCCGGGAGGCGCTAAATCCTGGATTTCTGAATCGAATGCGATACTGCATCCTGTTGAAAGTGAATAAAATAAATTTTAAATTAAGTTTCTTAGTTTAATTTGTAGAGATCCCTTTTCATTATAGATGGAAAGGGATATTTTTTTATTAGACTTTTCATTCATCATTAGAACTTTTATCATTTAACCATGCATTTTTTTTTAATTTGATATTTTTTTATCGATTTATTAATGATTTCTTTTTTATTAAAATTTTCTTAATTTTTTAACTGATTCAGGATTGTTTTTTAGGGTATTTATGTTAAATTGGCTCATTATTATAACCAAACCTTATTTTTTATGACCCAAAAACTACTTATCCTACTGTTTTTTTTAGGTTCATTTTTAGTGCAGGCCCAAGGCCTTGTCTGGAGTACAAACCTGACAGACGCGATTGCAGTGAGTAATGAACAAAGAAAACCACTATTGATTTTTTTTACCGCCTCAAATGTGTCGGAAAAAATTCAGACAGAAATTTTTAATACGCCCGATTTTCTAAATTGGTCAAATAAAAATGTTGTTTTAGTAAAACTAGATTTAACAGATGCTTCTGCCTCCGAAAGTATAAGGGAACAGAACGTTTCTTTAAAAAATGCTTTTGGCATAGACGAGTTGCCCCAAGCATGTTTTGCTACAGCTATTATTAGAAAAGGAAAAACCAATTTTAATTCCTTAGGAAAAATAGCTTATAATTCTGCAGGTGTAAAAGCATGGATTTCAGAATCCAATAACATCTTAAATCCAGAAGAATAATTAAAATCTAATTTAATTTATAATATCCCTTTTCGCGAGTCGCGTGAAAAGGGATGTTTTTTTTCAAACAGGTCAATTTCCATCTTTTTTGAATTGCATTAGAACTGGTTGCATCGGCAATTACAATTTTTGGTGTAAGATATTGCAGCATGCGATCTAAATTTATTTTTGGAGATTGCGTGAGAATAATAATATCCGGCCGAATTTTATTTTCATAAATGCCCGTACTGTCTATTAAAAGAATTCTTTTTCCATTAAAAAACAAGATGTTTTTAATGTCTTTTACTTCTTTTAAATTGGAAAAATTTCCAACCAGATATGCATCTGTTATATTATTTTTTGTATCCTTTTTTAAAATGCTGTCACTGGTGAAAATTGAAACATTTTTTCCATTTCTCTCCGCGATTATCGTTTTTTTATTTGAATTAAAAACGACAAATTCGCCTTTATTCTCCGTTTCTTTTTTCGTACAAATAAAGGAAATTTGCAATAGGGCAACAGTTATTAAAAAGATTACCAGTTTATTGAAACCCGGTTTTTTAAACCATATAATTATTGTAATAGTGAATAAGTAAAATGTAAATAAATAATAGTAATTAAAGCTGATGTTCCGAATTACAAATGAGTCAATCGAAGCTATATAGTGAATAATCAAATTTAAGAGATAAACACTTTTTTCAAAAATTTGAATTATAAAGAGAGGGCAGCTTTGAAAAATCGAAATCACCATAACAATAATTCCGGCAATCATTATAAAGGATAAAACCGGTAAAATTAGAATGTTGGTTACAAAGAAAAGTCCGGGAAACTGATGAAAGTAAAACAAACAAATAGGAAATGTACCAATTTGTGCCGCGAAAGAAACAGTTAGCGCTTCCCAAAGGTAATTAGCAATTTTATTTTGTGGAGACCAGATATCTTTTAGTAAAGGCTGAAGCCAAACAATCGAAAACAAAGCAATATAACTTAATTGAAATCCAACATCAAATAAGAAATAAGGTTCGAATAGTAAAATTAATAATATAGATACTAGTAGAGTATGATAAGTGTTTGTGCTTCGGCGTAAATGATTACCAATTGCTATAAATGAAAACATAACAACTGATCGCAATACCGGAGGTGAAAGTCCGGACACAATTGCAAAAAGAGCTAATGAAATTATGATGCAAACTAGTTTTATAAAAGAGCCTTTTTGTGTGTTAGGAATTGGTTTTAAAATAAAAAGTATAAATAACATTATAAAACCAACATGAAGGCCTGAAACAGACAAAACATGTGTAGCTCCCGAATATTGATAATCTTGAATGATATCTGCCGAAATTTCTTGCTGCTGGCCTAGTATCAGTGCCATTGCAACATTCATTTCAGCTTTACTAAAGTTAGCTTTTTCGAGATTATGGATTATGCGCGTGTTAAGGCGGGAAGCATAAAACCAAATATCTTTTTTGATTTTTCTGTTAACGCTTATTTCTGATTTTGAAACATAAAGCTGGGCATATATTTGTCTGTTTTCCAGATATTTGCTATAGTCAAACTGATTTGGATTTTTAGCAAAACTATTGTGCTGTAAAATCGTTTTTACCTTGATCGTATTTCCAATTACAAGCGGATTGGGCAGACTGTCTTTTTGCAAATTAATAATTATTTTTCCTGAGTAATTTTTTCCTTCAATGGAATTTATAAGAGCTATGTATCGGTCGTTATAATCATTGCTTTTGATTTTTTCCCGTAGTGTAAAAGTTAGATAATGAGGTTTTTGAAATGCTTTTTCGTAATGTGTGTAGTTCGATTTTTGAAAAGAATCGTTGTTGATTAATAAAGCTGACATGCCAATACAAAAGGAAAGGTAATACACACCAATTCCGAAAAGAATGTTTTGTTTCTTGTTCTGAGAACGGAAATATAAAATTGAAATAAGTGTCATGCCAATAGTAATACTACTTGCAGATATTGAAATTGAAGGTTGCCAAAAATAGCAAACCAAAATACCAAGAATAAAACCGATGGTAATTTTGACCAAAGGAAAATCGAATACTTTCATGATCTAAAAGTATTAAAAATTTGTAAGAAAAATAATATTTTATTAAATAAAATTAATCAACAATTCGATTAATCTGTTCAAAAGAGTTTTTGTAATAAGGTTCTTTTGTTGATGAAATGATTACACCCTTTGAAGTTGAAGAATGTACAAATTTTATTTCGCCAGAATTGATTTCTGTTACTAAACCAACGTGATTGATTTGGTTGCTCTTATTGGTTTTAAAGAATATCAAATCACCTTTTTTGGCATCATCAATTTTGATTACTTTTCCAATTTTTGCCTGGTCATAAGAGCTTCTGGGCAGTTTTATATTTTGAGATTCAAAAGTTGTATACACTAAACCTGAACAATCAAAACCATTTTTGGTTGTTCCGGCAGCTTTATAGCGAACACCAATATTATCTGTTGCCGTTTTAATAAGGCTGTTTACGATGCTTTTGTTTTCTCGCTTAGATTCTGTTTTTATTACAGGAGATGAAGTCGATTTGCAGGAAATAAACAACAAAGTCAAAAAGATTAAAACGAGTAGTTTTTTCAAAACAAAATGGTTAAGATTTTAGATCATTAACGATAAGTTTTGCGGTTTTATTGCTTGCGCCAATTCCGCCTAATTTTTGTTCTAAAATGTCATAATTTTTCAGCAGTTTTTCACGGTAATCTGGTTCCAGTAATTTTTGTAATTCTTCTTTAATACGTTTTGGGTTGCATTCATTCTGAATTAATTCGGTTACAACTTCCTCATCCATAATTAAATTGACAAGCGAAATGTACTTTAATGTAATAATACGTTTCGCAATTTGGTACGAAGCCCAGCTTCCTTTATAACAAACTACTTCCGGAACTTTAAAAAGAGCCGTTTCCAGAGTTGCAGTTCCTGATGTTACTAAAGCAGCGGTTGAAGAACGCAGTAAATCATATGTTTTATTTGAAATAAATTTGATGTTTTTATTTGTAATAAACTGCTGATAGAATTCATAATCCTGACTTGGAGCACCTGCAATTACAAATTGATAATCCTGAAAATCATCAACAACACTTAACATTAAACTTAGCATTTTAGTAATTTCCTGTTTGCGGCTTCCTGGCAAAACGGCAATAATAGGTTTTTCGCTCAGCTCATTTTCTTTTCTAAAAATGGCTTCATCAAAAGCAGGCTGATTCTGTATAGCATCAATTAAGGGATGACCCACAAAATCTACCGGAAAATGATGCTTGTCTTCGTAAAAACTTTTTTCGAAAGGCAAAATCACAAACATCTTGTCGACATCTTCTTTGATTGCTTTAATTCTGTTTTCTTTCCAGGCCCAAATTTGAGGAGAAATATAATAATGTGTTTTATAATTTAGCTCTTTGGCCCATTTTGCAATTCGCATATTAAAACCTGGATAATCGATAAAAATAATGACATCGGGCTGGAAATAAGTAATGTCTTTTTTGCAAAAAGTAATATTACTTAAAATGGTTTTCAGGTTGAAAATAACTTCAACAAAACCCATAAAAGCAAGTTCGCGATAATGTTTTACCAAAGTTCCTCCGGCTTTTTGCATCAAATCGCCGCCCCAAAATCTAATTTCAGCCTGAGGATCTTCCTCGTACAATTCTTTCATTAAATTTGAACCATGTAAATCTCCGGAAGCTTCGCCAGCTATTATGTAATATTTCATAAAAGTATTTTTGAGGATGCGTTTCAACTTCTAACGCAAACAAAATTTTGCACTGCAAAGATAGAATTTAAATAAACAAAGTCGAAATGGCCATAACAATTACGGCAAAAATGACTCCTCTCGCCATAAATTCTTTATTTATTTTTAAAAGAATGGTAAAAACAACCAAATCTAAAGTTGTGCCCAAAGCAATTACTTTTCCTAAATAGCCGTATTGTTTTATGGTTTTAATTCCGGTTGAAATTTCAAAGTCAGTGAAGAGTTTTATAAACAAAAAACTTCCTAATAAAGCGACGAGAATTCCGATTATGAAACCAATAAAAATATCTTTTTTATTCATTTAATTTCCACGTATTAAGTTGTTGCATCGTGTGATGCGCAGTTAAGTCAAATTGTACAGGAACCACTGAAATGTATCCGTTTTCTAGAGCCCATTCATCGGTATCTTCCCCTAGATCTTCGTTTGTAAATTTTCCTGTAAGCCAGTAATAATCTTTACCAAAAGGAGTTTGACGTTTGTCGAATTTCTGGGCATAATAAGCTTTGGCCTGACGGCAAATTTTTATTCCCTTAATTTCATCTTCTTTTAATTTTGGAAAATTAACGTTTAAAACGACACCTTTTGGTAATCCGTTTTTGAGAGTTTCCAAAGTAATTGTTTTAATAAAAGATTTTATAGGTTCAAAATCGGCATTCCAGTTAAAATCTAATAATGAAAAACCAATTGCAGGAATTCCTTCAATTCCGGCTTCAACGGCAGCACTCATTGTTCCTGAATAAATTACGTTTATAGAAGAATTTGATCCATGATTAACTCCTGAAACACAAAGATCTGGTTTTCGCTTTAAAATTTCATTTACCGCCAGTTTTACACAATCAACAGGAGTTCCTGAACAGCTGTATTCGGCTATAATGTCTTCTTCTTTTGATATTTTATCTAAAAACAAAGTATTGTTAATCGTTATAGCGTGTCCCATGGCGCTTTGAGGTTTGTCAGGCGCAACAACCAGCACTTGTCCAATGGTCTCCATAACGCTTATCAATGCTCTGATTCCGGGTGCTAAAATTCCATCGTCATTAGTAACTAAAATTAAAGGTTTTTCATTTTCCATAATATAAAAATAAACTATATTGAAACGCTGTCTGAAGCGGTAATAAAGCAAATGTAGTGACAGATTTTGGTAGAATAGTAACAAATAAAATAAAATTTGTCAACTAAATTTAAGATGGCTTTGGTAGTTCAAACATTTTTATATCTTTAACAAAAAATTATAGTGAACTTGGCTTTTATGGCTCGGTTTTTACCGTAACTTAGATTAAAAAATTTGATGAATGCTATTATTAAGTTTATGAAAAGAAATTATAAAATACTTATAGCCGTATTATGTTTGTCTCTAACATTGTTTGCTTTTAAAATAAATGCAGATAAACAAGACGATCCGGACCCTAACAGAGATAAAACGCTTTTAGAATTGCTTGCTTTTGTTATTGAAAAAGGACACTATAGTCCGGCTGAAATAAATGATGAGTTTTCTAAGGGAATTTTTAAAGACTATATTGATGCCCTTGATCCTTCAAAAAGATTCTTTTTGCAATCTGATATTGACGAGTTTAAGCAATATGAGCTGCAGTTAGATGATCAGTTCCTGAGTAAGGATCTTACGTTTTTTAATCTTACTTATACAAGGTTGATGAAACGTATGGAAGAAAGTAAAAAACGTTACAAAACACTTTTAGCGCAGCCTTTTAATTATAATGTAGATGAAACTTTTAATGCAGATTATGAGACGATTCCTTATGCGAAAAATGCTGTAGAAATTAATGAAAGATGGAGAAAACAGATAAAGTTATCTACACTTTCTTCACTTGTAACAAAACAAAAATTAGAGGAAGATAAGAAAAAAACGGATCCTGCTTATAAAGTAAAAACGTTTGAGGTTTTAGAAAAAGAAACACGCGAAAGTTCATTGAAATCTTTAGATGACAACTTTAGTTTAATTAAAGATTTAAATAAAGAAGACTGGTTTTCTGTGTATGTAAATTCTATAATGACACGTTTTGACCCGCACACAAGTTATTTCGCCCCAGAAGAAAAAGATCGTTTTGATGTAAATATTAGTGGAAAATTAGAAGGAATTGGAGCAAGATTAACTAAGAAAAATGATTTTACTCAAATTGATGAATTAATTTCTGGTGGTCCGGCATGGAAAGGAAAACAACTTGAAGCGGGAGATTTAATTTTGAAAGTAGCACAAGGAAACGAAGAACCTGTTGATGTTGTAGGTATGCGTTTGGATGATGTGGTGAAAAAAATTAAAGGCCATAAAGGAACTGAAGTGAAACTTACAGTTAAAAAAGTAGACGGAAGTATCAAAGTAATTTCTATTATAAGAGATGTTGTTGAAATTGAAGAAACATATGCAAAATCGAGTATTGTAGAGAAAAACGGATTGAAATATGGCGTAATTTATTTGCCTAAATTTTATATCGATTTTGAAAACAAAGACGGTCGCGATGCAGGAAAAGATATTGCTCTTGAAGTGGAAAGACTGAAAAAAGAGGATATTAACGGAATTGTGCTTGATGTACGTGATGACGGTGGTGGATCTTTATCTACTGTTGTTGATATCGCAGGTTTGTTTATTGAAGAAGGACCGATTGTTCAGGTAAAATCAGCCGGAAAAAAGAAAGAGGTTCTTTATGATAAAGATAAAAAAATAGAGTGGGACGGCCCGTTAGTAATTATGGTGAATAGTTTCTCGGCTTCGGCTTCAGAGATTTTGGCTGCTGCAATTCAGGATTACAAACGCGGAATTATCATTGGAAGTAAGCAAACTTACGGAAAAGGTACTGTGCAGAATGTTCTTGATTTGAACCAGTTTGTTCGTAATGCAAGTTATGGCGATTTAGGAGCTTTGAAAATTACGGGACAAAAATTCTACAGAATCAACGGAGGTTCAACTCAGTTAGAAGGTGTGCATAGTGATGTTGTTATGCCAGATCGTTATGCTTATTTAAAAATGGGCGAGCGCGATATTGACAATGCAATGCCATGGGATAAAATTGATCAGGCTGATTATAATACATGGACAGCGACTGAGAAATTTAATCAGGCAATTGCCAACAGTAGAAGCAGAATTGCAAATAATGCTCAGTTTAATTTAATTGAGGATAATGCAAAATGGATTGATATTAAAAATAAAGAGAATACTTATAGTTTAAACATTAATAGTTTTAAAGCTACCCAGGAGCAAGTTGAAAACGAAGGTAAAAAATACAAACCAATTTCAGAATACAAAAATAACCTGGTTTTTAAATCTTTACCTTACGAAGAGCTTGAAATTAAAAGTGATGCCACTTTAAAAGAAAAAAGAGAAGCATGGCATCAGGCATTATCGAAAGACGTTTATGTTGAAGAAGCATTAAATGTTTTAGATGATTTACAATCAAAAGGTAATGCTGTCAAAGGAACTTCATCTAAAATGAAAAAAGATAAATTAGTAAAATCTTAAATTCTTATAAATTAATTTGTTAAAGAAACGCTCCGAAAGTTATATCTTCGGAGCGTTTTTTTATGGATTTAAATTAAAATGATATGATAAAAAGTCTTGTATTTAGTTTGATTAGTTTGGTATTGTTTTCTTGTAAAAATGAGGTAACAGTTAAGGAAGAGATTGTAAAAGACAATTCTTTAAAAGAGGCATCATCTGGTTTTGTAGCAAATCAAAAAGTTAAGGATCCAGAATATGATATTACTTATTTACCAACATCCACCACAAATCAAATTATAAGGCATCAGTATTACACATTATCATACAGTGAAAAATTTGAACAGGCTGAATGGGTTGCTTATGAGTTGAAAAAAGAGTACTTAACAAATAACGATTTTAAAAGACCTTATTTTATTGAAGATCCAGCAGTAATCACAGGTTCTGCTGATTGGAGGAATTATAAAAATTCCGGATATGATAAAGGCCATCTTTGCCCTGCCGGCGATATGGAGTTTAGTAAAGATGCTTATAATGACACATTCTATACTTCAAATATTTCTCCACAAAAACATGACTTTAATAGCGGAATCTGGAACAGGCTTGAGCAAAAAACACGTTATTGGGCCGGTAAGTATAATGATATTTATGTTGTTACTGGCGGAATTTTGAAAGATTCAGATAAAAAAATAGGAACAGAAAAAGTATCTGTTCCTAAATATTTTTATAAAATTATTTTAGCTAAATATGGAAAAGAACATAAATCAATTGCATTTTTGGTTCCAAATGAAAATAGTGATGCATCAATTTATGATTTTGTAGTTTCTATTGAAACTCTGGAAAAAATGACAGGCATCGATTTCTTTCCCAATATAAAAAACTTAAAAAGTAGTAAGGACTTTTAAATCTGCAATAGTTTGAGTAGGGTTTTCGGCTTTAAAAACAAAGCTTCCTGCCACTAAAACATCTGCTCCGGCTTCTACTAATTGTTTTCCATTTTTGTTTGTTACGCCACCATCAATTTCAATAATTGTTGAAGCACCTTTTTTTGTAATTAAATCTTTTAGTTTTTTAACTTTGGCGTAAGTGTTTTCAATAAAAGATTGACCTCCAAAACCAGGATTTACACTCATGATACAAACCAGGTCGATATCGTTAATAACGTCTTCTAAGAGGTCAATATTAGTATGTGGGTTAATGGCAACTCCTGCTTTCATTCCTTCTGCTTTGATGGCTTGTAATGTTCTGTGCAAATGCGTGCATGCTTCGTAATGTACGCTTAAAATGTTTGCGCCTAAATCTGCAAAAGTTTTAATGTATCGATCAGGATCAATAATCATTAAATGCACATCGATTGTTTTTTTTGCGTGTTTTGAAATGGCTTCTAAAACCGGCATTCCAAAAGAAATATTCGGAACAAAAACTCCGTCCATAATATCAATATGAAACCAATCAGCCTTGCTGTTGTTAATCATTTCAATATCACGCTGTAAATTAGCAAAATCAGCTGCAAGAACAGAAGGAGCAATAAGTGTATTCTTCATTTTTGTGTAGTTGTGTGTGTTATTTTTTTTGCAAAGATAAAATTTTTAACCGCAAAGTTCGCAAGATTTACGCAGAGTTTATTTAACCGCAAAGGCAGCAAAGATTTACGCAAAGTATGGGAAGAATTTAATAAGTTTTTTGAAAATACCAAGTTCGCAAAGCTTCGCAAACTTTTGCGTTATTATTAAGTTTTCAAATTCAAAAAACCTTGTGTTTTTTGCGTTTAAGAATTCAATAAAATAAAAAACTCCGGTAATCAGCCGGAGTTTCAATCATCAATCAAAAAACGAACAGTCAATCAAACTGTTGTTTACTGTTAGTCGAAAGTAAAAGGTCTAAAAGTCAAAAGAGACTTTAGACTTGTAAACTTTCTAACTTTAAGGCTGAATTAGCCTAAATATGTTTTAAGGATTTTACTTCTTGAAGTATGTTTTAATCTGCGAATTGCTTTTTCTTTAATTTGACGAACACGCTCACGAGTAAGGTCAAAAGTTTCTCCAATTTCTTCTAAAGTCATTGGGTGTTGGTCTCCAAGACCGAAGTATAAACGAACTACATCTGCCTCTCTGGGAGTTAATGTTTCTAAAGAACGCTCAATTTCAGTACGCAATGATTCGTGAATTAACTCTCTGTCTGGGTTTGGAGATTCTCCAGAACGTAAAACGTCATAAAGGTTAGAGTCTTCTCCTTCAACAAGAGGTGCATCCATCGATAAATGACGACCAGAGTTTTTCATAGACTCTTTTACATCATTGACAGTCATGTCAAGTTCTTTTGCAATTTCTTCAGCAGAAGGCGGACGCTCGTTAGATTGCTCTAATAACGCATACATTTTGTTGATTTTATTGATAGAACCAATTTTATTTAATGGTAAACGAACGATACGTGATTGTTCTGCCAAAGCCTGAAGGATCGATTGACGAATCCACCAAACAGCATAAGAGATAAATTTGAAACCACGAGTTTCATCAAAACGTTGAGCTGCTTTAATTAGACCTAAGTTTCCTTCATTAATTAAATCCGGAAGTGTTAATCCTTGATTTTGATATTGTTTAGCAACCGATACTACGAAACGCAGGTTGGCTTTTGTAAGTTTTTCTAAAGCTCTTTGATCACCAGCCTTTATTCTTTGTGCTAATTCTACCTCTTCGTCAGCGGTAATTAAATCAACTTTTCCGATTTCTTGTAGATATTTATCTAACGATGCAGTTTCACGATTAGTTACCTGCTTGGTGATTTTAAGTTGTCTCATTGTATTGTCTCCTTATTTTAAAGTGTACAAATGATTATACGTAGTAAGATACGAAAAAGTTACAACTATTTTGAAAAAAATAAAAATTCCCGTTTCAATAAGGTAGAAACGGGAATTGTATATTAAATAATTCTGTATTTTTAATTAGAAGTTTGATCTTTTACTTCGATAACTTCTTTTAAAGAAACCGGAGATCCGTTTTTTGCAAAGCCTTCAAGTCTAATTTCGAAAGTTCCCGAAAGATCTGAGGTGTAAAATGAATTGTTGTTCTTGTTATTTAATGCCACTTCGGGATTCCAGAACAATTGGTTTCTAAAATCAGGAATTCTTGCATTATCGGTTAAATTCGTATATTCGATTTTGTTATATAATTTTTTTGGCTGTGGTCTGAGTACTGTAGGTTTTGCAATGTAATTTGCTTTTTGTGTGCTCTTAAAATCTTTATCAAAAGTGGTGAAGTTTATCAACCCATTAAAAGATTTAGAACCCACGTAATATCTGCCAATTATAAGGTCAATTTTGTAAACATTCTTCATGTTGTAATTCATCAGGTCGTTTTGATTTTCTAAATACAATCCATCAACTAAGACCAATGCTGGATCCGGCAGCTGAGGAAAAACACTCGGGTCAGTTACGTGCAAATAGGTTTTGTCACCCACTTGTTTGTGATAAATTTCTGTTGCAACTTCAGTCATGGTTTCTTTTAATGATTTAAATCGCGTGTAATCATCTAAAATATATTCTTTTGCAAGCGGATAATAAAAAGCTTCAATTGTTGGTGTTTTTTCAATATTATCAACTTTTTTATGATAGTAAGCATTTTCAACCTGACTTGAAACCGACCGGTCTAAAAGACTTTCTTTGATTACATAAGATAAATTGGCATCTTGTTCGAAAGTTATTTTTGAATAATCTATCTCAGGAATATTGTTTACTGTAAGATTATAATTAATAGCTTTTTCATCAACAACCTGAACAATAATATCTGATGTATAGTACGTTTTATTGATATTGAAAAGAAAATTTCCTTCAACATCGGTTTTAACAACTTTAAATGCAAAAGATTTTCCGGGAATTGACAAACCGATGCTTATATCACCTACTTTATCAGTATTGTTTTGAGCGGTAATTTTACCTGAAATGATTTCTCCCCTAAGTTCAGGCAGAATTATTTTTTGGTTTTTATTTTGTAAATCAATTACTGCGGGATACGATGATTTTAATGCAAATTCAGTAGCAGAAATTTGACTTTTGCTAGGAATATTATCTATTTTTCTAACGGATAAAGAATAATTTCCGTCTGCGAAAGCTGTGTTAGCAGATAAAATTTCTAAATTAACTAATTCACGATTTGAAAATGTTTTTTTATTTAAATTAAGTTTGACATTTTCGTTTGTGATGGTATTTTGAATTGATGCAGTTTCAGAACTGATTGAAGAATTATTTGTACTTGCCGCTAATTTACTTTCAGAAGCTCCTTCCGTTGTTTTATACGGATTAACAATATTAATATCAAGTTGAAATAACTCAGAAATCGGTTTGTTCAACATCAAGTTGGTGTAACCGATAAGTTTGTAATTTCCGGTTTTTAAAGTTGTCGCAATAAAATAATCACCTTGTCCAACAGAATTTTCCAAAGAAATTTTAGTTTTAAAAACTGATTTTTTAGTATTGTCTACAAGTTCTACATAAGCCACTTTACTAATGCCGCTTGGCATTTTATCTGCAGCTTTTAAACAATAAATTTTAAACAGTAAGGTTTCACCCGAAACAAATGTCGTAGCATTTGAATGGATAAAAACAGTCTCGTCTAAAGAGATGGTTTGCTGTGCGCCGGCGAATTGTGTACTTACTAGTACAAACAATGCAATAAGGTGTTTTACTCTGTCCAAAATGATGGTATTATGTTAGATGAAAATGATGTGCAATCTCCGCATTCTACGTCTGTTAAATTATAGTCTATTCCACTATTGCTAATGTATGTCATTAAGTTTTTGTTGATGTTATAAATCATTGTGTCTCCGGAACAGTCTGGTCCGGAAAAGCAAAGTCGAAAGGGAATGTCATTGCAGTTGTTGAAATATGGGGCATCAGCACCAGGAAAAAAATCGGTATAATTAAAGAAGATTCTGGTTTCTGAATACGAAGCAACATCAAAAAAACCAATAACTTTGGTATTAGAATCACTGATACATTTGATGTTTCCTGCAATTAAACCGGGTTGTTTTGGCGATAAAATACTTCCGGAGCCTGATATGTCTTTTAAAATTCTGTGAAAAGTATAAGCCTCTAAATTTTCAATATATTGTTTTACCAAAATGCTGTATCTGTGGCCAATGATAAAATTGTCTTCCTCAATAAATCGCACAGGCAGGTTTACGCGATCTTCATTTTGATTATTAGTATTGTCTAAAATAATGTCTGTTGATTTTTTTGTAGAATAACAAATTCTCGTATTGGGATCATTATTAATTAGTCTTACTGTTTGATCGCCAGTTGTAATAACTTTTAAAGAATTCCATCTCGGGGCAACTATTTTATAAGTTTCTTCATATTCATAGCGATAATATTTTGAAGTTTTATTTTCATCATAATTAGTTACATTGATCTGAATTCCGGTTTTATTTTCCTTATTAGTCACTAATGAAGGCACAACATTTTCAATAGGATTTACAGCCGTTAAAACTTGTGCTGTCGATTGGTATACCTTTCCGTCTTTTGTAGTAATTTCTAATGTGTATTGTCTGTTCGGAAGTGCTTCAAATGCAGTTTGAGATTCATATGTTCCGGCATTTTCTGTAAATAAATATTCGTTGTTCTGATCATCTTTAACAACAACTTTTGCACCGGTTTCGGTCTCAACCCCTTCATCTTCAAAACGTGAAGTTTTAGTAATTTTTATTTCCTGATTTTTAAGTTCGTTTGTTAACGTCGCTTCGACAACAATTATTTCTTCGTAGGTATTTGTTAATAGGGGAAATGTTTCCGTACATCCTGTAACCAGGATGGCAAGAAAACTAAAAAGGATTATATTTTTTATTTTATGAATTTTCATTACTTAATTTTTTGGCACTTTTTGATTTTACAAATCATTCAAATTTTTAATAGAATTTTAAATATATTAATCTGTCCAGAAAGTTGGTTTTATATTCGATGCAATTGTTGTACAATCCCCGCAAGGTGCATTGACCCAATAACTAAATGTACCTGGACTGTCAAATCCTGAATAATAAGTTACTAATCTCAGTCCTAAATCTTGTCTAAACTTGCTTGGATGCGTATGAGAGCATGGTACGGGAGAAGTTCCTGCATCAAAATCACCATAACAATATTCTAAACAATCAACAGCATATGGCGGTGGAGATTGGCTTGGGAATAAATCACTATAATTAAAATATATTCTTTCTGTTGATACAGAAGCCACATCAAAATATCCCGCTACCTTATTATTAGAATTGACAGATTGTATATTTCCTAACAAAAATCCTGGCTGGACTGGAGATAAAATACTTCCGGAACCTGATATTTTTTTTAAAGTAGCGTAATAATTATATGCCGCCAGACTCTCTACATATTGTTTAACTAAAATACTATATCTTGTAGTGATAATATAATCCTGGTCACTAATGAATCGCGCCATAAAATCAACACGATCTTCACTTAAATTATTAGTGTTTGCCAAAAGTAAATCTGTACTCTTTTTATTTCCGTAGCAAACTTGTGTGCTTTCTGAATTTAATATAAGTTGTAAATTCGAGTTTTCATCTAGTATTCCTTTTATCGGAATCCATTTTGGAGCAACAACTTTGTAAGTTTCCTCATATTCATATCTGTAATACTTTGATTTTTTTTCAGGATCAAAACTATTAATTCGAATACTTACGCCGTTTATACTATCTTTTTTTTCAACTGCCGCTACCACATTTTGCATTGGGTTAATAGCGGTTAAGGTTTCTGTTGAAGATTCAAGCGTTCGTCCATCTTTTGTGTTTATGTGGAGTTGGTATTTTCTCTCTGGCTGAGCCTGAAATTCTATTACAGAGATGTATGTTCCAGAATCTTCCTTAAAATCATATTGATTTCCTGCATCATCAGTTATAAAAACCTTGGCTCCGGTTTCAGGCAAATAATTTTCATCTTCAAACTTTGCTGTTTTAGTGATTTTTATTTCCTGATTTTTAAGCTCGTTTGTTATCGTAGCCTCTACAACAATTATTTCTTCAAAAGTATTGGTCAGTAAAGGATACGTTTCTGTACATCCTGTAATCAGGATGGCAAGAAAACTAAAAAGGATTATATTTTTTATTTTATAAATCTTCATTACTTAAATTGGTACTTTTTGATTTAGAGCTATAGAACTTTTGTTTTAATCAAAAATGCTAATCTGTCCAGAAAGTTGGTTTTATATTTGATGCAATCGTGGTACAATCTCCACAAGGCGCATTTACCCAAAAAATAAAACTACCGGGGTCTCCTGAATAATATTTTATCAATCTAAGTCCCAAGTCATCCGAATAGGGCAGTACATGTGTACATGGTTCAGGAAAACTTCCTTCTCCACCGTAACAATATTCTTTACAATCGGCAACATATGGCGGTGCTGATTTCCCGGGAAATAAATCATCATAATTAAAATAAATTCTTTCTGTTGATACAGATGCGACATCAAAATATCCCGCTATTTTATCATTAGAATTGACTGCTTTTATATTTCCCAGCAAAAATCCCGGTTGAACAGGGGATAAAATAATTCCTGATCCTGATATTTTTTTTAAAGTAGCATAATAATTAAATGCAGTTACACTTTCAATATACTGTTTTACCAATATGCTGTATCTCGTAGTAATAATATAATCCTGATCACTAATAAATCGGGCCATAAAATCGACACGATCTTCACTTAGATTATTTGTATTGACCAAAAGTAAATCTGTATTTTTTTTATTGCCGTAACAAACCTGCGTATTTTCTGAATTTGTGACAAGATTTAATTGCCCATTGGCATCGAATACTGCTTTTAAAGGACTCCATTTTGGTGCCACCACTTTATAAGTTTCCTCATATTCATATCTGTAATAGTTTGATTTTCTTTGAGGATCAAAGCTATTAATTCTAATACTTACGCCGTTTACATTATCTTTTTTTTCAACCGCAGCTACCACACTTTGCATAGGGTTAATGCTGGTTAAAGTTTCTGCCTCTGATTCAAACGATTTACCATTTTTAGTAGTAATATGCAATTGATATTTTCTTTCTGACTCAGCCTTAAATTCTACTTCAGAGATGTATATTCCATCATTTTCTTTAAAATCATATTGATCTCCTGCATCATCAGTTATAAAAACTTTAGCGCCACTTTCGGGTAAATAATTTTCATCTTCAAACTTCGCTGTTTTGGTTATTTTTATTTCCTGATTTTTAAGTTCATTTGTTATTGTAGCCTCTACAACTATTACTTCTTCAAAAGTATTAGTCAATAAAGGATACGTTTCTGTACAACCAGTAAATAAAATACCTAAAAGTATAAAAACTACAGGACTATTTATTCTAAAATTTTGCACTTAATTAAAATTTAAAATTATAAGTGATACTTGGTACAGGTATTGAGAAAATAGACGTTTTATAACCTTTTACTTTTCCACTTTGGTCAGTGACAAAATAAATTGAATACGGATTATTTCTTCCTAAAACATTATAAACAGAAATGTTCCAGAAACTATGCGCTAATTTTTTTATTTTATGATTTCCTTCAATGTTAATTCCAATGTCTAAACGAATATAATCCGGAATTCTATAAGCATTTCTGTCGCTATACAATGTGTATTGTGCGTTTCCATATTGGTAGGTTCCAATAGGATAGGTGATAGGTCTTCCGGTTTGATATAAGAAATTGGTTGATAAGCTATAACGTCTTGTAAATTTATAATTTAAAATGGCACTTAGATCATGAGGCTTGTCAAAATTTGCAGGAAAATAATCTCCATTATTTACTTTTTCTGAGCTAAACTGGCTGTCTAGTTTAATAAAAGTACGAGAATAAGTATATCCGATCCAGCCATTCAATCTCCCGGTTGTTTTCTTTAATAAAAGTTCAACTCCGTAGGCTTTTCCTTCGCCTTGCAGTAATTCGGTTTCTACATTTTCGTTTAAAACCAGTTGTGCTCCAACTTTGTAATCAAGAATGTTTTTAGATTTTTTATAATATCCTTCAAGACTAACTTCATATTCTCCATCTTTTAGATTTTTAAATAAACCTAAAGATGCTTGTTGAGCAGTTTGAGGTGCAACATTAGAGTCGGATAATTTCCAGGTATCTGTAGGCGATTGTGTTACATTACTAGACAAAAGGTGAATATATTGTCTTGTCATATCATAACCGGCTTTTATTGAAAAATCTTCGGTAATAAAGTAGCGTGCTGCTAAACGAGGCTCAAGACCGCCGTATGTTTTTATCACTTCATTTTTCTTATACTGCGTGGTTCCGGTAACGGTTTCATTACTTAAAGGCAAACCTGCTTCATACGAATTTACATTTCCTTCTCCTAAAGCGGCATAATAAGAATATCGCAAACCTAAATCCAGCAATAATTTATCGCTCAGTTTGTAACTATCTGATAGATAAACAGCAGATTCTAATGCCCTTTCTTTTTCAACATCACTCGAAATTAAAAGGGATTCCGGGTTTTTTGGATGCTGATATCCTGGTGAAATGTTGTATAGTTTGCTTGCAATACCATAAGATAAATGATGCTTTGGAGTTAAATCATAATTGAATTTTAACTGTAATTGCGACTCACTCACTTTGTATCCAAAATCAAATGAATTAAGATCATCTGAGTCGTAATCAATATTAAACTTATATTCACTGTTAGTGAAAATCAAGGCTGCCTTACTTTTTTTGTTAAAAGTATGATCCCATTTTAAAGATGCCAGTCTGTTGCTGTATTTAAAGATAGAATCTGAACTTAAACTAAAACGGTCGTGGCTATAATATGCTGTTGCTTCAATATTATTATTGCTGTTAATTGCGTTGTTGTATTTTAATATTCCATCATAAAATCCAGCCTGACTGTTTTTTAGATTTTCATCATCTAATGATTTTAAAATCCAGTCAGAGTAAGTAGCTCGTCCTCCAAAAATAATACTTGATTTGTTTTTTTCGATTGGCAAACTAAGTGTCAGGTTTGATGTAATTGGTCCAATTGCTCCTTCACCGGAAAATTTCTCCGGGTTTCCGTTTTTAGTGCTAATATCAAATACAGAAGATAATCTTCCTCCAAAATCTGCCGGAATACTTCCTTTGTAAATATCAGCTTTTTTAGCAGTATAAGGATTGATAGCAGAGAAAAAGCCTAAGAAATGCTGTGGATTATAAAGCACTGCATTATCTAAAAGAATTAAGTTTTGATCGTCTTTTCCACCTCTCACATTAAATCCTGCAGATCCCTCACCGGTTGTTTTAATACCTGGAAAAGTTGTGGCAACTTTTAAAATATCCCTTTCTCCAAGAATTAACGGAACATTTTTTATTCCTTCGATATCAATTGAAACTAAACCAGAAACAGCAGTTTCGGTTTGTTTTCTCCCTTTTTTATTGATTACAACTTCGTCTAACTGATTTGATTTGTCGTTAACATTTAAGTCAAAAGTACCATCATCATAAACCATTAAAGTTTTTGTAACTTCTTTATGGCTCAGCGATTTTATTTCGATAACATTTATACCTCGCGGAAGCTGTAAAGTGTAATTTCCATCGGGATCACTAGAAGTACTGATGTTTTTATTTTTTACTTTAATGTATATGTTTGCTTCTGGTTTGCCTGTTTCAGCGTTTTTTATAGAACCAGATATAGTATAATTTTTCTTGGTTACCTCTTTGTTTTCTTTACCAATAAATACTATCGATGCTTTTTTTGTAACGCTATAACTGTTTAATGAATCATACTGCTGATAAAAAACCGGATTATCAGTACTATTGTTTCCATTGCCTGGAGTTTCAATTGGAGCATCTGAAAAATAATTAGCCGGAAGGTCATCGTGAATTGTGCTGTTTAAGGTTAAAATCACCTTGTTTTTCAAAATGATAAAATTTAAATCAGTTTTGCTTAAAAGTTTGTCCAGCAACTCATCGATTTTAATGTCAGAATAAGTTTCGTTTATCAAAGTTTTATTTGAATTAACCCAGGTTGGATCAAAATAAAATTTATAAGATGTTTTTGCTTCAACTGCCTTTAATGCGCTTTCTAAAGTATCATCTTTAAAAGTTATAGAGATTTTTTCGGTAGAATTCTGAGCAACAGATAATTGAAATGAGAATAAAATAATAAAGGCAAGTATAAATTTTTTCATTTGTCTTATTTGGTTTGAATGGAAAGAGAGTTGTTAATGTATTTCATCAAATTCCTCATAAATTGATTTTCGTCAGATTTTCTCAGTTCTCTATTCATTAAATAAAACCCATTGATTTGTTTTTTTTGGTCTGGAAATAGTTTGATGACGTCGTTTTTGCTTTTGATGGGATAAACTTTGCCTTTTAAATCAAGAAAAAAAGTAGTGTTTTCTTTGAAGGTGTAGAGCAATACGCCTTCATTGATTGATTTTAATTGGTTTTTATGATGTTTTATATAAAAGATGAAATCTGATGAAATTTTATTTTCTTCATAATAACCCGGCATGAATTCCGGAACGGCAAGCTCTTTTTTATCAAGGTTTACAAAGTACTTATCTTTAATTGAAAAAGATCCAACTTTAGTCGTGATAACATTAATTCCAATATTTTCTGATTCACCAAAGGGATTTAGAACCAAAATATCTCTGTAAATGTCATATTTAAGGTTTACATTATAATACGTTTGTCCTTCGTAAGTAAGAGTTCCGGATTCGTATTGATCTATATAATACAAATGAGTTTCTCCAGCTGTTCTATAAGGATTAGTGTGAGGAATACCATTAACTATATCCAAATTCTCTTTTCCTACAGTTTTATCATACCAATTGTAAATAGATACATCGTTGCTTGTTTGACTGTGAATATTGTGAATATTTAAGAATAATCCAAATAAAATAAGGAATGCAGACTTTTTTTGATAATTTTTCAAAGGATTGTGTGGTTTTGATGTTTTGTTTTGGCGATTTCAAAAGTATTAAAAAAATGTTATAAATATAGTATTTATCTGTTAAATTGTAATAAAAATTCTAGTTTTTAAAAGCAAATGTGATCTTTTATAGCGAATGATCAAGTAAAAATCCTTTTTTTACAATCAAAAAAACATTTACCTACTATTTCTATTCTTAGAGATTTATAATGATTTTTTAACAATTCAAAAGAACATTTTTTCTATATAATATTTGTAGCCTGTATGGTAAATATATTAGCCTAATAAACAGGCAATGATTGAATGTTGCGACTTATTTATTTAGTTCGAAAATCATTCAAATGCCTTTGTTTATACTGAAGTTATATTTAACGCTTAAACGAATAAAAATTAATATAAAGGCAAAAAAAAACTGTCCGAATATTTTCGGACAGCCTTTTTCTATTAATAAAACCTTTAGTAAACTAAGATATGATTACTCTTTTTTCTCCTCGCGTGGAGGTCTTTGTAAAAGTGCTTTTCTTGACACTTTTTCTTTTTTGGTTTTAGGATCAACACCTAGGTATTTCACTTCAAAAACATCACCCATGTTAACGACATCGGTTACATTTTCAGTTCTTTCCCAAGCTAATTCAGAAACGTGTAATAAAACTTCATTTCCTGGTGCAGATGTATATTCTACAACAGCTCCAAAATCCAGCATTTTAATCACTTTTACTTCGTAAGCTTCTCCCATTTGAGGCTTAAAAGTAATAGATTGAATTTTAGCTAAAACAGCTTCAATTCCTGCAGGATCTGTACCTAAGATCTCGATTACACCTTCTTCGTTTACTTCGTTGATAACGATAGTTGTTCCGGTAGCTTTTTGTAATTCCTGAATTACTTTTCCACCAGGTCCAATTAACGCTCCAATAAAGTTTCCAGGAATAGTTCTGGTGATAATTTTAGGAGAGTGTGCTTTAACATCTGCATTTGGTTGCGCAAGTGTTTCAAGTAATTTTCCTAAGATATGCAAGCGTCCATCACGAGCCTGAGCCAAAGCCTGCTCCATGATTTCATATTTTAAACCGTCAATTTTAATGTCCATTTGACAAGCTGTAATACCTTCTGAAGTTCCGGTTACCTTGAAATCCATATCTCCTAAGTGATCTTCATCACCTAAAATATCAGATAAAACGGCAAAACGATCACCATCTGTAATCAATCCCATTGCAATTCCTGAAACTGGACGAATCATCTGAATACCAGCATCCATTAACGCTAATGTTCCAGCACAAACTGTTGCCATAGATGAAGAACCATTTGATTCCAACACTTCAGAAACAACTCTGATTGTGTATGGATTTTCAGCAGGAATCATGTTTTTCAACGCTCTTTGTGCCAAATTTCCGTGTCCAACTTCTCTTCTTGAAGTTCCTCTTAACGGACGAGCTTCACCTGTAGAAAAAGGAGGGAAGTTATAATGTAAATAGAATTTTTCTTCTCCTTGTTCAGATGGCGAATCAATTTGGTTTGCTTCTCTGGATGTTCCTAAAGTTGCTGTTGCCAAAGCTTGAGTTTCTCCACGTGTAAACAATGCTGAACCGTGAACAGATGGTAAATAATCTACTTCACACCAGATAGGTCTGATCTCTGTAGTTTTTCTTCCGTCCAGACGAGTTCCTAAATCTAAAGTTACATTACGAACTGCTTCTTTATTGGTTTTGTAGAAGTATTTAGCAACTAAATCTCCATTTTCTGCCAATTCTTCTTCTGTAAATAATGCTTTTACTTCTTCTTTTACAGCATCAAATGCAGCTGAACGTTCGTGTTTAGCCGAACCTTTGCTTGCAATAGCGTAAATTTTATCGTAAGCCGCTGCTTTTACTTTTGCATAAATAGCATCGTCTGTTTTTTCAGTTTCATAAGTACGAACTTCTTTTTTTCCAAATGCTTCAGCTAATCTTTCCTGAGCTGCAATTTGTACTTTAATATGTTCGTGAGCAAACTTAATCGCTTCTAACATTTCAGCTTCTGAAATTTCTTTCATTTCTCCTTCTACCATTGCGATAGAATCAGTTGAAGCACCAATCATCATATCAATATCAGATAATTCTAATTGTGCACGAGATGGATTGATGATAAATTTACCGTCAATTCTTCCAACTCTCGCTTCAGAAATTAATGTTTCAAAAGGAATATCAGACAACGCAAGTGCTGCCGAAGCGGCTAATCCTGCTAACGCATCTGGCATAACTTCATCATCATGAGACATTAATTGAATCATAACCTGAACTTCTGCGTGATAATCACTTGGGAAAAGCGGACGCAAAACACGGTCAACTAATCTCATTGTTAATACTTCGCTATCGCTAGGGCGAGCTTCTCTTTTGAAGAAACCACCAGGAAAACGACCTGCTGCTGCAAATTTTTCGCGGTAATCTACCGTTAATGGTAAAAAGTCAATACCTGGACTTGCTTTTCTTGATGATACAACTGTTCCTAAAATAACAGTTTTACCAATTCTTACTACTACAGAACCATCAGCTTGTTTGGCTAAACGTCCTGTCTCGATTGTGATGCTTCTGCCATCACCTAAATCGATTTTTTCTACAAATAGTTGTGGAATCATAATTTTTCCTTATTGGTTATACAATGGGTTTTAGTTGTGTTGTAGTTGTTGTGTGTGTAGTTGTTGTTTCTAAAACCCAATGAAAAACCAAACTTTTTTTAATGTCAATATCAATTTTAAAAATCAATATTTATGTGTTTGTAAAATTAAAAATCTAAATCTGATTTCTAAAATTTTTTAAATAAAAAAAGAGGCACTTTCGCACCTCTTTCCTATATTGATTATTTTCTGATATTCAATACTTTGATAATCTCACGATATCTGTTGATCTCTTTCTTTTTCAAGTAATCAAGCAACGATCTTCTTTTACCTACTAGTAATACAAGTGAACGCTCAGTATTATAATCATGACGATTTTTTTTCAAGTGCTCAGTTAAGTGACTAATTCTGTAAGTAAACAATGCGATTTGAGCTTCTGCTTTTCCAGTGTTTGTTGCTTCACCGTGTTGTGCAAAAATCTCTTCTTTCTTCTCTTTAGTTAAATACATTCCAATATTATTTAATGATTTTTATGTATGTCATACATCTTTTGTAAGACGGGTGCAAAAATACATCTTTTTTTTGAGAAAATAAATTTAAAGATTGAAAATTTTACAGTTTGCACAATTTAGCGTATAAATAATCCTTTTTTGCTGATTTTGAGATTGTTTGTTTTTTTAATATTGCTATTTAAAACTTTTTTCAGGGCTGAATTTCAGGCTAGCGGCTACTTTTTCTTATCTGCTTTTTTGCCCGTTTGTTTTTCATTTAATGAAGAGTACGAAAACTTTACATTGTTTTCGTCTGTACTTACGCCGGAGATTAATATTCCCATATTGTAATTATCTGTAAATGTAGTTTTACCAGCGATGTCATTTCCCTTCCAGACACCTTGTTTGAGTCCATCTTTTACAACTCCTTTTTGTGTTACAAATTTATCGGTTTCCTCGTATTCTCCATTTCCATCAACTACAGTTTGATTTTTATCTAAATCCCAAAAATTAAGAATGAAAGTTTGTGATTTTTTAGTTTTTGGATCCCACAAATGCTGCTTCTCCCATTTTTTATTTTGGTTTTCGTACCAATTAATTTCTTTACCGTTTTTATGATCGTCAGAATAATCTACAACAGATTCTTTTCCGCCATTTTTATAATAATAAATAAATTGTCCATCTTTTTTCAGAATATCTTTATCTAAAGTGGAACCTGTCATTTTCTTTCTGCCATTTTTATAAAAATCAGTTACAACATACCTGACACTTTTTTGAGAATAATTTGTAATTACCCTGGTGTAGCTATAATTTTCTGGTGTAGTCTCACGATTTAATGAATCAAGAAAGATTTTCTTTGATACTACATTAATTTGTGCAAACAGACTTACTGAAAATATAAGATGAAATAAGAGGCATACGTTTTTTTTCATTCAGCCCTATTTTTATAGTTAAAAATAGTTCTTTTAAAATAATTTTGCAACCTCTTGATTTACAAATTCTAAAAACCTTTCGTCAGCTTCTGTAAAAGGATCTATAACGTGGCTGTCAATATCAATTTGTCCTATATTTACGCCATCAACAAATAAAGGAACAACAATTTCAGACTTTACGGTAAAACTGCATGCAATATAATTGTCCTGGGCAGCAACATCCGGCACTACAAAATTAGCATTGCTTTCTGCAACCTGACCACAAATTCCTTTTCCAAACGGAATCACGGTATGATCTGTTTCTGCACCCACATAAGGACCTAAGTGCAGGGTTTTGTTTTCGTGATTGGCAAAATAAAAGCCAACCCAGTTATAATATTCTACA